>Ga0335075_10005616_pt1 | contig 19431 bp, 15 predicted proteins | sample Lox_Sample_24_FD_206723 | JGI IMG/M metagenome (GOLD analysis project Ga0335075, IMG submission 206723) | Soil microbial communities from Loxahatchee National Wildlife Refuge, Florida, United States - Lox_Sample_2.4 | ecosystem: Environmental > Terrestrial > Soil > Wetlands | place: USA...
CAGCTGCTCGCGTCAGCAGCCACCGTCACGGTGGCACTGCCGTTGGCCAGCACGACGCTGCCGGACGTCAGACCGCTGATGGTGCCACCGACCGTGTAGTTGGTGATGGCAGCCGTGGCGGTGGTCAACGTGTACGTCGTGCTGCCGCCGCCGCACGCCGCCAGGGTCAGGGCGACTCCCAGAACAACGCCTGGCATTGCCGCGCTGAGAATGAAAGGCGAGCGACTTGCTCCTGGACGCATGAGGTGACTCCGGCTTGTGCTCACTCCGGCCGCACGAACTGCCAGAGGTCATTGAGATAGCCATTGCCGGTTGAGCCATAGCCCACTCCGCCGAACAGCCATAGATTACCGGAGGAAGCCTCAGTCCAGGCGCTGGCGGCCTGACGGGCCCCCGGCACGGTGCTCACCGAGGCAATCCCCTGACTGCCATAGAGGCCATCAGCATTGAACTTGCTGGCGCCACTGACCCAGGTCCACTGCCCGCTCGCTGAGCTGTATTGCCACAGGTCGTTCAGCGTGCCCAGCTCGCCGGCCGCGTCGTATCCATAGCCGCCGAACAGCCACAGATTGCCGGCGGAATCGCTCCAGGTGCTGGCGGCCTGGCGCGCGCCGGGCACATTACCCACCGCAGCGGTGCCCTGCGCGCCATAGAGTCCACTGGCACCGAACGCCTGTACGCCACTGACCCACATCCACTGGCCGCTGGCCTGATTGTATTGCCACAGATCATTGAGCTCGCCGACATTGCCGTTTGAATCGTAGCCATAGCCACCGAACAACCACAGATTGCCAGCGGCATCGGTCCAGGCGCTGCTCGCCTGACGCGCGCCCGGCGTATTGCTCGCAGCGGGCGCGCCTTGAGTGCCGTAGACGCCGCTGGCATTCCCGGCATCGCCGCCACCAACCCAGGTCCAATCGCCACTGACCGGACTGAATTTCCAAAGATCGTCAAGCTCACCGACGTGGCCGTTCGAGTCAACGCCATAACCGCCAAACAACCACAGACTGCCGGAGGCGTCGATCCAGGCGCTGGCGGCATAGCGCGCTCCGGGGGTAGTGCCGGAGGACGTCGCGCCAAGCACGCCGTACACGCCACCGGCATCGCTGCCAGTACCGCCGCTGACCCAGGTCCACTGTCCGCTGCCTGGGGTGTATTTCCACAAATCGTTGAGTTTGCCCTCGCTGCCGGTGGCACCATAGCCAAAGCCACCGAACAGCCATAGATTCCCCGAGGCGTCGGTCCAAGCGCTGGCGCTATAGCGTGATCCAGGCACATTGCCGCTCGACGCGACACCCTGCGTGCCATAAACGCCGTGGACATTGTTGCCGCTCGCGCCGCTCATCCACGTCCACAGGCCGGTGCTTGGACTGAACTGCCACAGATCGTTCAGGCTACCCAGCGCACCGCTCGCGTCGTATCCCTGCCCGCCGAACACCCATAGATTGCCGGCACTGTCCGTCCAGGCACTCGAGCCGTAGCGCGCTCCCGGTATGTTGCTCGCGGAAGCCGCCCCCAGCGTGCCGTAGGCTCCGCTGGCATTCTCTCCGCTGCCACCGCTCACCCAGGTCCATTGCCCGAACGGGCTGCACACCACGCCCACATCCGTCACGTCGGCAGCGAGTGTCGCCTCGTTGCCGTCACCGTACACGCCGCACAACTCTCCGACAGGTTGTGTCTGTACCGTCACGGTGTAGCTGCTGCCCGCGGGAAAGGCGCCCGGAAATACCCAGGTGGTTGCGCCGGCCGAAACCGTGACCGTGGTCCCGCCGTTATAGGCCAGCACGACGCTGCCGGTGGTCAGCCCACTGATGGTGCCGCCCACGGTATAGCTGTTGCTCTTGTTCGAGCCGCCGCAGGCTGCAAGCGCCAGCACGACCGTCATCAGGCAAATGGCCCGTAGTTTCATGCCTAATCTCTACTCTCAGTGCCCCTGCGTGAAGCTCCAGAGGTCATTCAGATTCCCCTGTACGCCGGATGAATCGAACCCCAGGCCGCCGAAGAGCCAGAAGTTACCGCTGAGATCGACCCATCCGGCCGCCCGCTCGCGCGCACCGGGCGTGTTGCTGGCGGCGGCGATCCCCAGAGAGCCCGAGACGCCCGCTGCGTCGACCGACGAGGCGCCCCCGATCCAGGTCCAGACGCCCGTGCCCACGCTGTACTCCCACAGATCGTTCAGGCTTCCAGACTCATCGCTCTGATCGAATCCCTTGCCACCAAAAAGCCAGAAATTCCCGGCCTGATCCGTCCATGACACCGCCGACACGCGCGCCCCCGGCTCATCGCCCGCCGCTGCAGCGCGCAGCGTGCCGTAGACACCGGCGGCATTCGGCATCTCGGACCCGTCGACCCAGGTCCACTCCCCGCTGGCGGGGTCGTACTCCCACAGGTCGTTGTACTCCTGCGCGAGAGCACTCGAGCTCAGGCCGAGACCACCGAATAGCCAGAATTTGCCGTTGTGATCCACCCAGGCGTTGCCACCCATGCGAGCGCCCGGTACGTTGCCGCTGGCCGCGACGCCTTGCGTGCCGAAAACGCCGGCGGCATCGGGCGTGCTGGCGCCGCTGACCCAGGTCCACAGGCCAGTGGTCGGGTTGAAACTCCAGAGGTCATTGAAGACCGCAAGGTAGCTGCCATTCGAATTGAGTTGCGCACCGCCGAACAGCCAGAAGACGCCGGCACTGTCCACCCAGCTGATCGCATTGGTGCGCGCTGGCGGCAAATTGCCCGCGGCCGCGACGCCTTGTGTGCCGTAGCTGCCTGCGTTACCTGACGTGTTTGCGCCGTCGACCCAGGTCCACTGCCCGCTGACGGGGTTGTAGCGCCACAGATCGTTCAGCTGCTGCCAGCTCTGATCGACGAGGCTGTCACCGCCGAAGAGCCAAAGATTGCCAGCGGTGTCGTTCCAGCTGGCAGCCCCCTCGCGCGCTCCGGGATTGTTACCGGTGGCTGCAATTCCCTGCGAGCCATATGAGCCCGCGGTCCCCAGCACGTTGGAGCCGCCCTGCCACACCCACTCTGCCGCGGAAGGAATGAATTCCCACAGATCATCGAACATGCCAGCGCTGCCGATGCTGCCACCGCCAAACAGCCAAAGATTCCCCGTGGCATCGGTCCATGCCGTGGCCCCGCGGCGCGCGCCGGGCGTATTGCCGGCCGCCGCCGTGCCCTCTGTTCCATAGACCCCGAGTGCGTTGACGTAATTTGCGCCGGAAACCCACGTCCATACATTGGTGGCGCTCGAACTCAGCGTGCACGTGACCGCAACATTCGTAACCGCGCTCGTCGCGGTACCGCTGGCATTGCCCACCGAGCAGACCTGGTTGGCCGGCTGCACGGCGATGGTGATGTCGTACGGCGCGTTGGGTTGCTCCGTCACGCTGAAAACGAATGCGCCGTCGTTCGACAGGGACAGGTTGTCGGCACCGTTATTCTGCAGCACGACCGTTCCCGACAGGCCAGCGATCGTGCCGCCGATGCTATAGGTCAGTGGAACGGTGATGGTGGTCGTCTTGGAACTGCTGCCGCCGCATCCCGACAATGCCGCGGCTAGTCCGATGAGCATCCACTTAAGAAAAGTGCGCATAACAAACCCGTCAAGGCGGTTGACGGGCAGAGCCCGCACGACCTGAGCATAACGCAGCAGGCAGCGCATGGTTGACGCAGGAGAAGGGCAGACTCGCGAGATGCGCTCGCGTCCGCGAGCAGCATCAGTCGTCGGGGAAACTTACAGAACCTTACATCGCTGCTGCCGGATCCCGGCACGGGGACTGTGACCCGGGCGACACTGATGAAGCCATGAAAGAGTCTTCGCGCTGTGCGGGCTCACTGTCGCTTTCGAAGCCGGTAATGCCGGCTTTGTTCACCAAAACCGCTACGTCAACACGAGCGCGGAGACTTCGAGTGCTTGCAGCACTGAACATATTTGCCGCCCTTCCCCATTGCGTCAGCGCTGAGCTGAGCCGTCCTGTCTTCTGCTGCCGACAGAGCGGTCGACTGTGTGTGTCCGACACGCTCGCACGTCAACCCTGCCGAGGCTGCGCCGTTTTGCAGCCAATTGGCGGGCTCAAGGATTGGCTCAAGGGAGATCCTATGAACAGTCGGATCATCAAGACGATGGTGGCGGTGTCGGCCGCCATGGCACTGGCCCTCTCGATGAGTGGCTGCGGCGGCGGCAGCGATACCGGCTCTACCAGCGCAGCGCCGCAAGGCAGCGTCAATATCAGCCTGACCGATGCACCCGGCGACTTCGATAATGTTTGGATAACCGTGACGGCGGTATGGTTTCATACCAGCGACACGGCCAGCCCCGATGACGGCGGTTGGATCAAATACTCCTTGAGCACGCCTGTGACCGTCGATCTGCTCACCCTGCAGAATGGTGGTCTTTCGCAGGCATTCAGCAATCTGACGCTACCGCAGGGCACCTACCGGCAGATTCTGCTGTTTGCCGACGGTCCTGGTGCAACCCTGACCGGCTCGGCGAGCGCGCAGCAGCTGACCTATAACGATCAGGTCAACTACCAGGACGCCAACAATACCGAGCAGGTCGCGCCGCTGGAGATCATCAACCCGAGCAAGGGGATCGATCTCGTCGGCACTTTCGCGGTCACGTCGACTGCGGCCTTGAATCTGGCACTCGACTTCAATGTGGACCGGGACATTATTCCGGTGTTTCTGGGCACACAGGAGGACTTCATTCTCAAGCCGCGCCTTGCGTACTTCGATCTGACGCATACCGGCGGCATTCATGGCAGCGTCGACTGCGCCGATCTGCTTGCGGCGGGCGGCAGTGGCTTTGCCTACGGCCTCGTCGTGAAGGCGGAAATGCCCGATGCCAATGGCACATACCATACGGTGGACCGCGAAACCGGGCTACGGCTGAATCTGAACTCCAACAGCTGCACCTTTACGCTCTTTCCGCTCGACATCCCCCCAGGCGCGAGCTCCGCGAGCTACGACGTGGTGATCAGGGGTCGCGCTATGAGCACCATCATTGTACAAGGCGTGCCGGTGCAGGCCGGCACCACTGCGGCCACGGGAACCGCACTGAGCGCCGATCCGCTGCCGCTCACCCAGAGCGCCGAATACACCGCCAACATGCCGGTAAACGCACCCCTGTCGCCGACCGGTGGCGATGTGCAGTTCTATCAAACCCTGCCCGGAACCTCCGCTTCCTATGAAGTGCGCTACCGTGCCGTCGATCCGTTCACGGGTGTGTTCGGCTCCGACGAGCCGCTCTCCCTCGGCGCTCCGCAGGTAGGCCAATATGCAGCAGGCGCCGATCCTGTGCTTGCGCCCCTGACCCCCAACGAGGGGCTGGGCGGCTATCTGCCCTTTGGCGATGCGCCTTACTTCACGCGCACCGCGGCGACGACCGGCACGCTCATCCCCCCCAGCGGCGGCACCGCGAGCTTTACGATTGGAGCGCTCGCGATCACCGCTCCTGCGACGGCTGACAGCATCAGCGGCACGCTGACTCAGGGGACCGCCGGCGGCTACGATTCCGGATACCTGATCGTCAGTCACCAAGGCTATATCGTCGCAACGATGTCCGTCGCGGCGGTGCTGGCGCTCAACGGAGGAAACGGAGGCGCGTACACGCTTGCGAATATCCCGGGAGGCTCGAGCATGCAGACTTTCGCGGCCGGCACGTACTACCTGCAGGCGTATGTGTGGAACAGCGCCCATCCGCTGCTGACCCTGCATCGTGTAGAAGGCAGTGGTGTCGTCAATTTGCAGGGCGGCAGCGCGACCAATGTCGATCTGAGCGTGAACTGAGCGGTATCCCTCTCGGGCGGAAGATCCAGCCCTCCTGTACCAGTCCGGCCCCCTCCAGAGGGTGACGCAACTCTCAAGGCGGCAGCGGATTGTTTGACCCATTCGCTTGGCAAGCGTGCCGCTACCGCTAGGCTTGCCTGACATCTTTTGAGGGCCCCCCGAGGGCCTTTCGCGCGCGAGGTACCTGACGATGCCGGCTGAATCCGATCCGCTGCCGATGGGCGATACGGCTCTGCATCGGCGCTTGCAGCGGCTGGGATTGGAAGGACGGGAGGATTCCTGGATAGACCGCTACGTTCTGTGCGGGCACCTGGTCCATCCGCAGGACGCACAGCCGCGTGTGAAGTTTGAAGCGACGGCGCGCTTCGTGCGTGATCTCGTGGCACATCGCTGGGCCCGCACTCGCGATGCGCGCGCCGCAGCCAAAGCCAAACGCGTGTACTACCTGTCGATGGAGTATCTGCTGGGTCGCACGTTGCGCAACAACATGATGAACCTCGCCGCCGAGCCGGTAGTGCGCGTGGCCATGCAGGAACAGGGGTGGAGTCTGGACGCGCTCATGGAAGAAGAGCCCGACGCCGGGCTGGGCAATGGCGGCCTCGGGCGCCTGGCCGCATGCTTTCTGGACTCCCTCGCCACGCTGGAATACCCGGCGATCGGCTACGGGCTGCGCTACCAGTACGGCATCTTCCGCCAGTCGATCCAGGACGGCTGGCAGAGCGAGCGCCCCGATGACTGGCTCTCTCATGTGGATCCGTGGGAGGTCAAGCGAGCGCATCGCACCTACGTGGTACCGCTGAACAGCTCCTTCGAGCTGCAGGGCGCCGGCATCACCCTGCAACGCAATCGACCGTCGAGCCTGCTCGGTATCGCGTACGACCGCCCCGTCGTCGGCTACGGTGGCCATTGCGTCAATACGCTGCGCCTGTGGGCGGCGGCGGCGCCGAACTCACTGGACTTCGCCGAATTCTCCCAGGGGGATTTCGCCGGCGCGGTGCTGCAAAACGTCGCCGCCGAGTCGGTGACACGCGTGCTCTATCCCGACGACTCCACGCTCGCCGGCCGGGCGCTGCGCTTCCTGCAGCAGTACTTTCTCGTGAGCTGCTCGATCCAGGACATCATCACCCGCTTCCGCGAGGAACGGGTGGAGTGGTCGATGCTACCGGAGCGCGTGGCCATTCAACTGAACGACACGCACCCGGCGCTCTCGGTGGCGGAGCTCATGCGTGTGCTGCTCGACGACGCACGGCTACCGTGGGACAAGGCGTGGGACCTCACCGTTCGGTGCCTCGCCTACACCAACCACACCTTGCTGCCCGAGGCGCTGGAGTGCTGGCCGGTGGAGATGTTCGAGGTACTGATCCCGCGGCACCTGCAGATCATCTATGAGATCAATCATCGCTTCCTCGAGGGCATCCGGCGTCGCTTCCCAGAGGACGACGCCCGCGTCCAACGGATGAGCCTGATCGCGGAGGATCAGGTCCGCCGGGTCCGTATGGCACATCTGGCAGTGGTGGGCTCCCACAGCACCAACGGGGTCGCGGCGATTCACTCGGAGCTGCTCAAGTCCCGGGTCCTGCCGGACTTCAACGAGGCCTTCCCGGGCCGATTCAGCAATAAGACCAATGGCGTGACTCCGCGTCGCTGGCTACAGCAGGCAAATCCCTTCCTGTCCGAATTGATTACCCGCACGATCGGGCCCACGTGGATGTCGGATCTGTCGGCGCTGCGCGACCTGCTGCATTTCATCGACGAGGCGCCATTTCACGAGGAGTTTCGTCAGGCCAAGCGCGCCGCCAAGCACGCGTTCGCGAGCTGGCTCAAAGCGAGCAGCGGGTATGTGCTGAACCCCGAGGCGATCCTGGACGGACAGGTCAAGCGCATACACGAGTACAAGCGTCAGCTGCTGAACGCCCTGCACATCGTCGTGCTCTACAACCGCCTGAGAGAGCGCCCCGAGCAGCCAATGACCCCGCACGTGTTCCTGTTCGCCGGCAAGGCGGCCCCCGCCTACCACCTTGCCAAGCTCATCATCAAGCTCATCAACAACATCGCGGCGACCCTCGCCGCCGATCCGCTGAGCCGCGACCGCCTGCAGGTGATATTTCTGCCGGAATACAACGTCAGCATGGCCGAACGGCTCATTCCGGCATGCGACATCTCCCAGCAGATTTCCACGGCCGGCTTCGAGGCGAGCGGCACCAGCAACATGAAGTTCATGATGAACGGCGCCCTGACGATCGGCACCTGGGACGGCGCCACGATCGAGATGGCCGAAGAGGCCGGTGCGGAGAATCTCTTCCTGTTTGGAATGCGCGCCCAGGAAGTGGCGGACAGCGCCGGATGGTACGATCCGAACTGGCACTACGCCAACGAGCCGGAAACGCGTGCTGCGCTGGATCTCATCTTTTCAGATCACTTCAGCCCCGGGGAGCCGGGGGTCTTCGACCCGATCCGTGATGCCCTGCTGAAACAGGGCGATCGATTCCGGCATCTGGCCGATCTGACCGATTACGCGCGCGCGCACCGTGAGCTCACCGCGCTCTATCAGGATCCGAGCGCCTGGACCCGCAAGGCCATCATCAATGTCGCGTGCAGCGGCAAGTTCTCGAGCGACCGTACGATCACGGAGTACGCCGAGCAGATCTGGGGGCTGAAGCCCTGCCTTGTACGCTGAGTGGAGGGCGCGGATGGCGCGCGGTGGTGCCGGCTGCAGTATCGATGAGGTGCCACGACCGCTGAAAAGCGGCAAGGATGCGACCGTATCCCTCGACTCGGGGATGTAGACATTGCAGACGCGCTTCTGCGAGCGACCCTATGCCGATGATCGTAGTTGTCGCCGACGGTGAGATGTGCGCTATTCTCGCTGAGGATTGCACGGCTGTGCGTGTGCCACGCAAGCCGGTGTGGACTGTGCAGAAGATGCGGGCGCCACGCGCCGGGTCGAGGTGACCTATGACGGACTTGCTGCCACGCTGCTCCCGTCGGTCAGTGCTGCAGGGAGGGCTCGCCGCCGCAGTTGCGACGCTGCTTCCCGGCGCGCTCCGGACCGCCGACAGCGCAGAAGATCCCCGCATCGGTGCCGCGATCGAGCGGCGCATTCCCTCGAGCGGCCAGCGTGTCGCAGTCATGGGCCTCGGCACCAATGACTTCGGCCGAGCCGGCTATGATCGGGTGCGTGCGGTGCTCGACCGCCTGCACGCGACGGGCGGGAACATGATCGACACCGCCGCAAGCTATGGGGACAGCGAGATGCTGATCGGTCGCGCTCTGACCGAGCTCCGCATCCGGGACCAGATGTTTCTCGCGACGAAATTCAACGCCGCGAGCGGGGAACACTTCGGCCCGCCGGGATCCCGTCCACCGCGCGGCTTCGGACCGCCCGTGGGATTTGGACCCCCTCCTGGGAGCGAACGGCTCTACGGAAGGGCGAGCTTCGAGCGCTCGTTGATGCGCCTGCAGACCGATCACGTGGACCTGATCTATGCGCACTTCATCGGCAGCTGGGAGCCGCTGATGTCGCTGATGATTCAGCTCAAGCAACAGGGCAAGGCCCGCTATATCGGCATCACCACCGCCTCCGTCCGCGAGCATCCTCAGCTCATCGCGGCAATGCAGAAGCATCCCATCGATTTCGTGCAGGTCGACTATTCGATCGCCAACCGCGATGCGGCCACGACGGTATTTCCGGTCGCTGTCGCGCGTAAGATCGCGATCGTGGTGGACATGCCGCTCGGGGGCCTCTTCACGTCGCTGCTGGGGCAGATCGAGCATCGGCGTCTGCCGCCGTGGGCGCCGGAGCTGGGCATCCGCTCCTGGGGCCAGTACCTTCTCAAGTACGTCATATCCCACCCGGCCGTGACCTGCGCGATTCCCGGGGCCACGAAGGTCGAGCATCTTGCGGACGATCAGCTTGCCGGCCACGGCATATTGCCGAACGCCGCAGAGCGCCGGCAGATGGAAGCCTATTGGGACGCGAAGACCTGATCTCCGACTCGAGCCGACCCGTCCGGTGTCGCTTTGCGGGAGATGCTGTTACCGAATTTCCCTGCTGCCGTCACCTCGCCTGACAAGGACCAATCGCACCGATCGATCGGAGTCGAAACGACTGGTCATGCTCACGAGCATCGAGAGCGGGTCGCAGCAAGGCGATCATTCCATCGATTTCGTCCACGGAAAATGGGTCCATCGAGTCGTTCAACATCGAGCTGCGCGACGAGTGTCTGAATGCCAACCAGTTCTTGTCGATCGACGATGCCAGGAGCAAGATCGAAGCGTGGCGGAGGGATTACAACCACCACCGGCCACACGGCGCGCTGGGTCAGCTGACGCCCAGTGAGTACCTGAGACGGTCAGTAATTGAGGCCAAAGAAGTCGCGGAATTGCAGCGTTGAATGGGCCTGGAACGGGACCCACAGCAGGGGGGATCATGCGCCTGAGAATAATGCTTGCGACCGTGGGTGCACTCGCAGTGGGTGCTGTTGCAGTTCCGTCCGCCGACAGCGCCGCCCCCACGAGCCCGCACCTGGCGGCTGACTCATTCACCTTCAAATCCAATAAGGATCTCGAGGATGTCGCGATCAGGCCCGGGGTCGCAGGTGCCTCGCTGGGCGTGCTGTCTGACCACGAGAATTATTTTGTCGAAGTGGTTGGCCGTACGCAGACGGGCGAACCGGAGTTTCACGCACACTGGATCGATTACGCCGTCGTGCAGGAGGGCCACGGCAGTCTGCTCTACGGTGGAACGGATACTGGCTCGCGGGACATCGGCAACGGCGAATCGCGGGGCGGTACGATCTCCGGTGGCGCGAGCCGGGATTTGAATCCGGGTGACTATTTCGAAATGCCGGCAGGTGAGTGGCATCAGATCATCCTGAAGCCCGGCACCAAAGCTTTTCGTTATCTCGTCGTCAAGATCCGTCAGTAAATCGGGGACGAACGTCGGGAGTGGCCTTTGTTGGCGGCCGCGACACTGCACAGCCGGATGTTTATCGCTGCGCCGTATCGGTGGGCGGTATCGCCGTGGCCCAAACTGAGCAGGGTGAGTCCAGGCGAGTGAGGAACCGCACGACCGTAGAGCGGACCTCGGAGCGTGAGCTCTGCATAAGACGTACATTCGATGCGCCGGGCGGCTGGACGTTCAGATGCGTAAACTCACGGCGAGCGGGGAATTGAGGGTGGGCTCGTAATGCATCGCCAAGAGATTTGGTTTGGAGCGTGCCGATGAAGCGGCGCTCCATTTTGCCGGCGCAGGATAATCAAGACCTTTGCTGCCTGGTTGCCGACAAGGCAGCACAGGAAGCCTACGATCGCGTGGCCAACGCACTCGGGCCCCTGCAGGACCTCCTGGGTGGCATCGCGTATGCAACGGTCGCCGGCTTGGAATCCAGGACTGAACTTCTCGAAGCAGCCGAGCTGCTCCAGCGAGTCACTGGACTCCTAACGAAAACGTCGGCCCGGGAAGCTCCCTGGTATGAGCTCCTCGAGCGGCTCGCACCAGGCCAGATACTAAGTGGGCGGTGAGTGACATAGAGCGCCGGCATGCCGCGGCAAATCGCCCGCACTGGTGCGTGCGCGCGACTGCCGTGGGCGGGCAGCGGCGGGCATCACCATATCGCTGAAAGACGTCTGCGTACACGAGTCGCGACTGCTGGTGGCGGAGAGGGTGGGATTCGAACCCACGAACACCCGTGAAGATGTTACTGGAATTCCAGTCCAGCGCCTTCGACCGCTCGGCCACCTCTCCTATCAATAACTTGCGCGACTAAGCTCTAATCAATCTTATGAAGCTCGGCGCGCGCCGTCGCATACCTGCGGCTGACATTCTAGCCGCTGCGCCTATCCCGATGGCTGCTGCGTTGCCCGTCGCGTGGGCGGAATCGGCGGCTCGCTGACGTATGTCGGTGGCCAGTCCAGGCACGGGGCGCTGCGCGCACGCGCGGAGGCGGGCTGATTGAGCGCGGGGATGTGCACGCCACCGGCGGTGTTGGGACTGGTCAGGCCGGCGGGTGCATGCAGCGGCGGCAGGTTCTGGGCCACGCCGGTGAACTCGGGCCGACGGCACCCCACATCGTTGCCACGGTGATGCGCGCAGCCGCTGAGCAGGAGCAACGTCAGACAGGCCATATACGCACCGGCGAGGGCGCGCCGAGCTCGCAGCAGTCGAATCACGCGACACTCGCCTCCGAGGCACTGCGGCGCGACTCGGGCGCCCGCGCCGCCTGGGCGCGCTCCAGAGCGGCGCGCACGCGAGCATGGCAGCCCGCCGAGAGAGGCGTGAGCGGCAGGCGGATGCCCTGTTCAATCCAGCCGAGATCGGCCAGCGCCCATTTCACAGGGATGGGACTGGTCTCCACGAACAGCGCCTGATGCAGGCCGGCCAGGCTGCCGTCGATCTGCTCGGCGAGCGCGCGCTCTGCACGCATCGCCGCGCTGCACAGCTGCGCCATCGCCGCAGGCATGACGTTCGCCGTCACCGAGATGACACCGCGCGCCCCATTCAGCATGGCCTCGCCGCAGCTGGCATCATCCCCGGAGAGCACCGTCAAGCGACCTTCGGTCGCGGCCAGCAGCTCGCGTACCCGCTCGACCGGCCCCACGGAGATGGCTTCCTTGATCGCCACGATACGCGGCAGCCTTGCCAGACGGGCCACGGTCGCCGGCAGCAGATCCACGGCGGTGCGCGTTGGCACGTTGTACAACACCAGTGGCACCGCGGAGGCGGCGGCCACGGCTTCGAAGTGGCGGTACAGTCCCTCCTGCGTGGGCCGGTTATAGGCCGGTGTGACCACGAGCAGGCCATCGACCCCGCTCGCCGACAGGTGCTGCGCGCGCTCGACGGTGGCAGCGGTGCTGCTCTCCCCGGCGCCGGCGATGATCGTGATGCGTCCCTGCAGCAGCGCCCGAGCGCGCGCAATCAGCTGCAGCAACTCGGATTCCAGCAACGTGGCGGATTCCCCGGTGGTTCCGCCGATGATGATGCCCGATGTCCCGGCCACCAGGTGCATGCGCAGCAGCCGGTCCCAGGCCGGCCAGTCGATACTGCCGTCCGGATGCATCGGCGTGACGATCGCTACCAGGCTGCCGGAGAACATAGGGTTGGATTAATAGCACGGAATGCCGTTGGGGGCGCGGGATGTTACGGTTGCCGCCGCGCGGTACGCAAGCGCTGCGGCCAGCATCGGCGCCACCGGGCCCTCCGTTCGCAAGCCGGGCAAGTCCCGGTACACTGCCGGCAGCACTCCAATGTCCGACCCGATGAAACAACACCTCGCCGTCTCCGCCATCGGCAGCGACCGCACCGGCATGGTCCACGAACTCACGCGCATCGTCAGCGAGTGCGGCGGCAGCGTCGCCGAGAGCCGCATGACGGCGCTGGGCGCCGAGTTCGCGATGCTGCTGCTGGTCAGCGGCAACTGGCATGCGCTCGCGCGCATCGAGTCGGAGCTCGCGCGTCTGTCGGAAGGCAGTGGACTCTCGGTGCACCTGAAGCGGACCGAGCCGCGCACGCCACGCACGGACATGCTTCCCTACTCGGTCGACATCGTCAGTCTGGATCAGAGCGGTATCGTCGCCGGTCTGTCCGGCTTCTTTGCTTCACGCGGCATCGATATCAGTGACGTCTCGACGCGCGCCTACGCGGCGGCGCATACCGGCGCGCCGATGTTTGCGACCCAGATGATCGTGCAGGTGCCCACGCGGCTGCACATTGCGCAGCTTCGCGAGGAGTTCATGGATTTCTGCGATTCGCTGAACCTGGATGCCATCCTCGAACCGGTGAAGTCATGAGCAGCGCGCGCAGGTCCGGCGAGCGTGCGGCCACGGCCCCCGCCCGCACGGCTCCCGGCCGCACAGCCGCCACGGTCGCGGTCGGCAGGCCAGTCGCTGATTTCGCCCTCCCGGCCACAGGCGGGCATCCATGGCGACTGCATGATGTCCGCGGCAGCAAGCTCGTACTGTATTTCTACCCGCGCGACAACACGCCGGGATGCACGCAGGAGGGCTCGGAGTTCGCTGCCCTGGCCGCTCGTTTCAGGACGGCGGGCACGCAGATCGCCGGCATTTCGCGCGACAGCCTGGCCTCGCACGAGAAATTTCGCGACAAGATGGGCTACCCGTTCCCGTTGTTGTCGGATGAGGATGAACACGTGTGTCGCCTGTTTGACGTGATCCGCATGAAAACGCTCTACGGCCGCTCCTCCCTCGGCGTTGAGAGAAGTACCTTCCTGCTCGATGCACAGGGGGTACTGCGGCGCGAGTGGCGCAAGGTGCGCGTCGCCGGGCATGCCGCTGAAGTGCTCGAAGCGGCCAAGTCGCTGTGAAAGCCGCCGCCCGCCGGCTGTTCGTGCTCGACACGAACGTCCTGATGCACGACCCGACGGCCATCTTCCGGTTCGAGGAGCACGACGTCTACCTGCCGATGGTGGTGCTCGAGGAGCTCGACGCGAACAAGAAGGGCCTCTCGGAGGCCTCGCGCAATGCGCGGCAGGTCAGCCGCTTCCTCGACGACATGATGCGCGACGTCGACAAGGAGCACATCGATGCGGGGTTGACGATTCCGGGCGCCCACAGCGGCAATCACGGCAAGAAGCAGCCAACCGGACGACTCTACTTTCAGACCCGCGCCCTGTCGGGTGGCTTGCCGGAAGGGTTACCCGGCGGCGGCGCCGACAATCTGATCCTCGGCCAGACCCTGGCGCTGCAGCGTGAGGAGACGCGCACACGCGTCACGCTGGTCTCGAAGGACATCAACCTGCGCATCAAGGCGGCGATCGTCGGCGTGCATGCCGAGGACTACTACAGCGATCGCACCATCGAAGATGCGGACGTGCTCTACACCGGCGTCGAAATGCTGCCGGGGGATTTCTGGGAACGCCACGACAAGGACATGCGCTCCTGGAAGGAAGGCGATCGCACCTGGTATCAGGTCAACGGTCCGCTGGCGGAAGGCTGGTGGCCCAACCTGTTCGTGCACGAGCCGGACGCGCAGGGCATCGAGGCCATCGTGCGCAGCGTCGAGGGACAGTCGGCGCGGCTGGAGCTGGCACGCGATTTCAGGAGTGAGCGCCACGGCGTCTGGGGCATCACTGCGCGCAATCGCGAGCAGAACTTCGCGCTGAACCTGCTGCTCGATCCGGATATCGACTTCGTCACCCTGCTGGGACCGGCCGGCAGCGGCAAGACGCTGCTGGCGCTGGCCGCCGGGCTGACGCTCACGCTGGAGCGCAACCGCTTCGTCGAGATCATCATGACCCGCGTGACCGTGCCGCTGGGCGAGGACATCGGCTTTCTGCCTGGAACCGAGGAAGAGAAGATGGAGCCCTGGATGGGGGCGCTCATGGACAACCTCGAGGTCCTCACCCACTCCGAGGAGGGCGGCAGCTGGGGGCGTGCCGCCACCAACGATCTGCTGCGCAACCGCATCAAGATCCGCTCGCTGAACTTCATGCGCGGCCGTACATTCTTGAACCGTTTCATCATCCTGGATGAGGCTCAGAACCTCACGCCCAAGCAGATGAAGGCCCTGGTCACGCGCGCCGGGCCGGGCAGCAAGCTGATCTGCCTCGGCAACATCGCGCAGATCGATACGCCGTACCTGACCGAGACGACCTGCGGCCTCACTTATGTCGTGAATCGCTTTCGCGGCTGGCTGCATGCCGGGCACGTCACGCTGGTGCGCGGTGAGCGATCCCGGCTCGCGGACTTTGCCTCCGAGGCGTTATAGTCGGTCGGAGTGCACACAGGCGCGGCAGGGTGCGTAGCCCTGAAACTCGCGCAGTGCCGGTCAGTCCAAGGTCGAGCTGCCGCGTTATTGTAGGAGCCTATGCGCCGCACCCTCGCCGCCTGCGCCGGAAGCCTGCTGACCCTCAGCAGCTCCCTGAGCTTTGCCGCCGCCGCGCCAGGCCCCTATGGGCCTTACGGCCCTTATGGGGATCAGCCCGCGCACTCCGCCCCGGCTCAGCACCCGCCGCAGCCTGATACGGCCCCGCCAGATCCCGCGGCCGCGGCCATCGGCAGTCCGGCGCTGTCCGGCAGCGTGCCCCAGACGGTAACGTCCGATACCGGGCTGTTCGGCACCCTGCCCGACCTGGGCGGCCCCGCTTACGCCATGATCACGCGCTCGGATGAGGATCAGATCGGGCAGATGATCGTCGCGCAGATCCGCGGCGCACATCTGCTGCTGGAGGACCCCGAGGTCGACGACTACCTGCAGCAGCTCGGCATGCGCCTGGCCTCCCAGGCGCACGATGAAAAGCAGAGCTTTCATTATCGCTGCATGAACGACGACGAAATCAACTCGTTCGCGACTTTTGGCGGCAATGTCTTCATGTTCACGGGGTTGATCCTGCGCACGCGCAGCGAGGGGGAACTCGCCGCGGTCATGGCGCACGAGACCGGCCACGTCGTGCAACGGCACATGGCGCGCGCCGTGGAGGCCGAAAGCCATCTGTCGCTCGCCTCGACAGCGGCGATGCTGGCCGCCGTGCTGATCGGCGTGGCGGGCCATGGCAACCCGGGCAGCGGGGAGGCGATGGAAGGCGCCATGGCCATGGCGCAGGCCACCGCGTTCCAGAAGAGCATCAACTTTACGCGCAGCGAGGAGATCGAAGCCGACTATGTCGGCATCCAGCTGCTGGCCGCCGCGGGCTTTGATCCGCAGGAGATGGCCAACATGTTCGAGACGCTGGCGCAGTCCGAGGGTCTGGAGGGCAACGAAATCCCGGCTATTCTGCAGAACCACCCCGTGACACCCGAGCGTCTGGCGGCTGCGCGCGAGCGCGCCGCGCAATTTCCGCGCCTGGCTCACTATGGCGAGTCGGAAGATTACGCGTTCATCAAGGAGCGCATCCGCGTGCTGGCGGCAACCCCCGACCAGCGCATCGACCAGTACTACGCGAATCTGCGCGTCAACCGGCCCCTGACGCCGGCCGAGCGCTACGGGGAAGCGCTCACCCAGATCCGCGATGGTCGCGGCGCCATCGCCGTGCCGACGCTGCATGCGCTGCAGGCAGAGTATCCTGAGCTCATCATGCTCTACACGGCGCTCGGCCAGGCATACGCGAGCGCCGGGCAGGAGCGCGAGGCGCGCGCGCAGTTCGCCGAGGCCGAGCGACTCTTCCCGCGCAATGTGCCGCTGACCGTGCACTATGCCGAGATGCTGATCAAGGATGGCCAGCCCGACCAGGCGCATGCGCTGCTGCTGGACCTGTTCAACAATGTCGATCCGACCCCGCCGCAGATTCAGCTCACGGCGCAGGCTGCCAGCGCCGCCGGAGACACCGGCGACGCCTACTACTACATGGCGCAGTACAACCTGGCCAACGGTGAGCTCGGCCTGGCCAATCAGGAACTTGAGCTGGCATTGGCCACCCCGCAGCTCTCCACCGTGCAGCGCGAGCGCTTTCGTGCGCAGCTGCTGCAGGTGCGCGACTGGATGCGCGAGCAGCAGCAGGCGCGCCACGGCGGCTGAGCCGGCCAGTTTGCATGGGCTGCTACACTAGCGGCCATGCATCGCATCCTCCTGACGGCCGCGCTCGCGCTGTCCGCCGCCCTCACCGGCTGCGCGACTCTTCCCAATGGCAAGCACACCCCAGGGGACCCCTGGGAGCGCATGAACCGCTCGATCTGGACGTTCGATAACGCGCTGGATCATGCAGTGCTGCGGCCGGTCGCGCGCGGCTATGTGCGCGTGACCCCGTCCCCCGTGCGTCAGAGCATCAACAACTTCATGACCAACCTGACGTACTCGGACACGATCATCAACGATTTCCTGCAGGGCAAGTTCAACGACGGCGGCAACGACATCGCGCGCCTGATCGTCAACACCGTCGTGGGAATCGGCGGACTGTTTGATCCCGCCTCGCACATGAACCTGGACCGGCATGACACCGATGTCGGGCAGACACTCGGTATCTGGGGCCTGCGACGCGGCCCCTATCTTGTCCTGCCCTTCCTCGGCCCCTCGGATGTGCGCGATGCATTCGGCTTGGCAGCCGATGAATATCTGACCCCCCGCGCCTATATCCAGGATACCTACGCCCGCTGGAGCCTGTTTCTGGTCGACGAGGTCGACAAGCGCGCGGGTCTGCTCGACCAGGATCGTCTGATCGACAGCGCCTACGATTCCTATAGCTTCGTGCGCGATGCCTACCTGCAGAATCGACAGTTCAAGGTGCACGGCAGCAGTCCATCCGAGAAGCCCGAGACCCCCGAGGACCTCTCTCCCGACTCCGGCGGCCCCGAGTCGAGCCCAGCGCCGCCGCCTGCAGGGACACCGCCGCCCGCGGGGACACCGCCGCCCGCGGGGGCGCCGCCCAGGCAGCCATGACGCCCAGCGCGACCCGTCCGGCCCCCCTGCTGCAGATCCAGGGGCTACGCAAGGGATACGGGGAGCGCACGGCGGTCCTGGAACAGGTCGACCTGACGCTGCAGGACGCGGAATTCGTCTCGATCATGGGGGAGTCGGGCAGCGGTAAATCGACGCTGCTGAACCTGATCGCCGGTCTGGATCGCTCCGACCAGGGCAGCGTGCAGCTCGAAGGGGTCGATCTGGGCTCGCTGACGGACGATGAGCGCACGCGCCTGCGGCGCCGCGCCATGGGCTTCATCTTTCAGGCCTTCCATGTGCTGCCCTATCTGACCGCGCTGCAGAATGTGCTGCTGCCGCTGCAGCTGCTGCACGTGCCGGCGGAGCGCGGCGTCAAGCTGGCCCGCGAATGTCTGGAACGCTGTGGTATCGGCGCACTGCAGGCGCGTTATCCGCGCGAGCTCTCCGGCGGGGAACTGCAACGCATCGCCATCGCGCGTGCGCTGGTGCACCGGCCACGGCTGCTGCTGGCGGATGAGCCGACGGGCAACCTCGACGCCCGCGCCGCCGCCCAGATACTGCAGCTGCTGCGCGAGCAGCTGCGCGAGACCGGCGCCGGGGCGATCCTGATCACTCATTCGGCCACCGCCGCTGCCAGCGCCGATCGCACGCTGCGCCTGACGGGCGGTCGGCTGACGGCGCGCCCGCAGATGTCCGCGGCGCAGGGACTGTGAGCACGCCAGGCGATGCCAGTGCGGTCGCGTGGCGGATGCTCTGCCGTCTGCAGTGGCATGAGCAGCCGCTGCGAGCCCTGATCGCGCTGCTGGCGGTGGCGCTGGGCGTGGCGCTGGGCAGCGCCGTCTATCTGATCAACGCCGCCGCACTCGATCAGTTCAATCAGGCCACCCGGCGCATCACCGGCGCTGCCGATCTCATCGTGCGCGCGCCGGCCGCGGGTTTCGACGAGCAGCTGTTCGTGCGCCTGGCTCGCAATCCCGCCGTGGCGCAGGCGAGCCCGCTGCTGCAGCTGCAGCTCGCGCTGCCGGCCAGTGCGCGGCTGCGCGATGCGCTCGCGGGACCTGCGCTGCCGCTGCTGGCGCTCGATCCGTTCCGTGCCGCCACGATGCAGACCACGCTGGTCGGTGCCCTGGCCGGCGACATCACGGGATTGTTCGATCACGATGCCGTGGTGTTGACGCAGGCGGCAGCCAGACAGCTCGGCCTCTCGCGTGGCAGTGTGCTGCCGATCCTGGTCGGTAATCGAGAGCGGACACTGCGCGTCATCGACGTGTTACCGGACAACGCCGATCCGGAGCCGCTCGCCGTCATGGATATTGCCGCGG
>Ga0335075_10005618_pt1 | contig 19427 bp, 11 predicted proteins | sample Lox_Sample_24_FD_206723 | JGI IMG/M metagenome (GOLD analysis project Ga0335075, IMG submission 206723) | Soil microbial communities from Loxahatchee National Wildlife Refuge, Florida, United States - Lox_Sample_2.4 | ecosystem: Environmental > Terrestrial > Soil > Wetlands | place: USA...
ACGCTCGATGATCTCGATGGCGCACGACTCTGCGTTGGTTATGTGGATCAGCGAGTCGAGGAGCGGTGGCTCTGTCGATTGCGCTCGACGGAATTTGTACAGATTTGTACGAGCCGGGAAAATCGCGATCGGGAGGGGGGATTTGTACGAGGGTTAAGAATTTCACAGTGAGGCGCCGGTGCGGCAGCAGCCGCAGACCGCGGTGTCTGTACCAACGGTCGCGCTTATTTTGTACAGATTTTGTACTTGACCCCGGCATTGTGGACTTTGTGGCATTTTGTAAGTTTTAGAAATCACTGATAGTTAATGACTTATCCTGTGGAAAAAGCGTTCGACTCCCGCCGCCTCCACCATTAACAGGTTAATTCTTCAATGGTTTAAAGACGAAAGACATAAAACCAGGGAAGAACACTGCCACACATAGACTATTTAGGTGTTTACAGTGACGAACGTAGTCATGATTTGGAAAATGTCTCCAGATCGACAACCGTTTCAGTGGCACTCACTTTGCCTGATTCTTCCTCGTCGCTGTCGAGGATCTCCATGCCGTTCCTGGAGCGGATCGTTCCTGCTCCGGCGCGTACCTCATTATCTGTCACTGACCGATTCTGCGCAGCGGTTTGCCGGCCATCAGGTTGCGCTCGATGTGTTCGAGCGTGATGCCTTTGGTTTCCGGCACCAGGAAGAACGTAATCAGCAGAAACAGCACGTTGAACCCTGCGTATAGCCAGAAAGTCTGTGCCTGGCCGAAGCTGTTGAGCAGCGAGAGAAAGGTGAAGCCGACCACGAAATTGGCAACCCAGTTGGTCAGGGTGGAGCAGGCAATGCCGAAGTCGCGGCCCTTGATCGGCTGTACCTCCGAGCAAAGAATCCAGATCAGCGGTCCTGCCGACATGGCGAAGCCGACGATGAACAGAAGCAGCATGCCCACGGTGAAGAGCCGCTCGTCCTGGGTATTGACGCCGACGCGCATCATGGCGCCGACGATTCCGAGGCCCACAGCCATAACGGTGAAACCGACGTAGAGGATTGGCTTGCGGCCCCATTTGTCGACCAGCGCGATGGCGATAAACGTGGCCAGCACGTTGGTCAGGCCGACGGCCGCGGTAAACCACATCTGCGCCTGGGTGTGATATCCCATGTCCTGGAAAATGCGCGGAGCGTAGTACATCACCACGTTCATGCCGGTGAACTGCTGGACAACCTGCAGCAGCACTCCCAGCCCGACGGAGCGGCGAAAATTGCTGTTTTGCAGGAACATGTGCCAGCCACGCTGCGGGATGCGCAGCTGCTCGGCAATTTCCTCTTCTTCGCGCTTCACCACCTCGGGGTCGCCGTGCAGCCGGGTCAGCACCCGGGTGGCCTCCTCGTTGCGCCCGCGCATCATCAGCCAGCGCGGGCTGTCGGGCAGGGTGAAGACGCCCAGAAAGAACAGCGCGCCCGGGATGGCAATAACACCCAGCATCCAGTGCCAGTTTCCCGAGTAGCTGAAGGCGGTATCGGAGAGGAAAGCGAGAAAGATGCCGATGGTAATCATCAGCTGATAGAGCGACACCATGGAACCGCGAATGTTCTCGGGCGCGATTTCCGCCAGGTAAAGCGGTGCGGTGAAGGACAGAATACCTATGGAGACGCCGAGGATGAGGCGCCCGATCAGCAGAACATTGACCGACCAGGCAGCGCCGCACAACGCCGAGGCCACGACGAAAATCAGCGAACCCCACAGCAGCGAGCGCTTGCGCCCCAGACTGGCCGAGATCCAGCCGGCTCCGACGGCGCCAGCGGCGGCGCCCAGCATCATCCAGCTGACGATGTGCTCCAGCATCGTGTCGGAAATGCCGAAGTCCCGCTGAATGAAGTGCTGGGCGCCTGAAATCACGCCGATATCCAGGCCAAACATCAGGCCAGCCAATGCCCCAAGCGAACTGATGAATACGGCAGCTGCCTTGGGATGAACCTTGGAAGTCGTCGTTGGCGGTGTAGTGTTCATGGAGTCTCCCCTGAGTCTGGCTGGCTGACCGCGCACCATTGCCAGCCGACGCAGTTTCGGTACGATTCATTGGCGCGCATGGACAAATCCAACCTGACAGATTGTAGTGGCAAGAGTTCGGTCGATGTCAGGCTGGCGTGTCATGGAGGATGTGCTGAGGCCGCAAGGTTATACCAGGCGCTCAGGTGAGAAGCGATCCTGGGCGTCGTCGGCATTTATCTGTGATTATCCTTGCCGCCGGAGAAAGCCTGGCAGGGTTGATTATATTTCCCGGACCCGGATCGACCAGACGCGCGGCCGGAGATCCGTGGCAGCGGCTGCAGCCGATCGCCAGCGCATGAAACGGTGACGATGCATATTCGTTTCCGCTACCGCTTACCGGCACGGCTTCGACCGCATGACAGAAGAGGCAGCCGGGAGTGACAGGCCGGGTGAAATCAGGATCCGGATAGACCTCAAAACCTGGTGCAGGACCGTACGCTCGTCGACTGCGGTAACAGGCAATGGGCGACTGGAACAGATGATCTCCGATGTCCATCAGGTATCCGCTGGCGTGCGTGCCGGATCCAGTTACATAATAGACGGGAAATCTTTCGCTGTAGCCGACGCTGTCCGGAACCTGCCGTGTACCATCAGACGACTTTTCGAAGGTGGTTCTGACATCGGAAGTCGTAACCGATCCAGGCGGCTCGCGCCCGCCAGGGCGGAGAGAGTGGCCCATTGTTGACCGGTCATAACCCTCCACCTCGACTTCATGACACTGCCTGCATGCAGTCGGGTCATCCGATATCGTGGCTCCTGAAAGCTCATGGATCGATGTAACGGCCAGGGTATGCGCATTCTGCGCCGACGTGGTGCACATGGGGAAGAACCAAACCCAGAGAACGGCAGCAACCAGGACGTGCACGGCGGAGTATCTGCCGGCCGCTCCTTCGTTGCCGCGCAGGTGCCCGCAGCGAATCCATAGCCTTTGAATGATCTGCAAGGTCAGATCGAACCTCTTTAACTGACCTGAACAGCAAGGCGCTGCAGGGACTGCAGATCGGCTGCCCTGAAATGGATCGTGTCGCCGACGATGCGGCCCGCGGAGGAGTGGCGGAGCGGCTGGCCGTCGGGCGGGTGGATGTGGACGGCAAGTTCGCCGCTGAAGGGCTGCTCGAAATCGATCTCAACCTGCCATGACCGATCCGTTTGCGAGAGCGTCGACCAGCTGAGACGGCCAAATCGTGTGGGACAGTTCCCGACACGGATGCGCTCGCCGGCCGCGAACCAGTGTTTGGGCGCGCCTTTCTGCAGATGGCAGACGTCGCGGTTCCCTTCCTCGTAGCAGAGCAGCCAGCGCAGGCCCATGGCCGGCTGCAGAACGCTGTTGACGACAGCGGACCAGCCGTAGCGGCTGCCCTGTCCGGGCATGCCTCCCGGGATCCACGCATCTTCCGGCGCATAGCGGTTTCCTGAGTCGGCCGCGTAGCAGGTGAGCGCGTACAGGGTGAGCAGAAACGGACGGTAATCCTGCTGGCGAATGCGAACGGAGAGGGTTCCATGCGCCATAAAGTTCGAGGTACGCTGCTCAGCGCCATCGGTGCTCAGTCCGACGATCTGCATCCCGGCCAGTTCGCGATGGCGAAGGTGCCCGAGGTCAAGCTGCTCATCGCCCCAGTCGGCTGTGAACCAATCCATCATGAAGCGATGATTCTCGTAGCTTCCCAACTCACGGGGGTTGTGGTGGGTGTCGCCGGGAGTGAAGGGCGTAATCCCGGTATGCTTCATTTCCGGCGAGCAGCGGCTGAGGGTGATGCGGAGCGACTGCTGGATGAGACCACGCATCTCTTCGGCCAGAGCCTGATATTGATTGCCGAGAGCCTGCCAGTCCGGGCGATTGTGCTCGCGGCCGGCGCGAAGCAGGCAGCGGGTATGTTCGACGAGACCGCGCCAGGTCCACGTCGCATTTTCAAAGTAATACGGATGGGACTGCGGGAAATCGTTGTGCGGATCGCCGAGATCGGCTTCGGGCGATCCCCAGATGAGACCGTGATGCGGATCGCCGGGAGGAAACGCCTGTTTGCTGTACTCATAGCGTGCGAGCACGTAGGCCAGCATGCGTTCGAGGGTGGGCAGCCGGGCAGACAGCGCCTGCGCATCGCCGGTATAGTCGTAAGCGCGGGCTGAATTGGCCAGAAAGACGCCGACATTCAGGGGCGCTTCCACCTGGTCCTGGGTGTTATAGAGGAAGTTGCCGTCGGGCAGGACGTAGTGATCGAGATAGTAGCGGAAGTACGGCTCGACGTCAGCGGTCAGGTTCCATAGCTGCTGGGCCCATACGAATTCGTAGTGGGCCACGGGAAAGAGGGCGTGACTGCGCTCCGGAATCTTCGTGTAACCGCCTTCGCCGATCTGGTACGTGGGCCGGAGCCCGCGGTAACTGGCTCGCGAAAGCGTGATTCCCGCGCGCGCGGCATCGAGGAGCCAGTCGTCGGGAATTTCGACGGGCATGGAGTTCTCATAAAAGTCGTGCCAGCGGTTCCAGATGCCGGCGAGCGCGGCGTAGAAGCCGCCAGGGGAGCAATTGAAATAGTGCTGGGTTTCCGCGGCGGCATCTCCGGAGGCCGCGTCCGTGCAGCGGACCCGCCCCATCAGCTGCCCATCCTCCCCCGGGGTGACCAGAACGATGCACTCATAGCCGGCCTGGTACCGGGGATTCCAGACACCGATATCCGCGACGGGAAGATAGCCTCCCAGCAAAGTGCGCTTGCTGTAGCCGGGCAGATATTCATAGATCTGAGGGTTGCCCCCCGGCAGCATGGACGTTGGATCGAAAACTCGCCCGTTCATGTCGGGAGCCCAGGCGGACTCGTCCCCGGCAACCCATTCGCGGCTTCTCCCGTCCGCCTGCAGAAACACGGAGCGGAGCGGGCCGGCCCCTTCGTTTCCGGCAAAAGTCCAGCCGATGTATTCCGATCCGAGAGCGGCGACGTTCTCGTAGCAGGGGTCTTCGCTGGAATGCAGAATGTAGTCGCCGCAGACATCGGGCCCGGGAATGTAGCGGGCGGTGCGCTGCAGGCGAACGTCTTCGGGAGCGCGGATGGGACGAGGGCGAATGCTGGAAAGGCGTCCGACGATTTTGGGGATGCGGGCGATCACGCCGCGCTCGGCGGTGACCAGGGCAATGGCGCCGCGATGCATGACGTGCTTTTCAAAGACGGCCGTGGCGGCGCCGTCGAAATACGAGACAGCGAGCAGGCACCAGCCGTCGGCCGAAGCGCCCACGCGCAAAAGCTGTGCCGAGGCGTTTCCTGCGAGAAGGACGCCATCGCGATGAACGGCGGTCACCAGCGGAGGCGCAGCCAGCGCCTCGCGTTCGCCGGGAAGGAAGAGGCTGTAGTCGTTGACAATGCGTTCCGGCGCGCGGGCTCCGGCAGCCTGCGGAACGCCGGCAAGCGCGCGGGCCAGGGGAGCAAGGCGAGCGACCTCCAGGGCGCCGGCGGTGCAGAGGCCCTGCAGGAAGCTGCGTCGGTTACAGTGCAACATGCGCGTTCGTTCCTCCGTTCATGCGTCATTGCGGCGACCCGCCCATGCCGCCCGGACCCAACAGGCTCATTCCTCGCCGCGGGGATGGGCCAGGACAGATTGTTCCGGCGCTGACTGCCCCTGGCTCGCGCCGGCCGAGGCCCACTTCTTCCACATCCCCGGGTAGGCCAGCATCCTGATGAAAACCGCCCCAACGACGGAGCGAGCCTGAAAACCCACCTGAGCGCCGGTAACCGTGTCGTACCAGTCGCTGAGGGGAACGCGGGTGGGAGTTTGCGTCATGAAGCGATACACGGGCCGGACGATCGCCTGAAACTCCTGCTGATTGTCGGCCAGGGTGGCCGTCCACAATTCCCAGTCGAGCTTGGTATACGTATGGCGGTCATCGAGAGGCACGCCGAAGGCATTCTCGTGCTGCAGGTAAAAGTGGATTTCCTGCCGGGCGAGCACAGGCGGAAAAAGATGAAGGCCGAGGATGCGATCCCAAACCAGGTTGTACTTCAGGCTCCAGGTTCCGGGGAGATTGAAGGCCAGCCGAGTGTGGCCGTCATCGGCCGCCATGCGCATCCAGGCCACGGCCATCCCGCGGGCTGCCTGGCGGTAGCTGTCCGCGTCGTCCTGTTTGTGGAGCATCTCCGCCAGCTGCGCATAGCTGCCGAGAGCAACGATTGCCTTGAGGGAAAGATTGGCATTGTGGGCGAGGTGGCCGGTGAAGTCGTCGGTGCTGAGCTGATTCCTGGGGTCCAGACCGTTGGCGCGCAGATACTCGGCCCAGCGGGAGAGCAGCGGCCAGTACTCCGCGGCGAAGTGGGCATCGCCCTCGGCATGGGCAATGGCGTCAATGAGGATCAGCATATTGCCGCTTTCCTCGATCGGCATCTGATCCACTTCGCTGGTTGCCCCGCCGCCATAAACCTGCCCGTTCGCCAGAGGATAGGTGCCGACATCGTGCGGGGCGAAAGGCCAGTGCCACAGCGGGAGACGCGCGTAGTCCAGCACGGGGCGGAGTTCGGCTTCAAGCACGCGCGGATTGAGCAGCAACAGCAGAGGCGAGGCAGGATAGGTGACGTCGACGGTATCTGTGCAGCCATTGCTGGAGTTCTCTTTGGAAAAGAGCAGCGGGGTGCCATCGATGTCGGTGGTGAGAGTGGCGGCAGCCAGCGATTGCCGGTAAGCGACGATGGCCAGTTGCGCATAGTCGCGGCCGCCCGCCTCTTCGAGGTCGGAGACCAGGGCGTGATCAAAGGCCTCGCCGCGGGCGCGGAGGGCCGGCCCCTCGCGTTCGGCGTCCAACAGCATATCCCCCATCGTCTCGCCATGGCGCCGCCAGTAGTCGGGCAGTTGCCGGTGCAGGTACTCAACCGCCTCGCGGTCATCGTAAGCGAGCATAGCGTGGCGGGTTACGGGAGCGGCAGACACATCGTCGAGATCGAAGAAAACCGCAAGCATGGGAAGATTGACCCGGGGCGGGCGCGGCATGGAAAGGTCGTCGCTGGCGGCGGCGATTCCTGTACCTTCGTCCTCGCTGAACTCCTGCCAGCCGAGCGTCGCGGTCGTCATGCCGGGCTGGCGAGGCACCGCCAGATCCACCCATCCCCAGTCGATGCGCAGGTTGTCGCCGGCCTTGGCCAGCATGGGCTGCGCGCTTGTACCGATGTGCAGGACACTCATGTCCCCGACCCGGCTGCTTCCCCACACCACCGGTTCGTGCTCATCGTTGACGGCGAGCTGGGCGCTGACCCCGACGCCGAGACGCACGGAATGCGGACGGCCGTCGACGGAGCGAACGGTCCAGCCGAGATAAGTCAGGGGACGGGAAAGCACATCCGGGTCCTGCGGCAGCGCGGGAGTGAAGAAGGTCGCGGTCAGGTGGATTCCGGCGCCCTCGAAGTCGTAGATCGTGCGCGTGGGCCAGATGGCGCGCGAGATCTGCTGCAGCGCAGGAAACTCCGCATCGTCGCCCATGAAGCGGAAAGTCCTGCCATCGATGCGAATCGATCCGCTGAGCCGCTGCTCAGTGCCGGTCCAGTGGCGCGTGGGGCCCCCGGGAAGCGTGTCGTCGAAAGACCAGATGCTGAAATACGGATTATGCGTGACCAGCGGGGTCGCGGGCGTCCGTACGGTGACGGGTTGCTGGGCGAAACCAGGCGGGGATGCCGTCGCAGGGAGAAGCAGCAAGGGAGCACACTTCCAGAATCCATGCATGTACTAATCCTCGCACTGCGGGAAAGCCGAAATCCGGAACCTGGCGGCTGCCTGGCCGGCCATCGCCGTTCCGCCGAGAAACTTGCGGCGCGTGGATGAATCCAGTGTTGTCCGGGGCAAGTCCGCTCCTCGGCTGATACGCCGACTATCCTAGCGGGGAGTGGAATGGCCGCGCATGGTTCAAATGGTCTACCTTTCGCGGAACATGGCAGCCCGGTCACTCGCGCATTTCGATGATGCCGCGATGAATCGCGACCGTAGCCGCTTCCGTGCGGTCGGAGACTTCCAGTTTCTCGATGATGCTGTTGACGTGATTGCGAACCGTGTTGCCGCTGATGCTGAGGGCGCGACCGATTTCCTTGTTGGTGAGGCCGCGGGCGAGCATTTGCAGCACTTCAGTCTCGCGCTCGGTAAGGCTGCTGCGCAACATCCGCTCCGCCAGGCGATCGGCAATCGCCTGAGGGAAATAACGCCTGCCGCTGTGCACGCTGCGGATCGCCTCGAGCATCTCAGCCTGCGGAGCGTCCTTGAGAAGATAGCCCTGGGCTCCCGCCTGGACGGCGCGGTAAATATCCTCGTCCATGGCATAGCTGGTCAGCACGATGGTGCGAATGCCAATCCCGGAACGCCGAAGAGCGTGCAGCGTATCGAGGCCACTCATGCCGGGCATGCGCAGATCGAGCAGCAGCAGCTGGGCGGACCGCACTGCAAGCAGCTCGAGAGCCTCTTCGCCGCTCGAAGCCGAGCCGACGACTTCGATGCCGGCCTGGGTGCCGAGCATGCTGACGAGTCCGGCCAGCACGACCGGATGATCATCCACGATAAAGATGCGAATCGGCTGCTGTTTCTCGGACATCGGTCCGGTGCTCCGTCATGATTTTCCAGAGAAAGCCAGGTAAGGCCGCAAAGCCGAAGCGAGGCGGCAGGGGCGCATCGACGCGGATCCGGGTGCCCGCGCCGGGCCGGCTGCGGAGGCTGAAAGCCGCCGAGATGCCGTGAGCGCGCCGGCGCATGCCGCGGATGCCGAAGCCATGGAGTCCATTGCCCGGTACGAAGCCTGCGCCGTTATCCTCAATGTTCAGGCTTACGGAATCTCCGCTGAAGGCCAGGCGCAGTGTCAGCATGGACGGATCGGCATGGCGTACGGCGTTGGCGACCGCCTCCTGACCGATGCGATAGAGCGGATCGGCAATGCGCAGCGGGATGGACCGAAGGTCGCCCTCGCGCCGGGATATAACCTGTACGGTGCTGCCCTCCACCATCCGGCGCGCGCACTGATCCAGCGCGGCGAGCACGTCCTGGCACTGCAGCTCTTCGGAGTGCAGCGTCACGAGACTTCTGCGAGCTTCCTCGTGACTGTGACGGACGAGCTGACTGGCGAAGTCAAGCTGCTGGCTGAGAGCGGGCATCCCGTCGGGAAGTCCGTTGCGAATGGCCTGCAGCTGAAACCCGATTCCGGCAAAACTCTGAGCCAGAGTATCGTGCATCTCGTGGGCCAGGCGCGCGCGTTCCTCCAGGATAGCGCGCAGCCGCCAGTTCTCCGCCCGGTGATAAAGGGCGACGGCGGCGATGGAGAGCAGAAACACGACGACCGCCATGGCCAGGACATGGCGGGCGCTCCACCAGGGAGGACCGGCGATGACGTCGATGTCCTCGCCGGAGCGAAGCAGAAGAACAAACGGGGTCAGGCTTCGGGTCAGAGCGGGATCCACCACGCAGATGCCGCGCACGCGCAACATGCTGTCCCGCCGCAGGTGCGCGAAGAGGGAATCGCTTCGACCGGGATTGAGAATGGCCCGGAAGGACTGCGGCCCATCCTCGAGGTCGAGCGCCAGCGCATTGCCAGGCCCGTGTTCCCAGCCGGTGAGCAGTCCCTGCATCTCGATGAAAGTCGCGTCGTACTTACCCGTCGAGGCCTGCGCGGCGGTCACGGAGAGCGGCGGCATGGGGCTGCGCTCCCACAATACCCGAACCCGGGCGTGGTGGAGCGTGGGGCTGAACTCACCCGGGGAAACGTCGCCCGAGACCTGCACTTCGTCGCCGACTTTGAGCAGAGGGCCGCGTGGGTTCTCTACATAGGCGCCGCCTGTCGCGTCCTCAACATAGAGTCGGGGCGTGGTGAGGACGACCACGCCGCGGATGGTCGCCACCGTCGGTTTGGGGAAGAAGCGAAAGCGAAGACTGGCAATGGTGCTGGTGTTTCCGCCGGCCAGGGCTTTCGCCTCGGCCTCTTCGCTGGTGCGGGAAGGCCCAGGAAGAGAGGAATGCACCTCAGGCGAGTTTGGCGAGGTGGATTCTTCCTGGGATTCCCGGAGCATGGCGAGCAGATCCTGGCGTGTTGCGGGGCGGACTACAACATTGCGCCAGACGCCCCCGGCGGAATACGAACGCAGACCAATGCGTCCTGAACGAATGCAGACCGTGTCATCGATGTCAAGAGAGCTGCGGAATGCGTCTCCCGGAGCGGTGACGGCAGCCACGATCCGGCAACCGTAGGCGAGAAGCTTGAGGTGATACCAGCGAAACGGACGAATGCCGTCCGCAACCGGAACCTGCCGACTCGTCTCCATCCAGCCGTGGTCCGCACGGCCCAGGACGAGAGAGTTGTCGATGGTGCGCACTCCCGCATAATAACCACTGTAGGCGTTGACCCCCTCTTCCTCGTCGGAGGATCGAATGATCAGCCCGGCGTCGCCGCTGTCGCCGAGCAGGTACACGTCGGCTTCGACCGAATAGTTTCGCCAATACGGGGACCCGGTGAGAAGCTTGGCGCCACGCTCGTCGGAATCGTTGCGCATCATGCCGTGAACCAGTTCCCAGTCGCCGCCGAAAGCCCGCCACTGGTCCGCTCTGCCGCGGGCAAACGAGTCCCGATACGGCAATCCCCGCAAAGAGCTGTGCAGCCACGTGATCGTCGCGGCAGAGCCGAGCGCCACAGACATCAAGGCGGCCAGCCCCAGCCAGCGCCAACGCAGCCAGCGGTTCATCGGCTGGAACTCCATGTCCACCGGCCGAGGGTCCAGTCCTGGGAGAACATCCAGCGGACCGCCGCGGTGCCGATATTGGCGCGAGTAATCATGACGGGCGGCACGCTGAGCTCGAGCGGAACCGGTGCACCTCGGCGGGCCAGTTCGATGTCCTCCACGGCCTTCTGTCCCATCAGGCGGGTATTCTCCTGAATGACGCAGTCCAGACCGGGGTTGCCGTCGAAGGGCGGCAGGCCCGAGACGTCGAAGCCAATCACCCTGACCGGCTGCCGGTTGGGCATGGAAGCCAGCGCAGCCAGAGTCGCGTCGACGGAAGGAGAAATGAGGGCGACGATCGCATCCAGGCCGGGATGGGAGCTGAGCGTGGCTTCCGCGATCTGCTGCTGGCGGGGACCGTTGAAGGATCCCATCTGACGGGAGACGATGTGGATGTCAGGGTCGTGCTGGTCCAGATACTCCTCGAAGCCTCGCTCGCGGGTCATGATGCCCATGAAATCGGGATCGATGCCCAGAACGGCGACGGTTCCCCGGCCATGGAGCAGGGTGGCAAGCCGCTCAGCCGCCATGCGGCCTGCGGCCGCATCGTCATTGACGATGTAGAACAGGCCGCCGCCGGCGGGGATGGGCAGGGGCGAACCAATGATGACGGTAGGGATGCCGTGAGCGAGAGCGCGGCGCACCGGGCTGATGAGGGACAATGCCTGATCGGGAGCCAGCACCAGCCCCTGATAGCCGCGATCCACGACCTGCTCGACGAGGGCAATCTGGGCCTCGACGTCGTCTTCGCGAGTGGGAGCATTCCAGTAAATCGCCGTTCCAGCCTGGCGGGCAGCCGCCTCGGCCCCCACGTGGGCTGCCTCCCAGATCATCGTGCCGTCGGTTTGCGGAATCACGCCAATGACGGGGCGCCGGGCGGAAGAGCAGGCTACGAGCCGCAAAGAGACGATTGCGGCCATGCCGGCCAGCAGCAGCACCGAACGGGCGGTTCGTCTCGTGCCGGCGCATCCGCATTGGGGGGGACGATCCATGGCGGGGCGAATGGAGTGTAAGCCGCGAAACCCGGCGCAATCAAGCGGCCAGAAAGGCCTGGTGCAATTGGACTATGCCGTCATGGTCGCAGTTGCTCATGCGTATCTCATCCTCGAGGTCGTAAGGTGGGGTGCGTTCCGGGGGCACCGTGGGTGCAGCGCCACGCCCTGCCCGGAAGCGACCTGACCCCAGCGGCCCGGCTTCATCCTGCTGCGCGGCGTGGCCGAACCTGGCTGCTCGCCGGCCAACCGTCTTCGGGAGGCACCAATGAAAACATCGAGGCTTACCCTCCTTGCCGTCCCCGCGCTGCTGTTCCTGTCGGCAATCAGCTCTTACGCGCAGTTCAATGCAAACGTACAGGGCACCGTAACGGACCCCAAAGGATCGGTGATCGCCAGCGCCACCGTGGCTCTTGTCAACACAGACACCGGCGTGCGGCGGACGGCGGCCAGCGACGCGAACGGTGTTTATCGTTTCGACAGCCTGGCCCCGGGCAACTATACGGTCTCCACAACCGTCCAGGGTTTCGCGCCTCTCAAAGTCGCCTTCACCCTCACCACCGACGAAACCCGCGACGTACCGCTTTCGCTCAAAGTGGCGTCCGTCTCCTCAACGGTACAGGTGACCGGGCAGGCGCCGCTGCTGGATACATCGGACAGCCGCCTGGAATACACGCTGAGCACAACGGCGCTTTCCAACCTGCCGATGCCGGGCAGGAACCCGACTTCGGAAATCAGCGTGACACCCGGAGTGACGGGCATAGGAATCGCCGGGCAGGGCACCGGCGGGTCGCTGAATTTCAATCCGGAAAACTATGTGGATTACAGCGCCAACGGGCAGGGCCAGAACGGCAACCAGTACATTGTCGACGACATGGACGTGACCAGCACCATTCGCCCCGGTGTGCTGAACCTGACCCCGAACGTAGATGTCATCCAGGAGGAAACCGTACAGACCAACACTTACACAGTCGATTACGGACGGGCCGGCTCGATCCAGACGGTGATGACGACCAGGTCCGGAACGAACCAGTTTCATGGCCTGGCCAGCGACTACTACACCTCGCAGCAACTGACGGCGCGCGGTGAATTCGGAGTGCCGCAGCCGACGCCGCTGAATCCGTACCACAGCGACAACATGTCCTTTGCGCTGGGCGGGCCGTTGATTCCGCGCAGGCAGTTTTTCTTCTTTGTCGGTTATGAGCCTTACCTCTCCCTGACCTCGAACGGCACCGGGCTGGTGGGCTTTGAGGACCCGGCGTTTGTGAGTTTCGCCCAGTCTGCGGAACCGAACAGCCCGGAAGTCACGCTGATGACCAAGTACCCGGTGTCCGGAGTAGTCAACGCTCACGTCAGCTCCACTGCCGGGCAGCTCTATGGCAATACGCTTCCCACACCGGGCGCCCAGGCGGCCTGCGCCGCCGGCACGGGCACCATCACCGCCTACGATGGGGTCTCCGTCCCCTGCTCGCTTCCGGTCTTCGACTCAGCGAACTGGAATTCCTCGAGTTACGAAAATGCTTATCAATACAACATCCGCATCGACAAGTACTTCAGGAACGACCGGGTCTACGGGCAGTTTTTCCGTGACAACATTTCCGAGGGCGGACCCAGTCTTCGCCCCGCCTTTGCCGAGACCGATGCCTATCATACGTTTTCCCTTCAGGGGAACGAGACCCACACGTTCTCAGTGAATACGCTGAACGAAGCGATCTTTGGCTACCGCCGGATTGAAGGCATCACGCCCGTGACCGGCCTGTACACCGTGCCCATTGTCAGCGTGAACCAGCTCGGAAACGGCTGGGGCGACGGCTTCGCCGACGGAGACTACATCCAGCACAGCTATCACTGGCGCGACGTGCTGACAGATATTGCTGGATCGCACAGCGTTAAGGCGGGATTCGAGGTGTGGCGCAGTGACGACATTGCACTGTTTGCCGGGGCCTACGATCAACCGAGTCTCTATTACAACAACATGATCGACTTCATCGCCAACAACCCCTACAGCGAGTCCGGGGTATCTTACAATCCTGTAACCGGGGCCTACGATCCGGCGAATTACGGTTACAAGGAGACAACATTCGGTGTATTTGGCGAGGATACCTGGAAGGCGACCCGCAAACTGACCCTCAACTACGGCCTGCGTTACGACAATTTTGGGAACCCCTATGTTGCCCTCTCCGGGACAGTTCTGGCCAATTTTCACCTGGGGACCGGATCGACCTTTGCCGATCAGGTTGCCAATGGCATCATGACGCAGCAGTCGCACGTCTTCAGCAGCGACATCGACTGGGTCTTCAGCCCTCGCGGCGGCGTCGCGTACGATCTGTTCGGAAACGGGAAATGGGTGTTGCGGGGCGGCTTCGGGCTCTACCACAACGAATACACGCTGGGAAACTCCGAAAATGGCCTGAAGGGCAACCCGCCGGGTTATGTTGAACCGACATTTTACAACAACGGGTCGACGGCCGCGCCGATCTTCAGTTACGGCACCCAGAATACCGTGCCTTTCGGGTTCACGGTACCGGCGTTTGTGGGCCACCCGCTGGACGCCAAGGGCGGCATTGCCGGCTCCCAGATTGGCGTGGGCGGAACGGACGTGAACCTGGCCCCGCAGCCAACCATCAACTGGTCGGCGCAGTTGGCGCACCAGCTGACGCAGAGGCTGGTGGCCAGCGTTGGCTATGCCGGGACGCATTCCTGGAACCTCGTTCTGGGCGGCGAGAATCCGGGGAACACCAGTTACGGCGTCGACGTGAATATATTCCCCGGGGATCTGATCCAGAACCCGTCCTTCAACTCGAGTGGGGTGTGGACGGGAGATGGAATACAGACACGCCTGAACACGAGCTTCGGTTCCATCGTTTACGCGTTCAACGGCGCCCGCGCCAACTACAATGCCCTGATCCTGGCCATCAAGGGGCGTTTCGGGACACGCGGCTTCCTTACCGCGTCGTACACACGCTCGTCCGCCATGGACGACTGGGGCAATTATCCTGAGGGATACGTCGCCAGCGGTGGCACGTCGTTCGACGTCAGCCAGTGGTACAGTCCGTCCGCACTGAACACCCCCAACCGCTTCTCGCTGGGCTGGAGTTACGAGATTCCCGGCGTGGCCAGAGGAAACGGCTTTATGCGAAGGCTGACCTCCGGCTACACCCTGGGCTCGACGACCATCCTCGAGTCGGGTAATCCGTTTTTTGTAGCCAACTATAACCCGCTGGCTCTGATCGATACGGCGGGCGTCACCGTCACGGCGTCCAACTATGAAAGCGAGCTGGCTGCGGGTCACTTCGCCTTTGCGCCGAGCAGCGGGAATTATGCCGCGGACGGCGATAACTTCAACATCCCGGACGTTGTCAGCTACAGCCAGAAACACAGCCGCAAGGCCTACAAGTACACCGGCGTCGTGGATTCGGGAGTGATTACTCACGCGCAGTTTGCTCAGCCGGCGTTCAAAGCCGGCGGCACCGAAGGCAATGAGAGGCTCGACCAGTTCACCTATCCCGGTTATGCGGATACCGATCTTAGTTTTATGAAGAGCACGGCCCTCACCGAGCGCTTCGCTCTGCAGCTGAGGTGGGACATGTTCAACCTGTTCAATCGCGTCAATCTGAATCCGTCCAGCTTTGACAGCAACTACGGAGACGCCAGCGCATATTTCGGCACGACCGACGGGAATCTGCCGGCCCGGGATATGGATTTCGCGGCCAAACTCACGTTCTGACCCTCCCGGAGGAACGCGGAGACGGAGCCTGAAGGATATGGACCGTCCGGGGGGGCGGCGAGCGGGCCGGGAATCTGCTTACAATAGGGCTCGGCGCGCGCCTTCCACGGCGTCCCGGCGCCAGGAGTTTCCGCAAGAGGTACAGGTGAGGTTTCCTCGGCTTCCGCTGGCGTGGTTTTTTCTGGCTGTCGCGCTGCCATGCCTGTCCCAGGGGCAGTCCGCTCAGGACGGGGTCGGCCCGATCCTTGCCGCTCTGCGCAGTCATGATTTCCCAAAAGCGCTGAAGCTCAGTCAGACGGCGCTGGCGGCGCAGCCCGGCGACTGCAGGCTGTGGACGCTCCACGGCATGGCGACAGGCGGAATGGGTGACCCCGCGTCGGCCCTGAAGGATTACGAGCACGCGCTGCACCTCGCACCCGGTTATCCGCCTGCGCTGGAAGGGGCGGCGCAAACCAGCTTTGAACTCGGGCGCAGGAGTGCGGGAACCTTTCTCGCCGAGATTCTCAGTGAGCGCCCGGACGATCCCGTCGCCCATGCGCTTCTCGGGATTCTTGATTATCGTGCCGGCCATTGCAAAGAGGCGGTGGATCACTTTGCCCGGGCGACGCCCGTGATCAGTCGCCAGCCCGCAGCGCTCACGGATTACGGGGTATGTCTTGCGGCGCTGAAGCGTAATGACGATGCCGCGACCGCATTCGCCCAGGCGCTGGCTGTGGATCCCGCACGCCGGGAAGCCAGGTTCAACCTGGCGCTGGCGCAGTGGGACGCAAACCGAGCGGACGAAGCTCTCCACACCCTTCAGCCGTTGTTGCAGGAGCAACCCGCAGATCCGGATGCCATGGTGCTCGGGGCGGAGATTCTGGAGTCGAAGAACCAAACGGCCGAGGCGGTTCCGCTGCTCCGGAAGGCATTGCTGGCAAACCCCAGGGATCTGAATGCCTACATGCAGTTCGCCATTCTTTCCTACAACCACGCGTCTCCGCAGGTTGGCATCGACATTGTGAATTATGGCCTTCGGCAAATGCCGAAGCAGCCCCGGCTCTACCTGGTGCGTGGCATCCTTCTGACGCAGCTCGGCCAGTTTGCCCGGGCGGCGGACGACTTCGAGACGGCGAACCGACTCGATCCGAATCTTCAGTTTCTTGGCGTAGCCCAGGGCCTGGTTGAATCGCAGCAGCACAATCCCGATCAGGCGCTGGCAAAATTCCGAAGCGCCGTCGAAGCGCATCCGGACGAGGCCTACGCCTGGTACCTGCTGGCCGAGGAGCTGGCGGAGCAGAATACCCAACCCGGAAGTCCGGCCCATTCCGAGGAACTGGCGGCAGCAAAGAAAGCGGTGGAACTCGATCCGGGGCTTGTACCGGCGCACGATCTGCTGAGCACGCTGTACTATCAGAGCGGCCAGAAAGAGCTGGCGATCCGGGAGAGCCGAGCTGCGCTGGCTCGCGATCCGGATGACGAGCAGGCCGTCTATCATCTGGTTCTGGCTCTGCGCGGGAGCGGCCGATCAAAGGAAGTGTCTGCCCTGGTGAAGCGCCTGGTTCAGCTTCAGGCCGATACGCAGAGCCGCGCAGGCGTGGACAAGCGCTATCGCCTCTACGAGCGCCCGGGGCTGGCAGCACCGAAATAGATTCGGAATCGCGAATCAAAAGCATGAGGACGAAAGGTGCAAGCTTCCAAAGCAACCTGTGTCGCCGGGATCGTTCTGGTGTGTGGCGCCGCGGCGATTACCGCCGTATGCGCGGCCCATCCCCCCGCGGCGGTCCGGAGCGGGCAGCAGGGCGGCATGGCCGCCGGGCCGGAGCAGCGGGCCGCATTCGACGCACAGCATCGCCCCATCACCGCAGGCGGATTCGTGAAGTCCGGCCCGATCGTCTTCGAGAATGTGGCCCGGCAGGCCGGGCTCACGAGCTGGCACAACACTACGGGCTCACCCGACAAGCGGGTGATCATCGAAGCCAAGAGTGGGGGCGTTTGCCTTCTGGATTACGACAACGACGGATGGCTCGATATCTATCTGGTCAACGGATCGACCTTCGACGCGCACGCCGGCAAGACCAAACCGCCGCGCGCCGCACTGTTCCACAACAATCACGATGGCACGTTTACTGACGTCACCGAAAAGGCGGGCGTGGCCAACAACCGGTGGGGGCTGGGCTGCGCAGTGGGCGATTACAACAACGACGGCTGGCCGGATCTTTATGTGACGAATCTGGGGAAGGACCGGCTGTACCGCAACAACGACAATGGAACCTTCACCGACGTCGCAGAACAGGCGGGAGTGGCCCTCGGTAGCGGCAACCCCGACATCGCCGTCGAGCATACCGGCGCTACGTTCGGCGACTACGATGGCGACGGACTGCTGGATCTCTTTGTGGCGGGATACATCCGGTTCGACTTTTCGCACCCTCCACTGCCCGGGACCAAAGAGGCCGGCTTCTCCACGTGCCAGTATCGGGGAGTCACCGTGATGTGCGGCCCGCGGGGACTGGAGGGCGCGGAGGACCACCTTTTCCATAACAACGGCAATGGAACTTTCACGGACGTCAGCGTCAGGGCGGGCGTCAGCGACCCCAGCCGTTATTACGGGCTCGGCGCGCTCTTTGTGGACGTCAATAACGACGGCAGACCCGACCTGGTCGTGGCCAATGATTCGACGCCCAACTATCTCTACATCAATAAGGGCAACGGAACCTTCGAAGACGACAGTTATATGAGCGGTTATGCGCTTAATCAGGACGGTCGCGAGATGGCGAATATGGGCATCGCCGCCGGAGATTACGAGAACAACGGGCATCTGGACCTGGTGAACACGGATTTCTCCGACGATTACGATGTCGTCTTCCGTAACGATGGCTCGGGAAATTTCACCGATGTGAGCTACCTGAGCGGCGTTGCCGAGGCAACAATTCCCTTTGTGGGCTTCGGCGATGGTTTTCTCGACTACGACAACGACGGCTGGAAAGATCTGCTGGTCGTGAACGGCGGCGTTTATCCACAGCTCGACGATCATCCGGAGTGGGGCATCAGTTACGCGCAGCGCCCGCTGCTGTTCCACAATCTGCACAACGGGAGGTTTGAACTGGTCCCGGCGGTGGAAGGAACCGGGCTTGCCACGGTCAGCGTGGGGCGGGGAGCGGCTTTCGGTGACCTGTTCAACAACGGCAGAATTGACGTGGTGATCAATAACATCGACGGTGTCCCGGTGCTGCTGCGCAACGTGAACCCGGATCATCACCACTGGGTGGAGCTCAAACTCGTCGGCGGGCCGAAGAGCCCGCGGGATGCGGTGGGCGCCACGGTATATCTGACCGCGGGCGGAATCCGACAGCGCGGCGACGTGCTCAGCGGGGGAAGCTATCTCTCGTCGAACGATATGCGAGTCCACTTTGGACTGGGAGATGTGCAGAGGGTGGATCTCGTCGAGATACACTGGCCGAGCGGCGCTGTGGAAAAGCTGCAGCTCCCCGCTGTAGATCGCATTTTCACGATCGAGGAAGGCAGAGGCGTCACAGGTGAGCTCTGCACCACCTGTTCCGTGTCGAAACGCTGAGCAGTGCTGCATTCGGTGGTTCACCGGACAGGAGGGACGAACCGGTGCACCTTATTATTCTTTCCCTCAAAGCAGGCTCAATCGTCAGTTTCCTTTCTCCCTGCTGTTCAAGCTGCAGGGCGCTGGACACCTGCCCCGGCGAGGCTCTCACCCACTCGTCATGCCAGCTTTCGCCGGACGCATACTTTCGAGTCCTGAATTTCACCTCAAAAATGTACACTACGGCAAATCCTTGAGAAGCGACTTGTCGATGGCTTTGAGGATCAGTTCCTGATTTTTGGTGAGCGGCACGGTACGGCAGAGCCGAAAGCGGTGTTGATGATCGCGCAGATAGACCTTGTACATGGTGGAGAGTTCGTCGAGGGCTTTTTCGGGTGTGAAATCCATATCTCGCAGATGATAGCGAAGC
>Ga0335075_10005619_pt1 | contig 19427 bp, 12 predicted proteins | sample Lox_Sample_24_FD_206723 | JGI IMG/M metagenome (GOLD analysis project Ga0335075, IMG submission 206723) | Soil microbial communities from Loxahatchee National Wildlife Refuge, Florida, United States - Lox_Sample_2.4 | ecosystem: Environmental > Terrestrial > Soil > Wetlands | place: USA...
CGGCAGCAGCTTCGGCAGGTCGTAGACCGACGCCTGCTTCCTGTGCACCACGCCGAACCCGTCGCCCACGTACACGTCGCCCAGTTTCGCCAGGTCCTGAGCAAGCCGACGTCGTTCCGACTCCTCTTTCGACGTCTCCGCCGGCTCGAAGCGGACGTTCTCGAGCAGGGCGACGTCGCCGTCGGCCAGGCCGGCGACCGTGGCGGTCGCCGACTGGCCGACGAGGTCGGTCGCGAAGGCGACCGGCTTGCCGAGCAGCTCGGACAGGCGGCCGGCGACCACCCGCAGCGACGGGCCGCCCGCGGCCCGCTCGGCGAAGTCCTCGCCCTTGGGCCGGCCGAGGTGGGCCATGACGATGACCCGCGCGCCGCGGTCGGCCAGCTTCTTGATCACCGGCAGCGAGGCGCGGATGCGCCCGTCGTCGGTGATCTCCCCGCTGCCGGACTTGTCCAGCGGGACGTTGAGGTCGGACCGGAGCAGCACGCGGCGGCCGGCGACCTCGATGTCGTCGATGCTCTTCATGAGATGAATCGCCAGCTTTCCTGCTAGCCCAGCCGTGACGCGACGAGCGCGGTCAGGTCGACGAGGCGGTTGGAGAAGCCCCACTCGTTGTCGTACCAGCCGAGTACCTTCACCTGGTTGCCGGCCATGACCATGGTCAGCTTGGAGTCGAAGGTGCACGAGGCGGGCGAGCCGACGATGTCGGTGGAGACAATCTCGTCCTCGGTGTAGTAGAGGACGCCCTTGAGCGCGCCGTCGGCGGCGGCCTGGTACGCCGCGTTGACCTCGTCCTTGGTGACGTCGCGGCTGGTCTCGACGACCAGGTCGGTGATCGAGCCGGTGATCACCGGGACGCGCAGCGAGGTGCCGTCCAGCTTGCCCTTGAGCTCGGGGATCACCAGGCTGGTCGCCTTGGCGGCGCCCGTGGAGGTCGGCACGATGTTCTGCGCGGCGGCGCGGGCGCGGCGCAGGTCCTTGTGCGGGCCATCCTGCAGCATCTGGTCCTGCGTGTAGGCGTGCACGGTGGTCATCAGGCCCTTTTCGATGCCGAAGCTCTCCAGCAGGACCTTGGCCATCGGCGCCACGCAGTTGGTGGTACAGGAGGCGTTGGAGATGATCGTGTGGCTCGCCGGGTCGTACTTGTCGTCGTTGACGCCCATCACGATGGTGATGTCCTCCTCCTTGGCGGGGGCGGAGATGATCACCTTCTTGGCGCCGCCGGCGATGTGCGCCTTCGCGGCCGGGCCGGTCACGAAGCGGCCGGTGGACTCGACCACGATGTCCACGCCCAGGTCACCCCAGGGAAGGTTGGCCGGGTCGCGCTCGGCCAGGATCTTGATCGGCTTGCCGCCGACGACGATCGAGTCGCCCTCGACCTCGACTTCCTTGGGGAAGCGGCCGGCGACCGTGTCGTACTTCAGCAGGTGGGCCATGGTCTTCAGGTCACCGAGGTCGTTCGCGGCCACGATCTCGAAGCCGCGGTCGCCGCTCTCCTCAAGCGCCTTGAAGAAGCTCCGGCCGATCCGCCCGAACCCGTTAATGCCTACTCGAATGGTCACCGCACCAGTCTCCGTTTCGATCGCCGCTCGTGACTAGGGTCCAACGTCCGGGACGCAATGTCACCCGGTCACGTCCCAGCAGCACCGGCGCGCCCTAGATCGCGCCCCCGGGAGATTATCGAACACTGCCTCCCGGCCGGCGGACCTCGGGGGCTGCCCGAGCGCGCCGCGCCGCATTCCCCAGTGGTCTAGACCATACAGAACAAAGTAAAGAGATGGCAATATCAGAACGGTGGCGGCGCGCTTCCTTCCCGGCCTGTTCCACCGGCCGCCGCCCGGACGTTCCTGCTCGTTCGCCTGGCGCTCCGCGCTTCTTGCTGTTATCCGGATGGGGCGCCGAAGCGTCCCGCTTCTTGCTGTTATCAGGCTTCGGGGCCCGTCGCCGCGCGGACCGGCGGAGATCCTGTTCGCTATCCCGGATGCATGGCATTTCCCGACCGGGCCCGGGGCACCGCCATGCCTGGCCCGCAGCCGGCGCGCCGCCCCGGCCAACCTCACCTGGGGCCAAGTCACAACGGCCCCGCCAGCCACTATCGTCCTCTTTGTCGGTGAACTGACAACTTTTGCGAGTGGTTTGTGGTGGTTTGGGGGTGCGGTTCACCGACAAAGATGCGTTTCACCGACAAAGTCGGGGCCGCCGGGGTGGTCCGGAAGGTGCCGGGCACCGCACGCTTCTTGCTGTTATCTGGAAGGGCTCGTTCCGGCCAAGGGCTGCCGAAGGTCCAGCCACCCATTCTGGCTCAACTTGCGGCGGGTGCCTTACCCTGGACCCCGCGGCGGGCGCCTTGCGCTGGGCACAAACCGGCCCGCGGCCGACTGGGCCGAGGCGTGGTGCCCGCCCCCCGCGCCGCGGCGTAGGCTGAGGTGAGGGAAGCCTGACGGGAGGCGGTTTTCGTGTCAGGGCGCACGGCACGGCGGCGGGTGGTCCGTGTCACCGTCCCCGCGGGCGGCGCGGGCGGCTCCGGCGGGCCCGCGCGAGCGACGGCCGCGGCGCGCGCCGACCTCCTCGCCGCCGAGGAGCCCCTGGGCATCCGGGTGGACGGGACCGCGCTCACCATGACCATGCGGACGCCGGGCGACGATGTCGAGCTGGCGGCCGGCTTCCTCGTGGGCGAGGCGATCGTGCGCGGCCGCGACGACATCGCCGCGATGAAGGTGTGCGACGGCACCACCTGCGGGCACCTCGACCACAGCGACGATGAGATCGGGAACATCGTCGACATCGCGCTCGCGCCCGGCGTTGAGGTGACGACGGCGGCGCGGCGGGCCTTCATGACCACGTCGGCCTGCGGGGTGTGCGGCAAGACCTCAATCGACGACATCTGCGTCCTGCCGAAGGCGCCGCTGTCCGCCGACACGACCACCTTCGAGCCCGCCGTGATCACATCGCTGCCCGACCGGCTGCGGGAAGCGCAGCGGGTGTTCTCCTCGACCGGCGGGCTGCACGCGGCCGGCCTGTTCACCTCCTCCGGCGAGCTCCTGGTCGCCCGGGAGGACGTGGGGCGGCACAACGCGGTCGACAAGATCGTCGGCTGGGCGGTCCTGCGGGACAAGCTGCCGCTGGCCGGCTGCGCGCTGCTCGTGTCCGGGCGGGCCTCGTTCGAACTCGTGCAGAAGGCGGTGCTCGCCGGCATCCCGCTGCTCGCCGCCGTCTCCGCCCCGTCGTCGCTCGCCGCCGACCTGGCCGAGGAGGCGGGGCTGACCCTGGTCGGCTTCCTGCGGGGCCAGACGATGAACGTCTACACCGGCGCGGACCGGGTAGCCCTACCGACATGACGCGGGCCCTTGACCTGAGCGCGGGCGAACCGTGAACCACGATGGCGGTGCCGTTCGGCCGGTACCGCGGGTCGCGTACCAGCGGTGGCTCGACTCGCTCGCCGGGGCCGGCTGGTCGGCCGCCGGTGGCGGGCGGGCCGGTGACGGGCACACGGACAGCGGGCTGACAGGCAGCGCGCTGACAGGCAGCGGCCTGACAGGCGGCGGGCGCGACGGCGAGCAAGTCGCGGTAAGCGAGGCGCTCGGGCGCGTCACCGCCCGGCCGGTGGTGGCCCGGTGGCCGTCGCCGCGGGCCGACTGCGCGGCCATGGACGGGATCGCGGTGCGCGCGGCCGACCTGGAGGCCGCGGCCGGCGTCCCCGTGCCCGGCCTCGGTGCGGCGGACACGGCCGCCCCCGCCGGCCAAGCGGTGCGGCTGCCCGCGGGCGGCTTCGAGTGGATCGACACCGGTGACCCGATGCCGGCCGGCACGGACACCGTCGTGGTCCGCGAGCGCCTGCTGCCGCAGGCGGACGGCGGGGTGATCATCGCCGCCGCGGTCGGCCAGTCGGCGGGCGGCCGGCGAACGGGACGCGCGGAGCACGGACATAACGTGCGCGCGGTGGGCGAGGACTTCGGCGCCGACGAGATCCTCGTGCCCGCGGGGCGGCGGCTGCGCCCGGGCGACCTGGCCGCCGCGGCGGCCGGCGGGCACGTGCGCCTGACCGTGGCCCGGCGGCCCGTCGTCGCGATCATCCCGACCGGGGACGAGATCAAGCCGGTCGGGGCCGTGCAGCGCTTCGGCGACATCCTCGACACGAACTCGCTCATGCTGTCGGCGCGGTGCCGCCAGCTCGGCGCGGTGCCCGTGGTCAGTGCCGTGGTCCCTGACGACCCGGACGCGCTGGCGGTGGAGCTGCGGCAGGCGGCCGGCCGGGCCGACCTGGTCCTCGTCATCGCCGGGTCGAGCAGGGGGCGCGGCGACCACGCCGCCGCCGTGCTCGCCCAGGTCGGCGGCGTCGCGGTGGCCGGCGTCGCGGTCCGGCCCGGCCATCCCGCGCTGCTCGGACACGCGAAGCGGCCCGAGGCGAGCCTGGCCCCTGGCCACATGACCGGGATCGCGCCCGTGATCGGGCTGCCCGGCTACCCGCTGGCGACGGCGGTCATCGTCGAGCTGTTCTGCGCGCCCATGCTCGCGGCGCTCACGGGGCAGGCACCCACGGGGCCGGCGGCGCGGCGCCCGGTCCGCGCGCGGCTCGACCGCGACTGGGCCTCTCCCGCCGACCTTGAGGACTGGGTGCTGGTCACGCTGGCCACGGGCGACGACGGCGTCCCGGTCGCCACGCCCGCCAGGCGCGGTGCGGGCTCGATCAGCCAGCTCGCCCGGGCCGACGCCTGGTGGCCGATCCCCGCCGGGCAGGAGGCGTTCACCGCGGGCTCGGAGATCGAGGTCCTGCCGATCGACGCCGGCGTCTGACCAGCCCCGGGGCCACCGGTCGTGCGATCGTAATTTTCTTGCTGTTATCAGGCTGCGCGGCGCGGGGCCTCCCGGGCGGGGGCGGCAGGCGGGCCGGGAGGGCGGAGCGCGCACTCGTTCGGGATGACGGGACGAGAGCCGGGGGCGGGCGGTACCCGCGGGGGCGCGCGGACCACCGGTGACCGCCGCGGATAGACTTTGTCGTGATATGCGGGTTTTGATAGTGGCGGGCGTTTCGCCCAGGCATCCGGCGCTGGCCGAGAACCGGTTGTTGTCCACAGCATGAGCGATTCGCCTGGTGAGCGGCACCTGAAGGTTGGCGAGCCCGAGACCTCCGCGGTCGGGGTGCCCGGCGTGGCCGTGTCCGTGCGGTACGCCCTGGCCGAGATGGGAACGGCGCGGTCGGTGCGGACCCTGCTCAAGGTCAATCAGGCGGACGGGTTCGACTGCCCGTCGTGTGCCTGGGGTGACCCGGCGGCCGGTGCGCGCAAGCACGCGGAGTTCTGCGAGAACGGCGCCAAGGCAGTGGCCTGGGAGGCGACGCGCAAGCGGGTGGACGCCGCGTTCTTCGCCGCCCACCCGGTGGCGTTCCTGCGGGAACAGACCGATCACTGGCTCGAGTCCAACGGCCGGCTCACCGAGCCGATGTACCTGCCGCCTGGCGGCACCCACTACCGGCCGATCGGCTGGGACGACGCGTTCCGGCTCATCGCCGGCCGGCTGCGGGCGCTGCCGGATCCCAACCACGCGCTCTTCTACACCAGCGGGCGGGCGTCGAACGAGGCGGCCTTCCTGTACCAGCTGCTCGCGCGCAGGCTCGGCACCAACAACCTGCCCGACTGCTCGAACATGTGCCACGAGTCGAGCGGCGCGGCCCTGAACCAGACGATCGGGATCGGCAAGGGCACGGTCACGCTCGAGGACATCTCCCAGCAGGCCGGGCTGATCGTGGTCGTCGGGCAGAACCCGGGCACCAACCACCCGCGCATGCTCGCCGCCCTCGAGGAGGCCAAGCAGCGCGGCGCGAAGATCGTCGCGGTCAACCCGCTGCCCGAGGCGGGCCTGATGCGCTTCAAGAACCCGCAGAAGGCCCGCGGCCTCGCCGGTCACGGGACGAAGCTCGCCGACCGGTTCCTGCGGGTGCGGGTCAACGGCGACCTGGCCCTGTTCGCCGGGGTGAACAAGGTCCTGGCCGAGCGGGACGCCGTCGACCACGCGTTCATCGGCGAGCACACAGAAGGCTTCGAGGCCGCGGCGGCCGCCTGGCGCGAACTCGACTGGGCCGCGGTCGAGTCGCTGAGCGGCCTTTCCCGCGCGCGGGTCGAGGAGTTCGCCGACGACGTCGCCGCCGCCGACAGCGTGATCGTTTGCTGGGCGATGGGCCTGACGCAGCACAAGAACGCGGTCGAGACGATCCGCGAGGTGATGAACTTCCTGCTGCTGCGGGGCAACATCGGCCGGCCGGGCGCGGGCCCCTGCCCGGTGCGCGGGCACAGCAACGTGCAGGGCGACCGGTCGATGGGCGTCTGGGAGAAGATGCCCGACGCCTTCCTCGACCGGCTGCGGGACGAGTTCGGGTTCGAGCCGCCGCGCGCGCACGGCTGGGACGTGGTCGACTCGATCCGCGCGATGCGCGACGGCCGGGCGGCGGTGTTCATCGGCCTCGGCGGCAACTTCGCCGCGGCCGCGCCGGACACCGACGTGACCGCGGCGGCGCTCGCCCGGTGCGCGCTGACCGTGCACGTCTCGACCAAGCTGAACCGCTCGCACGTGCTGACCGGCCGCGAGGCGCTGATCCTGCCCTGCCTGGGGCGCACCGAGCGCGACGTCCAGGCGGGCGGCGAGCAGTACGTCACCGTCGAGGACTCGATGAGCGTCGTGCACGCGTCGTCCGGGCGCCTCGCCCCCGCGTCCGCCCAGGTGCGCAGCGAGGTGGCGATCATCGCGGGCATCGGTGCGGCGCTGTTCGGCGAGGACCTCGGGTGGGGCGCGATGGGCGCCGACTACGCTGTGATCCGGCGGCACATCGCCAACGTGGTGGACGGCTGCGCGGACTACGACGCGCGGGTCAGCAGGCCCGGCGGCTTCACGATGCCCCGCCCGCCGCACGACTCGCGCACCTTCACGACGCCCACGGGGCGCGCGCGCTTCACCGTCAACGCCGTGACCGCCGTCGAGGTGCCGCCTGGTCACCTGCTGCTGCAGACGCTGCGCTCGCACGACCAGTTCAACACCACGGTGTACGGGCTCAACGACCGGTACCGCGGCGTGCACGGCGGCCGCCGGGTCGTCTTCGTCGCCGGCGAGGACCTGGCCGCCCGCGGCCTCGCCGACGGCGACACCGTCGACCTGGTCAGCGTCTGGTCCGACGGCGAGCGGCGGGCGCCGGCCTTCCGTGCGGTCGAGTACCCGACGCCGGCCGGCACCGCCGCCGCGTACTTCCCCGAGGCGAACGTCCTGGTGCCGCTCGGTTCCACGGCCGAGGTGAGCAACACGCCGACGTCGAAGTCGGTGATCATCCGCCTGGAGCGCACCGCGGGCACGGGCCAGGCGCGGCCCGCCGCCGGCTGAGGTTGTCTCGCCGCCCCCTTCGCCGGCCAGCAGGGACCCGCCGCGCGCGGCGGCCTGCCGGGCGGACCCGCCCGGAATGGTAGATTGGGCCACTCCAAGACGACCTGTCCCCGTGCCTCACCGGAGCGTCCGCCATGCCTGCTGTCCGTCGCGCGAGGGACGGCTTGTCCGGTGAACAGCCGGAACTGACGCTCGCCGGCGAGGCGGGACCGCGCGGTCGCTGGCACCGGCTGCGCTCGATGTCGCCGGCCGGCCTGGCGATCCTCACCGCCACCGTGCTCGCCTTGGCGCTGCGCCTCTTCCTGGTGACCAGGCCGGGCTTCCTGACCTCGGGCACGGTCGAGTACGACGACGGCGTTTACCTCGGCGCGGCGCTGCGGCTGTTGCACGGCGCGCTGCCCTACAAGGACTACGCGTTCGTGCAGCCGCCGGGCATCGTGGTGCTCGCGCTGCCGGGCGCGCTCATCGGGTCGCTGACGTCGCAGGCGACGGGGTTCGCGGTGGTCCGCGTCCTCAGCGTGCTGGCCAGCACCGCCTGCGTGCCGCTGGCCGGGCGACTGGTCAGGCACCGGGGCGTGCTCGCCTGCGCGGTGGCCGCCGGGCTGCTCGCGGTGTACCCGGCGGACGTGCTTTCCGGCCGGACGCTGCTGCTCGAGCCCTGGATGAACCTGGCCTGCCTGCTCGCGGCGAACGCGGCCTTCAGGGACGGCCGCCTGGCGAGCCCGCGCTGGCTGGCCTGGGCGGGCGTGGCCTTCGGCTGCGGCGTCGCGATCAAGTTCTGGGCCGCGGTCCCCGCGGCCGTGCTGCTCGCCGCCTGCCTCATCGCCCGCCCGCCGGCGCAGGCGTCACGGGCGCGGCGCGCGGGCGCGCTCGTCGGCGGCGCGCTTGGCGGCTTCGTCGTCCTGGCCGGGCCGTTCGCGCTCGCCGACCCGTCCGGGTTCCTCCATCAGACGCTGCTCGACCAGGTCAGCCGGGTCGGCTCGTACACGCCGATCTCGCTGCGGCTGGCGCACCTGACCGGGCTGATCGACGTCCTTGGCCGGGACGGCAAGATCGCCGCACCGGGCACGACCACGCACTCGCTGTTCGCCATGGGCGCCGAGGCATCCACGCACACCGTGGCGGTGGGGTGGCCGGCGTACGCGGCGGCGGCGGTGGGCATCGCCCTGATCGCCGCCGGCTACCTGCGCGGGGTCCGCCAGCGGACCCCGCTTGAGTGGTTCGCGCTGGTCACGGCCGCGCTGGCGACCGCCGCGATCATGGGCTACTCGGCGTTCTTCTACCACTACCCCGACTTCCCCGCGCCGTGGCTGTGCATCGCCGTCGGCGCCGCCGTGCAGAGCCTCGCCTGCATGATCAAGGGCACCGCGGGCCGCGCCAGGCTGGCCCGGCGCGTGCTGGCGGCCGGCGTCGCGGTGGTGATCTTCGCCATCGCGGGCATCGAGGCGCGCGAACTGGAGCCGGCCCACGTCCCGGCGAGCCCCGCGAGCGCGTCCGCCCTCATCCCGAAGGGGTCGTGCCTGGTCGCGGACCAGGTCTCGTTCGCCATCGCGGCGAACCGGTTCGCCGCGCCGAGCCCCGGGTGCCCCGACGTCATCGACTCGCTCGCGACCACGCTCGCGCTCAGCGGCGGCGTGTCGCCGCAGGGCGGCGCGGGGCACGCGCCGAACGTCGTCGCGGGCTGGGAAGCGATCTTCGGGCAGGCGCGCTACGTGTGGCTGTCGGGCGGCGCCTCGGCCCGCATCCCGTGGACGGCGCCGCTACAGGCCTGGTTCTCCGCCCACTTCCGGCTGCTCGCCGCCTATCCCGGCTACGGCGCAAGCAACCTCTACGTGCGCAGGTAAAAAACCGCCGGCCGGGCATCAGCCCGGCCGGCGGTCATCTGGCGAGTCCTCGCGCTGACGCGAGGAGGAGCTAGGTCCAACCCGTCGTTCGTATCCCCGTCACGATTCCTCCATGTGGGCGACCCCCCACTAGCTGTCGTTCCCCTGTTGACTCATGGTTACGATACGACGCACGAGCTGTCGGTGCAATTGCATTGGCCGCAAATGGTTGCAGTTCGGTGATCTTACCTACGGCACCCGCAGCAGCGCGGGGTTGTCGAGGACAGGCTGCCAGGCCACCTCGGCGGCGCCAATGAGCGCGGCGTCGTCCATGACGCAGCCCTCGATCGGTACCGCCGCGCCGTGACCCCAGGGGCTGCGGCGGGCGACCGCCTCATGCAGCCTCTCCGGCGCGACCCTGAGCAGCTCACGGTACATCCCCCCGAGGATAACCCGGTCGGGATTGACCACGTTGATCAAGCCGGCCAGGCCAAGGCCGAGCCGCACCGCCACCGCGTCGGCGGCCGCGCGGACGCCCGGACGGGCCGGGTAGCCGGCCCGCAACAGCGCGACGGCCTCGTCGAGGGCGGAGGTGCCCGGTGACGCCGGGTGACCCGCCTCGCCGAGGAACCGCTCGACGTCGGCCTCCACGCTGAGGCAGCCACGGTTGCCGCACAGGCACGGGCGGCCCTCCCGGTCGACGCTCACGTGGCCCGCCTCCATGGCGAGGCCGCTGCTGCCCGTGTACAGCGCGCCGCGCAGGACCAGCGCGCCGCCGACACCGCGGTGCTCGGCCGACACCACGAGGAGGTGCGTCGCGTCGCGGCCGGCGCCGTGCCGGTGCTCGGCGAGAGCGCGGGCGTTGACGTCGTTGACGGCCTCGCCGCCAACCGGACCGCCGCGCGGGTCGCGCACGCCGTGGCGGGCGACCGCGGCGGCGAAGAGGTCACGGACCGGCGCGCCGTCCGGCCAGCCGACGTAGAGCGCGCGCACGGCCGTGCCCTCCGGATGGGTGACGGCGGTCGGCACCGCCACGGCGGCGCCGACGCACCGGCGGCCCGACTCGCGCAGCAGCGCGGCGCCGGCCGCGGCGACCGGGGCGAAGGCCGCCGCCGGGTCCGCGGGCGCCGGGCGGTTCTCTGCGCACCGCGCGACCACGGTGCCGCCAAGCCCGACGAGCCCGACGGCGAAGCCGTCCGGGTGCACCTGGGCCGCGAGGGCCACCGGCCCGGACGGATCGGCCAGCAGGCGGTGGGAGGGCCGGCCCTGCTGCCCGCTGGCCTGAGAACCGCTGGCCGGCCCGGCGTCCACCTCGATCAGGCCGAGGTCACGCAACTCGCCGGTGATCGCGCCGATCGTCGCCCGGGTGACGCCGAGTTGAGTGGTCAGCGCGGACCGCGTGGGCGCCCGCCCGGTATGGATCAGCGTCAGCGCGATCCCGGTCAGCGTGGGAGAAGTCAGTTCCACCCGGTTGTCCGCATGTCGATTTGCCTCTATCCTTGTTTTGTGCAGCTGCTATACAAACTACCGCTTCCGCTCGCCACCCGCAACGAGACGAGCCGCGCGCGCGCCGCGATTACCGCGTTCTTCGCCATGGACGGCTTCGTGTTCGCGAGCTGGGCGGTACGCATCCCGGCGGTCAAGGCCGCGGTGGGCGCGTCGCCCGCGACCCTGGGCGTGGCGCTGCTCGGGGTGTCGGCGGGCGCCATCGCGACGATGGCGCTGACGGGCGCGCTCTGCCGGCGGTTCGGCAGCGCGCGGCTGGTTGTGGTCGGCGCCGCCTGGCTGTCGCTCGCCCTGCTGCTGCCCGCGCTCGCCCGGTCCGCGGTGGCGCTCGGACTGGGGCTCGTGGTGTTCGGCATCGGCTACGGCGGCCTCAACGTCGCGATGAACAGCCTAGCCGTGGACCTCGTCGCGGTGCTGCGCCGCCCGGTAATGCCGTCGTTCCACGCGGCGTGGTCCCTGGGCGGCCTCGCGGGCGCGGCGCTCGGCGGCCTCGCCGCCCCGGCGCTCACCCCGCTCGCGCACTTCTCGCTCGTCTGCGTCATCGGCCTGGCGGTGACCGCCGCGTGCGGCCGGATCGTGCTCACCACCCCGCTGCCCGTCGCCAGCGCGAGCCCGGCGCCCGGTGACGGTGGCAACGCCGGTGCGGGCGAGGCGGTGGCCCCCGAGGGGATCCCGAACGAGGTCAGGCCGGGCCCCGCCGTGCCCGCCGGACGCGCCGGGGTATGGCGGACGGTTGTGCTGCTCGGGGTGATCGCGCTCTGCTCGACCTACGGCGAGGGCGCGGTCAGCGACTGGGGCGCGCTGCACCTGCGCCAGGACCTCGGCGCCGCCGCCGGCCTCGCCGCCGCCGGCTACGCCGCCTTCGCGCTCGCCGAAGCCTGCGGCCGCCTCGCCGGAAGCGCGCTGCTCGCCCGCCTCGGCCAGACGCGCGTCCTGGTCTTCGGCGGCGTGGTCACCTTCGTCGGGATGATCGCCGCGGCGCTCTCCCCCGAGCTTCCGCTCGCCCTGGTCGGCTTCGCCCTGGCGGGCCTCGGCGTGGCCAACGCGTTCCCGACGGCCATGGCCCGCGTCGGCGTGCTGGCCGGCCCGAACGGCGTGGCGGCCGCCTCCACCCTCGGCTACGCCGGCTTCCTCCTCGGCCCGCCCACGATCGGCTTCCTGGCCGGCGCCCTGAGCCTGCGCGCGGCCCTGACGACCGTGTCCCTGCTGGCCGTGGTGGGGATCGTGCTGGCCCGCGCCGCCTCCCGCCGGTCAGGGGAGCATGTCGGCCGTCAGGCACGCCTCCGTTGAGGGCATGCCCAGGTCGGCCGCGCGGCGGTCGGCCATGGCCAGCAGGCGGCGGATGCGGCCGGCGATCGCGTCCTTGGTCAGCGGCGGGTCCGCGAGCTGGCCGAGTTCCTCCAGTGAGGCCTGCCGGTTGGCGACGCGCAGCCGCCCGGCCATGACCAGGTGATCGGGGGCGTCGGTGCCCAGGATCTCGAGCGCGCGCTCCACCCGGGCGCCGGCCGCGACGGCGGCGCGGGCCGAACGGCGCAAGTTGGCGTCGTCGAAGTTCGCCAGCCGGTTGGCGGTGGCGCGGACCTCGCGCCGCATCCGCCGCTCCTCCCAGGCAAGCACGCTGTCGTGGGCGCCGAGCCGGGTCAGCATCGCCGCGATCGCCTCGCCGTCGCGGATCACCACCCGGTCCACGCCGCGCACCTCGCGCGCCTTGGCGGAGATCTTGAGCCGGCGCGCGGCGCCGACCAGGGCCAGGGCGGCCTCCGAGCCGGGGCACGTGATCTCGAGCGCCATCGACCGGCCCGGCTCGGTCAGCGACCCGTGCACGAGGAACGCGCCGCGCCAGGCGGCCTCGCAGTCGCAGATCCCGCCGGAGACGACCTGCCGCGGCAGCCCGCGCACCGGCCGGCCGAAGCTGTCGATCAGCCCCGTCTGCCTGGCGAGGCTGTCGCCGCCCTTCGCCACCCGGACCACGTACCGGCTGCCCTTGCGCAGCCCCCCTGGCGCCAGGACAAGCAGCTCGGACGGGTGGCCGAACACCTCGGAGATCGACGCCCGCAGCCGCCTGGCCACCGCCGCGGTGTCAAGCTCGGCCTCGATCACGATGTGCCCCGCGGTCAGCGTCAGGCCGCCCGCGAACCGGAGCAGCGTGGACACCTCCGTCTTCCGGCAGCACGGCTTGATCGCCGGCACCCGGCTGAGCTCATCCTTCACGACGCCCGTCATCGCCATCGCGACAGTACCCCCATCACTCTCTGGTTCAGTTGTCCCCCGGGGAACGATCCCCCGTGTCCCCGGGTGCCGGATACTCGGCCTCTGTCCTCCGTGGCGCGCCCTCGCGCCACGGCCGTTGCCCGCGGGCGGCGCAAGGCCGCCGCCTTCATGTCACACCGCACGGAAGACCTGGCGGAAGGCCTCGGCCAGCCGCACCGGGTCGTGCCGCGCCCCGTCCGGAGCCGCCACGTCGGCCAGCGTCAGGGAAGCGCGGAGCAGAGCCGCCGCCTTCCTGAGTTCCTCCTCCGCGCCGGCCACCGCCACGGTGTCGGCGAGCACGACGTCAAAAGACAATGATGGCGCGTGATCGGCGAGAACTTCCAGATGCCGGTGCGGCGAAAATCCCTCGGTCTCGCCCGGCTGCGCCATCAGGTTCAGCGCCACGAGCTTACGCGCCGCGGTGGCCGCGAGGGCGGACCGCAGCGACGGCACGAGCAGGTGCGGCAGCACGGAGGTGAACCACGAGCCTGGACCGAACACCACCCAGTCCGCATCGAGGACCGCGGTCACCGCCTCGGGCACGGCGGGCGGGTCGGCCGGCAGCAGCGAGATCGACCTGACCCGGCCGGGCGTGACCGCCACCGCCGCCTGCCCGCGCACCGTGGTCACCGCGGCCGGCAGCGCCGGGTCGAGCCCCTCCACGCAGGCCACGATGTCCATCGGCACCGCCGCCATCGGCAGCACGCGGCCGGTCACCCGCAGCAGCCGGCCGACCCAGTCCAGGCCGGCAACGGGATCGCCGAGCAGGTCCCAAAGGCCGGCGATGAGCAGGTTGCCCAGGGAGTGCCCGGCCAGGTCGCCGTCGCCGCCGAACCGGTGCTGCACCACCCTGGCCCACGTGGTGCCCCAGTCGTCGTCACCGCAGAGCGCCGCGAGCGCCATCCGCAGGTCGCCTGGCGGCAGCGCGCCGAACTCCTGGCGCAGGCGGCCGGACGACCCGCCGTCGTCGGCGACGGTGACGATCGCGGTCACGTCGTCGGTCACCCGGCGCAGCGCGGAGAGCGACGCGGCGAGCCCGTGCCCGCCGCCGAACGCCACGACCCGCGGAGGGCGCGAAGGCGTCCCCATTCACTCCCGCCCGAGGTCGCGGTGCGACACGGTGACGTCACGGCCGGCCAGCCTGGCCGCGAGCTGCTCGGCCATCGCCACCGACCGGTGCTTGCCGCCCGTGCAGCCGACCGCGAGCGTCACGTACCGCTTGCCCTCGCGTTCGAACCCCGCGAGCGACACCTCGAGGACCGCCAGGTACGCGGCGAGGAAGGCGGGGGCGCCCTGCTGGCCGAGCACGAAGTCACGCACGGGCGCGTCGAGGCCGCTGAGCGCCCGCAGTTCCGGCACCCAGTGCGGGTTGGGCAGGAACCGGCAGTCGGCGACCAGGTCCGCGTCCACCGGCAGCCCGTACTTGTAGCCGAACGAGATGATGTTCAGCCGCAGCCCGGTGACCGAGTCGCCGCCGAAGTAGCCGTGCATCCGGGAGCGCAGCTCGTGCACGTTCAGCGCGGCCGTGTCGAGCACGATATCGGCGTCGCCGCGGATCTCGCGCAGCAGTTCGCGCTCGGCCTTGATCCCGTCGAGTATCGTCCCCGCGCCCTGCATCGGGTGCGGCCTGCGCACGTTCTCGAACCGCTGGACCAGGACCGCGTCGGACGCCTCGAGGAACAGCACGTGCGGCGCGACCCCGCGCGCGCCGAGCGAGGAGATCGCGGTCTTCAGGTCGGTGGAGAACGCCCGCGAGCGCACGTCGACGATGGCCGCGATGCCCGCGAGCGACGCGCGGTCGGCCAGGTCGAGCATCGTGGGCAGCAGCGCGGGCGGCAGGTTGTCCACGACGAACCAGCCGAGGTCCTCAAGCGACTTGGCGGCGGTGGACCGCCCGGCGCCAGACATGCCGGTGATGATGACGATGTCCGGTATGCCAGGCGTCCCGCGCTCTCCGGCGTTCTCAGTCATTGCTCCGACCCCCCGTAACCGGTCTTACCGATGTGCCGCCTGTTGCCTGACCGCGGAGCGCGGCCACGATGGTCTCCGCCAGCTTCGGCCCGATCCCGGGCACGGCCTTCGCGATCTCGTCCGGTGTCGCCGCGGACACGGCCTTCACCGAGCCGAAGGCCTTGAGCAGCCCGGCGCGCCGCGCGGGGCCGAGGCCGGGAACCGCGTCGAGCGCCGAGGTGGTCGCGGCCTTGCCCCGCTTGGCCCGATGGTAGGTGATCGCGAAGCGGTGCGCCTCGTCCCGCACCCGCTGGAGCAGGTAGAGGCCCTCCGACGAGCGGGACATGATCACCGGGTGGTCCTGTCCTGGCAGCCAGACCTCTTCGAGCCGCTTGGCGAGGCCGCAGACGGACACGTCGTCGATGCCGAGGGCGGCGAGCGCGGCGGCGGCCGCGGCGACCTGCGGCGCGCCACCGTCGACGACCACCAGATTCGGCGGGTAAGCGAACTTGCGCGGCGGTGTAACCACAAGTCGTTCGGACTCGGCTTGATCTTGATCTTGACCTGGATCGTGGTCTTGGCCTAGATCGTGGTCTTGGCCTTGATCTTCGCCCGCCTCGGGATCGCCGAGCAGGTCAAGCTCGCCGGACTCCTCGCGTTCCTCCAGGTAGCGGCGGAAGCGGCGGGTGATCACCTCGCGGATCGCCGAGACGTCGTCGCTGCCGTCGTCGCCCTTGATCGAGAAGCGGCGGTACTCGCTCTTGCGGGCGAGGCCGTCCTCGAAGACGACCATGGACGCGACGACGTGCGTTTGCTGCAGGTTGGACACGTCGTAGCACTCGATGCGCAGCGGCGCGTCGTCGAGTTCGAGCGCGTCCTGAATCTCGTGCAGCGCCCTTGACCGGGTGGTCAGGTCGCTGGCGCGGCGGAGCTTGTGCAGCGCCAGGGCCTGCGCGGCGTTCCGCGCGACGGTCTCGGCCAGGGTCTTCTTGTCGCCGCGCTGCGGTACGCGCAGGTGCACCGGGCCGCCGCGGCGGTCGCTGAGCCACTGCGTCATCGCGCCGGCGTCCGGCGGCAACTCGGGGACGAGGACCTCGCGCGGTATGCCGTTGCTGTCCGGTGACGTGCCGTCGCCGTAGAACTGGCCGAGGAAGTGCTCGACGAGCGTGCTCGTCGTGGTCTCCTCGACCTTCTCGAGCACCCAGCCGCGCTGGCCCCTGATCCGGCCGCCGCGCACGTAGAAGATCTGGACGGCGGCCTCCAGGGGGTCTTCCGCCAGCGCGATCACGTCGCAGTCGGTGCCGTCGCCGAGGACCACGGCCTGCTTCTCCAGCGCCCGTTCGAGCGCCTTGATGTCGTCGCGGAGGCGGGCGGCGCGCTCGTACTCCTCCTCGTCCGAGGCCTGCTTCATGTCGGCGGTCAGCTTCCTGATGAAGCGGCTCGTCTGGCCGGACATGAAGTCGCAGAAGTCCTCGGCGAGCTCCCGGTGCTCCTCTTCTGAGATCTTCTTGACGCAGGGCGCCGAGCACTTGCCGATGTAGCCGAGCAGGCACGGGCGGCCGATCTGCCCGGCGCGCTTGAACACGCCGGTGGAGCAGGTGCGGACGGGGAAGACGCGCAGCAGCGTGTCGACCGTCTCCCTGATCGCCCAGGCGTGGGAGTAGGGGCCGAAGTAGCGCGTGCCCTTCCGCTTGGCGCCGCGCATGACCATGACCCGGGGGAAGTCCTCCCCCATCGTCACCGCGAGGTACGGGTAGGACTTGTCGTCGCGGTACTTGACGTTGAACCGGGGGTCGAACTCCTTGATCCACGAGTACTCCAGCTGGAGCGCCTCGACCTCGGTGTTCACGACCGTCCACTCGACGCTCGCGGCCGTGGTGACCATGAGCTGGGTGCGCGGGTGCAGGGCGGTGTAGTCCGCGAAGTACTGGTTGAGCCGCTGCCGCAGCGACTTGGCCTTGCCCACGTAGATGACCCGGCCCCGCTCGTCGCGGAACCGGTACACGCCGGGCTCCTCGGGGATCTCCCCCGGCTTGGGGCGGTAACGGTTCGGGTCGGCCACGGACCTAAGACTAGTCGGCGGGGAGGGTCCGCGCGGCTGCCGCGGCTGCGCCGGTCGAAGAAGCTGTGCCGGTCGAAGAAGAAGAGCGATATTCCGAACGGTTGCGTGCTTCGCCTTACGGCCGCCGCCGGCTCCGCGGTCGTTCTCAACCCGGCGGGGGTAACTGTTAACGATATCGTTAACAGTTACCCCACGGAATTGCGTGGCGGGCTTGACCCTGGTCGCGCCGCCTCTCATAGGCTGGCAACCGTGACGGAATCTACGGCTGGCTCGCCCGTGCAGGCCGACACTGGGCGGGCCGACACGGGGCAGGCCGACACGGGGCGGGACGGCGATACGGTGCCGCTCGGGTCCGACTATTTCCAGGATCCGCTCGCCTACTTCCGCCGGATGCGCGACGAGGGCCCGGTCACCCCGGTCACGCTGCCTCACGGCGACCGGGCCTGGCTGGTCACCCGGTACGCCGAGGTGCGGGCCGCGCTCGCCGATCCGCGGCTGCACAAGGACTGGGCGGGCAAGCTGACATCACCCGACTGGGTGCCGGACCAGGTGACCGGCTACCTGGCCGTGCACATGCTCAACTCCGACCCGCCGAACCACACCCGGCTGCGCAAGCTGGTCACGAAGGCGTTCACCGCCCGGCGGGTCGCCGGGCTGCGCCCGCGGGTCGCGGCGATCACCGGGTCGCTGCTCGACGCGATCGAGGCACGGGCCACGGCGGCCGGCGGCGACGGGACGGTCGACCTGATCGAGGAGTTCGCCTTCCCGCTGCCGATCACGGTGATCTGCGAGCTGCTTGGCGTGCCGACGGCCGACCGCGACCAGTTCAGGCGGTGGTCGAACGCGATCGTGGCCAGCGAGGGCGAGCCGGGTGGCTTCCGCGCCGCGGGCACCGCGATGTACTACTACTTCACCGAGCTGATCGCGGCCAAGCGGGCGCGACCGGCCGACGACCTGGTGTCGGCGCTGATCGAGGCGCGCGACTCGGGTGACTCGCTCGACGAGCGCGAGCTGATCGCGATGCTGTGGCTGCTGCTCGTCGCGGGCCACGAGACGACCACGAACCTGATCGCGTCGGGAACCCTGGCCCTGCTGCAGAACCCCGCCGAGTTCGCCCGGCTGCGGTCAGACCCGTCGCTGCTGCCCGGCGCGGTCGAGGAACTGCTGCGGTACGTCAACCCGCTCAACCACGCCACCGACCGGTTCACGCTCGAGCCGGTGGAGATCGGCGGCGTGACCATCCCGGCCCGCGAGTGGGTGCTCTGCGTCACGTCGTCGGCGAACCGCGACCCCGGCCGGTTCGGCGACCCCGACCGGCTCGACGTGGGAAGGGACGCGGGCGGGCACGTGGCCTTCGGGCACGGGATCCACTACTGCCTCGGCGCGCCGCTGGCCCGGCTTGAGGGTGAGGTCGCGTTCGGCGCGCTGCTCGAGCGGTTCCCCGGCCTGACGCTCGCGGTGGACCCGGCGACGCTTCGCTGGCGGCCAAGCAGCCTCATCCACGGCCTGGAAACGCTCACGGTCCGCCTGCGCTGAGTATCACGCGCTGCGTGACCGGCCCTGGACGACGCGCCACGTGCTTGTTGCCGTCATTCGTGGAAGAGGGCCGACGGTCAAGCGTCCGCCTTCCCTTCGATCTTCGCAACCGTCTCGGCCAGCAGTCGCTCCGCCTCGGGCGGGTACACGGCGAGCGCCAGCCTCGTGTAGGCAAGGCCCCGCACTATCGCCATCACCTGCTCGATGTGGTCCCCGACTTCGCCGTGGCAATGGACGCGTTAACCGCCTCGCGCAAGTCCGCGCGAAGGACGGGATCGGCGAGCTCCGCGACCGGGACAGGCTTGCCTGCCCGTCTGCGTACATCCACGCAGTTCCTTGCGGCACGAATCAGATCACGCGGCATTCCGCCTGACCACGCGTAGCAGAACATCGCCGCGGATATCGGAAAGCCCCCGGCGCGCCGCGCGAGCAGCTTCCATGCGTCTTCGACGGAGGGCGGCGCGATCGGGAAGACGTCGTCGAACGCGGAGTCGAATACGTCGCGAAATGGCATTCCCCGCATGGCGAAACGGTTCAGCGCGTCCTCGGATACGGAGACGATGAAGTGCGTGTTCGGCAGGTGAAAGAGATCCTTCAGGTTGTTGATGGCCGTGATCGCCTCTTCCGTCGCGGCGAGCTTGTCAAGCTCGCCGATCGCGATGGCGATGCGCCGACCGCCAAGCCTGCGGTAGTCCTTAAGGTATCGGGCGAAGGCGGCAATCAGTTCCGGGTGAGTAAGGTCGCGCTCGGTCAGCGTGGTCTGCTTCTGCCGTTTTGAATTCTGCCGTTGAAACGGGCGGCGATGGCCTGACTGTACTGCGCGTCGGTCACGGCCAACGCGTCGGTTCCCTGATTGGCCCACGCCTGGTTGAGCAGGGACACGACCTTCGCCCACGGCACCGCCCGGCCCGCCGAGCGCCCCGCCGGGACGTGTACCA
>Ga0335075_10005620_pt1 | contig 19426 bp, 20 predicted proteins | sample Lox_Sample_24_FD_206723 | JGI IMG/M metagenome (GOLD analysis project Ga0335075, IMG submission 206723) | Soil microbial communities from Loxahatchee National Wildlife Refuge, Florida, United States - Lox_Sample_2.4 | ecosystem: Environmental > Terrestrial > Soil > Wetlands | place: USA...
ATTCGGTCCCTTGCAGGTTTTCGGGCGGGCAGGTTAAGCGCCCGGAGCGATGGCACAGGCTGCAACACAGACCCAGGTGCCCTCACGCTTCTGATAGGTGTCCGTGTACAGAGCTTCTTGGACTGCTCCATCGGCGAGCATGGTGTAGGTGGCGCGGGCGTGGATCAGAGCAACGTCGCTGAGGATGCGGATATTGACGTCGTGCACAGCGAGATCCTTGAAGGGACGCGGCTTAGCGATGTAGTCGAGAAACTCTTCACGGTTCCGGGTGACGCCCGGAGTCTGCACGATGAAGTCTTCGGCGAGGAACTCGTTGAACCGCTTGACATCGTTGAACTGGTCGGAGTGGACGTAGTCATTGTTGAGTCGCCCGAGGATCTCGAGATCTTCGGTGGACTGCATGGTGTCGTGCACTGTGTTATTCCTTCTCTGTGTGACGATCCCGCTCGGTTCTGGTCGTGTTGAGACTGCAGCCAGGCGGGGCGAGCTGTCATCACCCAAATCACCTATTCACCCGGGTGAGTAATGCGCCAGAACATTTCGCTCACCACCGGTCGAAATGCAGCACGTCGTCCAGCGGAATCCGTCGTGCACGGCGAAAGGTCGTGCCGGTGTAGTAGGCGGTGGGGATGGTCGTCGCGTGATAGACATTGTCGGGCAGGCCGAGGATGGAACGCATTTCGTCGTCGGCCATTATGGTCACCCCCGTCCACGTGGTTCCCAAGCCCCGAGAACGCGCGGCGAGCATGTAGCTCCACGCGGCGGGCATGACCGAACTCCAATACTGGTTGGCGTTTTCGCCCGTCAGAGTGCCGTCACCGTCGATGACCTCGACGCACGGGATCATCAAGACGGGGACCTCGCCGAGGTGCTCGGCGAGATACGCCGCGCTGTCGGACACTTTGCGCTGCTCGCGATTGCGCGCGCGGTCCTCCTTGAATCGATCGGCGACTGCGAAAGGCGACGCGACGATCAAATCCCATGTGCGACGGTACACATCGGCGATCGCGCAACGCTGTTCGGCGTCGGTGACCACGATGAAGCTCCAGTTCTGCACGTTGGCCGACGTCGGTGCCTGCACCGCGATCTCCAGGCATTCCCGGATCAGGCCGACGGGAACAGGTTTGGTCAAGTCGAGGCGTTTGCGCACCGAGCGCGTCGTGGTCAGCAGTGCGTCGGCGGACAAGTCGACTTTCGCGTAAGCGCTCATGCCGGCAGGATCGCGGTGACTTCGACTTCCACGCGCAGGTTGGGCCACACCAGCCCATCGATGATGCTGAGCATGGCGGCGGGTTGGTGGTGGATGAGCCATTGGCGCATGTAGACAATGTCGGTGAGCTTGGCGCCGGCCTTGTCGAGCGCCTTTTCGACGTTGGCCCAGCACTGCCGGGCTTCGTCGGTGAAGTCCTCAGGCGGGGTACCGTCGTCGCGCAGTCCGGGCGTTCCGGAGACGAAAATCTGTGTGCCGCCATCGGATACGGCGACAGCATCGGCGTAGCTGCCGATGTGGGCGGCTACTCCGGTGGGGATCGGGGTAATGATCGTCATCTCGAGACTCCTCGGTGTGCGGTTTGGCTCACTTTTCCGCGTTGTCGTCGGTGGTGAGCGGGCCGTCGCTGGTATCGACAAGGAATACTGCGAGTAACTCAGCGGGTTCGGTGGCGCTGGCATTTTCACTGATTGTGTGGTGTGCGCCGGGGGCTTCACTCCACGTCTCACCGGCGTGATAGACGCGCGCAGGCTCACCTTCGACTTGGCTGCGGATCGCTCCGGAGATCACGTAGGCCATGATGAACGCCGATTTCGCGTGGTGGTGAGCTCCGCTTTTAGCTCCCGGCGGATAGCTGACGGTCGTTGCCTCAAGTGATTTACCCGGAACATTGGTAGCTTGATCGAAAACCTTGCGGACAACCGGGTTTCGGCCCGGATGCTCTGGCGCGGGCTCGGCATGGACCTTGGGCGCGACCATCGCCGCAAGCGTCAGGGCGATGAGCGGAATTTTTAACGCCATTTTTTGCTGCCTTCCCTTGAGATGTCTTGACACGCTGTCCGATTACGGCACCGTCCTTTTCAGTCTTCGGCGACACGCAGGATCGTCTTGCCAGGGATGCGCTTGCCGGGAGCGAATGCGGCGGGAGCTTCGGCGAGTGGCAGCACCGCGCCTATCACTGGCTTGAGGCGTCCATCCCGAACTCGCGCGGCGAGGTCGGCGAGCTGGGCGCGATCGGCTTCGACAAGGAAGAAGATCGCCCGCCCATCGCCCGGCAGGGTCTTCGGCGGCTCGGCGATGGTGACGAGCGTTCCGCCGGCCCGCACCAGAGCCGCCGAGCGGGCCAGAATGTCTCCGCCGATTACGTCAAACACCACGTCGACTCCGCCTGCATCCTCGAGCTTTTCGGTCTCCAGGTCGAGGAAGGTGTGGACGCCGAGCTCCCCCGCCCGGTCCCGGTCGGCGGTCCGGCCGGTACCGATGACGCGCGCACCGACCTCGCGAGCGAGCTGCACCGCGATCGACCCAACCCCACCCGCGGCGCCGTGGATCAGAACCGTCTGTCCGGCGGCGAGGCGGCCGTGGTCAAAGAGGCCCTGCCAGGCGGCCAGTCCAGAGATCGGCAGCGCCGCGGCCACAGTGTGGTCGATGTCCATTGGCAGCGGTGCGAGATTCCGGGCTTCCATCGCGACGTACTCCGCGAGCGAGCCGTTGCGGGCCCAGTCGGCGAGCCCGAATACCCGCTGACCAACGCTCAAAAGGGTTGTGCCGTAGCCTAACTCAACAACGACGCCCGACAACTCGTGGCCGGGTACGCTCGGCGTCCGATCATGACCCGCGCGGTCGATCCAGGTGTGCGGCCATTCAAGCTCCCCGGGTGTGAAACCCGCGGCGTGCACCCGCACGACGACGTCGTTGTCGGCAGCCTTAGGGTAGGGCAGGTCCGTCAGCGACAGGCCAGCGACACCGGCGTCACGATCTGAAACAGTGATGGCTTGCATTACAGGTCCTTCCTGATGTGGGTTGGTTTCCTCGTGTGGGTTGGTGTTGTCGGGTCAGCTATGGGCTGCGGTTGTACGCTGACGAGCTCAAGGCCTAGATCACGGACTCGGTCGAGGAGTCCGTAAAGCTGTGACTGATCGCGGATTTCACCGGTGAACACGGTTTCCGTCTCACCGGCCTCAAGGCGCATTCCTTCTAGTGCGGACCCGAGCCGCTCGCTCACGCGACCTCGAATGCAAATCCGGTACACAGTCGGCTGCACTTTTCCTCCGCTCGACAGCTGCAGATCCAGCGTTCACCGAGGTGGGGTGACTCGTCATCACCCGGCGAGCGAATTCACCCGGGTGAGTGCGGTCCGGCGTAATCTGGCTCGGGTTGGAGCTGGCCCGTCTCACTGGTAACGATCACGAGCACTGACATGCACGCAACGACCGGATCACAAAGCTCGGTCGCCGGGTTGGATCTCTACCTGGATCGCCCCGGCGGCAGGGTGCGTGACGGAGTGATGGAAGCCATTCGCGACGCGATCCGTTCGGGGCGATTGGTGCCGGGCGTCCAGTTGCCCTCGAGTCGCGCGCTGGCCGCCGACCTCGGTGTCGCGAGAAACACCGTTGCCCGTGCGTACGCCGAACTCATCGCCGAGGGCTGGCTGACATCACAACATGGGTCGGGCACACTGGTTGCCCAACGTGCCGAAGTCGTCCGGTCCGTCGCTTCGCCTCCTAACCGACGGACACAGCCCGGGTTGGACCACGACTTACGACCGGGACATCCCGACCTGTCGTCGTTTCCACGGACGGAGTGGAGTCGCGCGGTCAAGCGCGCGCTGAACGCTGCACCGTTCGAGGCGTTCGGCTACAGCTACACCGATCCACACGGGCGGCCGGAGCTTCGCATCGCCCTTGCCGAGTACCTCGCTCGTGCTCGAGGGGTGCGGGCGCGACTGGACAACATCGTCATCTGCAGCGGCGCCTCCGAAGGATTGAAGCTCGTGGCCCGCGCGCTGGCGGGAGCCGGGGTTGCCGCCGTTGCCGTCGAGGCATTCGGTCTGCACACGCAGACGGAGTCGCTCGCTCAAGCGCAGTTACGTTGCCCCCCAATGGCAGTGGACTCTCACGGCGCTGATGTCATGGCCCTTGACGACATGCCGGATGCGGGTGCTGTTCTGCTCACACCGTCGCACCAGTTCCCGCTTGGCGTGCCGTTGCATTCCGACCGCCGCGCGGCGGTCGTTGATTGGGCGCGACGCACTGGTGGACTGATCATCGAAGATGATTACGACGGCGAATTTCGCTACGACCGCAGCCCCGTCGGTGCGCTGCACGGCATCGATCCCGACCATGTCATCTACATGGGCACGGCGAGCAAGTCGCTGGCGCCGGGGCTTCGGCTCGGGTGGCTGGTGCTGCCAGACCGACTCGTCCATGCGGTGGGCCGCGAGCGGGGTGAACGCGACGAGACCTCCAGCTTCGTTGACCAGTTGGCGATGGCCGAATTCGTCGTGTCCGGTTCCTACGACAGACACATTCGCACCATGCGCGCCCAGTACCGACGTCGCCGCGAGCAACTCGTCACCGCCGTTGCACGGTCATCCCCGACGACCACCGTCGCTGGAATGCCCGCGGGTTTGCACGTGCTGCTCGAGCTTGCCGAGACTGACGCGAGCGCGCTGGCTGGTCAACGCGCGTGGCGACGGCTTGGTGTCGACGGTCTCGACGTGTTTCGCCGTCCCGGAGTGGGCAGCAAGCGGGACGGCCTAGTGATCGGGTTTGCATCGCCCGCGCCGAGCGCATGGTCCGCGGCGTTGGATGCCCTGATCCGACTGCTGCCCTGAAACAGCCCGCTCAACTGGCCCCATTTTGCCGCGCCGAAGTGGCCCACGATCAGCGCGAAACCGCGATTAGCGTTCTGAGCATGAGCGTGGCAGCCGGCTTAGAGGTCGCCGATCTGACTGAAGCTGACGAGCCGGCGGTGCTGCTTGCCGCCAAGTTGGCGCCACCGGCCATTCGCGCTCAGCTCATCGAACGAACAGCCCTGATCGAGATCCTTTCGGCGGAACCCTCTCGCAAGCTCACCTTGCTCAGTGCCCCGGCGGGCTGGGGCAAGACGACGCTCTTGGCGCAATGGGCGAGCGGTGCCGATGACCGCCGTCGACGGGGCTGGGTATCCCTTGATGCGTCCGACAATGATCCGGCGCGATTTTGGACCTGTGCGATCGCGGCGCTGCGCAATGCCAGCCCGGGGGTGGCGCCGCGTGCGTTCGAGCTCATCAAGATGGGTGCCGACATTCGACAGGTGGTCTTGCCGACCCTGCTCGACGAGTTGGCCGCCATCGACTACCAGATCGCGTTGATCCTCGACGACTATCACGTTGTTGAAAATCGGACCGTGCACGAGCAGGTGGGTTTCGTCGTGGACCGGATGCCGCAAACTTTCCAGCTGGTCATTGCCACCCGCTCGGATCCCATGCTGCCGTTGGCGCGGTTGCGGGCCCGTGGCGACCTGCTTGAGCTGCGGGCCGAGCAGCTGCGCTTTCAGGCCGGCGAAGCCGCGGACCTGCTTGACGGCGTGCTCGGTGTGACGTTGACCGACGCGCAAGTCCAACTCCTGTTTCGCCGCACGGAGGGGTGGGCCGCCGGACTGCATCTCGCTGGGCTGTCGCTGACCGGCCGCACCGACGCGGCAGCATTCATCGAGACGTTCGCCGGCGATAACCGTCACATCGTCGACTTCTTGATGGCCGAGGTGCTCGACGGTCAGCCGCCGGACCTGCGCAGCTTTTTACTCCGCACCTCGGTCTTGGGACGACTCAGCGGTGCGTTGTGCGACGCGGTGCTGGAAACGTCTGGCTCGGCCTCGGTCTTGGAGAAGATCGAGCGCGAAAACCTGTTTGTGGTGCCGCTGGACATGTCGCGTCACTGGTATCGCTATCACCAGCTATTCGGAGAGTTGCTGCGCACCGAGCTGCGTCGCAGCGAGCCCGATCTCGTCGCCGATCTGCACCGACGAGCCGCGACCTGGTTCGAGGCCGAGGGCCTCGTCGACGAGGCGGAGCGCCACTTGGTCGCCGGCGGCGACATGGCGCGCAGTGCCGAGCTAATCGCCGCGGCCGCCGAGCGGAGTGCGGGCGTCGCTGTGGCGTCGCGCAACGAGAGGTGCGCGGTCGGTGAGGAGCTGACCCCCAAGGAGCTTGAGGTCCTTCACATGCTCGCCACCCGGCTGTCGCGACGCGAGATCGGTGCGCGGCTATATGTCTCGCTCAATACCGTGAAGACGCACCAACGCGCCATCTACCGCAAGCTCTGCGTTGAGCACCGCGGCGCGGCGGTCAACCGGGCGCGAGAGCTCGGCCTGTTGTAGTTCGCCTTCGCAGATTTCTTGGTTCTCTCTCATCTGTCGTCCGCCGCATTGTCGCGGCCCAAAGGTTGCGATTCGTGAGCGGCTGGCGACGGCGCGGGAACGCGACGTCGCAGAGTACAAACGGCACGTGCCACGCCCCGACGGTCGCGGATCCGCGGGCGCCCTTCGAAGAAGACCACGAGCCGGGCGGCGATTGCGCCCGCGGCCAAACTCGGCGACAGCCAGATGGTGTACTTCATGGGTTTTCCTTTTCGATTGCTCCCCTCGTTGGGGACTTGGCCAGAAATGTAGAGCCGGACTGGTGCGTCGCACATCGTGCCGGGACGCCGATCATGCGGAGCCTCGTCGTGGCGACCGCACAACGGGCACAAAGTGAGCCGCACCTGCGGTTGCCTCGGGATGTGGCGGTTGACCCACTAGGTTGGCACGCTGGTATCAGGCCGGGTTGTCCTCCAGGGTCGTGCCGCGAAGTCGAGGAAACATGACGAAGGTTCTGAAATGGGCGGTCGCTCTGTTGATGGCGATACTGGCACTGATGGCTGGTGCTTCGGCGCCGGCGTCAGCGGCCCCCGACACCCAAGCCGACGTGACCTATCTGCATTTGCTCGACCAGAACGGGGTGGCCTACAGCAATCCCGAGGCGTTGGTCTCTTACGCTCATGATCTCGTGGACCAATTGAGCGCCTCTCCGCAGAACGACGCCAGTGTGGGCTCGATAGTTAATACCGGTGAGGAGCGAAATTCTCAGCACGACATGGGCGTGATCATCGCCGCCGCAGTGGTCGCCTACAAACCGTCCCTAGTCCCGGTGGTTCGGCACTGGGCGGATAGCGCCGCTGGCTTCCCGTGCGGCTCGGCGGCTGAGGGTGTGCTGCAATGAAGAAACGAGCCTCGCTCGATAAATTAGTGCGGTGACAACCAACATCCTGCTCGTCGTCCTTGTGATCGCGTCGGTCGCGTTAACCCTCTGGCTCGTTCAGCGGGGCGGTCGCAATCGCTGAGGCAGAATTGAGCGATGAAGCCAGCCGGTGTGCATCATGTCGCCATCTGCGTCGCCGACGCGCAGGAAGGTCTCGCCTTTTACCGTGACGTGCTCGGCATGACGCAGCTGCCGCGCCCCGATCTCGGCCCGGGGTACTGGCTCGACGCCGGCGGCCAGCAAGTGCACCTGATGGAGTCTGCCGCTCAGTCGCCCGGTGCGAACCACTTCGCGATCCGAGTTGATGACATCGATGCCGCCGTTAGCGATCTGCAGGAGCAGGGTGTCGAGGTCCAGCGGATCCCGTTTGTTCCGAGCGCCGGCCACCAGGCCTTCCTGCACGATCCGTCCGGCAACCTGATCGAGCTGAATCAGCCGGAATAGCTTGCGTTATGGCTATGCCGGTGTCTTGCTGACCACGTACAGGGCCAGCCCTGGGATCCGCAGAATGCGGATCCTCCGAGGCACGCCGAACCCGGCCTCGCGGAGCCAGCTGTACAACTGCGCCGGGGTATTTACTTGCGACCCGGAGCTCAGGTAGACGAATAGTCCGAGGAAGTTCGCTTGGGCCGCCGTGCGGCGGCCCGGCTCGGCGAACGCGTCCATGACGGCCAACAACCCGCCAGGCGCGAGCGCCTCGTGGATCCTGCCGAAGAGACCGACGATCTGGTCTGAGGTCAGGTGGTGGACGAGATTGAAGCACAGCACCGCGTCGTATCCGCTGCCCAGCTGGTCCGTCGTCGCGTCACCGTCCCGGTGCTCCACCCGCTCGGCCATCCCGGCCTTGGCGATGATCTCGCGTCCTATCGCTGCGCTGCCCGGCAGGTCGAGGACGGTCGCCGCCAACCTCGGATAGCGGCGGCATAGCTGCGCCGAGTACCAGCCGTGGCTGCCGCCGATGTCCAGCAGGGATCGCGGATCGCCAGGCAGGCGAAGCTTTCTGGCTACCTCATCGGCGCTGAGCCGGGCGAGTTCCAGCTGGCCGCTGACATAACGCCGCCAGTACGGATCGCCGGGCGGCGCGTCGTGATGCCCGGCGGGCTGTCCGCTGCGAGTCACCTCATCGAGTGCCGACCACCAGGCCCAGTAGTCGGAAGTGCCCGCCACGTACTGCGCGATCGACAGCTTGGACTCAGGGTCCAGCCACCGCCGTGATGAGCGGCTGAGCTGGTAACGCCCGGCTCGGAAGGTGAGGTGGCCGCCCGAGCGCAGGCAGTCAAGCAGCAGCCGGGTCGGCACCGGATCGAGACCTAGGTCAGCGGCGAGATCCGCAGCCGTCGAAGGCTGCTGCGCCAAGCGGGTGGTCATGCCGGTTCGCACGGCGGCGATGAGGACTCCCGACAAGGCCATCCCGCCCCACGCCTCGGCGGCGGCGGTCGGAACGACGCCGGCCCGCAGTGCAAGCCACTCTGCGGGGTTGGCGCCTCGCAGGGAAAGCCTCATATTCAACAGCCTTCCTTCGCATTTGCGAATTTATTACCATTTCAATGGTCTATTTGACGCGGGTCCAACAGTTTCTGCCGCCGCATGGGGCAGACGTAAAGGAGGGCCGACGATTACGGTCCACACACGGACAGCGCCCTCGGTACTGAGCCACGCGCGAGCATTGATCATCGCCGGTCATGCGGGGCCGTCGCTCGCCATCACGGCCCTCGCCACCTTGCTGGCCGCGCAGCCGGCACCCCATGGCTTAGGCCCCCTGATGACGGCACCCGCCATGCTGTTCGGACAGCTCTCAATCGGCTGGTCCAACGACGCCTTGGACGCGCCCCGGGACGCCGCGGCGGGCCGCACGGACAAGCCGGTCGCCACCGGCGCCGTCAGCGTGCGGGCGGTGTGGATCGCGGCCTTCGCGGCGCTGCTGGCCGCGCTGGCGATGGCGCTGGACGTCGGTGTGCTCACCGCGATGATCCTGGGGGTGATCGTCGGCGCAGGGTGGGCCTACAACCTTGGCCTGAAGTCGACGTGGGCGTCCGGCCTCATGTATGTGCTCGGGTTCGGCCCGATACCCGCGTACGCGGCGAGCACGCTGCCAGGTCACCCTGTGCCGACCTGGTATGCGACTGCGGTGGCGGCTCTGGTCGGCCTGGGCGGCCACTTCGCTAACGTGCTGCCCGATCTCGCCGCCGACCGGGCCGCCGGCGTCAACGGCCTGCCGCAGCAGGTGGCCGCCCGCTGGGGCGCCGGGGCGGTGCGCGCCATCGCGCTGGCGCTGCTGCTGTCTGCGTCCGTACTGCTGTTGCTGGCTTCAAGCCGCCGATGGGTCGCACTGGCCGGGCTGGGCGCCGCCGTTCCGCTCGCGGTGATTGGCGCGCGCGGCAACGGCCGGGTGGCGTTCCGGGCCACGTTTGGCATCGCGGCCGTCGACGTCGTGGTGTTAGCCCTGGGTGGGTATGCGCAGGCCTGAGATCGGGCGACTGCAATGACCAGGATCATGGGCGTGCGGTCCGCCTTCCCCGTGCACCGGTATCCGCAGGCCGAGTTCACATTGAAGGTGGCCGAGCTCAGCGGCTTGGGCCCGGGCCAGCGTGCGCAGCTGGAGCAGCTGCACCGCAACGCCGGCGTCGATTATCGCCATATCGTCCTGCCCTTGTCGGAGTACGGCGGCTTGCGCGAGACCGGGATGCCCAACGATCGCTATGTCGGGGAGGCGGCCGATCTCGGGGAGCGGGCGCTTCGCGGAGCCCTGGAGGCGGCCGGGCTGGCCGGCGGCGATCTGGACCTGCTGATCGTGACGTCGGTGACCGGCGTAGCGGTACCGTCACTCGACGCCCGGCTCATTCCCCGGCTCGGGCTTCGGCCTGACATCAAGCGGCTGCCCGTCTTCGGGCTGGGTTGTGTCGCCGGCGCGGCCGCCCTGGGCAGGCTGCACGATTACCTGCTGGCCTGGCCCGATCATCACGCGGCGCTGCTGGCGGTCGAGCTCTGCTCACTGAGCTGGCCGATTTCGGAGCTCACGACGGCGGACCTCGTGGTGAGCGGCTTGTTCGGCGACGGGGCGGCGGCTCTGGTGGCCGGCGGCGAGCAGGCCGCCCAAGGACTGCGGGTCGTCGCGTCGCGCAGCGAGGTGTATCCCGACAGCGGCGACGCGCTGGGCTGGCGGCTGGCCTCGGACGGCTTCCGCATCGTGCTGACGGCGGAACTCGTCGACGTGGTCGAGCGGCGACTGAGCGACAGCGTCAGCTCATTCCTCGCCGAACACGGGCTCACCGTCGAGGAGATCAGCGCCTGGGTCTGCCATCCGGGCGGCCGGAAGGTCATCGACGCAATCCAGAACAGCCTCAAGCTGCCCGACGGCGCCGTGGAACTGAGTCGGCGCTCGCTCGCCGAAGTCGGCAACCTGTCGTCGGCGTCCGTGCTGCACATCCTGGAGAAGACCATCGGCGCGGGCCCGCCACCGCCGGGGTCGGTCGGCCTCATGATCGGGCTGGGCCCCGGGGTCAGCATCGAGCTGGTGCTGCTGCGGTGGTGACGGCCCACGGGAGGTGCCTGACCTACGCGGGAGATGATTCGCCGCGATCAGCGGTCGAGCAGGTGAGTGAGCTCGCGCCTGAGGGCCGGCCAGGGATCCCGTTGAATCGGAGTCGTCCGAGGCTGGGTCGCGAGTCTGAGCGCAAGGCCGCGCATGGCATCGAGCGCGGCACTGAATCGCCGAGTCCACTCGGCGCGAGTGACGGTCTTTGGAGCTGCGTCGTCGGCAATCGCGGCGAACAAGGCGGATTGCGGCCGCTCCAGCGGGGCAACCGCTGCGTAGAGCTCGGGATCGTCCACCGCAGCGATCCACACCTTGACCCACACCGTGTACAGCTCGTCGGTGAACGCCGTCCAGAGCACATCGAGCAGAGCAGGTGTACGGCGCACCCCGCCAAGGGCGAGCGCGTCCGCGGCCCGAGGCCGCAAGTCGGCCTCCACTCGACGCACGACCTCGTCGAGGGCCGTCGCGATGAGGTCAACGCGTGCGGGGAAATGATGTGCAATCGCCCCGAGTGATGCTCCAGCGGAGTCCGCAATCTGCCTAGTCGTCGTGGCCGGATATCCATGATCGGCAATGGATCTGATGGTTGCCTCGATCAGACGGGCGCGGGTCTGGTCGCGCCGCGCCTGCTGCGTACGCGGAGCGCCGCCGCGAAGCGGAGTTGACGCCATCAAGACACTATATATAGACGACAGGTCAATTGACCTGTAACCTAGCGAAAGGTCACTTGACCCGTAACACTGAGGTTTGGAGGTATGGACGTGGCCGAGACCGGAACAGTGACACCAACGGCCCCGACCGATGACGGGTTGCGCGTGGAGCACCCTGCAGAGGGCGTGCGGATACTGGTCCTCGATCGCCGGGAGCACCGCAACTCACTCGATCTCGAGGTCCTCACCCGACTAGCCAACGAACTGTCGCTGATGAGCGCCGACTCCGCCGTAAGGGCAGTGATTCTCACCGGCGCCAACGGTGCGTTCAGTTCCGGCGCAGACTTCGCTGTGCTGGAACAGCTTTCGCGGCAGCCCGAGGCCGAAGTGGCCGAATTGCTGGCCCAGCAAATGAGGGTCGTAGACATGCTTTGGACATCGCCGCGATCGACGGTGCCGCGGTCGGCGGCGCTATGTCATTGGCGCTGGCATGCGACATCCGAGTGGGATCCGCGACGATGGCTCTGTTCCCGTCGTTCATCAGAATGGGCCTCTTGCCTGATATGGGTGCGAGCTGGTTGCTGCCGCGGCTGATCGGCGAGGGCGCGGCATTGGAAATACTGCTCGCCGGGCGACCGATCAACGCCGAACGCGCACTACGGACCGGGCTGGTTCACCACCTCAGTGACGATCCATTAGCAAGCGCGCTCGATCTCGCCACGACATTTGCGACACGTCCCCCTGCAGCGGTCGTGGCGACGAAGCGAATGCTGCGCCGGGCTGCCGACGGCGACCTCACGCACGCGCTCGGCCTCGAAGCAGACGCCCAAGCGGCGGCGATTCATGGCAGCGAGTTCGCCGACATGTTCGCAACATGGCGAGCCACCCGGATCGCCGACTGATGGCCGGCGTGCGATGTGGACACGTCTTCCGAAGCTACGAAGACGTCCGTGCCCGTGCGGGCGCAGTGGCGAACGGGCTTGCCGCCCTTGGTGTCATGGCCGGTGACCGAGTCGCCATTTACCTGCACAACGAGATCGCGTTCATCGAAGCGAGCATCGGTATCGGCATGCTGGGCGCTGTGCCGGTGCCGGTGAATTGGCATTGGAAAAGCGCCGAGCTGGCCTACCTCCTCGACGACAGCGATAGCAGAGTGATCTTCGCCGATACCGGACTCATCTCCACCGCCGAGACGGTAGCCGGCGATCGGACAATCATCGAAGTCACCCAGAACGAGGAACGGCCGACCCGACGACATCAGGTCTACGACGATTGGTTGGCCGCGCAGCGAATGTGGCCCGAACCGCCGCGGCAGGCCCCGATGTCGATCGTGTACACCTCCGGGACGACAGGCAAGCCCAAGGGCGTCGTTCGCGCGCCGTCCACCGCCGAACAGGCGCAAGCACTTTCACATCTGGTGCTCCAGGCGTTCGGCTTGACTCCAGAGATGCGGACCCTGGTGGCAGCACCGATGTACCATTCCGCGCCCAACGCCCACTCGCTCGTCAGTGCGGCCGCAGGCATCGATTTGACGATCATGGCACGCTTCGACGCCGAAGAACTGCTAGGGCTGATCGAAGAACATCGCATCGATCACTTTCAAGCTGTCCCAACGATGTTCGTCCGGTTGCTACAACTACCCGGTCAAGTGCGGATGAAATACGACCTCTCCTCGCTCAAGTCGGTCGTGCATGCCGCGGCGCCATGCCCGCCAGAAGTAAAACGACGCATCATCGACTGGTTCGGGCCGATCGTCAGTGAGTACTACGGCGGCACCGAAACCGGTCCCTGTGTGTCTTGCGACAGCGCCGAGTGGCTCGCGCACCCAGGCACCGTCGGCCGACCTATCCAGGACGCCGATGTCAGGATCTGTTCTGAGAACGGAGGTCTGTTGCCGACAGGCGAATCTGGGCGAATCTACCTGCGCCCACCGTCGGCCTGCACAGACTTCACGTATCACGGCAATCCGGACAAGCGCGCTGCAATGGAGAACGACGGATACCTCGACATCGGCGATATGGGCTACCTCGATCACGATGGATTTCTCTACCTCAACGACCGCAGCACGGACATGATCATCTCGGGCGGAGTGAACATCTACCCGGCCGAAATCGAGGCGTGCCTGCTCGAACTCGAGGGCGTACGTGACGCCGCCGTCTTCGGAATACCAGACGAGGAATTCGGCGAGGCGATCGCCGCCCACGTCGACGCAACCGGCCTGACCGAGGACGAGGTGCGCGAACACATCCGAACCAACTTGGCGCGCTATAAGGCGCCCAAAATTGTGGTCTTCGACAACGACCTGCCCCGAGAAGACACCGGAAAACTGATGAAGCGCAAGATCCGCGCGCGATACTGGCCGGCGTCGCGGTGAAGACCGACCGTTCTCGCCGTGTTAGTCGCAATCGGCGGGACCCATATTATGTCGCTGAACTGCTGTTATACGAGTGGTGAATCTGAACCCGTTGCTCTGGCCGCTGGGCCCCGGCGTCAAGAGTCATCCCACCCGAACCGGGGTCCCGACGGTGCCGTCGGAGCGTATCGGGATGTGATCTTGTTGACGAACTGGTGAACGCTCGAGTTGTGACTGAGCACGGACGCTCACCAGCGGCTTAGGATCTATCCGCTACGCCGCTACCCGTCCATGCCGCATCGAACTACTCGATCACAAGGTGCGGCCGCGGAACGAGGGCCTGATGGTGCACACAACTGCAGAACCCGCGTCACCACCCTCACCACCCCGCGCGGTCGGCGGCTCTGAAGCTGTGCGCCTGGCCGTCATGGTCGCCGCGCTCGGCGTCGTGTTCGGCGACATCGGAACCAGTCCGATCTACACCCTCTCGACCGTCTTCAACCCCAGTGACCCGCACCCGGTGCCGCTCAACATCCCCAACGTCTATGGCGTTGTGTCACTGCTCTTCTGGTCGGTGATGACCATCGTCACGCTGACCTACGTCACCCTGGTGATGCGCGCCGACAACGACGGCGAGGGCGGCATCATGGCCCTGATCACGCTGCTGCGGCGTTTCGGCGGGGTAGGAGGACGCCGGACCGTCGCCGCGCTGGCCGCGCTGGGTATCTTCGGCGCCTCGCTGTTCTTCGGCGACAGCATGATCACCCCCGCGATGTCGATGTTGTCGGCCGTCGAGGGCGTCAAGGTCGTCGACCCATCTCTCGCGGAATGGGTCGTCCCGATCACCGCGGTGATCAGCTTGGTGCTGTTCTCGGTTCAGCGCTACGGAACGCACGCCGTCGGTCGGCTGTTCGGTCCAGTGATGATCGCGTGGTTCGTCTCGATCGGCGCCTGCGGCGTGAACGGCATCCTCGGCCACCCCCGAATCCTCAAGGCGCTGTCACCGACCTATGCGGCGACGTTCGTGTTGGGGCACCCCAAAATTGCGTTCTTTGCCCTCGCCGCGGTCGTGCTCTCGGTCACCGGCGCGGAGGCGCTGTATGCCGACATGGGTCATTTCGGCCGGAAGGCGATCACCCGGGGCTGGCTATTTGTCGTGCTGCCAGCATGCACTCTCAGTTACTTCGGCCAAGGCGCGCTGGTGCTCGGCGACGAATCCACGGCGAGCGCTCCGTTCTTCCTGCTCGTACCGCACTGGGCGCAGCTGCCCATGGTGCTATTGGCAACCGCCGCAACGGTTATCGCATCTCAGTCGGTAATCACCGGGGCCTATTCGGTAGCGTCGGCGGCCGCTCACCTGGGCTATCTGCCGCGATTGCGAATAACGCACACCTCGGAGTCAACGGTGGGCCAGATCTATGTGCCGTGGATCAACGGCCTACTCATGGTCGCGGTGCTCATTCTGGTGTTCGCCTTCCGCAGCTCGGCGGCGCTGGCCTACGCGTACGGTATGGCGGTCACCGGGACAATCACGATCACCACGCTGCTGTTCTTCTACACCGCCCGCAAGAGGTGGCATACACCCATGTGGCTCATCGTGATCGGCGCCGGGTTGCTGTTAACGGTGGACCTGTTGTTCCTCGCGGCAAACCTGACGAAACTGGTCCACGGGGCGTGGCTACCGCTGCTCATCGCCGTGATTGCATTCATCGTGCTGTCCACGTGGCAACGCGGACAAGACATCGTGACCCGAGCGCGGACGCGCGCTGAAGGACCGCTGCGTGAGTTCATCGATCGACTGGCCCACGCTCAGCCGCCATTAGTGCGCACCCGGGGCACGGCGGTTTTCCTCAACCGCGGAAAAGAGACCACACCCCTGGCGATGCGCGCCAACTGCGAGCACAATCACGTGCTGCACGAACACACGATCATCATGGCGATCGACACCCTGCCGGTCCCGCGCGTACCCGAATCCGACCGAACGGAAATCGACGACCTCGGTCACCGCGACGACGGGATCATTCATCTCACAGCGTATTTCGGATACATGGAAACGCCCGACGTTATCGGCGTGCTTCGCCTTTTGGACCCAGCGCAGACTGAAGGCCAGATCGACGTCGACGACGCTTCCTACTTTCTGTCCGACCTCGCACTGAAGATGGGTGCGGAAAAGAACATGGCGCCATGGCGCAAGCACCTGTTCATCGCGACGTCCCACATCACCGCCGACGCCGCCGGCTACTTCGGTCTGCCTCCGGAACGCACGGTGGTCATGGGTTCGCGGATCGAGGTCTAGCCACGTCCACCCGACCGAGCTGCCTGCCCGCATCCGTGTGAATCGTGACGCGGCTTATGCATCAGGCCGATTTAGAGTTCTTCCTGGTGGAGCTAAGGGTGTCTGGGTTCACGACATAGGTGACAGATGAGTCGCGAGATGGGCGACACCTGCGCCCGTGCCCGTTCGCTTCCCACCCGAGTTGCTGGAGCAAGTACGCGCTGCGGCTGGGGCAGACGACCGCTCCGTCTCGTCTTGGATTCGCCGTGCAGTCGAGCACGAACTCCGCCACCCCGCGTAGACGTCGGACCCCGCTAGTAACGGAAACGCGCGCACACGCCGATACCGGCCCGGCACGCTCGGGCTGTAAGCTTCTGAGCTACCCGTAGATTCGCTTGAGGTTCTCGCCACTATTGCCGTGTAAAACCGATCCGACGAGACTGCCATAACGAAATCGCTTGTGTACCGGAGCTTCTTGAGCTTCCAGATGTGCAGCCTGACCATCGTCCGGTAGGCCGTGTCCCTTTTCGGCTTCCCATAGCCGTTGTTGCCTTCACGTTTCAGGTCCATAAGGATCTGGCGCACCTCGTCCTCCAGATTCGCGTGACGCTCGCCAGTAGCCAGATTGAGGGCCGAGAGACTAACGCAGCGTCGACCAATACAGGCGGCAGCCAGGAGTCTAACAGGCAGCTACTATTGACTATAGCAACTATCGCTAAGTAGGAATGTAATCAGCGGCTATCTTTATGCGTGTCGCAAGTCCCGAGCCGCGACGAGAGCGCCGCGATGACAAGCCTTTCCACCAGGAGATGTCAGATGGATATCGACACGACTACCGGCCAAGATCACACATTCGCGAGCGACCATCGGACGGTATGGGCGATGGGCGACTACGCCCGTATGGCCGAGGAGGTGATGGCCCCACTGGGCCCGGTACTCGTCCGCGCGACCGATATCGGCCCAGACGATCGTGTGCTCGACATTGCCGCCGGGTCGGGCAACATCTCTATCCCTGCCGCCAAGGCCGCTGCCAGCGTCGTGTCGAGCGACCTCACGCCTGAACTGCTGCAGCGCTCCGAGGAACGAGCTGCCCAAGAGGGTGTCACGTTGGAGTGGCGGGAAGCCAATGCCGAAGCCCTGCCATTTGGCGACGGCGCGTTCGACGTCGTGATATCGGCAATCGGCGTGATGTTCGCACCGCATCATCAGCTCGCGGCCGACGAGCTGGTGCGGGTTTGTCGCTCCGGCGGAACGATCGGCCTGATCAGCTGGACACACGACGGATTCTTCGGCCAAATGCTGGCCACGATTAGACCGTATCGGCCGGTCATGTTGCCGGGTGTGCCGCCGGCGGCGCTGTGGGGACGGGAAGACTATCTTCGTGGATTGCTGGGTGACCGAGTCAGCGAGCTCGGTATGCAACGGCAGACGTTGAAGGTCGACCGGTTCGGCAGCGCCGAGGCCGTCCATGACTACTTCAAAACCCATTACGGTCCGACAATTAACGCCTACCGCACCATCGGTGCTAACTCCGTGTTGGCCGCCGCACTCGACGGCCAGCTCATTGAGCTCGCACGGCGGCATTTGAGCCACGGCGTCATGGAATGGGAGTACCTGCTGTGCGCCGCACGGAAGCGATGAGGCTGTGTGGCCCGCGCGGATCAGGAGTTCGTGAGCGTGGCTACAAGCTGTTGCCCAGCAGATTCCCATCAATCATCGAGCTTTAGGCGCTCCGGAGTGGGGTAAGCGAATGGTTGTGACGGCGTTGGCCGAAGGGCGCGCGGTTCGGCAGTCTTTTACTCAAGTGCTCAAGCGGGTTTTTCTGGGTGAGCCGCTAGTCACCGAACACCTGGAATCGGAAAGCTTGTCCAATAAGGTTGCTCTGGGTGCGCTGTCACCGGACGCGATCTCATCGACCGTTTACGGTCCCGAACAGATCATGGTCGAGCTGCTGCCAAGTGCGGGGCTTGCCGCCTACACGTTGCTGATTCCGATCGCCGGGGTCATCCTGCTGATTCTGACACTGGTAGCCGGGTCGTACCGGCAGGTGGTCATGGCCTACGCCCAACGAGGCGGCTCTTATGTAGTGGCACGGCGCAACTTCGGGCCCCGGGTAGCGCAACTGTCTGCTGCAGCACTGTTGATCGACTATGTGGTCACCGTGGCGGTGCAGTGCGCGGCCGGCACGTTTGCGGTGGTGTCGGCGATACCCACGCTGGGCCCGTACCACTTGGAAATAGCGGTGTCTGCGTTGCTCCTCATTTCCTACGCCAATCTGCGCGGATTGCGGGAGGCGGGCCGGATATTCGCCGTGCCTGTTTACTCTTTCGTCGTCATGCTCGCGGTGTTGATCGTGACCGGGGTGGTTCGCCAAATCTTCTGGAGCTTACCCACTTACGCTCCGCAGCACATGGCCGGAACGGTGCCGGTCCATCAGGGAAATGGGCTGATAATGGGCGCGTCGATCCTCGTGGTGCTGCGGGCTTTCGCAAACGGTGGCACATCGTTGACCGGAGTTGAGTCGATCGCCGATGCGGTCAACATCTTTCGTAAGCCGCAGGGCGTCAACGCGCGTCGGGTCCTGACGACAATGGCATGCATCCTGGGTTTCATGCTGGTTGGTGTCATCTACCTCGTGCATGCCACCCACGCCGCTCCCTATGTCGCGGAATATCCGTCGATGCTGTCAGAGGTTGCCCGAGCGGTTTTCGGGCACGGGGTGGTCGGGCACATCCTGTACTTGCTGTTACAGACAGCGAGCGCGGCCATTTTGTTTTTCGGTGCCAACACCAGTTTCAACGGCTTCCCCGCGCTAGCCAGCTTCGTCGCAGAAGATTCCTTCCTGCCGCGCCAACTGATGAAGCGCGGTCATCGGCTGGTGTACTCCAACGGCATCATCACGCTCGCCACGCTGGCGCTGATACTGCTGCTGGTGACCCGCGGATCGGTCAACGCGTTGGTGCCGCTTTTTGCGATGGGGGTGTTCACCGGGTTCTCGATGGCGGGCTACGGCATGACCAAACACCATCTCACCCACCGTCAACCGGGCTGGTGCTACAAGTTGGCGATCAACCTGTCCGCAGGCATCCTGTCGACCGTCGTAGTCGGGATCTTCGCGGTGGCCAAATTCAGCGAGGGAGCCTGGCTCATCGTTGTGATCTTCCCCATTCTGGTGTTCGCACTGATGCGGCTCAACCGCGAGTACCGGTCCGAAGCAGCCGTTCTCAAAAAATTCCGCACCGACCATCCCGCTCTGAAAAAGTATGCGCGACACCACGTTTTCGCCTGTGTCGACAGGGTCGACATCGCAACGCTCGAAGCGCTGCGTTACGGAAAGGGCCT
>Ga0335075_10005621_pt1 | contig 19422 bp, 23 predicted proteins | sample Lox_Sample_24_FD_206723 | JGI IMG/M metagenome (GOLD analysis project Ga0335075, IMG submission 206723) | Soil microbial communities from Loxahatchee National Wildlife Refuge, Florida, United States - Lox_Sample_2.4 | ecosystem: Environmental > Terrestrial > Soil > Wetlands | place: USA...
CGCAGGGCGGGCCAGTCGGGCGCCTGCCGCAGCTGGCCCGGCGGAAGGACAGAGCCGTGTCCCGCCCCGGGGTGCCCCGCAGCACCAGTCACGGGCGGGTCCGGAAGTGGCGGCACCGGCCAGGCGGTCGCTCCGAAAGCTTCCCACAGCAAGGACCGGAGCCGGCTCGCCCATGTGGGGAGTTGCTCGCGGGCAGGCGGGGGCTCATCGGCCCAGAGCCGGCCGAACGCGCCCAGCAGCCGCGCCAGGTCCGGATCTGCGCCGGCCAGCTGACGGTCGATCGCCTCGAGGAGCCGCTGCTGGCGGCAGGGAAGGGCCATGACACATCTCCAATACATCGCTCTACGATCTAAATCGTTGTCCCCCCCGGCGGGAGTTGTCAACTCGTCTCGGCATTCGCCGGCCCGCTCCCCCGCTCCGGGAGCCATACCGCCAAGGCTTGACACCGAAATCAGACGAAGTACGATAAATATCGCTATACGATAGAAACTGGGACACCAGCCAGGTTCCGAGTGGACGCACCGAGCCGTAAGGGTGTCGCTAGCCAGGCCATGCCCGGCCCCGAGCGCGCCGGCTTCGCCGCGCCGGGCATGGCCGTCCAGGCGCGCCTCGCGGCGGGCACGCCCGGCCCACGGGGGTGGAGAGCAACACTGATCACGGTCACTCGTGCGCGATCACAGAAGAAAGACACTGGGGACCAGGGCGACAGGCACCCCGTCCAGAAAATCTACTTCGTACTACGATGTTGTAGTTGATGAAAGCCGCACCGGAGGTAATCCCCGGTGATGTGCTGCCTGGTCTCACTTGCGCCGGTAGAGCAGGGCGGCGAGCGGCGCGAAGAGGGCGATCAGCGCCGCGGCCGCGGCCACGGGCCAGAGCACCTGCGCGGTGGTGGCGGTGCCCGCCAGCAGCGCCCGGGTGGCGGTGACGAGGTGGCTGACGGGGTTGACATCACTGATGCCGCGCAGCCAGCCGGGCATGGTGGCGGGGTCGACGAAGATGTTGCTCATGAACGTGAGGGGGAACAAGATCACGAAGCCGATGCTCATCACGGCATTCGGCGAGCGCAGGAGCAGCCCGAGCGTGATCCAGGCCCATGACAGGGCGGAGGCGAACAGCACGACGAGCGCGGTCGCGGCGAGCACCCCGGCGGCGCCGCCGCCCGGCCGGTAGCCCATCGCGAGCCCGAGCCCGATGACGATCGCGGCGGCCAGCAGGTACCGGCCGATGTCGCCGATCAGCGCGCCGATGATGGGCGCGGGCCGCCAGACCGGCATGGAGCGGAACCGGTCAAATGCCCCGGTGGCGAGGTCGGCGTTGAGGGTGACGCCGCTGTAGACGGTGACGAAGACGACGGCGAGCGCGAGCGTGCCCGGCAGCAGGAACTGCAGGTAGCCGTGGGTCGAGCCGGCCAGCGCGCCGCCGAACAGGTAGGTGAACAGCAGCGTGAACAGCACCGGGATGCCGATGACGTCGCCGAGCTGTTCTGGCACGTGCTTGATCTTGAGCAGGGACCGCCACGCGAACGCGAGGGAGGCTGCCGCCGGGCCCGCCGGGACGGGGCGCTGCTGCCGTGAGACCGTCGTCACCGGGCGGCCTCCGCTCCCGCCGAGGCTGACTGCGGCTGTTCCGGCGGTTCCGGCGGTTCCGGCTGTTCCGGCGGTTCCGGCGCGGTCTGTCCGGTGAGCGCGAGGAAGACCTCGTCGAGGCTGGGCTGGGCGAGCGCGAAGTCGCTCACCCCGATCCCCGCGCCGGCGAGCAGGCCGAGCGCGTGCGCGGCGAGCTGGCCGGCGGCCTCGGGGCGCTGCTGGGCCGGGACCCGGGCGGAGATGACGGCCGGGTCGGGCTCGTCACCGACGACGACCTGGGGGCCGGCGATCAGGTCGCGGGCGCGGTCCCGGTGGGCCGGGTCCAGCAGCCGGATCCGGATGCCTACGCTGCCCGCGGAGGCCTTCAGCTCGCCGCGGGTGCCTGCGGCGATCACCCGGCCGTGGTCGATGACCGCGATCCGGTCGGCCAGCTTGTCGGCCTCGTCGAGGTACTGGGTGGTGAGCAGCACCGTCGTCCCGTCCGCCACGATGCCGCGGACAGTCTCCCACAACGCGCTGCGGCTGCGCGGGTCGAGGCCGGTGGTCGGCTCGTCAAGGAACAGCAGGTCGGGAGCGACGACGATGCTGGCCGCGAGGTCCAGCTTGCGGCGCATCCCGCCGGACAGCCGGGCGGCCTGGTCCCGCGCGGCGCCGGCCAGGCCGAATGCCGCGAGCAGCTCATCGGCGCGCCGCCTGGCGGCGCGCCGGGAGAAGCCGAGCAGGTAGCCGAGCAGCAGCAGGTTCTCCTCGGCGGTCAGGTCGGTGTCCACGGACGCGAACTGCCCGGTGAGGCTGACCAGCTTGCGCACGGCGGCGGCCTCGCGGACCACGTCGCGGCCGAGGACGCGGGCGCTGCCGCCGTCGGGGCGCAGCAGCGTGGCGAGGATGCGGATCGTCGTCGTCTTGCCTGCGCCGTTCGGGCCGAGGACGCCGTAGACGCTGCCGCGGGGGATGGCGAGGTTCACGCCGTCGACGGCGCGGGTCGCGCCGAAGGTCTTCACGAGGCCGTCCGTCTCGACCGCGAGGTCGCCGATAATGCTGGTGGTTGCCGTAGTCACGCGATCAGGCTAATACGATTGGGCCATATGGACAAGTCAAATGGACAGGCCGGACGGACAGCTGCGTCCGCGCCGACCAGGGAGAAGCTGATGGCGGCGGCCGCGGAGCTGATCGCCGAGCAGGGCTGGGGGCGGGTGACCACCCGGGCGGTGGCCGAGCGGGCGGGGCTGCCGCACGGCGCGGTCAGCTACCACTTCCGCGGCAAGCAGGAACTGCTGACCGAGGCGGCGATGTTCGCGTTCGCCCGGGCGATCCCGGAGGACGAGTTCGCGGCGCTGGCCGGGGTGGAGGACCTGATCGGGCTCATCGCGGCCGAGGTCGCCGACCGCGACGCGATCGACCCGGTGCTGTCCCGGCTGATGTTCGAGGCAATGCGGGAGGCCGAGCGTGACGCGGCGCTGCGGGAGCGGATGGGCGCGATGCTCGCACGGTACCGCGAGCTGATGGTCCAGGCGGTCCGCGCCGAGCAGCAGCGCGGCGCGGTCTTCGCCGGCGCCCCGGCCGAGGCGATCGCCACGCTTCTCGGCGCGGTCGGCGACGGGCTGCTCCTGCACGCGCTGCTCGACCCCGGCCTCGACGTGCGCGCCGCGCTCGACGCGCTCCGCGCCCTGCTCGCCCCCCGCCCTTCCTGAGCCGCGGTGCCGGACGGCGCCTCGTCCGGTCGCACGCCGACGAGAAGCATCACGCGGACCGCTGCGATGCTGCGGCGCAGCCCCGACAGGCGGCGCGGATGCCTGGCGGTTACGGTGCGCTTCCGGTGCTGAAGATGGGCCAGCAGACCTCGGTCCGCCAGGCCTTCTCATCGGCGGTGTCCTGGCGGCCCACGAGGTAGTACTCCCGGATCGGGCCGTCCACCCGCAGCGCATGGCCTGCCACGTAGGCGGCCAGCGCCCCGTAGGCCGTGTCGACGTCGGCGAGCGAGCCCGGGTGCACGATGACCGCGAGCTCGGCGGCCGGCAGCACGACAGGCTCCACCCGGCCCAGCGGCCGGGTCTCGGTCGCCGTCGGGACGAAGACCGTGGCCTCCCCCCGCTCATCCGCGAACAGCTCCCCGGCGAAGGTCCCGCCCGCCGGGCCGGTCGCGCGGACGCCCCGCGCGTCGAGCATGGCGTGCAGTTCGCCGAGCGCGCCCAGGTACCAGGGCAGCAGGTCGCCCATCGTGATGACGGCGGTGATGGCCGCCGTCATCGTCGCGCCGACCCGGCGGTGGCTGACCGGCGCGACGGCGGACGGGTGGGCAAGCAGGTCGCGCAGCGACGCCACCGCGGACTGCGTGCGGGCCAGGTCCTGCTCCAGGCTCGCCAGGTGGGCGGAGATCAGCTCGTTGCGCGCGGGCAGGTCAGGAGCCTCAAGCACGGCGTGGATCTGGTCCAGTGGCATGTCCAGGTCCCGGAAGCGGCGGATGACCTGGGCCGTCGGGATCTGGTCGACCGTGTACCGCCGGTACCCGGTGTCCGCGTCGATGTCGGCCGGCACCAGGAGCCCGACCCGGTGATAGTGGCGGAGCGTCTTGACGCTCAGGTGGGTGGCGCGGGAGAGGTCGCCAATGGTCAGGGCGGCTGGCATCCGCCCAGTATGTGCCCTCCCCTCGGGGGAGGGTCAAGGCCGGCGGCCGCTATTGACCCTCCCGTCGGAGTACGGCCGAAGGTGGATGCAGTCGGCCACCGACGGCCGCCGCCCCAGCGGAAGGAAAGCAATCATGACCACCACCCTCAGCCTGAGCTTCGCAGCACTCAACATCGACTGCGCCGACCCCGCCGCCCTCGCGGACTTCTGGGGGAAGGCCCTCGGCCGCCCGGTCAGCCCGGGCGCGGTCGCCGGGGACATGGCCGTCGATGCCACCGATCCGGCCAACGGCCCCCGGCTGATCTTCCACCCGGCCCCCGTGCCCGAGCCGGTCAAGAACAGGCTCCGTCCCATCCTGCTCACCGACCACCACCAGGAGGAGACCGAACGGCTGACCGGCCTGGGCGCCAGGACGGTCAGCGAGACCAGCCTCCCGCCGGTCCGCCTGACCGCGTTCGCCGACCCGGAGGGCAACGAGTTCGACCTGGTGACCTGGCAGCCCGCGTAGCCGCCGGCTCAGGTCCCTGGCAACCAGCGCGGACACGAGCGAAAGCGGCCCGTTCGAAGACGTAGCCGGTGTTCGGGAACCACGAATCCGTTCCGAATAATGTCCTTGATTTTCCTTAACGGATTCGTGGTTCCCGTCGTCGGCCGCTTTTTCGCCGCCGCGCGGCTCACGCGGATGCCCGGCGGGCGGGAAGCCGCGCCAGGCGGCACATGAAGGCCAGCACCCTCAGGTGCCTTTCCATCTCGAGCGCGGCCGCCTCGGCGTCACCGGCACGCAGGTGGCCAAGCATTCGCCTGCGCGAATTGAGCGCCATGCCGTCGGCGACACGGCCGACGGCCATCATGAGGTCGTGCGCCAGGCCGACGCCGAGGTTGAGCGTGCGGGCCGCCCACGGGTCGGTGGCGGCGTCCGCCAGCACGTTGAAGATCTCGGCGTGCGCGGCAGCCTTGCGGTCCCAGGGGAATCCGGCGGGGATGTCACCCGCCTGGTCGACGCTGGCCTGCAAGTTCGTCAGGTGCGGGGTCGTGATCGCCGTGCAGGCGATGCGCGTCGCCATCACCAGCCGCTCGACCATCTCGTCGTCCACCTTGCCTCCCACGGGGTATCGCCGTATCGAGAAGCGGCCGCGCGCAGGCCATGGGCTTGGCTTCTTCTCCTCCGTGAACCCAGCTTCGCGGCGGGCGAGGTGAGTCGCCATCACCCGGTCGTGATGATTCAGTGGCGGGCGCCGGCCCGCGGTGCGCCGGCGTAGCTCGGCAAGCCGGCGCCGGGCGGCGCCACCTGCCTGGCGCCGACCGGGTTGCGCAGGACGCCCACGCCCGAGGCCGCAAGCTCCACGACGTCGCCCGGCTGGATCCAGCGGTTCAGTTCCAGGCCGCAGCCGCCGCCGACCGTGCCGACCGCGAAGAACTCGCCCGGGTAGACCGGCTCGTCCAGCGACGCCCAGGCCAGCACCTCGGCGAACGAAAACTGGCGGTCCTCGGTGGTCCCGGCCGCCCAGGTCTCGCCGTTGACGCGGGCCGACAGGTGGACCGCCCACTCGTCTACCTCGTCCATGGTGAGGACGCAGGGTCCCATCGCGGTGCAGAAGTCCTTGCCCTTGGACGGCCCGATGCCGAGGCTCATCTCGAAGAACTGGACATCCCGCGCGCTGACGTCGTTGAAGATCGTCACGCCGGCGATCAGGCCCGCCGCCTGGTCGGGGCTGAGGTTGACGCCGCCGCCGGAGGTGAAGAAGCCGAGTTCGAGCTCGAAGTCGAGCTGCCCGGTGTACGAGGGCCACAGCAGCGGCTCGTCCGGCCCGATGACCGTCTCGGTGTTGCACTTGTAGCAGATCGGCATCGCGCTGAACGCGGCTGGAACACCAAGGCCGGAACCCGCCGCGTGGTCGTTGCAGGTGAGGTAGTCGCGGATCCGGCGGGGCCGCGGCACCGGCGCCAGCAGCCGTACGGCTTCCGCGGGCACGACCGCGGGCGGCTCGCCCGGCGTGGTCAGCGCCGGCCCGTGCTCCGCGGCCAGCTCAAGCGCGAGCGCGGCAAGATCGCGGCCGCGCGGTCCGGCCCCGAAGAACGCGACCATCTCGGTGGGCAGCGGCGGCGCCGGGCCGGCGCCGCGGCGCCGCATCCGCGCGGCGGCCCGCAGCGCGCGATCGGGATCGACGATCACCTCGCCCTGCATGATCCCTACCCGCGGCTGACCGCTCATGCCCGCATACGTGACAAGACGCATCAGCGTGCCACCGGCAGGCGGAGGCCGGGGACGCGGTTGGCGTAGAGCTGCCTGGCGGCCTGCGGCCCCACCGTGTCCTCGACCTGCTTGCGCACCGAGGACATGTCATAGAACGGGTAGTCGGTGGCGAAGACGACCCGGTCGATCCCGTAGGCCTCGATCGCGAGCCGCAGCGCACGGGGGTTGCCGGCCGCGGTGTCGACGTAGAAGTTCGTCTTGAAGTAGTGCTCGACCGGGTGCTTGGCCTTGCTCCCGCCGAGGAGGCCGATGCGCTCGGCGACGTAGGGCAGCACTCCGCCGAGATGCGGGTGCACGACGACGAGGCCGGGGACGGCGTCGAGCACGCCCTCGTCGATGAGCCGCAGCGCGGTCAGCGAGGTCTGGTAGACCCACGACAGGCCGGCGTCCTCGCGGATGGTGCGGACGCCGACGCGCGTGGCGGACCGGAAGCCCGGGTGCATGACCAGCGGCACGCCCAGCTCCGCGATGCGGGCGAATACGCGCAGCGAGTCCTCGGTGATCAGCGGGCGCTTCTCGTCGATGGTGGTGACCAGCGAGACGCCGCGCAGGTCGAGCTCGCCGACCGCGTGGTCGAGCACCTTAAGCGCGAGGGACGGGTCCTGCATGGGCAGGGCGGCCAGGGCCACCACGTGATCGGGGTGCGCGCGCTGCGCGGCCGCGTACTCGACGTGGACGCGGTCGAGCAGTTCGGCGGCCTCGCCCGGCGGCAAGTGGAAGACCTCGGCCAGCGTCGCCGGGCCGAGCACGAGCACGTCGACGCCCGCCGCGGCCGCGTGCGCCAGGTGCCCGTCGAAATCCACTGCCAGCCGGTCCATCAGCGGCTGGCTGACGCCCTCGTCGAGCCAGAGGATGTACTCGCCGTCGGCCCCGCGCTCCACCTTCGGGTACGCGGACCTGCCCATGAGCTGCTCCACGGCGGACGGAGGGTACCAGTGGACCTGGTAGTCCACCACCGGCGTGTTCGGGTTCAGCGGGCTCTTGCTTGATTCTGTCGTCATTTCTACCTCCGAGAACCTCGGATTGTGTCGATCACCGCGAGCGGGTCGGCCGGGGCGTCGGCGCCTCGCCAGGCCACGTGATGGTCGGGGCGGATCAGCGCCAGCGCGGCGCCGTAAGCCGCCCGCGCGTCCGGCCGGGTGACGTCCACCACGCGCAACGGCACGCCACGCGCCTCGGCCGCCTTGGCCAGCCCCGCCACCGACGCGGCGGGGTCGAGGCGAAGCAGCGTGAATCCCTCGTGCGCCACCTCGTCGTACAGCGAGCGGCCCTCGGCCAGCCAGAGGTGGGGTGCCCGTGCCCCGGGCGAGGCGGACGGCACGAACGCGCCGAAGGTCGCCTGCGGCGGCTCGGTGCCGTCAGCCACGGTGACCGGGGACCCGCGGTGCGCCGCGCCGAACTGCGCACCGAGGCTGACCAGCTCCTGCTCCTTTTCCAAGGCAATTCGCTGGCCGACCTCGGCCCGGAGCCGCGCCCCCTCGCCGGTAGCGGCCTCCATTCCCTGCACCGTCCACGACTCGCCGGTGTGACGCGTGCTTTCCTCGGTGAGGTCGCGGATCCAGCGCACGACGGGGACGCGCTCCGCGCTGTAGCTGGCGAGCAGGTCGGGGCCGGCCCAGCCCTTCAGGGTGCCGGCGAGCTTCCACCCGAGGTCCGCCGCGTCGCCGATGCCGAGGTTCATGCCGAACCCGCCGAACACGGAAACGTGGTGGCAGGCCTCTCCCGCGAGCAGGACGCGCCCGGACTGGAAGGCGGGCGCCACGATTGAGTTGAACCAGAAGTCGGTCGGCTCGACGATCTCCACCTCGACCTCCCGGCCAACGGCGCTGAACAGGCGTTCTTTCATGTAGTCCCAGTCCGCGCCGTCGGCGTCGGCCGGAAGCGGGCCGTCGAAGAACTGGAACAGCCCGTGGCTGTCCTGTGGCATCAGGATGGCGCCGGTCTCGTCCTCGTTGGCGAACCAGTAGAAGGCGACCCGGCCGAAGCTGTCGGCCAGCAGCTCAAGCAGTTCCGGCGACCGGATGTACCACGCCGCGAAGTGGGCCAGCCGGGTGGTGCCCTCCATCTGTATCCCGGTCTGCCGCCGGACGGCGCTGCGGCTCCCGTCGGCGCCCGCCAGGTAGGCCGCCGAGATTGAACGCGCCTCGCCGTCGGCGTGCCGGTAATGGACCACGACGCGGTCATCGAGTTCTTCGTAACGCCGGAATGTCGCGTTCCACCGGATCGACGCGCACGGCAGCTCGGCCAACCGGGCGCGCAGCCCGGCTTCGATCGAGGACTGCGGGCCGTAGTGGGCCGTCGCCGAGGTGAAGGGCAGGGGCCCGGTGGCCCCCACCGCGCCCGGCAGGTGGAGCAGCAGGTGGCCATTGCCACGGGTGATGAACTTGACGTCACGGGCCACGTCGGCTTCGACCGGGTTGGCCGCCGCCAGGTGCCCGGCCGCACCCCAGCGCCGCATGTGCTCCATCGACCGGATGTTGGTGAGGTTGGTACCGGGATGCGGGCGCTCGCCCTCGGCCCGGGACTCCAGGACGGTGACATCGATGCCGGCCAGGGCGAGGTCCACCGCCAGCGCCGTGCCCACGGGCCCCGCGCCGACGATGACCACCTGCGAATCCGGCCGGTTCACTGGGGCGCTCACCGCTAGCTCTCGGCCCTGCGCCAGTCGCGGTCGCTCTCGAATGGGTGCGCCGCCGCCCAGGCACGGGTCGTTAGCTCGGCGGCCGGCGCCCCTGCCCGCAGGCCGGCAAGCAGCGCCGCCGGCGAGAAGGGCGGGCCGATCGCGTCGTCGTCGAACTCCGGCCCCTCCATGTACGCCGTGGCCTGGTCCGGCGTCGGGAAGTTGTCGATCTGCAACTCGACGAAGTTCCCGTCCGGGTCCTCGTAGTAGAGGGAGGTCGTCACGCCATGTTGGATCGGCATGGCCGTCTCGATGCCTTTTTCCTTCAGCTCGGCGTATCGCTGGAAGAGCTCTTCGAGGCTGGCGAAGGTGTAGGCGACGTGGTGCAGCCACGCGGCGTTGGGTGCCTTGCGCTCAAGCGGCACCGGCGGCTGCACGAACGCGATGCGGTGGTGTTCCTCGTCGTGGGTGATGAAGCACAGGTTGTGGCCCTCGTAGACGACGCGCCCGTCGAGCAGGTCCAGGTACCACTGCTTCATCTTGTCGAGCTGGCCGGTCTGGAAGACCGCGTGGGCGAACTTGGGGGCTGCTCCCATGTCAGCAGTACTCCTAATAAGTCTCGGTTGGCTGGCGATGTTCACGCGGCGGTTCGGTCGCCGCGGTCGGCGAAGTCGTGGCGCATCCGGCCGATTCCTTCGATCGAGCTGATCAGCACGTCGCCGGCCCGCAGGAAGCGCGGCGGTTTGCGGGCGGCGCCGATGCCCGACGGCGTGCCGGTGAAGATGAGGTCACGCTCCATGCCGGTTCCAGCGGAAGGGTGAGCTGGTCAAGGAAGTTGACAAGAACCCGGTTGAACTCGCCCGGCGCGTCCGCCGGCGCGTGGTGGCCGGCGTCGTCGATGACCGCGAGCCGTGCGGCGGGCATAAGCTGAACCATCCGCGGGCCCCAGAAGGCCCGCGGGTCGTGCGCGCCCCAGACCACGAGCGCCGGGCACGCGATGCCAGGCAACGCGTCCTCCACCGTGCCGTACTGCCCGGGGATGCGCGTGAGCAGCGGGTAGGCCGACGGAGCGTGCGAGCTCATGACGGCCAGTTCACGCTCCGCCGCCCTTGAGGCGCGCCGGGCCCAGCCCGGTGCGTGGTAGCCGTCCTGGATCTCGGCCAGCCTGGCTCGACGGCCAGGTTCGTCGGCCGCGGCGAGTTCGGCGCCGAGCCGGGCGAGCCCGGCGGCGACGTCTGCTGCGGGGCCATCCGGTCCCGCACCCACGGTGACCAGCCCGGCGACCAGGTCCGGGCGGGACAGCGCGACCCGCAGGGAGATGGCAGCGCCCTGGGAAAGCCCGACGAAGACCGCGCGCTTGACTCCCGCATCCGCCAACAGCGGCGGAACACCGCGGACAAGGTCCTCGACCGTCCAGCCGGCGGGGTTGAAGCCCGAGCGCCCGTGTCCTGGCCAGTCCACCGCGATGCACCGGTAACGGCCCGCCAGCTCGCTCACGGCCGAGTCCCACATCGCGCGGCTGCCGAGCGTCCCGTGGAAGAAGCACACGGCCGGGCCCGCACCGCTGGCCTCCCAGGCCCACGGGACACCGTCGATCATCGTCGATCCGGTCGTTATCGGCACGGGCATCGTTTGTCCCTTCGTGCGCGGCTACGGCGGCCACACGGGGTCCGCAATGGCATGCCAGGAGCACCGGACTCAGGCAAGGAATTTCGCGGCGGCCGGGAATGGCGACCGGAGTTCTAACGAGGTGTTTCTCGCTTCATTGCGGGCCTTGCGGCCTTTGATCGCAGCCTAATAGCGGGGACATTCACGCTGTTAGCAACTCTTATCGATATCGGGCATCGCCGAAATCGATTCCGCCGGCCCGGCCAGCGCGGCCGCGGCCTGCCGCACGCGGTCGCGCAGCCACCGGTGCCCGGGGTCGTGGCCGGCCCTGGGCGCCCAGAACATCGCCGCGTGCAGCGGGGCAAGCGGATAAGGCGGGTCAAGCAGCCGGATGCGGGCCTGCCTGGCGAAGTGACGGCCGAGCCGCTCCGGTATCAGCGCCATCATGCGGGTGCCGGCGAGCACCAGCGGCTGGATCACGATGCTCTCGGTGCCGACCGCGGTCACCCGGTCGATGCCCAGCTCGCGAAAGCGGTGCTCGATCATCGTCTCCGTGGGCGTCGCGCGGTAGGAGACGAGCGGTAGCGTGCGGAACTGCTCGTCGGTCAGCCGCTCCCCCACCTCCGGATGCCCCTCGTCAACCGCGCACACCAGCCGGTCGCTGAACAGCCGCGCCGATCTGGCCGGCACGTCCGCCGCCGCCTCCTCGGGCAGGATCATCAGGTCCAGTTGCGGGCGATCGACCTGCTCGGCGTAGTCGGCGGCGACCGGGCGGATGGTCAGGCTTATGTTCGGCGCTTCCGCCTCCAGCTCGGCGACCAACGGAGCGAGCAGCAGCAGCAGGACGTAGTCACTGGCCATGACCGTAAAGGCACGGTGAGCGGTCCGCGGGTCGAAGTCGCGGCTCGCGCGCACCGTGGAGTCGATCAGGTCAAGCGCCTCTTGGAAGGCGGCGGTCAACTCGAGTGCCCGGGGAGTGGGCACCAGCGACCTGCCCTCGCGGACCAGCAGCGGGTCGCCGAAGAACGTGCGCAGGCGGGACAGCGACGCACTCATCGCCGGCTGGCCCACCGACATCCGCTGGGCCGCCCTGGTGACGCTGCGCTCGGCGATCAGCGCCTCGAAGGCGAGCAGCAGGTTCAGGTCGAGCCGTCGCACGTTCTCGCGCCCCATCGGGGTCACCTCCCATGGGCATGCTACGGCGGGTTCGGGATGAAGAAGCGCGTCACCGCAGGCCGGCGCGGGCCAGCACGCCAGCCCTCCGGCTTCGGGGCGTCAGGCCCGGGTCGCTAACGGTGTTCCCACGGCGGCCCGCCGTGCACGGCGTTGATGATGACCCACGCGATCAGGCAGAGCATGAAGATCATCATGTAGATCATGGCCCATCGCGGCGGGTACGGCTTTCCCGGCTTATTGCTCGCCACTGACGCCTCCGCTGCCACTGTAGGCCGTATGGCCGAAATTTCGGCCATACGGCCTACAGTACCGTACGAGCATGCAGTCGAAGCAGGAGGGGCAGGACCGGACATTCATCGAGGAGGCACGGCGCGCCCAGATCGTCCAGTGCGCCGCGGATGTCATCGCCGAGTCCGGCTACGCGAAGGCGACGATGGCAGAGATCGCGAAGCGGGCCGGGATCGCCAAGAGCGTCATCTCCTACCACTTCGGGGACAAGAACGAGGTCATGCAGGAGCTGGTTCGCACCATGGTTGCGACGTACTCCCAGCTACTCGGGCCCCGGATGGCGGCCGAGCCGACCGCCTCCGGGAAGATCCGCGCCTTCCTGGCAAGCTCGGCCGACTTCATGACCGCCCACAGGAACATGAACCTGGCCGTCCTGGAGATCGCGTCCAACGCGCTCGACGCCGACGTGCGTCCGCTGATTGCCACCATGTCCATGGAACTCCACCGGCCCACCCTCGAGCAGATCCTGCTCGACGGGCAGGCCTCCGGTGAACTGAGAGCATTCGACGTCCACGTCGTGGCGGGGCTACTGCGCTCCGCCGTCTTCCACACCTTGGTCATGGCGCAGCGGGCCGACCCCGGCGCAGACCTCGCCTCCTACGCCCGTGAACTCGGGGCATTTTTCGACCTCGCCATCAGCGGTTCCCCGCCCGCCTAGCCAGGCACCGACTGCCGCAGTCCACTCACCCCGCCGCGCGCGGGTGCCGCTGCTGGACCTCGCGCTGCTGCACGACCGCGGCATCGCCGGCACCAACCTCACCCTGGTCGCGTTTGGCGCACTCAACGCCGCCCAGGTCCTGCTGCTGACGCCGTACCGGCAAGACGGCCGCGGTCGGGCGGATGCGGGCCCGGCTGGGCGCCAGTGCGGTCAGGCGGCGCCGCGTTCGGCGGCGGGCCTGCGGCGCAGGGCCGGGTCCAGCAGGGCCGGGGGGAGGTAGGCCTGGTCGAGCGGGCCGACGTCGGTGCCGGGCGGTACGATCTCGTCGACCCGGTCGAGGATGTCGTCGGTGAGCGTGACGCCGGCGGCGGCGAGCAGGTCGTCCAGCTGCGCCATCGTGTGCGGCCCGATGAGCGCGCTGGTCACGCCGGGGTGGGCGATCGTGAACGCGATCGCCAGGTGCGTCAGCGGCAGGCCGGCCTCCTCCGCGAGGGGGACGAGGCGCTCGACGACGTCGATCCTGCGCTCGTCGCTGAGGTGCCGGAAAATGCCCGCTCGGCGCAGGTCGGACGGCTGGCCCCGGCGGACGCGGCCGGTGAGCATCCCCTGCCCGAGCGGCCCCCAGACGAGAATGCCCATCCCGTAGCGCCGCGCGACCGGCAGCACCTCCCGTTCGATGCCGCGGCTGAGGATCGAGTACGGCGGCTGCTCGGTACGGAACCGCTGCAGGCCGCGCCGCTCCGCCACCCACTGAGCCTCGACGATGTCGGAGACGGGCATTCCTGACGAGCCGATCGCGCGAACCTTGCCGCTGTGGATCAGGTCCGAGAGCGCCGACAGCGTCTCCTCGATGTCGGTGGACGGGTCCGGCCGGTGGACCTGGTAGAGGTCAATATGGTCGGTTCGCAGGCGCCGCAGGGAGTTCTCCACCGCGGTCACGATCCAGCGCCGCGAGGCTCCCTGCTGGTTGGGATCGTCGCCGGTCGGGCGGCTGAACTTGGTCGCGAGGACAACGTTGTCGCGACGCCCCTTGAGCGCCTCCCCCACGACGACTTCCGACTCCCCGTAGACGTCCGAGGTGTCGATGAAGTTGATGCCCGCATCCAGCGCCTTGTGGATGACGCGGACCGAGTCGTCCTGGTCCGGGTTGCCGATGGACGTGCCGAGGGCCAGGGCGCCGAGCGCGTAGGGGCTGACCTTGATGCCGGTCCGCCCGAGGGTGCGGTACTGCATACGGACTCCCGAGGTTGCGGGCGAAATGTGCGGTCCCTACAATATATTCTATGGAATTAGTCGTCAGGGAATAGATATCGCGGCCGTCGTGGTACCTGGTCGCCACGCAGGACGAGGCGATACCGCCGCAGGCCGATCGAGGCCGCCAAGCGCGCGTTCGGCGATCCCGGGTGGCGCACCGAGCCCCGGTATAGCCGCCATGCCTGGCACGCGGGCGATGAGATGTGCCCGCGCGCCGGCCAAGGCGGAGGTCAGAAGGTCACGACGATTCGGCCCCGGTGCGGGCCGGACGCGAACTCGGCGTAGGCCGCCGTCGCCTGCGCAACGGTGAACTCGCGCGCCACCGGGGTGTGCAGGCGACCCGCCGACGCCATGTCGACCAGCGTCTGCAGCGCGTCGCCGTCGGGCAGGCCGTAGATCTTCGTCGCCCGGATGCCTCGCTCCGGTTCTGGCGGGGTCGTCGAGGTGACGTACAGGCCGCCGTCCCTGACCGCGCCGAGTCCGGCGGTGCCGAGCGAGGTCGTCGTGTCGAACAGGCCGTCCGCCCCGTCGGGGGCGAACTTGCGGGCGACCGCGCCGAGGTTCCCGTCTTCCCTGGCCGCCACCTCACTCGCCCCGAGGCTCAGCACGTAGTCACGGTCCTGCTCGGACACCGCGGCGATCACGCGGATACCGCGGGCGGCGGCCAGCTCCAGGGCGAACCCGCCGACCGATCCGGCCGCGCCGGCGATCACCAGCGTCTGGCCGGGCTCGAGCGCGAGCTCCTTGAGCGCGGCCCACGCGGTGAGCCCGTTGAGCGAGACCGTGGTGAGCTGGGCCGCGGGCAGCCCTTCGGCCGCGGTGGCCACCTTGGACAGCGGCAGGGCAACCAGCGACGCCTGCGTGCCGTGCCCGGCTTCTACCCAGTTCGAGAAGCCGACGGCACGCTTGCCGACCAGGGACGCGTCCACCCCGGCGCCAACGCCGGCGATCCGACCGGCCAGGTCCCAGCCGGGCGTGTACGGTGGCGCGATGCTGGCCGGCAGCCACGACGCGAACCGGCCCGCGACCATCGAAAGGTCCGCCGGGTTGATCGTCGCCGCCTCGGTGGCGATCAGGATCTCGCCTGCCGCCGCGACCGGGTCCACGGCGTCGGCGGGATGAACGTTCTCGATTCCCCAGTCAGACAGCTGTACCGCTCGCATACGGGCACCCCTCCTTCAAGCAGCCGTTCCTCGGCCGGATATCTATTATTCCATAGAAGATAGATCTACAGAATAGATATAAGAACCCGGCCGGCGGCACCGGACTCGACGAGTCCGTGGGCGGCGGCGATGTCGGTCAACGGGAAGGTTCGCGCGATCGCGACGGACAGCGCGCCCTCGGCGGCGGCGCTGGTGAGGTCGCGCGCGGCGGCGTCCTTGGCCGCCTGGGGGAAGTCGTCGCTGCCGAGCAGCCGGATGGTCACGTTGGCGAACAGCAGCGGCCAGAACGGCAGCTCGGGCCGATCTTGCGCGCTGGCGTACGCGGCCACCACCGCGCCGTTGCGGACAACCGCCGCGTCCAGGTCCGCGTTTGGCGACAGGGCCACCTCCACCACGCGGTCCACGCCTCCCGGGGCCAGGTCCCTGATCGCGCCGGCCGCACCCGAAGGACCGGGCTTGAGCGAGACGACGTGATCCGCGAGGTGCTGCCCGGCGGCGATCTCGGCGTCGGCCCGGACGGTGCCGATCACCGTGGCCCCGCCCCAGCGGGCGAGCTGGGCGGCGAGCGCGCTCACCGACCCGCGCACGCCGTGCACGAGCACGGTCTGCCCGGCGACCGGCCCGTCGGCGAAGACCGCGCGGTGGGCGGTGATCCCGGGGATGCCCAGGCAGGCGCCGGTCTCGTCGCTAACGCCGGCCGGCAAGTCGACCGCCAGCGCGGACGGCACCACCGTGCTCCCCGCCGCGGTGCCGAAGGGGCGGTATGACTGCGCTCCGTACACCCAGACCCGGGCGCCGGTCCTGGTCGGGCTGACTCCCGAGCCGACCGCCTCGATGATCCCGGCCCCGTCGCTGTGCGGCACGATGCGCGGAAACGCCATCCCCGCGCCGAGCCAGCCCTGCCGCTTCTTGATGTCACCGGGATTGATCCCGGATCGGGTCAAGCGGACCCGAACCTCACCGGGGCCCGGCTCGGCCGCGGGCAGCTCCCCGACCTCAAGGACGTCGGCCGCGGGTCCCTGCCGGTCGTACCATGCCGCGATCATCGCTCCCCCGGATCTCGCCTCACCGCCTGCCGTCAATGATTCCGAATAATATGTCTCGGCCGCTGGACGCGGGCGGACGGCAGGCATGTTGCTCGTTTTATATTCCACGGAAATGACGTGATACCGTTTGATTATGCCTTCAAGCAGCCAGCGCGCGGCCGACACGGGCCCCGACTTGCGGTCCTTGTTCAGCGAACTGGTCCGGCTCGAGACCGAACTATGGAACGCGGTGGAGGCCAGGCTGCGGTCGGACTACGGCGTTACCTTGCCCGTGTTCGAGTTCCTGCAGGTCATCTCCCGAACCCCGGCCTGCCGGGTGCAGGACATCGCCGCCGAGCTGAGCATCACCGTCGGCGGCGTGAGTAAGATCGTCGACCGGATCGAGGCCTCCGCGTACTGCGCTCGCAGCGCGAACCCGGGCGACCGGCGGTCCTCGATCATCAGCCTGACGCCGGCCGGGAAGCGGCTGCTGCCCAAGCTCACCGCCGCGGTCGACGACGAGTTGCGCAAGCGGCTGGGAACCGGCGCCACCGACCGGTCCCTTGTCCAGCTCACCAAGACCCTGACCAGGCTCCGCGCCGCCGTGCGGGCCGAGGACGCGATCGGAAAGACCGCCTGACCCGCCGGCCGGCAGTCACCGGGTCAGCGCGATCTTGCCGGGCGGATGCGAGCTCGTCAGCATCGCGAACGCGGCCGGGGCGGCGTCGAAGGCGAACGTCGCCGCCATCGGTACGACCAGGTCGCCATCGGCCGCCAGCGCCACGACGCGGGGGGCCGCGCGAGCACGGAACGGCGCGCTGGCCGGGTTCGACGCGCCCACGAACACGTAGCCCTCCGCCTTTGCCCGCGGCCCGTCCGCGATCGTGACGACCCGCGACCGGTCGCCGACCAGCGCGAGTGAAACGTCGCCGGCCTCACCGCTGCCGACCGTGTCAAGCGCCGCGGCCACTCCCTCGGGCGCCGCCGCAAGCACCCGCTCGAGCAGCCCGGGCCCGTAAGCGACGGGCACGCCGCCGAATCGTTCCACGAAGGCGAAGTTCGCCGGGCTGGCCGTACCGATCACCCGCACGCCGAGCGCCCGGGCCTGCTGCAGCACGCTGACGCCGACGGCCCCCGCGGCGCCGTGCAGCAGCACGGTCTCGCCGGAACCGGCGCCGGACGTGTGCAGCAGGTCGGCCGCGGTGGTGCCGACCAGCAGCAGGTTGGCCGCCGCGGGGAAGGCCAGCCGGGCGGGCTTGCGGTACACGCCGGCGGCCGGCACCGTCAGCGCGGTCGCGTAACCGCCGCTTGCCCGCGCGACAACCTCGTCACCGACAGCAAGGTCGGTGCCGCCGCCGGTCGCCGAGACGACGCCGGACACCTCCAGGCCGAGCGCGAGCGGCAGCAGTGACCGATTCTGGCCAGGCGCGATGTGCTTGGCGTCGGCCGGGTTCATGCCGCTGGCCCGCACGTCGATCCGCACGTGCCCGTGCCCCGGCGCCGGGACGTCAACCGCGACGCGGCGCAGCACCTCCGGACCGCCGAAATCGACGGCAACCCACCGGTAACTGGTCACGAGCCCTCCGCCCGGCTTACCGGCCCGGTCACCGCCACCGAATCCAGGCCGCCGACCGAACCGGCACCAGACACCCGCACCGCCTCCGAGCCGACACCACGGGCGACGATCTCCCCCGCCTTGAGCTCACCGACCGTGCCCGCCGCCTCCAGCGTGACCACGTCGTCGCCGCTGGTCCGCAGCGACCCGCCAACGCGAGCCGCCCGATCCGTGGCCACCGTCATGAGCGGTGCGCCGCCGCGGCGTTGGCCCGCAGCTCATCGGCGGTCTGCCGGGTGACGAAGCCCTTCTGGCCCGGGTCGACCCGCCAGCTCTCTGACAGGCCGCCGAGATCCACCGCGTCGAAGCCGAACTCGTCGATCAGCCCCGCGACCAGCCGCTTGGCTGCCGCGTCGTCCCCCGCGATCGCGATCGCCCGCCGCTTGGGGTCGCCCTGCTTGTGCCCGTCACCGGACATGTCGGCGGCATCGAGCATGCTGAACGCCCGCACGACCTTGCTGTCGGGCAGGTGCCGCTGTAGCACGCCTGGTACCGTGATGGTCCCGTCGTCAATCTCGGCGATGTGCCCGTCACGCTGCGGGAAGTAATTGATCGTGGCGATCACCACCTTGTCCCGCAGCGGCGCGACCGGGATCGATTCGACCGCACCGATCGGCGTGGCGACGATCGCGAACTCCCCCGCCGCGGCCGCCTCCTCGGCCGTCGCCGCCCGCGCCTTCGGCCCGAGCGTGACCACCACCGACCGCAGCGAGTCCGGCGTGCCGGAGCCGCTGAGCACCACGTCGTGCCCGTGCGCGATCGCCGCCTTGGCGAGGTTGGAACCGACATGCCCGCTGCCGATGATCCCGATCGTGCTCATGCTGACCGCCCCCTTCGATGATGTTTCCATAGAATATATCTTCATGGAAGCATAATCGGCGGCCGTGCTAACGCCAAGTGCCGCTGTCGCGGTGGCTGCTCAGCACCACGGGGGTGAGCCGACCGTGCTCATAGCGCAGGCCGGCCGCGAGCAGCGCCGCCCCGGTCACGATGCCGACGACGACCGGGACCGGCGTCACGGCGTGCACCGCCAGCGCGAAGACCAGCGCGAGCAGGGCCCCGCCGACCACCGAGTTGACCACGATGACCATGCTGGCCATCGTGAAGAAGAACGACCACCGGCCATACCGCAGACGGCGGTCATCCATCTCGAAGTAGGGCGCGCCGGACGGGTGCAGGGTCGCGTAGTAGGCCGTGATCCGGTCCATCCGCCGCTGGGCGACGGCGTTGGCGACGCTGGTGTCGATCAGCCGGACGATCGTGAACCAGCCGAGCATGAACACGGTCGGCAGCACCGTGAACGCCAGCGATTCGAGCGCCCGCCGGGAACCGCTGGCGAAACCGATCGCCACCAGCCCGCTGGACAGGGCGGACAGGTAGATGCTCACCCGGCTCCCGCTCTCGCTGATCGTCGAACTCGACGTGCCTTGCAGCACGAAGTGCTGCGTGACCAGCGCGCTCATGAACTCAGGGGGCGGCTTATCAGGGCCCGTGTCTGCCATCACCGAACACCATGTGGTAGAAGTATATTCTCCGGATTTATCTTA
>Ga0335075_10005622_pt1 | contig 19418 bp, 5 predicted proteins | sample Lox_Sample_24_FD_206723 | JGI IMG/M metagenome (GOLD analysis project Ga0335075, IMG submission 206723) | Soil microbial communities from Loxahatchee National Wildlife Refuge, Florida, United States - Lox_Sample_2.4 | ecosystem: Environmental > Terrestrial > Soil > Wetlands | place: USA: Florida...
GTGCCGAGTACGGCACGGACGTGCTGAACGTGCCGTTGAGCAGGCCGAAGAAGAACGCGCTCGCGGTGGTGCCGTACACCAGCGACATCAGGTTCTGGGCGATGCTCCCGTCGGGATCGTCCTGCACGGTGAACTGTGCCTCCACCGCGGCGAAGTCCGCCCGCAAGGCGGACGCCAGGCCGGTCACATCGGCCAGCGCCGGTGCCGACGTGCCGCTGAGATCCTGGTTCCACATCAGGTACAGGGCTTGCGCGTTGGTCATTCCGGCGGCGGTCAGCTTGTCCAGCAGGCGGATGAAGCGGACGACGGGTGGTTCGGCGGGGGTGGTCGTGCCGGGATCCAGCGGCGCGAACGGGTCGAGGCCGCTGAATTCGCGCAGCCGGAGAAATTCCAGGACGCTCAGGCCCAGGGTGTGCGCCAGCCAGCCGTACCTGAACACCATGCTGACGTTGGCCAGGGTCAGCGGGGTGCTGGCGTCGAAGCCTAGCGCGGCCGTGATCAGGGCGAAGTCGCCGCCGGTCAGGCTGAACGCGGCGCACAGCGTCGGCTGGTGGCCGAACAGGGTCTGGGCGGGGTCGGTGAGGAAGTCGCCGTAGCCGTTGCCGGCGAACGGCGGGGGGAGGCTGGCCGCCGTGTACCCGCCGGCCTGCAGGGACGCCGTCAGGGTGAAGCTGGTCGTGGGGCTGGCGGCGGTGACGGTGATCACTCCGCCCGTGGCGGCGGCGCTGACCACGGAGTTCATCGGCAGGCCGGTGACCGGGTCGGCCGTGGTGGCGGCGTTGATCGTGGCGGCGATCGCGGCCGCGATGGTCGCCGGAGTGTCGCCCTGTGCCACTAGGTAGGCCAGCGGCAGGGTGTTGACTGTCGTGGTCAGCATCGCACCCGCCGGGATCGTCCCGGTCACCGTGGCGGTCGCCTTCTCGGCGAAGGGTCCGTCCGCCACGTAAGTCTCCGAGCCCGCCGAGACCGAGCAGGTCAGCGTGAATGGAGTAGCCGGGTCGGTCGACGTGATCGTGATGACGCCGCCCGCGCTGCTGGCCTGGACCAGGCTCGAGATCGGGAGCTGCGTGTCCGGGTCTGGCTGCACGGCGGCACTGATCGTGGCGGCGATGCTGGCCGCGAGCGCGCCGATGCTGGTGTCGGTCGCCTTCGCCGAGTAGCTGATACCCACCGAGTTGATGGTCGTGACGAGCGTGTCTCCGGGGGCGACGGTGCCGCTGATCGTGGCGGTTTGCGCCGCCGGGGCCGGCGGTCCGGCCGCGTATGTTCCGGCGTTGGCCGGGGTGAGCGAGCACGCAAGGGTGAAGGGCGCGCCCGCGTCGGCGGTGACGACAGTGACCACTGCGGCCGCGCTGGACGCGACGACGAGGCTGTTGAGCGGCAGGCCGGAGTACGGATCCTCGACGGTCGCGGCGTTGACCGCGGCGGCTATGCCCGCGGCGATGGTAGCCGGGGTGTCCCCGGCCGCGACGGTATACCCGATCGCGAGGCCGTCGATGGTGGTGGTCAGCGTGTTCCCGGCGGTCACGCTGCCGCCGACCGTCGCGCTGCGCGAGACAGGCGTGCCTGGCGGTGCGGTGTAGGTCTCGCTGGCGCCCGCGGAGACCGAGCAGGCCAGCGTGAACCCGGCCTTGATCGTGATGACGCCGCCCGAGCTTGTCGCGTGGAACCTGGCGTTCAGTGGCAGGCCGGAGGAGGGGTCCTGCGCGGTCGAGGCGTTGAGCGCGGCGGTGATGGCCGTGGCCGCGGTGGCCGCGGTATCGCCGGCCTGCACGGTGTAGGCGAGCTGGCCGGGCTGGCCGCTGGGCACGTTGATGGCGGTGTGCAGCACGTCGCCGACGTTGACCGTGGCGGCGACGGTGGCCGTCTGGGCACCGGGATCCTGCTGCAGCAAGGTGGCCGTGAGGAACATGTCCTGGTACAGGGACCCCGAGCCGGAGGTCCCGATCGGCGCCCAGCAGGCGAGCAACTGCTCGACGGCCGTGCCGGTCAGCGAAAGCTGGCTCATCACGCGCGCCAGGAAACCGAGCCGGGGCAGGAGCGCCGTGAACCCGGCATCGAGCAGTGGCCGGTTGGCCGCGTCGTTGGCGGCGTTGCTGGTGCCCGTCGGCAGGTCCGCGGCCGGGTAGAGGGCCGCGAGGACGTCGTCGGTGTGCTGGATCGCCGTCTGGTCGTCGGCGTCGCCGAACAGCGGGCCGAGCGTGCGCCAGAGGCGGATGAACCGGATGAGCTTGAGGTAGTCCGTGCCGCTCAGCAGGTTGGCGGTGTTGTCCGGGTTGGAGTAGCGGAGCTGGAGGCTGGCGCCGGAGCAGTCGGCGCTGCCGCCCGGATCGCTGATCGTGATGATGTCCATGATGAGTGGGTAGACGGCTGGCCCGGTCACCCAGTCCACGACAGCCTGATAGTCGGCCGGGCTGGTCCCGCCGTACTGCGTGGCGTCAAGCCCGGCGGGCAGCGCGCTGATGAAGCTGGCCGCGATCGACTGCGGCGTGTTCAGGTTGTCGTGCAGCGCCTGCAGCGTCGCGAACGGCGCGCTGAGCTGCTGCAGGCGGGGGATCAGGGCGGCGTTCGGGTTGACGAACCGGGTCGCGACGATGGCCGCCAGGTCGTCGTAGGACACGCCGAGCCGGCGGGACAGGTCCTGCAGGCTCATGGCTTGCAGGTCGGTCAGCGCGGTGGTGTCCGGCAGGCCGTAGAGATCCCCGAGCTGCAGAGCGGGATCGGTGAACAGCCGATACTCGTCGCGGGAGATGCCCAGCTGCTCGATGAGGATGTCGAGCCAGCCGTAGCTGGTCGGGGTCGCCCGGTTGACCAGCTGGTCGTCGGCCCGGAGGGTCGCCATGGCGTCGGGCAGGTTCAGGCCGAGGTTCTGCAGGTGCAGGCGAAGCAGTGCGAGCGCGCGGTCGAACGGCAGCGGCGGCGGGAAGAACGCGTCCCGCAGGACCGCGTACGCGGCGTCGTCGACGTATTGCGGGCTGGCCAGCAGTTCGGCGGAGGTGATCGTGTCGGGGGTGTCGTGGCCCTGATACCCGTCCAGGGTCAGCCCGTTGGCCACGAAGTACTCGAGCGTCTCGTTGACGATGTCGATGTACGGCAGCGCGGTGTTCGTATTCGCGCAGGTCAGCGGCAGGTACTGCAGGTCGGGCCTGCGGCCGAGCAGGACGTCCTGCGGGTTGCGGAACCCCGCCGTCGGCGCCGGCTGGTCGATGTAGTTCAGCAGGTCGACGAGGTAGGCCGCCGGGCTCAGGATCGAGCTGCAGTCCGAGCAGCTGCAGTAGTCCAGCGACCCGAACAGCTCCTCCAGCGTCGGGGCGGCCACCACCGGGTATGACGGGGTGGCCGCCGGCGGCGGATACCCGTACTGGACCGGGACGGGCCCGCCGAGGCCCGGCGCCTGCCGGCCGCTCAGGTAGGAGACCGTCACGCTCAGCGTCGCGGCGAAGATCTGCCTGGCTCGCGCGTGGATCGCGGCTGCGGTTGCGCCCCCGCCCAGCTTGTCGGCGAACGCCCGGGTGAAGCCGTCCGCGTCGTACCGGGTGACGGCGAAGGCCGAGTCGAGGTTGTGCCGGAGCAGGACGCCCAGGCTGGTGTCGTCGGGAGTCAGCTGGTAGGCCCGCTGCAGCCGCTTGATCTCGGTGACCACCGGGGCGAGCGGTGCTGTCGCTCCGGTCCTGGCCAGGTACGCCTCGACCGGCTCCGCGCCGATCTCGAACTGGCCCTGGTTCTCGGTCAGGAAGCTGGCCACGTCGGTCGCCGTCTGCGCGGTGCCGACGATGGGCAGGACGCCGCGGCCGACCTGGTCGGCCATGACGGCAGTCGGGAATGCTATCCGGACCTGCGCCGCGAGCAGCTGGGCATAGTTGGCGGCCTGCTCGTCGGCGTCCGCGCCCGGGATGCCCGGCGGGATCGTCGCGCCGATGAGCGGCGCCCACGCGTCCGGCGTGTAGTACCCGCGGGCGGCCAGGTCCTGGACGGAGGTCAGCGGGGTCTTGGGATCGGCGGCCATGAGCGCCGAGACCAGCTGCTGGTTGTTGACCGCCACGAGCTGCAACTGCCCGATCAGCTGCAGCCGTGCCGTCGCGGCGGAACCGAAGGCCCTCTCGGCGGCGGGCCAGAAGGTGGCCCAGTCGCCCTGGTACTGCGTGTAGAGCTGGGCGAACTGCTGCTGCTGCGCCGCCTCGGGCAGCGTTCCCTGCAGCATCTCCTGCAGGGTCGACACCCCGGCCGGCGGGGCAGCGGTCAGGATGTGCGCCGCGCTCAGTGCCTGGAAGCTCCGCACCGCGCTGGGTATGTCCGCGGCCAGTGCCTGCGGGATCACGCCCTGCGCGGTGGCCTGCTGCCAGATCGCCTGCACTGTCCCTGAGTCGGTCTGGAACAAGGTGTCCGGACTAGCGGGAAGCCCAGCCCGGAACAGCGCATAGTAGAACTCGGGCCGCACGCTTTCCACCACCGGCCCGTGCCCGCCGCCGGGCAAGGGCAGCGTCGCGCCCGGGTCGACCGGCGGCGACTGGACCGGCACGGTCATCTGGCTGAGCTGGCCGGCCAGCGCCAGGAGCGCGACGGCGCGGACGTCCACGGCAGCCCTGTTGCCGGCGTAGGTGAGGTCATACCGGCCGTTTCCCTCTTGCAGCTCGCTGAGGGGACCCGGATACACCGCCGCCAGCGCAGCCGTCAGGACCTCGTACTCGCTGGGCAGCCCGGGTGTCCCGGCGGGCACCACCACGTCGAGCGTGAGTGTGGTCGGCGCGGCGTAGCTGACCTGCGAGGCGGCCAGGAACTGGGTCCCCGCCGATACCTGCACCTGCAGGTCGGGCGCGGTCTTATGGTGCTCGATAAGCTGCTTCAGCGGGATGCTCAGGTTACTGAAGCTGTAGCTGCCGTCGCTGCCGGTCGTGGTGCTGCTCAGCACCGTGTCGCCGCCGACGTTCTTGTCCACCAGTTGCACAGTCAGCCCGGCTACCCCCGGCAGCGCCGGGACGGCCACGGTCCCGGTGACCGTGTAGAGCTGATTACCGCTGACCACCGAGTCCGGCTGCCCCTCGCCGTTCGGCGGCGCCGCGACCACGACGCTCCCGGCTGCCGGCGCGGCCGCGGGCTCACTAGCGTGGCCGCCGCCTGTAGGGGTCAGCGCACCGGCGTCGGTGGCCATCACCTGCGTGGGAACATTGGCAGCGACCGCCGGCGCGGCGGCGGGCTCGAATCGCGCCTGAAGGTCAGCGAACCGGACAATATCTCCCGGCTCCAGCACGCGCGGCCCGGTGAGCCGCTCCTCGTTGACGAAGGTCCCGCCGGTGGAGTTGAGGTCCCGTATCGTCACCGCCCCGTCCGGGTCGACAGTGACCAGGGCATGCCGACGGCTGACGTACCGGTCGTCGAGCACTATGTCCGCGGTATCGGAGTGCCCGATCACAATCTCCGGCGTCGACAGCGGGAGGACAGTCCCGGCGAGCTCAGCCGGCTCGGTCACTACCAGCCGCGGCGAAAGTTCGTCGCTGACAACCATGACGGCCTCCTACTATCAGCCTGTGAGGCTCTTGCGCCATCGCCCGTAGGCGATTCTCATCTCTTGCCACGCCGATCCGTTGTCGCCGATCCCGGGGAGCATGAGATCGTCGAGCCGCGCCAGGTCCTCGGCCGAAGGGCTGCCGCCCTCGACCAGTCGCAGCCATTCGTCAGCGGCGACCCTGCCGGGCGTCCAGCGGCTTCCGCCAGACGCCTCTTGCCTGGCGAAATACCCCGCCAGCCCCCGCGCGGTTACGAGAAAATCGAATTCTGCATTCATCGGGAATACCTTGGGCCCAAGTCGAAGTCCAGTACATCTTGCAGTGAAAGCTGCTGGTCGCCGATCCACCAGTCGGTGAAAGGATACAACTCCGGAGAGTTCAGAACCTGATGCAGCTCCCAGTTGGTAAAACCACCTATGTCGTAAGGGCCGCCCGAGACATCCGCTGCCAATGCCTTGTTTATGCTCAGGTAATCCAGGTTGAAATGAATGCGACCGCCCGATGCGATGCTACGGGTCGTGGCCTGTGCGAATCGGTCCTGGAACGGCCCCTCGTCGGCTAGCCCCTCGTCGATCCAATTCTCATTTGAAAACGCTCCCCTCGCCTTGGCGAACGGGACTAGCAGTGGATTGTAGTCCGGATCACGGCCGAGCCCCAAGGCTATCGACTTCGCGTCCGCGCTGCTCGCCGGCCCGGCTTCCGCGGCGGCAGCGACCGGGTCGCCCGCCGGGACGTCGGCAGCCGGTGGCGCCGGCTCGATCTCAGGTGCGGCAAAAACGTCTTTGGCGAGCCCACCGCTTACAACGCCTCCTGTGAAACCGCCGAGGAGTCCGCCGCCCGCACTCGCACGGTCGATGGGTTTCCCTGTGATGCTGTGGCCGGTGATCACTTGCCCAATACCGAGGCCCACAAGAAACGATCCAAGGATTGCCAGCGGTATCACCAATTCCGGAAACAGTATTGTAGCTATTGTTCCAAGAATTCCAGCGACCAGGCCACCTTTGAACCCCGCGATGAACGCTACCCCAAAGCGTTCCAAAGCACTGGGACCCTGTGCGCCGCTTGACCTCTCTGAATTACCTTTTCCGGCTGGCGCCCCCGATGGCACGGATGTTCCCTTCGGAGAAGATCCCTGCGGTCCGGTACCGGCAGCACTTCCTCCGGTGCCTTGTCCGCTTGAACCGCTAGCCGGGGCCGCCGGTTTGGTCGAAATTTTTCCCGTCGGAGGCCCCGCGGAAGGATCGGAAGGCTTTTTACCAGGACTGGGATAGATGTCGATCATAATGCAGCAGTCGGGATCATTGATGTCGGGAAAATCCTTGCCCTCGGCCTGGCGGCCCGTAGGGTCGGTGAGCGATACCGGCCGGCACCGGGCGTAAGCGTACGAATTCAGCCCATCCGCCAGCCCGGCTGGGTCCACGCTCGTCCAGCGACCGAGCCAGGGGATGCAGTACCTGGCGCCGTGATAGTAGAGGTCGTTCTCCTCGTCGCGTTCTTTGCCGGTGTACCGGTAGCGCTTGGGCAGGTCGGTCTGCGCCGCCACGGCCTGATACGAGGTGCTGCCGTAGGGGAAGTACTCCTCATAGGAGATGATGCCGGCCTGGTCGTCCAGTTCGAGCACGGCAGAGCCCAGGTGGTTGCCGTGCTGATACCGGACGAGCTGCGCGGGTGCCTTGTCGGTCCCAGCCGTACGGGTCTCGACGAGCGCGATGGTGCGGTCGCCGTCGGCTAGGTGCACGGTCTGGCGCTCGAGCGTGAGCGTCTTGCCGTCAGTCGCGTACTCGCGATAAAGCTCGATGGCGCCGAGGTAGATCCTTTCCGACTTAATCGCTGCCGTCTGGCCCGCCGGCGTCTGCCAGTCGGTCGCCTTGCGGACCCGCTGGCCGACGCCATCGTAGGCGTTGTAGGTGGTCTGCGGGGTGCCGCTTCCTGCGGGCGATCGCACGGTTGACCGGAGCCGGTCGTCCTCGTCACAGGTCAACGAGGCCAGGTGCGGCATGCGGGTCATGCTGCCGTGCGGGTCGTAGGCGTAAGTGCCCGTGAACGGGCCGGTGACCGGGTCGCCCGGCAGGCTGCTGGCGGTCAGCCTGTTGCATGTCTCGGCTGGGACGATCTGCGATGACTCCGCGTAGCCGTAGCGCCGGGTCCAGTTGCCCGAGCCGGCCTGGTGGGCCATCGCCAGGATGTTGCCGATGGCGTCGTAGCTGTAGGTCTCGGTGTACGTGCCCATAGCGTTGCCGTCGCCGGGCTGTGGCAGGCTCATCCGGATCGAGTCGTCGTTGCTGACCTGCACCGGCGGGGAGAGCGCGCCGCCGGTCTGGCCGAGGTGTTCCCGGCCGGTGGCGGCGATGAGCCGGTACAGCGGGTCGTAGGTGTAGCTCGCTGACGGCTCGACCCGCTGGTTGCGGAAGAAGATCACGTCCTGGGTGTCCGCGTCGTCGGCGATCCGGGTGATGTTCCCGACGGGGTCGTAGTAGTAGCACAGGTCCTGCACGGTCCGCTGGTCAGCCGCGAACGACGTGGGCCGGGTGGTGGTGAGCTGGGTTAGCCGGAAGGTCTGCTGATCGTAGGCGTGGGCCGAGCCGGTTCCGTTGCCGTAGCTGGTCGAGACGCGCTGGCCGCGCGCGTTGTACCCGATCGCGGTGACCGCGTGCTGGTCCGCCGTGGCCGGGTCTAGCAGCGCGGTCGGCACGGTGGCCTGCTGCAGCCAGGCATCGACCCGGCTGAGCAGGCCAGCCTCGTCGTAGCCGGGCTGGATCACGTCGGGTTTCATCGCCGCGCTGTGCGGCGTCACCACCTGGACGGGCCGGTTCAGCGCATCGAAAACCGTCACGGCGGCGAAGTTGTCCCGGCCGCCGTCACCGGTCGGGACGAGTCCCGCGGCCGCCGCGGCGGCGTCCAGCTGGGCGGCCACAGTGAGTTCCGCCAACGGCGTCCAGTCGACGGCCTGGTGATAGTCCGCCGCGAGCTGCCGGCGGCTGGACACCAGGTTGCCCTGGTAGTCGTACCGGGTGTTCTCGACGTAGCCGGACATGTCGTAGTGCCGGAACACGCGGCCGCATAGGTTCGCCGTCGGCTGCCCATCGCCGTAGACCGACAGGTCGATCAGGATCTCGGTGCCGCCGTTTGTGCTCACGTACCGGTGCGTCGGCCGCTGCGCCGCGTCGTTGACCAGGCGGAACGCGTGCTGGCGGGCGTCCCAGCTGCGGATCGGCCGCCCGGCGACGTTCGCCAGGCTGCGCCGCGCGCCGGCGTCCGCGTTGACCCGGTACAAGGGAGTACCGGCCATGTCGCTTCCGGCCAGGTAGCCGCCGCCCGGGTTCCGGTAGACGTACTCCTCCGTGCGCCGGCCCAGCGCGTCGATGACGGCGAGTGGCCGTCCCTCGGTGTCGTAGGCCGTCCGGGTCGGATACCTCGCCCCGCCGCCGTTGTCCGCGACCGCCAGGCACACCCGCCCGGCCGAGTCCCGGTGGCTGACCGCGGGGGTGTTGGCGTGCGCGGCGGCCTTGTCCGCCGCATCCTGCTGCGCGGCCTGGTCTTGCGCCGTCGCGCCGTACGTGCCGGAGCTGCGCTGCTGGTACCAGGACGTGAACGGCCCGGTGCCCAGCAGCCGCCGGAAGTAATCTCCCACATCGGCGTCCGCGCGCGGATCTGGCAGCAGCACGGTGTCGTTGACGTCCCAGTGCTGGTCGAGCCAGGAATCGGTGACGGCCTTCTCCCAGGTGCTGTCCGGGTGCAGGGTCGCCACTGTCCGCCCGGGCGGGTCGTAGAACAGGATCGTGCTGACCCCGGTCTGCGCGGCGAACTCGAAACCGCTGGCCGCCGAAAAGAACGGCTCGTATTTGCGGACCGGCCGTCCCTTGTTGTCCAGGATGTGCCACCCGGAGCCGGCCCAACGCGGTGACACCTGCGGGCCGCCGTCGGTGACCGGGCCCGGTGCCACCAGAGCCTTGTGCTGGACCTCCCGGCCGAGGCCGTCGACGTAGGTGAAGTGGTACTGGTACTTGGTCGTCTGCGCCGGAGCCAGGTCGCCGACATGGGTTTCCCTGGCCAGCGTGTACGCGGCGAGCGGCAGTGGCTGCGCCTGCATGCTCGTCCGCTGGTAGGCAGCCAGGTCGTAGAGGAACCGGGTGGTGGCGTTGCCGAGGGCGGCGGCCGGGTTGGCGAGCGGATCGGCCAACTGCGCCAGCAGCGTCGCGTCGTCCAGGTCCGCGGTGAAGCCGGTCAGCTGGTCCCCGAGGGCCTCGGTGGTCTTGCCCATCACGGCGGTGGCGGTGACGTGACCAAGGGCGTCGAAGGCGGCCGATGCCCGGTTGCCGTTCGGATCGGTCACCGTGGCGGGCTGCAGCACGCGGTAGTCGTTGCTGGCGGTCACGGTGTTGCCGACCGGATCGGTCACCATAGCCGGCAGCAGGATGTGGCTGTCGTAGTCCACCCGGGTGATGCCCCCGAACGGGTCGACGGCCCGGCGCGGCAGGAAGAAGCCAGCCAGCGCGCCCGCCAGTTCCTGAGCGGGCGTGTCGTTGTCGCCGGGGGAGTAGTAGACGCGGCCGGACGGCATCCACCAGCCGGTCTCACCGGCCAGCTGCAGATAGCCGCCTTCGGCGAGCGTTGCGGCCGTCACCAGCGGACCGAAGATCGCCGACATCAGGCCTTGCGTCAGCGCGGCCTGGTAGGTCTGGCCGGGCAGTGCCCGGGGCTGGACCTGACCCACGAGCAGTAGCTCACTCAGGTCATCGCTGCGGTACACGACCCGCTGGCTGACGACGATCCGCCTGGTCGCCGCCTGCGCCGGGGTGCCGGTCCCGTCCACGTCCGAAGCGGGGATCGCCTCGTACGGAACATCGTGGGCTCCGGCCCACAGGGGCTGCCAGGTGTCGTCGATCTCGTCGAAGGTGAACAGGCTGGTGATCCCGGTTCCCTTGACTGAGGGAGTGGCACCGGTGATCTCGGCCTCGTCGGTCGACGCCGGCAGTGGCACGCGGTAGTCGTCCGGCCAGGTGCTCGGGTCGTCGATCGCGTTCGTGTACCCGTGCGAGGCGCCCCGGACGTGCAGGCGCGCCTGGTCGTAAGCCAGCATCGCCTGGGTCTGCGCGGACAGCGCCGGTTCCGGCGGCGGGTAGCCGGCGCGGCGGGGATAGCCGACGGAAACGCTTTGTTCGACGTTGCCGTAGTCGTCGGCTTGCAGGATGATCTCGTGGCTGACCCGCGGGTCATCATCAGCGCGCTCATAGCCGAATGACAGCGACTCGCGTGGATGGACGAAGAACACCGCGTGCAAGTTCTGGCCCATGTTCTGCAGGCAGCGGATGGTGAAGTTCTGCTCAGTGACCGTGTAGGGGTTGGCCGCGGCGGGCGACCCGTCGTCCGCGTAGACCTCGACCCGCAGGGCGTGTCCCTTGAGCGCACGGTAGGCCTCCTGCACCTCGAAGGGGTCCAGGCCGTCCGGGAGTACGGTGTCGGGCGGCCGCATCGCGGCGGCGTCGGCCTCCCGGCCCGGTGCCCGCAGGGCGGGTTCAATCCAGTACTCGCTCAGGTACTGCTGGCTGACCGCCTGCGCCTCGCTGAACGCCCCGGTGTGGAACCAGGTCCGGGTGTGGACCGGCGGCGACCACGATTGCTGGTCCCAGTTCGTGAAATCACCGTCGGCGAAGGCCGTGTCCGCGCGGAACTCCTCGGTGTCCCACTGCTCGACCATGCCGAACCCGCGAAACTCCCGCTCGTAGGAGTCGAAGTAGCCGTGATGGTAGGCATAGCGCGTGACCAGCCGGTTCCGGCCGATCCAGTCGATCGCCTCGGTCCGCTCGACGACCTGGACGGGGAACGGCAGGCGGGTCACCCAGGGGTGGCCCGCGGTCTGGTCGGCCACGTAGAAGCGGGTCGACGGCGCGTAGCTGACCCGGGTTTCCGCGCCGAGGTTGTTGCGGGCGCCGATCATCAGGTGCGGCTTCTGCCCGCCCATCAGATCGACGTACAGCAGCGGGGCCGCGGTCTCGCCGGGCAGCGGCGAGGACCAGACCAGGCAAGCCGTCCCCGTGCCAAGCAGGTCGAGCGCCTGGACGGTGCTCAGCTGGTCAGCCGCGGGGAAGACCGCGATGCTGGTGGGCGCGGACCAGGAGTTCCCCGACTGGTTGAACCAGGCCGTCACGCCCTCCTCGCCGATGTAGAGCAGGTCGGCGGCGCCCGATCCGTCGATGTCGGCCAGCCTGATCCGGCGCGGATCGAACCGCTCCTCGTCCGCGAAGCGCGGCGCGAGGTCCATCGTCACCTTGGCCCCGAACCGGCCGTAGCCGACATTCGGCCAGTAGCACGCCTCGCCGTTGCGGACGCGGACGATGTCGGTGAGGCCGTCCCCGGACATGTCGGCGGTGAAGATGGTCTGGGTGCCGTCGGACAGCACCACGCTGGGGCCCTTCTCCTCGTCCCAGCCCGGCCGGGCAAGGCGCGCGGTATCGAATCCCGCGTCTCCGCACAGCGACGCGTAGCACGTGTAGAGCCCGTCCTCGGTCAGCAGGACGTCGGCCAGCCCGTCGCCGGTGAGGTCGATGAACCTGACGTTCGGATCCGCCCAGTCGAGGGCCGGCAGCGCCGCGAAGCGCTGCAGCGGCTCGAAAGTGCCGTCTTCCGTCCGCTCGAAATATCCCGGGTCGGGGCCGGCCAGGTCGACCACGTCGAGGCGCCCGCTGCCGGAGAGGTCCTGCAGCCGAACCGCGGACAGATCCGAGCGGGACGGCAGGCCGGTGATGGTCTCGAGCGGCTCGAATCGGGCCTGGGCCGCCAGGGTGCCGTCGGGTTGCGCGACCAGGTTGCCGGCGCTCGTGTTCCGCTTGTAGTACCAGGCTCCGTTCGAGCCGGTGAGGATTCCGGACAGGCCCTCGCCGTCGAGGTCGACCCATCGGTAGCTGGTGTCGTCCAGCCCTTCCGGCAGGTTGGCCTGGCTAGCGGGGTCCAGGGTCTGCACCGTCTGCTGGATCTGCGGCTCGCTGTAGGTGAATTCGAGCGGCGGCATCGACCGCGCGACCAGGTCCTCGCCGCCGCGCCGGTAACCGGTCTGGGTCACCGACACCAGGAAGGTGTAGATCGGGTTGTGCGGGTCCGCCGGTGCCTGCTGGTCGGAGTACTCGAAGTCCAGCGACCGGACCAGGTAGTCCGCCCCGGCCGTGGGCTCGCCGGGGAAGTTGCTGAAGAACAGCAGCCGCTGGACGCGCCGGTAGGTGCGGACCTCGAATCCGGCCCGGTAGCTGGAGAACGGGTCGGGGCGCAAGGTCCACGGCTGGTCGCCGCCTAGCGTAGGCGGCACGCTGGCGTGGTCCCCGTAGTCCAGCACGACCGTGAACATCCAGTCGGCCGGGAACGGCGTTTCCTGGGCGGTCGTCAAGTCCGGGTAGTAGGACGACACGTTGCCGTAGCTGACGGCCTTCAGGTAGATCTGGGCCGCCCGGGTCTCCGCGGTCCGGTTCGCCTCGTGCGCGGCGGCGGTCGCGATCCCGGCGCTGTCCTCCGCGGCGTAGCTGTAGACCGCCGCGTCGCCCTTGTCGTCCCAGCTCTGGCAGATGTGCCAGGAGAAGATCCTGGCCGGATCGGCCGGGTCGGCGACCCGGCTGGCGGGGTCGGCACCGTAGAGCGTCGTTACGTTGTCGCGCGAGATGGTGCGCCAGTGGCTGATGCCGCTGGCGGTATCGGTCCATCGCTCGACGCGAGCGAACAGGCCTTCCACCCTGGGCCGGTAGAAAGCGACGGTGAAGGTGGAACCCCGGATCGTTCTGGACAATGTTTTTCTTGTGCCGTCAGTGGCGAGGACCGGCACCAGGTCATCGTGCCCAGCCAGCAGGAAAACGTCCGATTCGTCGCCGTCGCAGTACTGCGGCAGGCCCTTGTCGGTCTTCCGGGTGATCTCCGGCAGGCCCAGGCTCCAGCCGAATCCGAGCGGCCCGTTTCCCGAGCCGGACGCGTAACCGAGCCGCATGGCCGGGACGAAGCCGGAACGGCCCGGGCTGAACGGCAGGCTGATCGAGGTGCCGCAGGTCCCCGTCGCGGTGTCCACGGTCAGCTTCTCGGCCAGGCTCCTTATCGCTCCGCCGCCCTTGGGCGCCGCGATGGACGGAAGGAGATCAGCTGCCCGGGGCAGCTTGGCGGTCTGTGCGGAGTCTGCGGGCGCGGCCGGAGCTCCTCCCGCCGCGGGCGGCGCGATGTCCGCCGTGCTCGCCACCGGTCCCGGGCGTGTCTCCGCATCCGTCACTGAGCCCCCTCGGGCGGCCCAGCGTTCCCGCACCAGAACCCCCCTGGCGCAATTGTGTGCGCCGGACCAGGCATCCGTATCAGGAGAAACCCTTATTTACCAGTTCTAGACCGTTGGCGGCGACCGGCATAAATTACGGATATGCTGCTCGGCCGCGACCGGGAGTGTGCTCGCCTGGACGCCCTGATCACCCAGGTCCGGGCGGGTGCCAGCGCAGTCCTCGTCGTCACCGGTGAGGCGGGCATCGGCAAGACAAGCCTGCTGGACTACACCACCGATCACTCCAGTGACCTGCAGGTACTGCAGGCCCGGGGGGTCATGTCAGAGCGGAACCTGCCCTTCGCCGGGCTCTGTGACCTGCTTCGTCCTGTCCTCCGGCACCTCCCCGGGCTGCCTGGCCCGCAGCAGGCCGCGCTGGGTACCGCCCTCGCCATCGGCCCGACTGTCCGCACCGACCGGTTCGCCATCTGCGCCGCCACGCTGGGCCTGCTCGGCGAGGCGGCGGTCCGGCGACCGGTCCTGGCGGTCGTGGACGACATGCACTGGCTGGATGCCGCCTCGGCCCAGGCGCTGGAATTCACCGCACGGCGGCTGAGTCACGACGCCATCGGCCTGATAATCGCGGTTCGCACGGATGTCCCTAGCTCGTTCGACATCGCCCGGATGGACACGATGGCGGTAACCGGGCTGAACGGTGCGGCGGCGCGGGAGTTGCTGGCCCGCACCGGCCGGTCCATCGCGCCAGCCGTGGCTGACCGGCTGGTCAGCGGCACAGGCGGCAATCCGCTCGCCTTGCTTGAGTTGACCGGCACGCTCACCGACGACGAGCTGACCGGCCTTGGCTCGCTGCCGGAACCGCTGCCGGTTGCGACGGCGGTACAGCACGCCTTCGCCCATCGGCTCGACGCCATCGATCCCGCCACCCGCGAGCTACTCCTGGTGGCGGCCTGTGACGCGACGGCGGACCTCGCCACCCTGCAGCGAGCGAGCCGCCGGCTCGGACTGGACCTCGCCGATCTGACATCGGCCGAGCGAGTCGGCCTGGTCCGGCTCAAGGGTGGCGCCGTCGAGTTCACCCATCCGTTGCTGCGGGCCACCGCTTACCACGCGGCCGAGCCGGAGGCGCGACAGGCCGCCCACCGCGCGCTGGCCGACAGCATCGACGCCCGACGGGATCCGGTCCGGCGCGCGTGGCATCTCGCGGCCGCCGCCGTCGGTCCCGACGAGGACGTGGCGGACAGCCTGGACCGCGCGGCTCAGGCGGCACACGCCCGCAACGCGTTCGTCACCGCCAGCCGTGCCTACCAGCGCGCGGCCGAGCTGACCGCCGATCCCGACCGGCAGGTGGCCAAGTGGATGGCCGCGGGTCAGGCCGCCTGCCTCGGCGGCGATCTCGTCTCCGCGGACCGGCTGCTCAAACAGGTGATCAAGCTCGCCGCCGATCCCGGCACGAAGGCTGACGCGCAGGCGCTGCTGGCTTATGCCACCCTCTGGACGTTGCCGCCCATCGGGCAGTATCACCAGCTGATCGCCGACGCCGAAGCGGTGCAGCCATTCGACAAGCGGCGAGCCGCGACGCTCCTGGCGCTGGCCAGCAGCGTGTGCATCATGATCGGCCGGCTAGACCTCGCGCTGGAAACAGCTACCCGGGCTGTCGACCTTGGCCGGAGCGCCGGGGGCATCGCCTGGCTGACCAGCCAGGCGTCACTGGCCCACGCGAGCGTCCTGACGGGTAACCGCGAAGCGGGCCGGCGGCTCATCGGCGACATCCTGGCCGATCCCGAGATTGGGGGCACTGACCTGGCCCTCCAGCTGTTGCGGATGCGGTGCGGTCAGTCGCTGATCTGGTGCGAGGAGTATCAGCCAGCCGAAGAGCTGCTCACGTCCAGCGTGGCCGCCGGACGGGCCACCGGTCGCCTCGACGACCTGTCTTACGGCCTGGCCACTCTGTCCGACCTGCACTTCCGTACCGGAGAATGGAGCCTTGCCTACGCTCACGCGGCCGAAGCGGTGGAGCTGAGCAGCGATTACCACCCGAACATGAACCTGAGTTACGCCCTGGTCTGCGCTGGCCGCATCGACGCGGCCATGGGAGCGGCCGAGGTATGCCGGAAGCGGCTGGCCCAGGCTGTCGCCCTGGCCAGGCCCGTCGGGGTCGTCTCGATGAGCGCGTACGCCGCGGCGGCACGGGGCCTGCTCGAACTTGGCGCCGGGAATTACGGCCGGGCCGCGGCCGAGCTGGCCCGGGTGAATGCCCACGTGAAGCGGTACGGCGTCAGGGACCCGTGCGTGATCCAGTGGCGGCCGGACTATATCGAGAGCCTCATCCGGCTCGGCCGGGCGGCCGAGGCCCAGGAGCAGCTGGCGGTGCTGGACGCTGAGGCCGCCGCGGCCGGCGCGGCCGGCAGCACGTGGGCCGCGGTGGCAGCAGCCCGTTGCCGGGGAATGCTGCTGAAACCCTCGCCGCGTGCGGTCTCCCAGCTGGAAGAGGCCGTCGCCCTCGCCGAGACCTCGGCGAGCGTATTCGAGCAGGCCCGTGCTCGACTGTGTCTCGGTGAGACGCTGCGCCGTCTCCGTCGGCGTGGCGACGCGGGACGCCAGCTCGATCAGGCCTACCTGGCCTTCGAGCAGCTGGGCGCTCAGCCGTGGGTCGATCGCACCGCCGAGGAACTGGCCACCGCAGGCGTCAGCACCATCTCGCGGGGCAAGCCGATTCACATCCGCCTCACCCCTCAGGAATTGCGGGTCGCGTTGCAGGTCGCGGACGGTCTGAGCAACCAGGAGGTGGCCGCCAGGCTGTTCCTCAGCCACAAGACCATCGAGGTCCACCTGGGTCACATCTACGACAAGCTGGGAGTTCGCTCGCGTACGAGCCTCGCTCGGCTCGTCCACTCCGGAGCAGTCCAGTAATAGTCAGAACGGACTCGTGGTTCCCCTGGTGCCTCAGCCGGTCGCACTCTGCGCCGGCAATTGCGGTACTTCCTCGCCGAGGAACTGGCCGACCGCCCGGATCACCGTTGCTGCCGCTGGGTGAAGTGGGATGCCAGCGGCGACCGTGGCACGGATACCGCGCCGGAGCAGTGTGACCATTGCCTGACGGGTGACCTGGCGGCTCAGCTCGTTCGTATTGCGCGCGTTGATTCCCTCGCCGACCGCCATCATCGTCGGGACCGGGAGGCGGACCCGGAAGGGACGCTGCGGTGCTTCGGTCCGCAACCCCGAGAGATCGGAAAGGACCAGGTAGGTGCTGGTGTATTCGCCCAGTATCTCTCCGGCCTTCGTTTCCGCCGCCGGCCGCGTCAGTCCCATCCGGCGCAACAAGGCAGGCATTCGCCGGATCGCGTCCTCGGGGCTAGTCGCCTCGGCCATGGCGGCAAAAGCGATGACCGCTACCGCTGACAGCAGCGGTTCGGGAAGCGGGCATGCGCCCAGGTCGCTGACCGAGGTCGGCGGCGGCTCGGCGAGCAGGCGCTTACGGGTCCTGGCGCTTACCCCCATGCTCATCAGCGCCGACTCGACGATGAAGCTGGCCTCCTCGGCCATCGAACCGTCAGGTGTGGTGGCAGCGACCCGGAGAATCCGGCAGATGTTCCTGGAGACCTCGCGTTGCCCGTTCCGGTCCTGGAGCCGGCGCGCGCCTTCCGCCGCTCCGCTCACAAGCAGGTAGGCGAGCGTTCCCCCGATAAGAGCGCCGGCCCTGACGGTCACCTCCTCGCGAATCTGCCGGGATGGCGACGCGCCGATCCGCCGCTGGAGCCACGTCCGGTTGGCCTCGTTCCGGCGCTGGGCGACGAAGGCCGTCACCAGCGCCCCGCCGGCCGCGGCTAGCTCGGCGCCGTCCAGTTGCCAGCGGGCAGGGCCGGCCGGGTGAGCCGGCAGCCGGTCACCGGCGCTGTCAGCGGTGCCTTCACCTGGAGAAATCGCTTCCACACGGACTCCCTAACCGAAGTTTTCGCGCTCCTTGTCACGGTCTACCCGCCACGGCGGCGCTCATGGCAGGAGCTGTCGCTGGCGGGCTGTTGCCATGGGTGCGGGACGGCTACCGTTGAGTTGGTTCGGTCAGCATCCGGGGTCCGGAATAGGGGTCAGTAACGATGGCCATCGACGATAGCCAGCAGGCGCCGTTCACCGCGGATTCGGCGCTGACCAAGGAAGAGATCGAGCAGCGAAACCTTGAAGTCGTCGCGGCTCACTTCCACAACGAGAACCCGGACGACGTGGACAAGGCCATCGCGCTGTACGCCCCGGACATCTGCTGGGAAGCCCCTAACCGCGGAGTGGTCTACACCGACGCCCACGCGGTCAAGGATGCGTACCTGGGGATCTTCCGCACGCTGGTCTTCCGGAAAATCACGAACCTGCGCCGGTTCGCTGCCGGCAACTCCGTGTTCGACGACCTGATCGCCGAGGTTGACGTCGTCGGCAACGAGATGCCCAACATGCCGTTCCCGGTTGGCACCACGATGAACGTTCGCCTGGTTCACTGCTTCGAACTGCGCGACGGACAGATCACCCGCGAGATCGCCTACGAGATGTGGCGCGAGAAGGGCGGCGCGCTCGACCATGACGCGATTCCGGCCGGCGCGGGCGTGACCGAGTTTCCCGCTTCGTGAGGCTTGACGGGGAACGCCTGCGGCTGTCGGCGAGTGATGTCGCCAACTTCGTGGCGTGCGGCCACCTGACACGGCTGGACCTGCTGCGCGCCCGGGGTGAGATCCGGCCGCCGCGCGCGGTCGACCTCGGCTTCGAGGACCTGGTGGCTCGCGGCGAGGCGCATGAGGCGGCGGTGTTCCAGCGGTTCGAGGCGGCCGGCTGGCGGGTCGCGGAAATCGCGGGTGAGACAGACGCCGGCGCCGCGCGGGCCACACTGGAGGCCATCAGCGACGGTGCCGACGTCGTGTACCAGGGCGTGCTGCTGGCCGATCAGTCAGCGGACGGGCCGGCCCTACTTGGACGGCCGGACTTCCTCATCCGGGCCGCGCTGCTGCCCGCGCCGGACGGCGGACAACGCCCGGCCGCGGTTCATTACGAAGTGCTCGACGCGAAGCTGGCCCGGTCCGCCAAGGCACGCGCTGTCGCGCAGATCGGGTTCTATTCGGACCTGCTTGCCGGTGCCCAGGGCATCCGGCCGCGCTGGATGCACCTGGCGCTCGGCGACGGTGAGTTCACGTCGCTGAAAGTCGATGACTACGCGGCGTACGCGCGGCAGGCCCGGCGGCTCCTGACGGCGTTCATCGCGGGTGACGACGGGGAGAACCCGCCATCGGTTCCGTATCCGGAACCCGTCGAGCACTGCGTGATCTGCCGGTGGAGCGAGCTGTGCGCCGGACGGAGGCGGCGCGACGACGACCTGTCGCTGATCGCCGGGATCACCGCGGGGCAGCGCCGCGCACTGAAGGGCGCGGGCGTGACGACGAGGCGGGGCTTCGCGAGCCTTGCCGAACTGCCCGGCTTGAGTCGCGTAAGCCGTGCCTCCCTGACGAGCGCGCAGTCACAGGCGGGGCTGCAGGTGGCCAGCGAAGACGCCGGGCGCATCGAGTATGAACTGCTGGAGCCAGAGCGCGACGCCGCGGGAACGCTGGTCCAGAACCGCGGGTTGCTGGCGCTTCCCGAGCCGGTCACCGGTGACCTGTTCTTCGACATCGAGGGCGCCAGGTACTACTCAGAAGACGGGA
>Ga0335075_10005623_pt1 | contig 19418 bp, 17 predicted proteins | sample Lox_Sample_24_FD_206723 | JGI IMG/M metagenome (GOLD analysis project Ga0335075, IMG submission 206723) | Soil microbial communities from Loxahatchee National Wildlife Refuge, Florida, United States - Lox_Sample_2.4 | ecosystem: Environmental > Terrestrial > Soil > Wetlands | place: USA...
CTGGCCACGGCATCGGGCTTGAGCAGTACCAGCGTCCGCTCGACTCCGGTGTCGTTACTCAATGAACTTCCTCTCGGTGCGCTGCGCCCGCCGCAGTGCGGGCGCGCACAGCTTAGCGATCTCTCTAGCCTGCCCGGCCGCGGTCCCGGCAAGTAGATCCGCCCGGCGCCTGGTGAGCCTGGGTGAAGCCGCATTGGCGCTGCTTGGTGCCTGGCTTGTCGGTAGTCTCGTAGCTGCCGGATAGATTGCCCTGGCCTTTGCTGCCGGGGCGGACCCGACGATTCAGGGACACGGCCGAGCTGCCCGAGGCCGCCCGCCACGTCCCGGTTAGGCAGATGTACGTGCAAGACACCTGGGCAGCCAGAGACCTGCCCGTCCTGGACGCTACGGTCCGCCTGCTCGAGCAAAGCTACATGGTCACGGTCACCGACATCGCGGCCAGTACCGGGTTCGATGCAGGAGCGGTGGCCAAGGCCCTGGAGAGCCTCGACCCGGTGTACGTCGACTTCCGAAAGACGACTACCGGCGGCGATCCCCGATTCTGGTACGTGTTTAAAGTCACGCCGGAGGCCCGGCGCGCGGTGGGCCAGTGGCCGACCGCGGAGGCGCTGGCCAACCGTCTCGCGGAGGAGTTGACCGCGGCAGCGCGCCAGGAGGCCGATGCCGAGCGCCAGGGCCTGCTCGCTTACGCCGCCCGGCTCATCGGCGACACCTTGCGAGACGCCACTGTCCGGGCTGCCGCGCAGGTCCTGTCGCCCGCGTTCGGCGGCGTGCCGCAGCCAGAGCTTGGTTCTCCGGTGCCAGAGCCAGTCGCAGCGCCAGCCGAGGAGTTCAGCAGCCTCGTGCCGCTGCCGGAACTGCCGGAACTACTCCGCCCCGAGGTGCCCGGCGGGAGTGATCCGGCGCCAGCGCCACCGCCGGACGGGACGGATGCGGCCCGGCCTGGCGCCGATCCTGACAATGCTGACACCGACCTGGACCTGGTCCAGTCGCGGCCGGACGCAGCGACGGCGGTCTAGTCGGCGAAAGGCTTGTCTGGCCGCGCTGGGTTGTGCGGTGCCGGCGGTTTGTCGGGACTAAGCGCGGCCGCGCCCGGATCGCCGTTCGCGCGGCCGCGCGGCGGCCTGAAGGGCGGTATGGGCGGCCGGTCCTCGCGCCGGGGACCTGACCACAAGGCTGGTACTGCGTCGAGCTCGTATGCGAGGGCATATGCCGCCTGCTCGTAGTTGACGCGCCAGCCGACGAAGTCCGGCCAGGCTTCTTCCGGGCCGCGCTCGATCGGGAAGTCGAGCTCCTCAAGCCGGGCGATGGCGTCCAGGAACTCCTCGTAACTGAGGCCGATGCCGGCGGCCGGGTCGGGCTCGGCAGGGATATCGAAGCCCATTGCCCTCGCGATGTCACCAAAGCAGGTGAACCCGGCGCGCAGGCAGAGCCGGGCAGGCACTATCGGTGCCGTTGACGGATTCAGGACCAGCATCAGCGCGGCCGAGTCGAGTACGGCCAGCAACGAGGTCACCCAGGATGACAGCGGCTTTGGTGACCGGAACCACACCAGCGGCAAGTAGGTTGTGTGACTCTCGCCCACCTCGGCGGCCCAGCGTTCCCAGTTCTCGTACAGGTCGGGCAGCGTGTTGATGGCCGAGACACCAGAGCCGAGGGCGTAGTGGGTGCGCGCCAGCAACTCGGGCCCCCAGCTTGGTACGCCTCCCCGCGCGTTCAGTAGCGCGATCTCGTTCTCCCGGCGGTTGAACTCCGAGTAGAGAGTGGGCAAGTAGGCAATCTGGAGCGTGACGGTGACGATGCCGGTCAGCGTCGCGATGTCCAGGACGGCCTCCTCCAGCCCGCCATGCGTGATGTCTGCGCCGATCTGCCAGATGCCCGGCCCTGCCAGTCGGAAGGCCTCGGTGATGCCGCCGTGGGTGAGGGGCCAGAAGATCAATGAGAAGCCGAGGAAGAACATGACCAGCCAGGCGACGATCTGGCTGAGCAGCAGCGTTGCCGCATGCGTGGCGAGGATCCGGTCTCGGCGCTTGAAATCACGTACCCGCTTGGTGATATGCACGTAAGCGCCGGCGACCCAGTGATCGACCCGCCTGGTCAGCCAGCTGGCGACCGACCGTGGCACGATCAGCGTTCCGATCACGCTGCTCGCCGAGGTGATGACGAGAAGCAGGCCGACGGCAGCCGCGACGTAGCGTGCGGTTAGCGGAACGACCATCTCTCTCCTCGCCACGGACTGCGGCCGGTCACAGGCACGGCGCGCCGGCAGATTAGCGTATTCCGCCTGCGCCGCGCTCTGCCGGGCGGCCAGTCGGGCCGGTTGGCCTGCGCCCGACTAGCCGGTGGCCGGCCCGCCGCCGCGCTGCAGCAGTTCGGCCAGGTCGGCCAGCGGTCCGAGGTGCCGCAACTTGGGCCGGCTGATCACAGAGCGGACAGTCTGGATCTGGCCATCGGCCACGTCGATGCTCAGCACTGCGATGAGGCGGCCGTCCGGCCCGCGCGCGAGCGCCCCCGGCTGGCCATTGACCTCGGCGAGCTCGAGCGAGCCGTCGGCCTGGCGGAGTTGGTTGCCGAGAGCGGCCATGAGCCTCGCAACGTGCTCGCGTCCGATGATCGGCCGGCGCCACGATGGCGGCACGCCGCCGCTATCGCCGTGTACTTCCACGTCGGCGGCCAGCATGCTCAGCAAGCCCGCCATATCCCCGGTGCGGGCGGCGGCGAAGAACCGCCCGGCTAGCTCATCGCGCTCGCGCGCCGCCGCGTCGAATCTCGGCCGGGCAGCCTCGATGTGCTGCCTGGCCCGGTGCGCGAGCTGACGGCACGCGGTCGCGCTGCGGCCGACAACGCCGGCCGCCTCGGGGTAGGAGTACCCGAAGACGTCGTGCAGCAGGAACACCGCCCGCTCCAGCGGAGTCAGCCGCTCCAGAAGCAGCAGGAAAGCCATTGACAGCGAATCGGCTTGCTCGGCCGCGGCTGCCGGATCAGCCGCTGGCTGCCCGGCGGCGGAGTCGTACGCCCCGGCTTGCTGGCCGGTCAGCAGCGGCTCGGGAAGCCAGTCTCCGATATAGGACTCGCGCCGGGCACGGGCCGACCGGAGCTGGTCGATGCACAGCCGGGTGACGATCGCCGACAGGTAGGCCCTCGGCGAGTCGGGCTCGCCGTGCCTGGCCAGCGCGCTGTGATATCGCAAGAAGGCCTCTTGCACAACGTCCTCGGCCTCGCTGACGCTGCCGAGCATCCGGTAAGCGATCGAGAACAGCAGCGGCCGAAGGGTCTCGTAGACCGCGGCCGTGTCGCTGCCGTCGCCGGGCCCTGCGTGCGCGCTCCTGCCAGTCATCGATCCGCCGCCCGGTCAGCTCACGGCCCGCGCGGCTGGATAGGCCTGCGTGAGCCCGCCGTCGAACCCGGTCCGCCAGCTGGGCCAGGTCGGCTGCCAGCCGAGTTCTCGCTTCGCCTTAGCGTTTGAGCAGCCGCGAATCTGCGTCATCATCGACATTCCGGCCTCTCCGGCAGCGAGCCGGCCAACCCAGGCCGGCACGTGCATTGGCGGCTTGGCGCCAGCGGCGCGGGCCATCACGGGCAGCCACTCCGCGACCGTGGCCGGCTCGTCGTCAACGATGTTGTAAATGCCAGGCGCGCCGCCTTGCACCGCCGCGACCGTCGCCGCCGCCGCGTCGGTCACGTGCAGGAACGACCAGACCCCGGCGCCGTTGCCGACGAGCGGCACCTGGCGGCGGCGCAGTAGCCGGATGAAAGGCTCCGACGAGCCTGGCCCGTACAGCAGGCCGTAGCGCAGGGCGATCCCCTCCAGCGGCGCTGTGGTCACCGCGTTCTCCAGATATCGGATCGCGTTCAGCGTAGTCCGCATCGCTGTGGGCGGCTGCGGGTCAAGCGGGTCGTCCTCCGTCTTCACCGGCCCGCCCGACCGGACGTTCGGCCATCCGCCGAAGCTCTGCGCGATGAACCGGCGGACGCCCTGTGCCTTCGCCGCGGACAGCAGATGGTCAAGTCCGGCAGTCCGCAGTTCGTTGGTTACGGCGAATATCTGGTCGAACTTGCGGAAGTTCATCTCGCCAGGGATCGCCGTCATTTCGTGCACGATCACCTCCGGGGCGGCCCTGGCGACTACGGCACCGACAGCCGTCGTGTTCAGACCGTCGAGCACCAGCGGGTCTGCGCCGGCAGCGCGCAACGCATCAAGCTTCGCTGCGCTCCGTGATGTCGCGCTGACCTGATGGCCTGCGGCCACCAGTTGCGGTATCAGCTGTCTGCCGATGGCGCCAGTCGCCCCGACTACTAGCACGCGCATCGCATTTCCTCCTGCCGTCTCATCTGCAACCTGATCAGACTCTGAGACGAGGCAGCCTCTCGTTCCGTGACAGGGCTGGTCCAGTCTGGCCGGGGCCAGCCTGGCCGAGTCCAGCCTGGACCGCCCGTTCCTATCTTCCTTAAACCACGGGCGGGCTGAGACTGCGCGCCGTGTCAGCCGCCATCAGCGAACTCGGCGCGTACCCCGAGCAGGCGCACCGGCCGCCGGTCGGTGAACTTCTCCAGTGCCGCCAGCGCGGCCTGCTCGATGACGCTGCGCTCGCTGGACGGCTGCTCGAGCGGCACGCCGTGCGTGTTGGTGAAGAACGGCCGGTAGCGGACCTTCACCACGATGCGGACGGCGGGCCGCTGCTCGGCCAGCACGTCTGCGGTGACCTGGCCGGCGATCCTGAGTACTTCAGCCCGGACGTGGTCCCAGTCGGTCACGTCCTGCTGGAACGTGACTTCGCGGCTGCGGGATCGTGGCACGTAAGGCTCGGCGCTGACCTCATCGGAGCCGATGCCGCGCGCGGTCAGCACCAGCCACGGCCCGGTCGTCGGTCCGAACCGCGCTGCGACCACTCCCACATCGGCGGTGGCAAGCTGGTTCACCGTGGTGATGCCGAGCTCGGCCAGCTTGGCCGCGGTCTTGGCCCCGATACCCCACAGCGCGCCGGTCGGCTGGTCGCCGAGTACCTCATACCAGTTCCGGCCAGTCAGCCGGTAAATCCCGGCCGGCTTCCCGAACCCGGAGGCGAGCTTTGCGTGCAGCCTGTTCTCGCCGATGCCGACGGTGCAGTCCAGCCGAGTCGCGTCCCTGACCTGCTGCTGGATCTGCCGTGCGAAGGCCTCCGGATCGTCGGTGTCCACTGCCAGGAACGCCTCGTCCCAGCCCGTCACTTCGGTCACCGCACCGAGGCTGCGCAACGCCGCCATCACATCGTCGGACGCTGCCTCGTACGCGGGCCGGTCGACGGCCAGGAACACGCAGTCCGGGCAACGGCGCGCCGCAGTCCGCAGCGGCAGCCCGGAATGCACGCCGAATGCGCGCGCCTCGTAGGAGGCTGTCGCGACGACGCCGCGTTTGGCCGGGTCTCCGTCCCCGCCCACGACGACTGGCAGGCCCCGCAGTTCAGGTCGCCGCAGCACCTCCACGGCGGCGATGAACTGGTCGAGGTCGACGTGCAGCACCCAGGCGGTCACCGCTCTAGTCTTGCGGGCAACTGGCCAGGGCGCGCCGCTAGGCTCACCAAACGTGGCAGAACGCGGCGGCACAAGGGCAACGCAGTTGCTCGCCAGCCTTGGCATCGCGCATACCGTCCACCGGTACACCCGCAATCCGGCAGCGTCGTCCTACGGTCAGGAGGCCAGCGAGGAGCTCGGCGTGCCGCCCGAGCGGGTGTTCAAGACACTGATCGCCGACGTCGACGGCCAGCTCACGGTCGCGGTCGTGCCAGTCTCGGGCAGCCTGGACACCAAGGCCCTGGCAACCGCGACGGGTGGCAAGAAGGCAGCCATGGCCGACCCGGCGCTGGCAGAAAGAGCATCGGGCTACGTAACGGGTGGTATCGCGCCACTCGGGCTGCGCCGGCCGCTCGCGGTGGTGGTTGACGAATCTGCGCTCGGCTACCCGACCATCTTCTGCAGCGCAGGCCAGCGGGGACTGCAGATCGAACTTGCCCCCGCTGACCTGGTGGCAGCCGCGGGCGCGCGGACGGCGCCGATCGCCAGGCCAGAGGCGCGCCGCTGACCTCAGTCGATCCGGTCCTTGCGCCGCCTGGCCTTGCCGGCGTGCCTGGGGCGTTCCGAGGCGCCCGACATCGCCAGCCGAGCCTCCTCTTCGTCGTGCTCGATGACGTGCATCACTGCGTTGATCAGCGCCAGGTGAGTAAAGGCTTGCGGGAAGTTACCGAGGTGCCGGCCAGAGCTCGCCTCGATTTCTTCCGCATACAGCAGGAGCGGGCTGGCGTAGGACAGCACCTTCTCGCACAGGTCTCTCGCCCGGTGATGCTCGCCGATCTCGGCTAGTGCGGAAACCAGCCAGAACGAGCAGATCGTGAACGTGCCTTCCTCACCGGGCATGCCGTCGTCGGTCTCCGACACCTGGTAACGGCGCACCAGCCCGTCGACCGTCAGCTCATCGGCGATTGCCAGCACAGTGGCACGAATCCGCGGGTCGTCGGGTGGCAGGAACCGGAGCAGCGGCATCAGCAGCAAAGACGCGTCCAGCGCCGTCGTCTCGTAGTGCTGGCAGAACACGCCCCGGTCATCGACCGCATTCGCGCAGATGTCGGCATGGATCTCGTCAGCAGCCCGCTGCCAGCGGCGAGCCGCGTCCGGGTCCTCCCTGATCCGGGCGAGCCGGGCACCCCGGTCGGCCGCGACCCAGCACATCATCTTCGACGAAGTGAAGTGCCGGGGTTTACCGCGAACTTCCCAGATGCCGCGATCCGGCTCCCGCCAGTGCTCTAGTGCGTGCTCGACCTGATGCCTGGCCATCTGCCAGACGCGCTCGTCCAGCCTGTCCCGCGACCTGGTGTGCAGGTAGAGCGAGTCCAGCACAACGCCCCAGACGTCGTTCTGCTGCTGGGCATAGGCGTCATTGCCGATCCGCACTGGCTGCGCGCCGTCGTAGCCGTGCAGATGCTTGAGAGTGTGCTCGGACAGATCGCGCCGTCCGTCGATGCCGTAGACAATCTGCATGTTCCCGCGGTCGCGCTCGACCAGATCAGCGAGGAACGCGAAGTAGTCGCTGGCCTCCCAGTCGAAACCGAGAGTGAACAGGCCCCAGAGGGCGAACACGGCGTCCCGGATCCAGCTGTACCGGTAATCCCAGTTGCGCTCGCCGCACGGCGTCTCGGGCAGCGAGGTCGTGGACGCGGCCGCGATAGCGCCGGTCGGCGCGAACGTGAGGCCTTTGAGCGTCAGCGCGCTTCGCGCCAGGTAACTACGCCAGCGGTGGTCAGGGAACTCGCCGCGGGCCAGCCAGTGCTGCCAGTGGTGTGCCGTCCAGACGAGCCGCCGGTACGCATCCTCATAGTCCTCCGGCGGGGCCACGCTGCCCCAGGACAACGCGACGAACCTGGTATCGCCTTCGTGCAGCAGCGTCCGGGATCGAGCGCTCGGGCCCTCGATGCCGATCCTCACGTCGGACGTGAGAGTCAGTGTCAGGTCGCTGTCCTCAGGGGTGATCTGAGCCTGGTAGTAGCCCCGCTCGGTGTGGCGCCAGCTTGATCGGATCCGGCCGTAGTCGAAGACTGGCTCACAGTCCATGACCAGCTGGGCGTTGCCATGCACGCAGCGAACCGTGCGAAGCAGCGTGTGCTCGGCGTCATAGTCAGTCGGCGGCCTGGTGTGCGAGCTGCGCCCTGGATGCTCGTGCCGCCACGGTCCCATCAGCAGGCAGTCGCGGACGACGATCCAGCCCTCGGCGCAGTCCCAGCTCGTCTCGACGACCATCGTGCCCGGCAGATAGCGCCGGTCGGCGGGCTCGTTGAATTCCTCCGGACCGAACCGGAACCGGCCTGCGTCACGGTCCAGAATCGCGCCGAACACGCTCGGAGAGTCCAGCCTCGGCAGGCACATCCACTCGATTGCGCTGCTGGGCGCGACCAGCGCGGTGACCTCGCAATCGGAAAGGAATGCGTAATCGGCGATCGGCGGGAACGGCGAGGCCGCAGGACCCGGACGGCCGTCCCGGTCAGAGTCCGCTGACGGGTAAGGAGCCGCGTGCCCCGGCGTGAGCGAGATGGCGATCTCGGGCGGCTCGGCAAAGTTCTCAGCTGACGCGCGCAGAGTCATCGGCTCGGAGTCCCACGCGGTCATGCCCGCTTCCTTGCCCTAAGTCGCCGATGGCCAACCATTCCAGCTGACCGGCCAACCTGCAGTTAATCCGGACAATCAGGTCGGCATACTCCGCGCGCAGCCCTAGCGGACGCCCTGCGGCCGGAACTGGACACTGATCCGGGGCCCGGTCGGCCGGGCCGACTTCGGAATCGCGTGCTGCCAGGTGCGCTGGCAGCTGCCGCCCATCACCAGCAAATCGCCGTGCCCGATGTCGTGCCGCAGGGCTGGCCCGCCGCCGCCAAGCGGCCGGAGCAGGAGCGGGCGGGGCGTGCCCAGCGACAAGATCGCCACCATCGTGTCCTGCGAGCTGCCGCGGCCGATCGTGTCCCCGTGCCAGGCCACGCTGTCCCGGCCGTCCCTGTACAGGCACAGGCCTGCCGTTGCGAACCGCTCGCCGAGCTCCGATTCGTAGTGCTCGTCGAGGGCCTCCCTGGCGCGGCTCAGCATCGGGTCGGGAAGCGGCTCGTCCTCGGCATAGAAGCACAGCAGCCGTGGCACGTCGACGACACGGTCATACATCCGCCGCCGCTCGGCGCGCCACGGCACGACCGCCAGCAGCCGGCCGAACAGCTCGTCCGCGCCCGCCAGCCAGCCAGGCAGGACGTCGATCCAGGCACCGTGGTCGAGCTCGGTACGCTGCAGCCCGTGGAGCGGACCCGGTCCCGGCTCCTCAGCGATGTCAAGCAGCGAGGCTTGCAGTGCTCCGTTCATACGTTCGACAGTACATCGCATATCTGAATGTGCGTTCGATCTTCGTGCATGATCGTTGGAAATCTACTGTTCCTACAGCAGCTAAGTTCCGGTCATGAAGATCATCCGGCCAGCCAGTCCGCGAAAGTGATCGTGCCGAGCACATCGGCGTGATCGGCGGTCAGCGCGCCGTCCCTGAGTGCCCGGCCGGTCTTGCCAGGCAACGGCAGCGGGAGCAGGAGCGCGGTGCGGCCGGTTACCGTTTGCCAGGTGCGCGCGAGGTCGCGAGCCGTGGCGACCTCTGGCCCGGCCACCTCGACCCGGCCGTGAGTCTCGCTTTCCGTGACGTCCGCTACTACGCCGGCGACCTCAGCGGCCGCCACGGTCTGAAGTCGTATTCGCGGCACTGGCAGCACGCGGTACCTGCCCGCGGCGGCGAGCGCCGCGGCGGCCAGTTCGTGGAACTGGGTCGCGCGCACGATGCTGAACGGCACCGGCCCATCCGCGACCGCCTGCTCCTGCTCGGTCTTAACCCGGTAGTAGCCAATCGGCACCTTCTCGCAGCCGACGATCGAGATGCAGACATGGTGGCCGACGCCAGCGCGCTGTTCGGCGGTGAGCAGCCGGCCAGTCCCGGAGACCAGGACCTGCGTCGCGCGCTTGGCGGACGACGCGTTGCTCGCGTCGACCACGGCGATGCAGCCCTCGAGCGCGGTATCAAGTCCGCTGCCGGATACCAGGTCGACCGGAAAGTCCTGGCTGCTGCGGCTCAGGACCCGGACCTCGTGCCCGCGCTGCGAGAGGTTGGTGACGATGTGCCTGCCGAGGGTGCCGGTCCCGCCTACGATTGCGATTCTCATGACCGCTAAGACGGCGTCGGTAGCTGTGCCGTGACATCGCGGCTCGCGCGACTTGCTGTCCCGCTGGCTGACGCCGCGCGCCGCCGGGCCGCGGGATGCGAAAACCAGCGCGTTCCCGGAAAATGAACGCTGACGCGCGACGACAGGAGGAGCGGATGCGGGTCATCGTGGTGCGGCATCACGCTATTGATGACGCAGGTTTCATTGCTGACGCGTTCCGGGCCCGCGGCGCGGAGATCGTGGTGCATCAGTTCCCCAAGGGCGGCCCGTTGCCCGCGCTGGACGGCGCGGCTCACGTCGTGGTGCTCGGTGCAGCCTGGTCGGTGTACGAGGAGCAGATTAGCGGCTGGATCGGCACCGAGCTCGACTGGCTCCGTGCGGCGGATGCGGCCGGCATCCCGGTTCTCGGCATCTGCTTCGGCGCGCAGGCGCTCACCGCCGCGCTCGGCGGCCAGGTGGAGGCAGCGCCGCGCAGTGAGGTCGGCTGGACGACAGTAGAAACGCTTGATCAGGACCTGATCGAGCCAGGTCCGTGGCTGGAGTTCCACCATGACCGGTGCCTCCCGCCGCCGGAGGCGCGCGTGCTCGCGCGCAACGAGCTGTGCGTGCAAGCGTTCACTATCGGTCCGCACCTGGCCGTCCAGTTCCACCCGGAGGTCGACGCCGCCCAGGTCCGCCGCTGGCTGGCCGATGGCGGCAAGGCCGAGGCCGAGCGGGCGGGCCAGGACCCGGACAAGCTGATCGCGCAGACCGAGGCCGAGGAGGAGCAAGCGGCGCTGCGTGCCGACCGGCTGATAGCCACCGCGCTGCGACTTGCCAGAGCAGCCACGCGAGCGTAACTCGGCCGGCCGGGGTGAGCGCCACCAGGCCTTCGGGCCAACTGCCGCCACGCAGATGGTGACAACCGAGCGCCGTTCGGTACAGGGTGTACCTGAGGAACTTCGGGGGCAGCAGGCCGCCCCAGAGCGATGAGAGCAGGTGCGATGCCAGACATTCTGACGGCCTACGCCGAGAGCCAGCCGGACAAGCTCGCCGTGATCGACGACAGGGGCACGGCGGGCCTAGTCCAGTGGACGTACGCCGAACTGGAGGCGGCGTCAAACCGGCTCGGGAACGCGTTGCTCTCGCTGGGCGCGAAGCCGGGGCAGAAGGTCATCTGGTGCGGCCCTAACTCGGTGCCAGTGGTCGCGGTGATCAATGCCGCCAGGAAGATCGGCGCAGTGGCGGTCCCGCTGAACTACCGGCTGACCGCCGAAGAGGCACGGTACGTGATCGGCCACTCCGACGCCGAGATCGCTTATGTCGACGCTGAGCACGCGCACCTCTTCGCCGGACTGGCCGGCCAGCTTGACAAGCTGCGGCACGTGATCGTGTTCGGCGGCCCGGCTCCGGCCGGAATGCTGAGCAGCGACGAGCTCACCGATGGCGAGTCGCCGGAGCCGCCAGATGTCGGTGACGCCGTGGGCACCGGCGGGACCATGATCTACACCTCGGGTACGACCGGCAAGCCCAAGGGCGCGGTGCGGCACGCCACGGATCCGGAAACTGGCCTGGCCCTGGTGAGCCTGCTCGGCTACCGGCCGGACGACATCTACATCACCTCCGGGCCGCTGTATCACAGCGGGCCGGGCGCGTTCATGGGCATCGGCCTGCTCTTCGGCCAGACCATCGTGGTCCAGCGGAAGTTCGACGCCGAGGACTGGCTCCGGCTGGTCGACAAGTACAAGATCACCTCGACGTTCTCGGCCCCGGCGCTCGTCCGTATGCTGTGCGCGCTGCCACCGGAGGTGAAGGCGAACTACGACCGGTCGTCCATGCGAGTGATGATTGCGAACGCGGCCCCGTGGAGCTTCGCGCTCAAGCAGCAGTACGTCGCCGATTTCCCGCCGGAGTCGCTGTGGGAGATCTACGGCTCAACCGAGCTCGGCGTCGACTGCGTTCTCAAGCCGGAGGACCAGATGCGCAAGCCAGGCTCCTGCGGGCAGCCGGCACCGGGCATCGAGATCGTGCTCTTTGACGAGGACGGAAACGTCGTCACTGGAATCGGGCCCGAGCATCCAGGCGAGCTGTACGTCCGGTCCAAGGGCGTCTTCGACGAGTACTACAAGCAGCAGGACAGCTATGACGCGGCCAGCCGCGGTGATTTCCACACCGTGGGCGATATCGCCTACCGGGACGACGAAGGTTTCCTGTACATCTGCGACCGCAAGACGGACATGATCATCTCTGGCGGCATGAACATCTACCCGGCTGAGATCGAGGCTGCTCTCGAGCAGCATCCCGCGATCTACGACGTTGCCGTGTTCGGCATCCCGTCGCAGGACTGGGGCGAGGTCGTGCACGCCACCGTGGTGGTGGCACCCGGTGCCTCGCTGACGGCAGGCGAGATCACCGCGTTCGGCAAGCAGCACCTGGCCAGCTATAAGGTTCCGCGCTCGGTGGACTTCATCGAAGAGCTGCCGCGCACCGGCTCGGGCAAGATCTTGAAGCGGCAGCTCCGCGCGCCGTACTGGGCAGGCCGGACCGCGCAGGTCGGCTGAGGTATCCGGTCACAGCTTGCTGTCAGGCCGCGGGCCTGGCGGGCTCTGGATGCGGCTCGATCGAGTACTCGCGTCAGCACGCTGGTCAGCAGTACCGACCCGCTCATCGGCCTGACTGGCGAGCCCGACTCGGCCAGCGCCGCGAGTACCCGGAGGAGGTACCCGCGCGCGCCGACGCCGCCCGGACGCCAGGCTCTAACCGCGTACGCCCGTGCCGCCAGCTTGTTGGCCCGGCCAACTAATGATAAGTTGGCCGAGCCAACGTTGGATACGCCAACGAAGCGTCCCGGATTAGGCGATCAAAAGGAGTAGCTATGCAGGCAACCGGCTATCAGCCTCTGAACCCGCAGGTCATTGGCCAGGCTGAGGCGGCACTCGGCGCGCTGCTCGGCCCGATCCTGACTGACGTCGGCTGTGCGTTCGAGGAGTGGGTAGTCCTCGCCCTCATCAACGCCGGGGGTTCTCCTGTGGACCGTGCTCAGCTGATCACCCGCGTCGTCGGCGCCAGGAAGTTCGCCGCTGCCGACGTGGAAGCGGCCATCGCCAGGCTTACCGAGGACGGCTTGCTGACCGCTGGATCGGGCCCCGTCGGGCTGACCGGCGCAGGCCAGGACCTGCACAAGCGGGTTCACGCCCGGATCAGCGAGGTCATCAGCGGCCTCTTCGACTTTCCGGCCGGCGATCTGGCCACGGCCGGCCGCGTCCTCGCTGTCGTCACCGACCGTGCCAACGCCTTCCTTGACAGCCATGCGGCGGCCTGAGGAGCCGCGCCGCGGTGTGGCTACGCGGAGCCGCCGTCAGGTCTGGGCCCGGTCGTCGGGGATGGTGGGCGGCGGGAGTTGCCGGATGGCTTGCACACTCTGGCCGTCCTGGATGATGAAGTACACCTGGTAGGCCGTTACCCGGACCTGTGCGTCCGCCTCGCTGTCCTGGTCATCGTCGCCGGTGCGGCTCTCGGCCTGTCGCGTGACCGCGGCAGCGTGCGAGCTGACGTGATCATGATCGGAGGCCACGACATAAGCCACCGCGCCGGCCGTGCCCGCGGCCAGGACGGCCGCGACCGCCACCCGGATCAACGCGCCGGACGGGTTATGCCGGGCTGACCGGGGGGCCGTGACCGGGTCAGTAACCGTGGCCGGAATCTCGTCGGCCCGACGACGATTGGCCGACCGGCCATCAGCGGGGTTGCTGTCGAGCCGGGTGATGCCGGCCGGGTTGCCGGCGACCGGGTGATGGTCGGCCAGACCGCCGCGCTCCGGCGAGATGGGGCCGGCCAGGACTGCCCCGTTCCCGCTGGTGTCGTGATGATCACCGGCCGCCCAGCGACTGGCCTGGTCCAGCCGGGTCGCTGCCAGCTGGTCGGCTGGCTGCTCGACGGCGGCTGACCAGGACAGCCAGTCCTCGCCCGGCTCGGCGTAGCCAAGTTCGGCCAGCAGTTCCTCGGTGCTGGGCCGGTCAGCCGGGTCCTTAGCAAGGCAGCGCTCCACCAGGGGACGAAGCGGCTCGGGCACGTACCCGGTCGCGGCGGCGCCGTAGACCACCCGGTACAACAGCGCCGAGGCCGGGCCTGCTCCGAACGGCGCCTGCCCGGTCGCCGCGTACGCGAGCACGCCGCCGAGACTGAAGATGTCGGTTGCCGGGCCGACGTCGCGGCCTTCGGCCTGCTCCGGCGACATAAATCCGGGCGACCCGACGACCACGCCGCCGACATTGGTGAGCCAGGCTGAGTCCATCGCACGGGAAATGCCGAAGTCGATGATCCGCGGCCCGTCGCTGGCGAGCAGCACGTTTGACGGCTTGAGGTCGCGGTGCACCACGCCGGCCGCATGCACGGCGCCGAGGCCCTCGGCCAGTCCCGCCGCCAGCGTCAGGACTGACCTGACCGGCATCGGCCCGCGGGCCTCCACGGCATCGGATAGCGATGGGCCGGCGACATACGCGGTGACCAGCCACGGCTGCGGCCCGTCCGGGTCGGCGTCGACGACCGGGGCGGTAAAGATTCCGCTGACCCGGCGCGCGGCACTTACTTCCTGCGCGAACCTGCGCCGGAAACTGGGGTCGTCGGCAAGCTCTGGCCGGATCAGCTTGACGGCGACGAGTCGCCCGCCAGGTGACTGGCCGAGATAGACGCGGCCCATGCCGCCAGTGCCCAGCCGTTTCAGCAGGCGGTACCTGCCGACCCAATGAGGGTCATCGGGCTGTAGCGCGTCCACGACAACCCCCGAGTAATCGATACCAGGACGACTACGCTGCAAACGCAATGTATCGCGTTTGAGCGGGACAGTGCGAGTATTAGCCGCGTTACGCCGTGAAGAGCGGCACACCGCGAACCGGACCGGGCACTACCGCAGACCGCCTATTCTTCGCATCGTGATCACCGAAGAGCCTCTCCCGCCCCTCGCTGAGCAGGTGCCGTTTCCTGAGACTTCGGTGGTGGCCATCGCTCCGCCCGGTACTGAGCCGGGGACGTGGGCCGGCGCGCCCAGCGCGGTCGCGGAGGACGGCGGGATCGTGCTGGCGTACCGCCTCCGCAACCCAGTTGACCAGGGCAGAGGCTACGCGATAGCCATCGCCAGGTCAGCGGACGGCGTCCGCTTCGAGACCATCGCCATGATCACCAAGGAGATGATGGACACCGAGTCGCTGGAGCGGCCTGCCCTCGTGCGGACCAGCGACGGACGGTGGCGCCTCTACCTGAGCTGCGCGACCTGGGGCACCAAGCACTGGCGGGTCGAGATGATCGAGGCCGCGACGCCGGAGGAGTTCACCCCCGACGGGAGCAAGGTGGTCCTGCCAGGTGGCCCCGACCGCGCGGTCAAGGACCCGGTGATCGTCATTCAGGGCGCGACGTGGCACTTGTGGGCATCGGTGCACCCGCTCGATGATCAAGCCAGCACTGACCGGATGACCACGGACTATGCGACGAGCCAGGACGGTATTTCGTGGACCTGGCACGGTCATGCGCTGAGTCCGCGCCCCGGCGAATGGGACGCGCGCGGTGTCCGGGTCTCGGCGGTGCAGTTCACTGCGGGCGGTGTGATGGCCTACTACGACGGCCGGGCCAGCGCAGAGGAGAACTACGAGGAGCGGACCGGGCTTGCGGCCGGCGCCTTGCCAGGCGGCCTGGCTGCGGCTGGTTCCGCTCCGGTCGCGGAGGCGCCCGGCGGCCGCGGGCTTCGCTACCTGGACATCGTCGATCTCGGCAATGGCAGTCAGCGGTTGTACTACGAGCTGACCAGGCCGGACGGCCTCCACGAGCTGCGGACCGAATTGCGTCACCTGGGCGGCGCTGACCTGGCGTCGGACGCCTCGGCTGCCTGAGACGTCGGCGCGGTAGCTTTCGTATTTCGGGCTAGTTGTGCGACCTGCGGCGTACTTACGGCTGCAGAGCTCAGCGGCTAGAAGTCGCGCGGGCGGCCGTTACGCGCCTGCCGCTGTCCGGCCGGCCGGGCGCCGACCAGGCCGCCTGAGTTGTCTCGCGGCTGGACCCAGTGGCTGAAGTCGTCGCCGGTCAGGTCGCTGAGCAGTTGGATATCCGCCTCGAAGTAGGGGATGAGCGCCTGACGCTGCTGCCAGGTCAGTGGCCGCCGCGGCGCTGCGCCGTCCTGCAGGCGGCTCTCCAGCCGGTCAATCATCCCCTTGCCCGCGTGGCCGGGCAGCCGGGCGATCATGGCCGAGCCCGCCCGTACCATGGTGGACAGGGTCTGGTGCCGCCGGGTGTGCTCAGGATCTGCGGTCACGTTCTCCCGCGGCACCTCAGTCACCACTCCCTGCGCGATGCCGAGGAACGCGCAGATCCGGTTCAGCGACCCGGCCGGATCGTCGACCAGATCCCGGTATCGGAAAACCAGCACCCGTTCCTGCGGAAACACCGAGTAGAGGTGCTGAAGCTGCTGTCCGTACAGGCCGAGGCGCCGGTAGTGCCAGAAGTCCGCCCAGCCCGCCGCGATCCGCCGTTCTTCGTCGGCGCAAGCCTCAACGAAGTCGTCGATAGGGTCAAGGCCGGCCGACCACAAGTGAGTCCAGTTCGAATGGGCCCGCTCGACCGGGTCGCGCAGCACGACGATCAGCCTGGCAGCAGGGATGAGCGTCTTGATCCGTCGCTGTGCATCACGTCTGTACAGGTAGAACGGCGTGGACTCACCGCGCAGGGCGCCTGGCGGAGCGGCCTCGAACAGCGCCTCGTAGTCGGATCGCCGCCAGACGTGCTCACGGTAGGTCTTGGCGTCACCGGGCCCGCCTTGCGTTGGCGGCGGACCGTCAGTGAGGAAGTACTTGGGTTCCTTGACAGCCGACAGGTACAGCCCAGGATGCTGGGCGAGCGCTGCGTGCAGGGCCGTCGTGCCCGATTTCGGCGCGCCCGCCACGAAGAAGTCTGGCAGCGCCACTTCGTCCTCCAGACAATCTACTTCGCCCATCTTATTAGTAGGATCCGGGCGTCTTGATAGAAGCTTCTTCAGCAGGGGTTCCGCGTCGCCAGCCGCTACCCCAGCCGTTGCGGCGCTAACGCGTCCGCCTGTCTGAGCCCCCGCGGACTCTTCATAAATCTGAGCGGATTTCGCGGCGGTTATGCCCGATGTGTGGTCACCAAACACATGAAACGTGCCGGAACTCCCGGTCCAGGCAGGCCAGCCCGCGCTGAGGGTCACTGTCGTACGCCGCCGGTAGCGTGCTGTTAAGCAGTCTTGATCCAGGTAGCCAATCAGCCAGCGGAGGCCCACATGAGCACCGCAAGCCAGACATTGACCGGGGAGCGAGCCGACCTCCTGGCGACACTCGCCAAGCACCGCTACTTCCTGCGGTTCACCGCCCGTGAGCTGACCGACGAGCAGGCGGCCAGCCGGACGACCGTGAGCGAGTTGTGCATTGGCGGCCTCATCAAGCACGTTGCCGCTGTCGAGCGGCAGTGGGCCAGGTTCATTGCGGAAGGGCCGTCAGCAATGGGGGGCTGGGACGACGAAGCCGCGATGCAGGCATGGGCCGACGGTTTCCGGATGCTGCCGGGCGAGACACTGTCCGGCGTGCTGGATGGCTACGCGGCGGCCGCGAGGCAGACGGACGCACTGCTTGCCTCGCTGCCTGACCTTGACGCCGCTCAGCCGCTGCCAGAGGCACCGTGGTACGAGCCAGGAGCGAGCTGGTCGGCGCGGCGAGTGCTGTTGCACGTCATCGCCGAGACCGCTCAGCACGCCGGGCACGCTGACATCATCAGGGAAGCCATCGACGGCGCTAAGACCATGGGTTAGCGGGCATCCGGTCGCTTCGGCGATCACCGTTCTGGCCCAGATAGCCGGAGGCGGTTAATCCGGCGCGGCTCACCCGGCGGCTCTGACTACCTGGCCGCGGGTAGATGATCAGGTTGTGGCAGACCAGGAAAGCCGGGAGCCTCCGCCGGGGCTGCGCCCGATGCTGGCTACCGCAGGCGTCCTGCCGTCAGATGACGCTGGGTGGGCGTATGAGATGAAGTGGGACGGCCTGCGCGCGCTGGCTTTCGTCTCAGGTGGCAAGGTCAGGCTCACCTCGCGTACGACTCGCGACATCACCCACGTCTACCCGGAACTGGCCGGCCTCGCCGCCGCGTCCGCTGCGAGCCAGGCGGTCCTTGACGGCGAGATCGTGGCGTTCGGTGGCGGCGAGTGGCCCGATTTCGAGGCGCTCCAGCAGCGAATGAACATCGCGTCGGCCGCGCAGGCGAGACAACTCGCCGCCGACGTTCCAGTCAGCTACCTGGCATTCGACTTGCTGTGGCTCAACGGCCGTTCCCTGCTCGAGCAGCCGTACTCGCGGCGCCGGTCGCTGCTGGAAGGCCTCGGCCTCAACGCGGCCCACTGGCAGGTACCGCCGTCCTTCACCGGCGAGTCCGGTGCCGACGTCCGGGCAGTGTCCCGCGAGCACGGCCTCGAAGGCGTGATGGCCAAGCGCATCCGGTCGCGCTACGAGCCGGGCCGCCGGTCTGCCGCCTGGCGGAAGATCAAGAACGTCCACCGGCAAGAGGTCGTGGTCGGCGGCTGGAAGCCAGGCGAGGGTGGCCGGGCGGGCTGGATCGGCTCGCTGCTCGTCGGCGTGTACGACGAGGATCGGTTTGTATACGCCGGGCACGTCGGGACCGGGTTCAGCCAGCAAACGCTGCGGATGCTCGGTGGGCGGCTGGAGCCGCTGGGCCGCGACGACTCGCCGTTCGGAGCGAGCATTCCTGCTGAGGACGCGCGGCTCGCGCGCTGGGTTGAGCCGGTGCTCGTCGCCGAGGTGGCGTTCGCAGGCTGGACCAAGTCCGGCCGGCTGCGCGCGCCGGCCTACAAGGGCCTGCGCGACGATAAGGAGCCAACCGAGGTGACCCGTGAGCCCTGATCCGCGGAAAGTTCAGGTGGACATTGACGGTCGGACGCTCACGCTGTCCAACCTTGACAAGGTGCTGTACCCCGAGGCCGGTTTCACCAAAGCCCAGGTGATCGACTACTACCACCGGATCTCGCCGGTAATGCTGCCGCACATCGCGTCCCGGCCGGTGACGATCAAGCGGTATCCCGAGGGCGTCGACGGTGAGTTCTTTTTCCAGAAGAACGCGCCGGCGCATCGGCCTGACTGGGTGCCGACCGCCCGAATCGCCTCGCCTGGCTCGACCAAGTCACGCGAGACCATTGAGTACATCCTCGGCGGCGACCTGCCAACCCTGATCTGGGCTGCCAACCTGGCTGCGCTCGAACTGCATACACCGATGTGGCGGTATCCGGCGATCGGAGAGCCCGACCTGCTGGTCTTTGACCTGGATCCGGGACCGCCGGCCACCATCGTGGAGTGCTGCCAGGTCGCGCTCATGCTTCGCCCGCTGCTCACGGAACTCAGCTTCCAGCCGGCTGCGAAGACCTCCGGCGGCAAGGGCCTGCAGCTCTACGCAGCCGCGTCGGGCATGACCTCGCAGCAAGCAAGCGACGTGGCGAAGGACCTGGCCGAGCAGCTGGAGGCCAGGCACCCGGACCTGGTGGTCTCCCGGATGACGAAGGCGCTGCGGCGGGGCAAGGTGCTGATCGACTGGAGTCAGAACAACGCGGCGAAGACCACCGTCGCGCCCTACTCGCTGCGTGCCAGGCCGCGGCCGACGGCGTCGACGCCGGTGAGCTGGGATGAGGTTTCCGCCTGCAGGCGCGCTGAGGACCTGGTCTTCACCGCTGACGAT
>Ga0335075_10005624_pt1 | contig 19416 bp, 14 predicted proteins | sample Lox_Sample_24_FD_206723 | JGI IMG/M metagenome (GOLD analysis project Ga0335075, IMG submission 206723) | Soil microbial communities from Loxahatchee National Wildlife Refuge, Florida, United States - Lox_Sample_2.4 | ecosystem: Environmental > Terrestrial > Soil > Wetlands | place: USA...
AGATCGGCCCCGGCTGCTCGATCCAGGACACCGCGGTGATCCACTGCGCCACCGATTTGCCCACGATCATCGGCAAAGACGTCGTGGTCGGACACGGGGCGATGCTCGAGGGCTGCACCATCGACGACGGCGCCCTGATCGGGATGGGCGCGATCGTGCTCCAGCACGCGCGCGTCGGAGCCGGCGCGATGGTCGCCGCCGGCGCGGTCGTGTCGGAGCGCACGGAGATCCCGCCCGGCGTCCTCGCTGCCGGCGTCCCCGCACATGTAAAGAAAGAGCTCTCGGGCTCGGCGCTGGCCTGGACAGGTCGCGCCGCCGAGCATTACCAAGAGCTCCGCGAGCAATATTTGAGAACAGCGTTTCCTAGAGAGGAGAAGCAGCGTGCCTGAGATGCTGATCGGAGGTGAGTGGCGCGAGGCCGCCGCTCACGAGGAACGACTCGAGGTGGTCAACCCGGCCACCGAGGAGGTCGTCGACAGCGTGCCCGCCGGCTCGCCCGAGGACGTCGAGCTCGCGGTGGCGACGGCCAAGCGCGCGTTCGCCGAATGGTCCAAAACGGACGTCGAGAAGCGCGCCGGAATCCTCGCCAAGGCGGCCGACCTCGTACAGACCAACGCCAAGGAGCTCGCGGCCACGCTCACCTCCGAGCAGGGCAAGCCGATCGCCGAGTCGATGGGCGAGGTGAGCCATCTCGCGCACGGACTGCACTTCTACGCCGAGGCGGCGACCAAGGTCCGCGGCGCCTACCAGGACCTCCCGTCGACGCTCGGGCCCGCCTACGGGATGGTGATCCGCCGGCCGATGGGCGTGTGCGCGGCGATCACCCCGTACAACTTCCCGCTGACCTTGCTGGGCACCAAGGTCGCCCCGGCGATCGCTTCCGGCAACACGGTGGTGGCCAAGCCGGCCGCGACGACGCCGCTCGCGACACTCCAGGTCGCAAAATTATTCAGTGAGGCCGGTCTCCCCGACGGCGTACTGAACGTGGTCACCGGCCGGGGCAAGGACATCGGCGACGCGCTCGTCGGGCACCCCGACATCCGACGCGTCGCCTTCACGGGGTCAACGCAAGTCGGCAGGCATGTGGCGAAACTGGCCGCCCCCGACCTGAAGCGCCTGACCCTCGAGCTCGGCGGCTCAGACCCGGTGATCATCTGCGCCGACGCCGACGTCGACGCCGCGGTCAAAGCGGTGATCATCGGTCGCTACTGGAACGCCGGGCAGGCGTGTCTGGGCTGCAAGCGGGTGTTCGTGCACGACTCGGTGTTCGACGACTTCGTGGCGCAGCTGGTCGAGCGGGTGAGCCGGTATGAGCCGGGAGACGGGACGGTCAAGGCCGAGAAGCCGAAGCTCCGCATGGGCCCGATCCACACCAAGCAGGGCCGCGATGAGCTGCTCGAGCAGATCGAGGATGGGATCTCCAAGCAGGGCGAGTTGCTGATCGGAGGCGGGACCACGGAGAACGCGAAGGGCTGGTTCCTCGAGCCGGCGGTCATCGCCGAGCCCGCCGAGGACTCTCGGCTCACGCGCGAGGAGGTGTTCGGACCGGTGCTGCCGGTGTTCCGCTTCAGCGACTTAGACGAGGCCATCACCCGCGCGAACGACACGCAGTACGGCCTCGGTTCGAGTCTCTGGACGCACGACGCACGACTGATACACCGTGCCGCGCAGGAGATCGAGTCGGGCATGACCTGGGTCAACCAGATTCACTACGGCTACGACGAGCTGCCGTTCGGCGGCGTCAAGGCGTCCGGATACGGCAAGGAGCACGGGATCGAGGCGCTCGATTCCTACGTCGAGATCAAGTCCGTCGTCGTGGGAGGGCTCAACTGATGGCTGTCACCTTTACCAGTGAAGGTCCCATTGCCTTCATCACCCTCGAGCACCCGCCGGCCAACTCGTATGACCTGGCGTTCATGACCGAGTTCGCGGACGCTGTAGACGAGGCGCTCGGCGACCCTACGCGGGTGGTCATCGTCCAGAGCGCGAGCGAGAAGTTCTTCTCCGCCGGCGCCGACATCAAGCGCTTCCTCGAGGGCGACGTCGAGGCGAACATGGAGATGATCCGCATCAGCCAGGCCACCTTCCGGCAGATGGCGGCCGCGTCGCAGGTGTTCATCGCGTCGATCGCCGGGCATGCGCTCGGTGGCGGGCTGGAGATCGCGCTCGCGTGCGACATCCGCCTCGCCGCCGCCGGCTCCTACCGGCTGGGCTTGCCCGAGGTCACACTCGGCCTGCTCCCCGGCAACGGCGGTACGCAACGCCTGACGCGGATGATTGGTCCCAGCCGCGCGCTCGAGCTGATCCTCACCGGCCGCACCTACGGCGTCGAGGACGCTCGTGCCTTCGGCTTGATCGCGGACGTGTACGACGCCGGCGAGGCCGATGCCAAGGTCCGCGAGTACGCGGAGCGGCTGGCCGGCGGCGCGGTCCTGGCGCAGACCGCGATCAAGCGGTGCGTCTACGAGGGCGGCGAGCGGACGCTCGAGGAGGGGCTGGCCCTCGAGGGCGAGCTGATGGAGGCGCTGTTCCGCACCCAGGACTCGACCGAGGGCCTCACCGCGTTCGTCGAGAAGCGCAAGGCGGAGTTCGTCGGCACATGACCACCGTCGAGGCCACCTATCCCGGCTCGTTCATCGCCGGCGCCCAGCACCGCAACGCCGGCGATGAGCTTCAGGTCGTCAATCCCGCCGACGGCCGGGCGTTCGCGAGCATCGCGGCCGCCTCGGCCGCCGACGTCGACACCGCCGTGCAGGCGGCCGCCGAGGCGCAGCGCGCCTGGTCAGAGCTCGCGGTGTCCAAGCGCGGCGAGATCCTCGGGCGCGCCGCCCATCGCGTGGAGGAGCACCTCGACGAGCTGATCCCGCTGCTCACCCGCGAGCAGGGCAAGACGCTGCGTGACTCGCGGATCGAGTTGACCAAGGCGATCGACACGCTTATGCACTACGTGGGTCTGTCGAAGTCACTGCGCGGAGCGCACACCCCGAACCTCGACCCCGGCGTCGAGGGCTATGTCCTCAGGCGGCCGCTGGGCGTGGTCGGGGCGATCGTCCCCTGGAACTTCCCGACCACGCTGCTCTGCAACAAGCTCGCGCCGGCGCTGGTGGCCGGCAACGCCGTGGTCGCCAAGCCGGCGGCGACCACGCCGCTGACCACGCTGCGGTTCGCGGAGCTGCTGACGGAGGGCGGGCTCCCCGAGGGCGTGTTCAACGTGGTCACCGGAAACGGCTCGGTCGCTGGCGAGGCGCTGGTAACCCATCCGCTCGTGCGCAAGATCGCCTTCACTGGGTCGACGCCGGTGGGCGAGCGAATCATGGCGTTGTGCGCATCGGGCGTTAAGCGCGTGACGCTCGAGCTCGGTGGCTCGGACCCGATGATCATCTGCGATGACGCCGATCTGGCCGCGGCTGCCAGCGCGGCGTCAATGGGTCGCTTCTACAACTGCGGACAGGCCTGCCTGGCGATCAAGCGCGTGTACGTATTCGAGTCGGTCGCCGAGGAGGTGATCGAGTCCGTGGTCGCCAAGACGAAGCGCTTGAAGGTCGGGCGCGGCGACGCCGAGGGGACGCAGATGGGCCCGATGCACACCAATGCCCAGCGCTCCGAGGTCGCCGGCCAGGTGTCGCGATCGGTCAGCGCTGGCGGTGAGCTTCTCGCCGGTGGCAGCGCCCCCGACGACGCGGATCTGATCGACGGCTTCTTCTATGAGCCGACCGTCGTGATCGACCCGCCGCACGACTCGCCGATGGCGATCGAGGAGGTGTTCGGCCCGGCCCTGCCGATCTGGCGGGTCGCCGACCTCGACGAGGCGATTGCCCACGCGAACGCCTCCCAGTTCGGCCTGGGGTCCTCGGTGTGGACGCGCGATCTGGCGCGTGCGCGCGAGGCGGCGAACCGGATCGAAGCCGGATACACCTGGATCAACTCGCGCACCAAGGTCTACGACGAGCTGCCGTTCGGCGGCTGGAAGTCGAGCGGCTACGGCAAGGAGCACGGCGAGGAGGCGTTCGACTACTACACCGAGACCAAGTCGGTCGTGCTCGGGGCGTCGTGAGCGACTCGCCCGGCCTGTGGGACCGAGCGTCGCTGCCCTCGCCGGTAATCCCCCTCGAGCGCAGCTTCGAAGGATGGCTCGGCCTCGAGTGGATCGAGCTCGAAGCCGACTCCGCCCACGTCCGCTTTGAGGTCCGCGAGAACCTCAAGCAGCCGCTCGGCCTGCTGCACGGCGGTATCTACTCCGCCGTCGCCGAGACCGTGGCCTCGGTCGCCACCGTCAACCGTGTGTGGGAGGACGGTTATGTCGGGTCGGGTCTGAGCAACTACGCCAGCTTCCTGCGGCCGGTGAGGGGCGGCACGCTGGACGTGATCGCCAAGCTGCGCGGCCACGACGACCGCGAATGGACATGGGGGCATGAGTTCATCGACGAGGCCGGGAACCTGTGCGCGCTCGTCGAGGTGACGATCGCGGTGCGGCCGGCGCCGGGTCGCTCGCTTCCTCGTTAGCGGTCGACTACGTTCTCGACCGCGTGGGGGAGGTCCGCGAGCGCGGTGGCGACGGCGCCCATGAGCTCGGCTCGCAGTCCGAGCTCGGCCGCGTGTATGCGGACGGCGTCGGCGGCGGCCGGTTGGGCGTAGCGGTCGATTGACTCCCGGATCCCCGCCAGGAGTGGTTCGCCGGCGGCGCTGAGCTCTCCCCCGACGATGATGGCGTCGGGATTCAGGGCGTTGCACATGTCGGCGAGCACGCGGCCGAGCGTGCGGCCGGCGGCGACGATGACCCGCGAGGCGGCGGGATCGCGGCCGAGGTCGGCGAGCGATGCTTCATCTCGGTCGCTGCTCGGTGATCGTACGAGGGCCAGTTGGCGGCGCACTTCGGTGATCGAGACGACGGTTTCGAGGCATCCGCGGTTGCCGCAGCGGCACAGGGTGGCGACCTCGGGCAGCTGGGTGTGGCCAATTTCGCCGGCGATGCCGAGGGTCCCGCGGTAGGTCTCGCCGTTCAGCACCAGTCCGGCGCCGATGCCGTGCGATGCCTTGACGTAGATGAAGTTCCGGCATCCCCGGGCGGCGCCGAAGCGCTGCTCACCGCGAGCTCCCATGTTGGCGTCGTTGTCTACTCCGACCCGGCGGCCGACCCGTGCCTCCAGCTCGCGCGCCGGGTTCAGGTCCACCCACGCGGCGAGGATCGTCGGCGAGCGCACCACCCCCGTACTGCCGTCGAGTGGACAGGGTATGCCGGCGGCGACGCTGGACAGATCGGAAGCGGCCAGGCCTGCCTCGTCGAGGCCTCGGGCGAGCAGACCCGCGGCGGTATCGAGGGCATCGGTGGCCCGATGGTCGACATCAATCGACTGGCAGTGCTCGGCCAGAATCCGGCCACTCGTCTCCGCGACGGCGGCAAACACATGGCTGTGACCGAAGTCGATCGCCCCCACGAACCCGTCGGGTGCGTTCGGGAAGAGGAGTGTCGACGGGCGGCCGCGACCCGCGGCGGGGTCGGTGCGCCGCTCGGCAACCAGACCGTGGGAGAGCAGGTCCTGTACGGCCTCAGCGGTAGCGCTTCGTGACAGGCCGGTCATCCGGCTCAGCTCCACGCGGGTGACCCCGGTGCGCTCGCGGATCACACCGAGCAGCAGCTGCCTGGTTCGCTGGCGGCGAGGAGACGCGTTGGGGAGGTTTGCTGCCATGTGGCGAGCGAAAACACTACAGGCAGTTCGTCCGCTGACAGGTATAAATCCAGTTGGGTTTTTTCCGCTTGACAGTCGCTCCTTTGAGGAGTAATCCTCCCGCCCCGGTTGCCGGATCTGAGAGGGAGATCTGGACTCGAAGCCTGCTCATATGAGGAGGGGTAGATGAGAGTTCCGCGGCGGTTCGTGGCGGTCCTGTTCGTGATGTGCGTGGCGGCGATGGGGAGGACGGTTCACCTGCGGTCCCTGCGGCGCGTGCCGTTCGTGTGGAAACTCATCACGTTTGGCCTGGCCGCGGCGACGCTGCTCCTCGTCAACGCGCCCGCCGCCGTGTCGTCCACGGCCCTGCCCTCCGATGTGCCGTATGCGCTTCCCGTCACGGCCCTGCCGGGCGCTACGAAGTCGCCGACGGTCGCCGCCGATGCGCCCTATACGCCTGCGGTCCTCAATCTCATAGCCCAGCTCGAGCCGGGTAACCACCCCACCGAGGCGGAGCTGGCTAACGCTGACGCACTGTTTCACGGCGGTACCAACTCGACCTGTTACAACGTTGGCCCAGTGGCGGCGCCAACCGGCACCTCGCCGAGCATCACGCCGATGTGTTGGAGCGACGCGCAGGGCATCAATGTGACCTCCGGACCTAACGTGGCGATGACCACGGGGCCGATGGACCTGATGGGGTTGGGCGCCACCTTTAACCGCTCGCTGGCGAACGTGTGGGGCCAGACGGAGGGCAAGGAGGGACGCGAGCTGATGGTGACCGGCCTGTTTGGGCCGCAGACCGATCTCGACCGCATGCCGGACTGGGGCCGGAATCTGACGACCACCGGCGCGGATCCGTACCTGAGCGGCCAGCTCGTCGCGGCTCAGATCAACGGGATCCAGGGCGTCGGGCTGATGTCCGAGATGAAGCACTTTGCCGCCTACAACGGCGAGGACATGAGTACCAACAGCCAGGTGCAGGACCAGGCCATGCACGAGCTCTACCTGACTCCCTATGAGGCTGGGTTCGTCGGCGGTCGGGCTGCCGCCACGATGTGCTCCTACCAGCTCTTCCAGGACACCGCGACCACTCTCCCGGGGCCCGAGAGCTCGCTCGCGTCGACGTATCCGCTCAGCCCGTTCGGCTCCTCAAGCCAGCAGACCTGGCCGCTCGATGAGTCCCACCAGGCGTGCGAGCAGCCCCTGACGCTCACTTATGCGCTGCGGGACCTCTGGGGTTCCAAGGCGATGGTCGGATCGGACTACGGGGCGTCCTACAGCACCTCCGGGATCAATCAGGGCGAGCAGCAGGAGATGCCCTTCAGTAACACCAACTTCAGTGACTCCAACCAACCGAGCAGCGGCTTTGGCGGCTCCGGCACCGACCCGACCGGGGACACGTGTGCCAGCGCGACCGGCGCGCCCGAGCCGTGCACGACGCCCGGCGCCGTGCACGTGGCCGGGATCCCCGGGCCGGGCTGCCCGGTCGATGGGTGCACGCTCGTGGAAGCGGTCGCCAACGGCACGGTCAGCCTCCCGGTGTTCAACCAGGCGCTTGCGACCATGCTCTATCAGGAGCAGCGCTTTGGGTTGCTGGGCTGCACTTCCCAGCCCGTGGCCGGCACCTGCACCAACCCAAGTGGGGTCGACGGCAACCAGACCGGTCAGGCGCCGCTGCCCACCGGCCCCACGAGCGGGGCCACGCCGGGCGCTGACCTTGGCACCAAGAACGGCGACGAGGCCGTGGCTGAGCTCGAGTCCGAAGAAGGCGGCGTGCTCCTCAAGAACGATCGCGCCACCCTTCCCATCACCGGGTCCGACCTTCGCCAGGGTGTCCTGGTCACCGGGCCTGGGGCGCAGTACACGATCGCCGACCCAACGACCGAGGCCTCGGTCGGCTTCGAGGACCGCGACGTGATCAACCCGCTGCAGCAGCTCGAAGCGTTCAGCGGTCACCCGGGGGCGTTCACCTACGACCCGGCGCTGGATCCCGTGGGCGCGCCGGTGCCGGCTTCGGCGCTGTCGACCTCGTCATCCACCGTGACCGGCAATCTGGCGTTCAACGACAACGGCGCCAGCAAGACCGCGTCATCGGTCGACTACACGACGGTGTCGCCTCAGGGCCAGCTCGCCCCGGGTAAGTACGCGTGGACCGGCTACCTGTACGTTCCGACCAGCGATACCTACACACTGGACTTCCAGTTCAGCAACAACCTCGCCGCCCCCGCGACTCCGCCGATCGTGGCCACGTCGTGGTCGGCGGGCACGGCCACGCTGACGGTTCCGTCGGGTACGCCGGCGCCCGTGGGTACTCAGGTCATCGTGGGCGACGCCTGTCCTTCGGGGTACGACGGCACCTATACGGTGACTGCCTCGACGGCCACGTCTGTTTCATACGCGCTACCCAGCAATCCCGGCACTTGCAACGAGACTCTCAACGTCACCGGCGGGTCGTGGCAGCCGGGCTTGAGTTTCGGGTCCTTCGTCTTCCAGCCGGCGACGGCGACGCTCGACTTCGCCAGTACCGCCACTCCGCCGGCCGTCGGCTCGAGCATCACGGTTGCCGGGGTGACCCCGGCCGGCTATGACGGGACCTTCACGGTCACCGCCTCAACGCCGACATCGGTCACCTACGCTCTGAGCACCAACCCGGGCACCTATTCGAACGGCGGGACGATCGCGGTGTCATCGACCGGGCTGGCGTCGATCGGCGATATCCACATCAGCTTCGACGGCAGCCCGGCCGCACTGCAGCCGGCCGCAGAGGTGAATGACACGGCGACGGGAATCGCCGGCTCGCCAACCAACGCCGGCTATACACAGGCCGGCCTCACCAACCTCCAGTTCGCGGCAGGGGCGCTCACGGGCGGCAAGTACTACCCGATCACGCTCACCCTGGATAACACCGCCTCGGCGCCAGCCAGCTTCCGGTTTGGCTACAACCGAGCCAGCGGCGATATCGCCGACGCGGCCGCCGCAGCCAAGGGCAAGAGCATGGCCATCGTCTTCGTCGACGACTCCGGTGCTCCGCCCGAGGGGAACACCCCGACGGCGCTGACGATGGTGCCCAACCCCTATTACAACTCCTCCGAGCCCGTCTCGGACAGCAACCCGCCCTACATCTCGGGCGTCGACTCGTTGCCGGCCAACCAGGACGCACTCGTCCAAGCCGTGGCTGCCGCCAACCCGAACACGGTGGTGGTGATCAACAGCACGGATCCGGTGATCATGCCCTGGGTAGCCAACGTGAAGTCGGTGCTGGAGATGTGGTACTCGGGTGAGGAGGGCGGAACCTCCACGGCCCGGCTGCTGCTCGGCCTGGCCGACCCAAGCGGCCATCTGCCGATCACCTTCCCGGCCAAGGCGACGGACACGATCTGGGCCTACAACGAGACCGTGCCGCTGTACCCCGGGGACACCCTCGGCCCGCATCTGGATCGCCTGAATGGAAACGGCGGCTGCAGCACCACTGGGTACAACTGCCCGCCGGATACGACAACCAACGAAAGCGAAGGGATCTTTACCGACTACCGGTTCTTCGATAAGGAGGGCATCACGCCGCTCTTCCCGTTCGGATGGGGCCTGTCGTACACCCACTTCGCCTACTCCGGCCTGCAGGTGAGGCCGACCAGCGACGGCGGTTTCGACGTGAGCTTCAACGTCACCAACACGGGGAACGTGTCCGGCGCCGCGGTGCCACAGGTCTACCTGGGCGCGCCGAGCAACCAGCCGGCGGGGATCCAGTTCGCCGTCCGCCAGTTGGTCCAATTCACCCGGGTGCCGCTGCTGCCACACCAGAGCGAGCGGGTGAGCTTGGACGTCGCCGCGCGCCAACTGCAGTATTGGTCGGCCACTCGCCAGCAGTGGCTCCTGGCCACCGGTGATCGAACCATCTACGTGGGTAGCGCCGACGCCACGCATGCCCCCAGCGGGGACCCCGGCTCGCCCGCCAGCCTGCCGCTGCAAACGACCGTTGACGTGGGCGATCCGGGTGCGGCGACTGCCCTGGCGTGCACCGACGAGCAACTCAGCGCCACCGCGGTGACGGGTGATCTCGTCGTGCCCGCCGGCGATTGGTGCGATATGACGGACGCGACCGTAACCGGCAACCTGCTGGTCAGTCTCGGTAGCGCGGGGCTGCGCGTCGTCGGGTCAACCATCGACGGGAACGTCCGCTCCACAGGCACCCGTCGAGCTGCTGACCCGCTCAGTTCGGGCGAGGACGTCGTCTGCAACACGGTCGTCAAGGGCAAGATGTCGATCCTGTTCAGTGGTCGGTCGGTGCCCTGGAACCTGGGCCAGTGCGGTGGCGATACCGTCCAAGGGAGCGTGACGTTCGTGGCCAACCGAGCTACCGGCAGCTCGATCACCGGCACCTCCATCGGAGGGAACTTCGTGTGCCTGGGCAACGGCGGCGTCACCACTGCCGGCAATACCGTCCACGGCAAGACCATCGGCGAGTGCCGTTCGGGGCGCAGAAGGCGCTGAGGCTCTGGCGCAGGGCGGGCTCGCTGGTGCCCGCCCTGCGCCCCTCGGCCGCCGCGCTGGCCTCGGCCGCCGCGCTGGCCGCTTGCGGTAGCGGCGGTTCCGCGCCAACCCAATCCGCCCCCAGCACCTCCGTCCATTCTCAGGCGCCCGCCATAAGCCCGACGGCGCGGGTTCCATCCGCGACCGCGCTCGAGCACGACGTCACAGCCTTCTGGAGCGCTCACCCGGGCCTGTCCTCGTATGCGGTCCAGGACGTCCAGTACACGCCGTCGTCGCTGCGGCGCGTGGTGGCGGCGTGCACCGATGCCACGCCGGCAAGCAGCACCTCGTCCCAGGCCCAAAGGCTGCTCGCCTGTGCGCCGCTGATCTATTTCTTCTACAGCTACGGCAGACAGGGCGAAGTCGTCTCGTCCATCGACCTCGCCGACGAGATCTACTCCTACGCCGTCAGCGGCGCGCCGGCGAGCACGGGTGCGGTGTCGATTCTCGCCTCCACGCTGCGAGGCTGGGGCATTCCCGTCGCCTCCGCCGGCTCGACGACGCCTGCACCCGTCAACAGCCCGGAGGAGGAGGGGTTCGTTCGGGCAGCGGACCAGGGGATACTTGCCGCCGGTGCCGTCCGCATCCTGATCAAGGGTTACAGCGAAGGTGACCGGCACCCTGTGGAGACGATCTCCGCCGAGATCGGCAGCTCTTACTCACTCGAGACCTCAGCCCACGGCGACGCGACCGCGACCATCCGTATCACCCCCGAGGCCGCCTACGTCTCGGGCGATCCCGCGGGGCTCATCGGGTTGATCGGTCTGCCATCGGCGACCGCCGCGCGCATGCACGGACGCTGGATCGAGGTCACTCGCGGAACGCCCGAATACACAGACCTAACGACCGAAGACACGATCTCGGCCTTGCCCGCCAGCATCTTGCCCCTCGGCGTTTCGGCGGTGACCGTCCGGCATCAGACCGTCGCGGGCAAGCCGGCCGAGGTGCTGTCCTGGCGCTCGACGGCCGATGGCACCGGGAGCACGGGTTCCGTCGAATTGGACGAGTCGCTCGAACTGTCCGCTTCGCCCACCCACCTACCCGAGCGCGAGACGACCAACGTCGGCAACGAGTCCCAGACGGTCTCGTTCCTCGACTGGGGGCAATCGTTTCGGGTGCAAGCCCCGCCGTCGGCGGCGGTCGTTCCCCTCCGGGAAATCAGTGGTACCGCCGGCACGCCCTAGTGTCGCTCGCTGCGAGTCGGGGAGGGGCTATGAGCGAATGAGTCGGATCCGACGGGCGCGCGGCGACGAACTCGAGACGCTGCGCGAAATCGAACGCGAGGCGGGCCGCGCTTTTGCGACGACCGGCATGCTCGAGATCGCCGCTCACGAGCCCCCGTCAGCGGCGGAGCTCGAGGCGTACGTGTCGGCGGGACGCGCGTGGGTCGCCGTCGACGCCTCGGATCGCCCGGTGGCCTACCTCCTTAGTGACATGGTCGACGGCTGCGCTCACATCGAACAGGTCAGCGTCGTCCCCGAACATGCGCGACGTGGGATCGGGGCGAGCTTGATCGACCGTCTGGAAGCCGACGCCGCGGCCAAGAACCAGCCGGCGTTGACACTGACCACGTTCCGCGACGTGCCGTGGAACGCGCCGTACTACGCCCGCCTCGGATTCGTCGTGCTCGAGGTGACCGAACAGGGACCGGAGATGAGGGGGCTCATCGAGCGCGAGGAGCGCTCGATCCCGAGTGACATGGTCCGCGTCGCGATGCGACGCCCGACCGTTGCGCGCCGATCAAAATGAGGCCGATCGCGCCGGCCGCGGCGAATCCGGCAGTAACCCACATACCTGCGTTGATGCCGGCGAGGAGGCTGGCGGGGTTCGCCTCGCTCAAGGGATGCCCGCCGAAGTCGCCTGTGCTGGCGGCGACGGCGGAGACGATCGCGACTCCGAGCGCGGTGCCGAGCGTGAAGGAGATGTTCTGTGCCGCCGCGGCCGCGGCGTTGTCGCGTTCGTCTTTGACATCGAGCGAGAGGAGCGATCCAGCGGTGAAGGCGGCGCCCATGGCTACGCCAAAGCCGATCATCGAGAACACGAGCCCGACGAGCGAGCCGTGCGGGGCGGCACTGCGCGTGAGGGCCACCGCCGTCAACGCGAGCCCGCCGAGTCCACTCACCGCTACCCACAGGCCGCCGAGTCGAGCGATCAGGCGCTGGGCGAGTGCCGCCGCGCCAATCGAGGTGACCGTCATCACCGCCGCCACTCCGCCGAACTGCATCGGGCTGTAGCCCCGAACCTCCTGGAGCACCAGGCTGAGAGCAACCAGGAGTCCGTCGACGAGCATGCCCGCCACCAGCAGCGTCACGTTGCCGGCGCTCACCGTGGGAGAGTGGAACAGGCGGGGCGGCAGGAGCGGATCGGTGGCGCGTCGTTGTCGCAGCGCGAACGCGCTCAGCAGTGCTGTAGCCGCGATTGCCGTCGACGGCTCGAGCCAGCCGGTCGATGGTGCGGATGGCAGCTCGCTGATCACGAAGAGTAGGAGCGCCGCTCCCGCGCTGAACAAGGCGAGGCCTGGCAGGTCCAGCCGCCCGGGTGCGCGATCCGCGCGGTCGCCGGGCAGGATCGAAATCGCCACCGGGAGCACGACTAGGCAGGCGATCGCGCTGCTCAGGTAGATCCACCGCCAGCCCAGCCCGGCCGTCACCAGCCCGCCCAGCAGCAGTCCACCTGTGGAGCCGATTCCGCCGATCGCGGACCAGGTGGCGATCGCCGTGCGCCGGTCGCGCTCTTCGCTGAAGATGTCGGTGAGCAGCGCTAGAGCGGCTGGGATCAGCAGCGCCGCGGACGCGCCCAGGCCCACTCGCGCCGCGATGAACATCGCGCTGTCAACGGCGGCTCCACAGGCCACGAGCGAGAGCAGGGTCCCAGCCAGCCCCGCCAGGATCACCGGTCGGCGCCCGATGAGGTCGGCGAGCCGCGCGCCGACGATCAACAGCGCCGCGGCCGGCAGCGTCGCCGCTACCAGGCTCCACTGCAGGCCCGCGGAATCCAAACGGAATGCTCTCCCGATCGACGGAGCCGCGACCATCACGCTCGTCGCCCCCATGACGTCGATCAAGAAGGCGCAGCACAGCACCACCAGCACCAGCAGGCGCCTGCCTTTGATCCCGGTCACGTCAACGATGTCGCGAGCTGCTCGTACGCGGGCGTGAGCTCGACCCACCGCACTCGCCACGCACCCGGCTCGCGGCCGGCGAGATACGCGGCCAGGTCCTCGACGTGCGTCTGCCAGCCCGCGCCGTGCGCCGCGAGCTCGGCGAGCGGAATGCCGCGCTGCTCAACCACCAGCCGCGTCTGGTCACCCGCCGGGCTCAGGATCGCCTCGATCGCATTCTCCTCAGGGGTACCGGCATCAAACGTGACCAGCAGACGGCGAGGCGCATCGCACACGTCGATCCGTCCCCGTCCCTCAGAGTCGCTCGTGAACGAGACGTGCACGCGGCCGCCGAGGCACAGGTCCCCCTCGACGGTGGCGATCCAGCGCGCGAGACGGCTGGGCTCGGTGATCGCCGACCACAGATCCTCGATGTCGGTGTCGTAGACATCCTCCATCCGGATCGCACCCGCGACATCGTCGATCCGCCGGAGGCTGCCCACAATGCGATTGCCGGGCTGGCTCACTTCGACCCTCGTGGCCGGCGCTTTCCGCGAGCGACCTCGGTGTGCAACGCGTCCAAGCGCTGCTCCCACAGCGCTCGATAGCGACCCAGCCACCCGTCGACTTCGGCGAGCGGCTCGGGCCGCAGGCGATAGATGCGCCACTGCGCCTGCTGATCCACCTCGACCAGGCCGGCCTCGCGCAACACCCGCAGGTGCCGCGACACGCCCGGGCGTGCGATGGTCAGCTGGGCGGCCAGCTCACCGGCGCTCGCCGGATGCTCGCGCAGAACCTCCAGCATCGTCCGTCGGCTCTCGTCCGACAGCGCATGTAGCACGGCGTCCATTCAGTTGAATGTACCCAATCGGGTACGTAACTGTCAAGGTACATAACTACGCTGTTACCTGAGTAGTGCTACCGGGGCATGAGGATGCTCTCGTCAGTCGCCGGGTCGGCATACAGCCGAGCGATCTCGGCCGCGCGGCACTCCAGGCAGCGGCGCTGGTTCAGGTAACCCTTGTCGGTGATCTCGCCCGCGTCGAGGCTCGGCGGCTTCTCGAGCAGGAGCAGGCGCTCGATCCGGGACGCGGAGCCGGCGCCGGCATTCACGTCCGCGAGCGCGCGGGCCAGGTGCGCGCGCAGGCGCGGGTCGTCGAGCGGAACGTCCTCGGACGCGCCGAGCGACTTGCGCGCCTCGGCCTGGTTGACCCAGGCCAACGCCGCCAGGTACTCGGCGTTCTGCCCGCAGATGGCGGCGTCGCTCAATAGCCTCGCCGCGCTCAGCAGCCGTGTCCGGAGCGATCCCACCGCCACCCAGGTCCCGGTCAGCAGCTTGAAGTTCTCGCTGATCCGACCGTCGAACATGATCCCCTTGTTGGGGTCCTGCTCGTCGATCAGCTTGACGGCGTCGCCCGAGCGGTAGAAGCCCTCCTCGTCGAAGGTGACCGTGGTCAGCTCGGGCTCGCGGTAATAGCCCGGGGTGATATTGGGGCCGCTGGCACGGAGCTCGAATCTGTCGGCGACGGGAGCAAGCTTGATCGTGCACCCGGGAACCGGGACGCCGATGCACCCGGTCGGGGCCCCTAGATAGTGCATGCTCGTGGCGGTCGGAGAGGTCTCGGTGGTGCCCCAGCTCGAGGTCAGCGGCACCTCGTGGTCGGCGTGCTGGGAGGCCAGCTTGCGCAGTCGCGTGGCCAACGCGTCCGGGAGCGCGGCGCCCGCGTAGAACATGTAGCGCAAGCGGCTGAAGAAGCGGCTGGCCAAGTCGCCGTCGTGCTCGAGCGCGGGCGCGAGCAGGGCATAGCCGGCCGGGACGTTGAAGTAGAGCGTGGGGGGAACGTCGCTGAGCGCCGCCAGCGTCCGCGGGAACAACGGCGGCGCCGGCCGGCCGTCGTCGATGTAGATCGTCCCGCCGTGGAACAGCGCCATGTTCAGGTTGTGGTTGCCGCCGAACGTGTGGCTCCAGGGCAGCCAGTCGACCATCACCGGTGGCTCGTCGCGCAGGAACGGCCAGATCGCGACGTGCATGGCCTGGTTTGAGCACAGCATCCGGTGGGTGTTGATGACCCCCTTGGGGACGCCGGTCGATCCTGATGTGAAGAGGAGTTTGGCGATCGCGTCCGGACCGGGATCGCCATCGAGCGGGCGGCCCTCACGGGCGAGCAACTCGTCCAGGCGCAGCGCTCCCTCCCGCTCGCCCCGCGCGACCAGCGTCAAGGGCACGATGCCGGTCAGGGCCTCGAGCGCCGGGCCGAACGGTCCGGCGTCATCGGCAAAGACCAGCCCGGGCTCGGTCAGCTCCGCGATGGCCTTGATCCGCATGTGATCGGTGCTCATCAGCGAGTAGGCGACGCTGATCGGCATCGCCGGGGCCCCGGCGACGTAGGCGCCGAGGCTGACCAGCAAGTGCTCCAGCGAGTTGCCGGACAGGATCATCACCGGCTTCTCGGGACCGAGGCCGAGGTCTCGAAACGCGCGGCCGAGCGCGTCCGACTTCCGCAGCGCCTCGCCGTAGGTGAGCGCGGTCCAACCGTCCTGACCGTCGCGCACTGCGGCCAGTACGCGGTCGGGATGCTGAGCGGCCCGCTTACGCAGGACCGCGGAGATCGATGGCTCGGGGTCCGGCAAGGCCAGGCGCGAGCTCAGGATGATCGTCCCGTCGGGACGGCGCTCCATCTCGGTGTCGGGGGTCGCGAAGGTCTGGAGCTCTAGCAACGGGGTCATGCGCCCTCCCTCATGGCCGGTCAAGCAGCGTGGACAGCACGATCAAGGTGCGCGTGCGCACGATGTTCGGATCGCGTCGCAGCCGCTCGACCAGCCGCTCGAGGTGGTCGATGCTGTCGACGCGCGCGCGGATCACCGCGTCGGCCTCGCCCGAGACCGTGAACGCGGAGACGATCTCCTCCACCTCGGCCAGCGAGCGTCCGACGTCCGCCGGCGAGGTCCGATCGGCGCAGTAGATCTCGATCAGCGACTCGATCGCCTCCCCCAGCGCGCGCCAGTTGATCCGCGCGCCGTAGCCGACGATCACGCCGTCGTGCTCGAGGCGGTCGACGCGCCGCTTCACCGCGGTCGCCGACAGCCCCACGTCGGTCCCGATGTCGGCGAACGTGCGCTTCGCGCTCTCCTGCAGCAACGCAACAATTTTGCGGTCAACGGCGTCTAGAGGGCGACTGAGCTGCACGTGAAGGGCGATCGAGTGCGTCTTGGTTGCGTGGAGACTATCACCAGGCAACATTGCGCACATGACCGCCACCGCCCTTCCCACTGAACTCACCAGCCGGACGCTGCTCGAGCTCGACGGCGCCTCGCTGACCCTCGCCGACGCACTCGAGGTCGCCCGCGGTGGCCGCACGGTGCGATTGTCCGAGGACGCGGCGGCGGGCGTCGACGCGAGCCGCTCGCTCAAGCACGAGCTGATCGATCGCGAGATCCCGATCTACGGCGTGACCACCGGATTCGGCGACAGCGCCCACCGCCAGATCTCGCCCGCCAAGGCCGCGAAGCTCCAGCAGAACATCCTGCGCTTCATGGGCGTGGGGACGGGGCCGATCGCGCCCCCCGAGGTCACGCGGGTGACGATGCTGTTGCGGGCCAACTGCCTGTCGAAGGGCAACTCGGGCGTGCGCGTCGAGCTGATCGAGCGGGTGCTCGACCTCTTGAATCACGGCATCACTCCGTTCATTCCCGAGCGCGGGTCGTGCGGGGCGAGCGGTGACCTGGCGCCGCTGTCCTACGTCGGGCGGGCGCTGGCCGGCGACGGCCAGGTCCTCTACGACGGCGTTCCGAGGGCTGCTTCCGACGTGCTGACCGAGCTGGGGCTTGAGCCGATCCTGCTCGAGGCCAAGGAAGGGCTCGCCCTGACCAACGGCACCTCGTTCATGAGCGCGTTCGCGTGCCTGGCCGTGGGCGCTGCCCGCGAGCTGGCCGATCTGGCCGACCTGATGACCGCGATGGCCTCGGAGGCGCTGCTCGGCAACCGTGGCCACTTCAACGCTTTCCTGTTCGACCAGGCCAAGCCGCATCCGGGAATGGTCACGAGCGCACGCCATATCCGCGAGATCCTGGCCAAATCGGGGCTGGCGTCTGATTCTGATGAGTTGTTCGCCGGCGGCATGGACGGCGCCGGGTTTGTCGAGCTCGACCGCCAGGTGCAGGACAAGTACTCGATCCGGTGCGCGCCCCACATCGTCGGCGCGCTGCGCGACGTGCTCTCCTGGGTGGAGGAGTGGGTGTCGATCGAGATCAACTCCTCCGACGACAACCCGCTGTTCAACGTCGCCGGCGGCCGGGTCGAGAGCGGCGGCAACTTCTACGGCGGCCACATCGGCCAGGCGATGGACTCGCTGAAGGTGGCGCTGGCCAACCTGTGCGACGTGATCGACCGCCAGCTCGAGCTCGTCGTCGACGAGAAGTTCAACCGCGGTCTGACCGCCAACCTGATTCCGCGCTTCGACGTTTCTGATCCGGAAGCGGGCCTACATCACGGGTTCAAGGGCATGCAGCTGTGCGCGTCGGCGATGACCGCCGAGGCGATGCACCTGTGCGCGCCGACGACAATCCACTCGCGCTCGACCGAGGCCCACAACCAGGACAAGGTCTCGATGGGGACGATCGCCGCGCGGGACGCCCGCTCGATCGTCGAGCTTGCCCAGAACATCGCCGCGATTCACCTGATGGCCTGCTGTCAGGCGCTCGAGCTGCGCGGCGTGGAGAAGGCCAGCCCCCGCACCCAGGCCGCCTTCCGCCTGGTGCGCGAGCACATTCCGTTCCTTGACCGGGATCGCTACCTCGACGTGGACATCGCGACGACAGTCGCGCTGATCCAATCCGGAGCGATGTCCGAATTCGTGGGATAGGGCCCGGGATCACCCAGGGCCCAGGAGGTGCTGCTGGGCCGGGGGGCGGCTTCACCCGTTGCCCGTCCCCCGGCCCGGCGCCAGCACACCCCGGCATCGTCCACCGGCCCCCCCGGCATCGACCACCGGCCCCCCCGGCATCGTCCACCGGCCCCCGGGGGCCAGCACACCCCGGCATCGACCACCGGCCCCCGGGGGCCAGAGCGCATACATATACACATACACATATATGTATATGTATGCCTATAGGCGTTTGGAGGGCGGGAAACTGTCGCATAAGAGTTCGGATTTGTGTTCGACTCACAAAGTCGGAATCCGCTGTGGCTGAACTGAGGGTCTAACCGGGCGAACTCTGGCGATTCGGTCTCGTATGTGTCAGCTGGATCGCCAAAGTTCCGACTGAGGCTCTATGGCTCGCGCGCTGCGTTGTGACCTCTACACAACGAACCGCCCCTCGCCGGGTTGGCCCGCCTGCCCTGCGGCTACTGGGGGACTCGGTAGCGCTTGAGGGCTTCGCGGCGGGCCGCGGCGTGATCGACGATCGGTTCCAGGTACCCGGCACCGTTGCCGTCGCGTAGCTCGGGCACGTAGCGCGCCACGTATTCGCCCTCGGGGTCGAAGCGGGCCTGCTGACGGGCGGGGTTGAACATCCGCCGGAAGGCGGGCTGTGGATCGACCCCGACCGACGCGATCCACTGCCAGTTGCCGTTGTTGCTCGCCTGGTCGCCGTCGAGGAGCAGGCGCATGAACCAGCGCTCGCCCCAGCGCCAGTCGATCCCGAGGTCCTTGGCCAGGAACGAGCCGACGACCAGGCGGGCTCGGTTGTGCATCCAGCCCTCGCGCTTGAGCTGGCGCATCGCGGCGTCGACGAGCGGGTACCCGGTCCGTCCCTCGCACCAGGCCGCGAAGTGCTTCTGCGAGCGGCTCCACCGGAGCGTGCCCCGGTAGCGCGCCTGGTGCTCGGAGTGCGCGTTGGCCGGGAAGTGGAGCAGCACGTGGGCATAGAAGTCGCGCCAGCAGAGCTGCCGGCGAAACGCCGGTTCGGCGACCCGTTCCTCGAGCTCGCGCGCTGAGAGGCAGCCGAAATGGAGGTACGGGGAGAGGCGCGACACGCCTTCCTCGGCGACCAGGTTCCGCCTCGCGTCGTAGTCGTCCGCCCCGCGGGCGACGAACCTCGCCAGGCGCTTGCGGGCCTCGCCTTCGCCGCCCGGCATCGGATCGTCGACCTCCTGGCCCAGCCCGAGCTTGCTCAGCGCCG
>Ga0335075_10005626_pt1 | contig 19414 bp, 14 predicted proteins | sample Lox_Sample_24_FD_206723 | JGI IMG/M metagenome (GOLD analysis project Ga0335075, IMG submission 206723) | Soil microbial communities from Loxahatchee National Wildlife Refuge, Florida, United States - Lox_Sample_2.4 | ecosystem: Environmental > Terrestrial > Soil > Wetlands | place: USA...
TGGCAGGCTCGCGCAAGGTGCGGAGAACCGTGTCGGCATCCAGCCGACGAATGCGATGCTCCCGCAGCAGCCGCTCGACCGGCGGCTTGCGCAACCGGCGGGCTTTCGCCGGCGTGGGAGCGGGGCTCCAAAGCTCGAGAAACCAGGGCACCGCAAGATCATAGGCGAGCTTTTGCATCTGCGGATAGTAGCGCCAGAGTTGCTGGCCGACGCGGTTGCTCAGCCGACGCCGTTCCTGTTTCAGCTCGTCGGCAAGCCGCGACCAGGCGCGCAATTCGACCAGCTTGGGATCAGCAACGTGCAGTCGGCGGAACAGCCGCCGGTCGGTCCGCACACCGTCGCCCAATACGTAGGCATCCCGTCGGTCATCTTTCGCCCCGGCGACGCTGAACCGGTCGCGCAGGCGGTCGAGCTGCTTGGGATTGATCGCGTGCACGGCGAAGCCACGATCAACCAAGGTGTCGACAACCGGCCCATGCGGGACCTCGATCCCCACCGCGACTGTGTCGGCCGCCCCGGCGATCGAGAGCAGCCAATCGCCCAGCGTCGCCAGGCCCTCGCCGCTGTGCGCAAACGCGCGTTCGGCGACGATGTTGCCTTGCGCATCGACCACGCACGCCTGGTGTCTTTCCGAACCCCAATCGACACCGGCAAACCATGCCAAGGTCTCTCTCGTCATCCGCGTTTCCCCTCTGCTGTGACGCACACGAGCCCTGGCACGACGCCCTGCCGATCCCTGTACTGGCGCTCGAGGGCGCGACTTCCTACTGGCTACTGGGCATCCGTCGTGGCCAACCCGCCGGGGCACAGGTCCAGCCGTGGTGTTTCGAGCACCGGTATTACATGGGTCGCTCCCGGCGGGCGGCCCGCCCGATCAGGGCTACTACGAGTTCCGGATCAGGCGCTCTCGGGGGTACAGGGTATTACAATCCCAGCAGGTCCAGCGTCCGGATAACGACTTTCGTTTCGTCGTAGAGCGCCAGCGCGCGGTCGCGCCCCGCCGCTCCCATCGCTACCCGCAACGGCGGGTCGGCGGCCAGGCGGGACAGAGCCGCGGCCAGCGGCTCGACCTGCCGCGGCGGGACCAGCAGACCGGTAACGCCATCCACCACCTGCTCACGCGGGCCGCGTATGTCGCTGGCGACGGCCGGAAGCCCGCACAGCATCGCCTCAATCACCGACATCGGCAGGCTCTCAAAATAGCTCGGCAGCACGAAGACGTCCGCCGCCGCAAGCAGGGCGGCGACATCGTCGCGATAGCCCAGCCGGCGCAGCCGCGGGCCGAGGCCGCAGGCCGCGAACATCGCGTCCATGTCCTCGCCGCGGTCCGATGAGAGCCGCTCGCCCGCCACCCAGAGCTCGAACTCCGGCAGTGCTTCGATCGCACGGACCAGTTCGACGTAACCCTTGGTGCGTACCAGCCGCGAGACGGCGATCGCCACCGGCCGCTCCAGCGGCGTGCCCAGCGCGGCGCGGACCCGCGTGCGTGCCGCCGCGTCCGGATGGAACACAGCGGGGTCGCGCCCGTTGCCGACCGCTATCGGCTCCCGCGCGAATCGCAGCCGGCGCGCATCCGCTGCGTCTTCCGTGGAGACTGTCATGAACGTGTCGGTGACGTGGCCGGCAATCCACTCCATCGCCAGCCCGCCGGCGCGCCGCAGGGGCGGTCCCTCCTGGTTGAAAAGGAAACCATGACAGGTGTAGGCGACGCGCGGCACACCGGCCACCCGGGCGGCCAGCCGGGCAAGGAACCCGCTGATCGGCATATGCGCGTGCACAAGGTCGGGCCGCTCCGCCCGGAACAGGGCGACGAGCGCGGCAAAAGCCCGCAGATGCGCTCCGGGCGACAGCGCCCGCTCGAACGGCAGCGGCACGATGCGGAAGCCTTCGTCGCGTATCGGGGCGAGCAGCGGCCCTTCGGCGCAGGCCCCAATCGTCTCGTGCCCTCGCGCCCTCGCGCCCCTCATCAGCGGCAGCAGGAAATGCCGCAGGGAGAAATCCACGTTGGTGATCTCGATGATTTTCAAGAGAGTGACTGAGAAGTTGAGAGGTCACGGTCAAGGTCACACGGAGTTACACCGAGTCCCGACGGAGTTGCGCGGAGAAGGGATTCTTATGCGCTTCGAAGCTAATCACTGGGCTTACCGTCTGTTAGAACCATCTCCGTGGAACTCAGTCCAGATCAGATATAATACCAGGCGCCCGCAAGAATGACACTCTGCCGGCGTCGCGGGCGTGCCGGAACTGGCGGGAAATGGCCGGCACAAAGCCTGCCACGAGGGGTGGGCCGCGGTGCCGAAGAGCCGATCGGTCGGCCGCGCGGTGTAACTCCGTGCGACCTTGATCGTCCTGACCTCGGCGTATTTCTCATGCGCACACCGGCCAATCCCCTTACTTCACCTTGCTGATGGCCCATTTCACCTGCTGCGGGCCGTCCGGATAGCCGGTCAGCACGACCTGCTCGGTCCGCCGCGGCTCGGGGCCGCCGAGATAGATGCTTTCCTCCAGTGTCATCCGCGCCCCGTCGGCGCGCAGCCGCCAGCCGCCGGCCGAGGGCAGGCGCAGCAGCACCGCCTCGCCGTCCTGCTGGAGGTTGACGTGCACGGACGGATGAAGGTGGAAGCGCAGGGTGAAGGGCTGCGAGGTCGGCGCCTCGACCACGTCCTCGCCGCGGATGTCCTCGCCACTTTCGGCCATGTAGAGCCGCCTCCGATGCACCGCGCCGAACGGCTTCTTCCAGCCGTCATGGCTGGCTTCCAGCCAGTGTGCGCCGTTGGCCTCCTGGCGCTGCACCTCCACCGTGGACGGGCGCCGGCCGAGCCCATCCGGCTTCAACTCGGACGAGTTCGTATCAGCGATAACCAGCGTGGAATGCGCCGCGGTAGCGCGGGTCGCATCGCGCCATTCGGCGGGTCCGGCGGGAAAGGCACCACAATTGACGATGAGCCGGTCGCGGCCGACCGACATTTCCATCGCCAGCGTGCCGGCATGGGCGTAGCGGTCGATGCCTTGCGGCGGTGGTGCGCCGCAATCGACGATCAGCGCGCTGCGGCCAGCGGCCAGCCGGTGGAACCCGCCATCGACCAAGGAGGACGGTCCACGTCCGCCGCGCCCGGCCTGGGTGAGTACCAGCTCGACGATCGTGCTCGACTCCTCCTTGCTGCCGTTGAACAAAGCGAGGCCACCATCGCCGTGGCGCAGCAGGCGCAGCGCCGGCGCCATCCGCTCGATCGCTCCGGCCAATGACGGCGGCGGCTGCGCCTGGGCGGCTTGCAGCAGCGCGCGGATCTCGGTCAGGTCTTGCAGTGCGGCGAGTTGGGCGGCAGGGCTGCGTTCGGCATGGCAGCCGTCCGGAAGGATCTGTCGGGCGATCTCCTGGGGCAGGAAGCGTAGGGCGCGCGCCAGGAAAGCGGCATGTTCGGGCAGCGCGACGGCGGCGGCGATCAGCCCTTTCAGGGCGGTCAGGGCACGCGCGTCGAGTTCCTCGGCCGGCAGGGCGGCCGACAGGCTGCGGGCGTCGCCAACCAGGCGGCTCATCAGCCGCTGGCGGAAGATGTCATCAGCGGCGGCGAAGAAGAAATCGTAGTGCCCGAGCCAGGCAGCGATCCGCGCGCCCGCCACATCCGGCCGTTGCGCGACCGGGTCGCCGGTACCGGTGCTCATCCAGTCGTTTACCAGCGCCCGCGCACGCAGGCGGGCGGCGTCGGTGCCGAGCGCGCGCAGGTCGCGCAGCCAGGTGAAGCTGTGGGCAGCCGCCCGCAGCAGGGGCGCGGCGGGGCTTTCGCTCCATCCGCCTGGGCGCAGGGCGCGGACGGCGCCGCCGAGCTCCAGCTCGCCTTTGAGCAGGCGCGCGCCACGGACCGCGTCGCCCGGCCAGGGATCGCGGACCGGCAGGGCTGGCGCATCGGGGATGCGCGTCATCCTCAGGCTGGGAAGGCGCGCCATGGCGCGGCGGGCGTCGCGCAGCCAGCGACGCGGGTCGGTGGCGCTCATCCGCTCGCGGCCTGGCGAAGAGCGTCGATGGCGTGGGCGTAGTCGTGGGTGTCGAAGACGGCGGTACCAGCGATCAGCGTGTCGGCGCCGGCGGCGATGGCATCGCGTGCGGTCGTTGGGGTGACGCCGCCATCCACGGCGAGCGCGATCGGGCGGCCGGTGCTGTCGATCATCCGGCGCAGGGCGGCAATCTTCGGGAGCTGCGAGGGGAGGAACGCCTGCCCGCCGAATCCGGGATTCACTGTCATCACCAGAATCGTGTCGATCATGTCGAGCACCCACGCAACCGCTTCCGGCGGTGTCGAGGGGTTCAGCACCACTCCGGCGCGCTTGTTGCGCAAGCGGACGAGCTGCAACGAGCGGTGCAGGTGCGGGCCGGCCTCGGGGTGGATCAGGATATGGTCCGCGCCGGCGTTGATGAAGTCAGGAATGAAGGGGTCCACCGGCGAGATCATCAAATGCACGTCGAACGGCAGCTTGAGGTGCGGACGGAGGCTCGCCAGCACCGGAGGTCCGAAGCTGATGTTGGGGACGAAATGGCCGTCCATGATGTCGAGGTGCAGCCAATCGGCACCGGCTGCCTCGACCGCCTGCGCCTCCTCCTTCAGCCGGCCGAAATCGGCAGCGAGCAGACTCGGTGCGACGATGATCTTCTGCATGGGTTGGTTCTAACCGCCAGCTTCGCGCCGGCACAACTCAGACCTTGACCAGCCGGGCGGCGAAAAATCCATCCATGCCGCCGCGCTCGTGCCATAGCGCCGGATGGGTGCGCAGATAGCCCTCGGGCGTCCGGGCCTGTGGCAGATCCGCCAGCTCCTCGGGGGTGAACGGGACGTGGCGCAGGTCGCCGCGGGCCAGCGCTGCCTCGATGCGAGCAGCGCCCTCCTCCGGCTGCAACGAGCAGACGGCATAGATCAGCCGTCCGCCGGGCCGCAGCATCTCCGCGGCTGTCGCGAGCAGCCGGTCCTGGGTTTCGGTCATCGCGGCGACGTCGCGGGGGCGCTTGAGGTGGGGGATATCCGGATGACGGCGGATGGTGCCGGTGGCGATGCACGGGGCGTCCAGCAGCACGGCGTCGAACGGGGCGGAGGGTCGCCAAGTGAGGGCGTCCGCCTCGATTGTCTCGGCCGTCAGGCGGCAGCGGGCGAGATTGTTCCGGAGGCGCTCTAGCCGTGCATGGTCGCGCTCGACTGCAACGACTTCGGCGCCGGCGGCGGCGAGCTGTGCGGTCTTGCCGCCGGGCGCGGCGCAGAGGTCGGCGACCCGCTCGCCGGGGCGGGCGGCCAGCAATCGCGCCGGCAGCGCCGCCGCGGCGTCCTGCACCCACCAAGCGCCGGATTCGAAGCCGGGAAGCTCGGCGACATGCGTGCCGGGGGGGAACCGGATCGAGCCGGTGGGCAGCGTCTCGCCGCCGGGCGGCGGCTCGGCGGTGGGGCGCAGGGTGATGTCCAGCGGGGCGGGAGACTGGTGCGCCAGCACAATCGGCCGCGCCAACTTGCCCCATGACGCCCAGAGCCACGTTGGCGTATCGAGCCGCGGACTGTCGAGGCCATCGAGCGCCGCCGCGCCACGTTCGGCCACCCGGCGCAGCACCGCATTCACCAGCCCGGCAAAGGGCGTGAGCCCGCGCTGTCGCGCCAGTGCGACCGAGGTCGCGACGGCGGCATGATCCGGTGTGCCAAGTAGCAACAGACCGGCCGTACCCAGCCGCAGGACGTACCGCACGGGTGCTGGAGGCGCCTTCCGGAGCAACGGCTCGAGCACGGCGTCCAGCGTTCCCAGGCGCCGCAGCACGGCGGCGGCCAGCCGATGCCCCGCGGCGCGGTCACGTGGCGCGGCGGGTGGCAGCACTTCCAGCGCATCTTCCAGTGGCCGACGGCGATCGAGAACTGCTGTCAGCAGATCGAAGGCAGCTTCTCGGGTCGGGTCCGACATTGCCTCTGAATGCGGCCGACTTATCCGTGGCGCAAGCGACGTAGCCTTCCACCTCTCCCGCATTGCGGGAGAGGTGGATTGGGTTTCAGTTTCGTGTCGGGCGATTTGTCTCGAACCATTCGCCCATCGGCATTGACGCCCATAGTTTCAGGTTCGTTTCGCGGATCTGCTGGGCGTTCTTCAGGAATGCGTCCTGCATGTCGCTGCACAGGTCCAGGTTCTGCTCGGTGAGGCGTTGATATTGCTGCATTGCCTGTAGCGAGAGGTCGAAGATCGTATGGACGATTCCCTTCGCTGCGGTGTTCATCTGAGTCATCCCGTCATGCACCATGCCCTGTACCGAAGACATGGCGTCGTTCACGGCTGGTTCGACCGTGGTCTGCTGGTTCATCGCTGTGCCCCGTTGATGTTCCCCGCACTGATTTGACCAGAAGCGAGCCCCGAGTGGCACACACGATTTCGTCATGTTGCGTTTCTGCTTGATCCAGCCTTCAATTTTAGCAACTAGGCTGCCGCTCGGGCGCTGGCGCTGCATCGCCGCCTTGGTCGCCAGCATGCCGGCCGGCGACGCCGCGCCGAGCGCCGAGTGTGGGTCGATATGACCAGCCGGCCACGGATGCAGGCCTTCGCGCGGCACCCGGCGCGGCACGACTTGCTGCAATTGGCCGGGCATTGCGTTGTATTCGGCATGGCTGCGGAGCATGGGCGAGCCCTGGCCCCAACTCGCGGTGAAGGCGGTCATCATGCCGCCGAAGCCTTCTTGGACCGAGAAGCAGTACGGAGCAGATCGCAACAGGCGGTGGCGATCCGCTGGGTTTCATCGGGTTCGGTCGCCGGCAATCCTCTTGTTCTGCCAGCCTCACTTGGCCTGAATTATTTAATCCCGGTATAGTAGCTCGACCAGCGCAGCCTATCCTTTGCGAATACGAGCATCGGAAGATACTCCAGTCGGTCGCTTTGCGCCCTCCTGATCTCGGTTTCCACCGCATCTGGCGTGCTGACTGGCGATCCGTCGACGTTCACGATTACATTGCCCGGCTGTAAACCGCGCACATCGGCTTCGGCGCCTTCCGCAACATGTTCCACAAGTACGCCCGATATCGACGATGGGATACTGAGCTTCTGGCGTGTTGTGTCGGCAAGGACAGCCAGCTTCAAGCCCTGATCCGGTGATGGTACCATCGCGACAAGCTTGCCTGGAGCCAGCGCAGTTTCCGGGGGCACCCCGAAATCCGGCCATCCGGCAAGAGCGACTGTCAACTCCTGCTGCCGATGGTCGCGCCATATCGTCAACTTGGCTGCGTGTCCCACGTCCATAAGAGCGATGGTCCGAATCATGGCTCGTGCGTCAGTCACCGGTTTACCGTCGATGTCCAGGATGACGTCGCCGGGCCGCAGGCCAACTGAACTGGCTGGTCCGCCCTCGACGACAGAGATGACGACAGCGCCGCCGGGCTGCGGCACACCAAATCCCGTCGCCAGCTCCGCGGCGACGTCCTGCGCTGTCACGCCGATCCAACCGGGCGCGGGCAAATTTGGATTCAGCAAGTGGCGAACGATCAGGCTCGCGTCATTGGCCGGAATAGCGTAGCCGATGCCAATATAGCCCTCGCCTGCCTGGGAGTAGAGCGCGGTGTCCACGCCGATCACCTCGCCGCGCACATTTATCAAAGGTCCACCCGAATTGCCTGGATTGATGACGGCGTCGGTCTGAATGTCGTCGTCGAACGGCGATTGGCTCAGGTCTCGATTGAGCCCGCTGACAATGCCGGCGCTGACGGAGATGCCGAGCCCATAGGGGTTGCCGATCGCCATCACCTCGTTGCCGATGCGCGCGCCCGCGCTGTTGGCGAACACGAGGGCCGGCAGGGGATGCCCCACGTTCACTGTGAGAACGGCGAGGTCGGCGACGTTGGACACGCCGACCAGCCGGGCTTCGGTGTGGCTGTTGTCTGCAAACACCGCGGTAATTTCCACCGCTCCCTGGATGACGTGACGGTTGGTCACGATGATACCCCTGGGGTCGATGACGAAACCCGAGCCAAAGAAGCGCTGGCGCCGCGCCGTCATGTTCCCTTGGTTCGATTGCACGGCGGATACTTTGATGACCGAGAGGCTGACCACCGCGGGCAGGACTTGATCCACTATGCCCGCGTAGCCTTCTGTGCCCCATGAGGGCGGGGGGACCTCGACGTATTCTGTTGCCCGGGTCGTGGCGGGAACGACAAAGAGCAAGAGCGATAACAGAGCGCGGCGCATCCGGGTGCTCCTTTTGCGTGGTGCCGGCGGGAAAGAGAATGACTCTTGGGCGGCCGCCGTCACGCCCGTCGTGGCTGGGTTTAGTATGCACCAATCTCCAGGCCATGGGTGCGAGCGCGCGAAAGTGGGGTCCCCCGGTCATGCGTGCATGCCGGGTATCCAACGCGGCTTTCAATGTGGCCGGCCCGTGCCTACCCGCTGTTTCCGGCACTCGCGGTCGCTTCAGGACAGCTCGCCCCGGATGTCACCGGCCGGACCTAGCCTTAATGGCATCCATTTCAGCGACCGGCCTGTTTCCGCAATGGAACCGGCAGGGCTAAATCGTCTTGCTCGATCTGTTCGGCCATATGGGCATCGATTTTGCCAACCAGGCCGCTGCAAATCTGGCCGACGATCAGAGTGGGTCGCCGGCCCCCGAGCCGGCGAATGGCGTGGGAATCCACCACTCGCGGCCGCGCACGGTGGTGATGTATTCCGGCCAGCGGAGATCGACGGGCGGGGTGAAGTCGCGCGGCAGCAGTGGTGCCACCCAGCTCGTCCCGCCGACACCCCCGCCGGTGCGGTCGGCGAACTCGGCTTTGGCCGCCTCGAGCGTCGCCGGATGGGCCAGCAGGTCGAGGAAGGAGGCGGCGATCGTCTTGGCCGCTACGAATACGCCTGGGTCGATCGCGGCCGGCAGGCCACCCAGCGCGTTGCTGGCCCAGGCGGGATATTCGTAATCGTCATGAGGCGGGCGCAGCCGCGGGCGCATGGTCAACAGCCGCGCGGTCGGCGCGTGCCATGTGTAATCCACGTAATCGTCCGCGCCGATATGGTGCTGCGATTCGGGCAGGCCGCGGCGGACGACAGCTTCGTATTCGTCCGGCGAAGCCAGGCGCTCGTTGTCGGCGACGAATGGATTGTCCATCGGGGCGATGCCGAGCGTCGTCTGGATGGCGCGGCCGAAGGCGCGGGCCTCGTCGTCGAACGTCGGCGCACCGATGCGCTCCAAATTGCGCCAGACGAGATCGATCATCGTCCGGTTTGGCAGACCGACGCGGGTCTTGGTCACCCATCGCAGCGAGGCCCGGCAGCCGCACGAAGCAGCCGCGTGGCGCGCATTGTTTTGCAACACCTGAAGAATCTGCTGCTGGATGGCGAGCGACGGCGAGCGCCAGGAATACTGGATCTGGCTGAAGCGCGGCGGCAGGTTGTCGGAGGTCGCGTCGCCGCCGGCCAGGATGAACTCGTTCAGCGTCCAGGCGCCGGCGTGGGGATACATCGCCTCCTTGGTGTATTTCGTGGTGGTGTACATCAGGCAGAGCGCATCGATCGCACCGGGGCAACGGGCGACGGCATGGGCCGAGGTGCGGATCGGCAGCAACGATTTGTCGATCCAGGTCTCCGGCGCCGAGGTCTCGAAGGTGATCACCGCGCTCCAATAGGCGCCGCACTGGGTTTCGGCCTGCACCGTGTTGGTGACGTGCGGATGGTAGCAGATGAAAGCGTCGCAGCCGTCGTAATAGCCCTTGGTGGCGTGCACCGGCTTCGAGCCGCAGACCTTCTCGGCAGGCTCGCCCATGAAGCGCAGCGTACCGCGCAGGCCCTTTTGTTGCATTGCCGCCTTGGTCGCCAGCATCCCGGTGACTGACGCAGTGCCGAGCGCGGAGTGCGGGTCGGTGTGGCCGGCGGTCCAGGGATGCAGCCCTTCGCGTGGCGCCTGGTGCGGCACGACCTGCTGCGACTGGCCCGGCACCGCGTCATACTCGGCATAGCCGCCCAGCACGGGCGAGCCTTGGCCCCAGCTTGCGGCGAAGGCGGTCGGCATCCCGCCGGAGCCTTCTTCAACCGAGAAGCCCTCGGCGCGGAGCAGGTCGCAGTATGCGCGGGCCGACTGGTATTCGCGCCATGCCGGCTCGGCATAGTCCCAGATGCAGCGGTTGAACTCCGACAGGCGCGCGTGGTTGGCGTCGATCCAGGCAACGGCGATCTGCTGCGTTTCATCCAGTCCGGTCATGGCGATCCTCCCATAGTGTCGGCCGAAGCAAGGAAGGGCGGAGCCGGCGGCCGGCTCCGCCTACCTGGCGCGCGGATATATCGGTCCCTAGCAGAAGACGAACAGGCGATAAATCGCCGTGACAAGACGTGGCCTTCCCCAGCCTGGTTTGGCCTTCAAGGTGAGTAATGCGTAAAGACGAAGTCATGCGCCTTCGCGGGCTCGTGGCAAGGGAAGCATGTTTCGAGCAGCGCCTCGTCACGGTTGGGTTTGCCGTCTTCGAATTGACCGAACCCCCAGCCACCCGTGCGTGCGTACTTTTTCGTATCCTTGACTATGAACTGAACATTCGTGGCAGGGCCAGGAACGAAAGACTGGAACCGGCCGAAGACTGAATTATTTTCATCCGACGACACGTCTTTCCAAGCCAGCCTGGCAATGATTGTGCCGTCCGGGAAGGGCAGCGTCCCGTCACGAAAAGCCTTCATCGCCACGGCGTTTCCCAAAATGGCGCGTATATCGTTGAGGTTGCCTGCTTCGTGAGCCACGCTTACCAACTGCCACTCGCGGTATCCGGGAGGGATTTTAACGCCATAGATCGCGGAACCCTCGTCGTCGGCACTCCCGGCTGTATATGGCATTGAAGCGGTGATGCACGCTGCTGCCGTAGCAACGGCGAACACCCAGGAAGATATCCGTTTCATAGAGCGCTCTCTCTCCCATTGCCAAGTCGTTGTCCGTACGGAACCATCATAGGCCTCGTGGGCATGATGTACCGTAACCGGCTCTTCGCAAAGCGGTCTCTACATGCTTGCGGTGCTAAGGGACACTGGAATCCGGCGTGCCGACTACTGGGGCTATTCAATGGGGGGCCGCATCGGGTTCGACCATTGCGCAATATGCCCCCGACTGGGTTCGTGGCCTGATCATCGGAGGTGCCGCGCCGACGGTCGTTCTCGTATCGGCGACGGAATTCGTGCCGTGATCAGACGACGCGGTCTCGAGGGTCTTATGGCCCTGTTTTCCAGACGCTTCGCCGACTTACAAGGCCAGATTGCTTGCGAACGACATCAAGGCGCTTGAGGCGTGTCGAACCGACAGCCTTGGTTTTGCCGGCGTCCTGCCTTCGATGACAATGCCCCGTCTGATGTACGCTGGCTCCGCCGACCCCATTTTTCCCTTGGTGGAAGAGACCGTCGCGGAAATGCCGAATGTCACATCCTTTAATCTACCCGGCCGTGAACATTCCGAACGAGTGTACGCAGCGAACTGGTGCTCCCGCATGTCATCGAGTTTTTGGCTCGCCTCGGTCGAGGGCCAGTCTAGCTGGCAAGTCCCCCCGCTTGCGTCTCGGGCGCCAACGCGTGCCGCCTGGTGCCAGCCGATTGCAGACCGCTGAGCTTTTCGCCACGGTTCGCCATCATGGCAGCGTCACCCGTCTTCCGTCCGAAGGCCAACGCTCTGACCACGCTGTTCGCCCGCCGCAAGCCGGTGATCGGCGTGGTGCATCTGCTGCCGCTGCCGGGCTCGCCCGGCTATGACGGGCAATCAATGGATGCGCTGACGGACTTTGCGCTCGCCGAGGCCGAGCGATACCGCGGCGGTGGCATGGACGGCCTGATCGTCGAGAACCACGGCGATATCCCCTTCGCCAAGCCAGACCGGCTGGGACCCGAGACCGCCGCTTGCATGGCGGTCATCACCGACGCGGTGCGCCGCGCCAGCGGGCTGCCGATCGGGGTCAATGTCCTGGCGAACGGGGTGTTGATCGCGCTGGCGGTGGCCAAAGCCGCCGGCGCGCGGTTCGTGCGCGTGAACCAGTGGGCCAATGCTTATGTTGCCAACGAGGGTCTGATCGAGGGGCCGGCAGCCGAGGCGACACGCTACCGAAGCTGGCTCCACGCGCGGCCGGTGCGCATCTTCGCCGATGTGCATGTCAAGCACGGCGCGCACGCAATTACCGCTGATCGGTCGCTCGGTGAGCTGGCGCGCGATGTGGAGTTCTTCGATGCCGATGCCGCCATTGTCACCGGCACGCGTACCGGTGATGCGGCCGGCATGGACGAGCTGCGCGCCATCGCCGGCGCGACGGCGCTGCCGGTGCTGGTCGGCTCTGGGGTGACGCCGGGCAATGTGGGCGAGATCCTGGCCGTAGCGGACGGTGTCATCGTGGCTAGCGCGCTGAAGCGGGACGGGGTCTGGTGGAACCTGGTTGATCCCGACCGTGTAGCCGCATTCGCCGAAGCGGTCGCACGCGTCCGTGCGGAGACGGTCTGAGGGGAGAGGAGGAGCCAGAAGAAAGGCGAGAAGAGAGCTTTACCACAGTCATCCCGCGGGCCGACTGACTGTGGTAAGGCTTTCTTGAGCAGAACTTTGCTTAAGAATTCCGCCACAGGGCCAAAGCACGCGGGAGTGCCGGACTCGATCACGCCGCGGTATCCTTTTCGTGATCGACGCCATGTCGTCGCTGTGGCCGGACATGCGGACACAGTTGCGCGGGACATGACTGCGGAGATTATCCCGTTCCGCCAGCGCCGGGCCAGAATCGGCCAGTTTCGCGGATCAGATCAACGAACTCCGGCGTCAGCCGGCCGCTGCCGGACCCTGACCAGCAAAGGCTGAACGTCATTTGCGCCGAGGTGCTGGTGCATGACCTCGGTCGACGAAGCCCGGCTGGAAGCCGCCGGCCGCCTAATCCTGCCGATCAGCACAAGGGCCGCTCCGGGGGGACACCGGGGCGGCCCTTTCGTTTTGCCGTACCGCAAAAAGTGCTGGACGCTGCAACCCAAGCGGGCGACACTCGCGCGGCTGGCGAAGTCCAGTTCTCTGATAGAAGCCGAAACTCAGCCCCGCACCACCACGCGGGGCTTTTTCGTATCTGCGTAGCGGTCCACCCGCACAGCAATGGGTACAATCCGCACCTTCTGATCAATTTGATCCGGGAACCGCGGGCGCTTGCCTCGGGGTTGCTGACGCAGTGAGATAGATGTGCCGGAGTGGCAACGCCGTCAATTCATGGGCGCACGGAGCGCGGGTCCGGCCGGCGGGGCTTTTCTTGCCAGCGGCGCTGCTCCGCCACCGCGCGCTTCATCTTTGCCCACAGCCGATCGGCCGCCTCGCCGCGCTGGCGGAGCGCTTCGTCGGACTCATTGGGCGCGCCGCGATCCACGATGGCTCGGGTCAGCACTGGCGCTGGCTTGCGGGACCGGTGCGCTTCGGCGGCAGGGCGGTCACGATCTTGGGGCGCGTGGTCAACACGCACCGACGGTAGGGCAGGAACGATCGGCGCGCCTACCGCTCCCCCGGGGACGCAGCACGATCGCGTGCCGAACATTGCCAGCGCTACTGGGCAGCTCCGCATCATCCTTATCCGGAACATACGTCGCCGTGATCAACGCGATCCGCAGCAACCCTTCGGGCGTCTTGATCAGCATCAGCGCGTCGCGCGAGTATGCATCTACTTCGTGTGAAATATCGTAGAACTCTTATCATCGTTCGGCGTAATCACGACGGGCGGGAAAGCCACATACGCATTCAGCCGATCATAGAGCGCGTTCAATACCATATCGACGCCGGTGTTCGGCCACTGGCGGCCGGCCGGTATGGTCAGCGTGAACGGATGTGTCGGGAGCGCCTCGGCCAGCAGCTTCCGCGCACCGGTTGGCGATAGAGTATAGGCGACGGTGCCCATGTGGCGGCGTAGGCGATACGGCTGCGGCCGGACTTCGGAGCGCGGAAAGGCAGCCAAACCCTGACGTGCCTTCGCCGGATAAAAGTACGCGGCGCATGGCGTGACACCGGGTATCACGTCGAAGATCACGCCGGCATTGAGATTGAAGCCCCAGAGGCAGATGTCCCAGTCGGGCGGGAGAGAGCCTAGAACCCGCTCACGGAGACCATAAAACTCTGCGTGTATAACCGCATCGTCCTCGAAAATGGTGCAGATCTGCTTGCTTGCGTCCGTGAAATGCCAAAAATCGGCATGTGATGCCAAGCAGCCTATCGCGCCGGGAGTGTAGGCCATGCCGGGAGCAATCAGGCCATTCCTTTCTGCCTCAATGCGCCCATAGCACTGGCCGTCCACGGCCGGTATCCATTGCGCATCCACATGAGCATTCAACGTCCGAAACCGCTCCAGCCTGTTAGGCGTCCGCGCAAGGCTGATCACCCGGTCCAAAAGCCTGCCTCCCCACGGCGCCTATTCGATGGCCAGTATCTCCCGTCCGTCATGGTGCCGCCAGCACCGGGCTCACCGTGATGGCGCGATCGTCGGGCCGCTTAGACCGGTGGCAACCATCAGCGGCATCTTCACTGATCGGCCGCACGGACAATGTGTCTCCGGCCACCCAGCGGCGCAGGCTACGGATGGAACAGGCGAGGATGACGGCTCGATCTTCGGGCGGCCGGTTCAGGAGAGCGGCAGCGAAGCGGGCTTATGCCCGCCGGGGGACTCGAACCCCCACGCCAAAAGGCTGCGGATTTTAAGTCCGCTGCGTCTGCCATTCCGCCAGGCGGGCCCAACCGTCAGGCTGCGGCAAGCCGCTTCGCGATGTCCAGTGCCCGGCGAATCAGCGCCTCACTCGCCTCCGGCGTGCGGAAAGCGCTGTGCGCCGACAGCGTGACGTTCGGAAGCCGACTCAGCGCATGGCCGGCCGGCAGCGGCTCGTGTTCGAACACATCCAGCGCGGCGTGCCCGATCCGCCCGCTGCGCAGCGCCTCGACCATCGTGGCCTCATCGATCAGCGCCCCGCGGGCCGTGTTCACCAGGATCGCGCCCGGGCGCAGCTTCGCCAACCGCCCGGCGTCCAGGAACCCGCGCGTCTCGTCGGTCAGCAGCAGGTGCAGCGACACCACGTGGCTCTCGGCCAGCAGAGTATCCAGGTCGACGAACTCCACTCCGGGCGCTGTCTTCGGCGTGCGGTTCCAGGCCAGCACCCGCATCCCCCCGCCACCGGCGATTCGCGCCACCTCGGCGGCGATCCCGCCGAACCCCACCAGTCCGATCGTCCGTCCGGTGAGCTGACGCCCCTCGGTCCGCGGCCAGCCGCCGGCGCGGATGTCGCGATCCATCTGCGCCAGCTCGCGCGCCGCTGCCCACATCATTGCGATGGTGTGCTCGGCCACAGCCGTGTCGCCGTAGCCCTTGATGATATGCACCGTGATCCCGATGCCGGCGAGCTCTTCGGGGTGCATGTAGCTGCGCGCGCCGGTGCCCAGGAAGATGATGTGCTTAAGGTCGGTGCAGCGCCGCATCGTCTCGGTCGGCATCTTCGTGTGGTCGTCGAGCAGAAAGGTGTACCCGGCGCATTGGGCCGGCAGCTCGTCGAGCGGCACCTCCTCCTGCTTGCGCACATCGATCGGCGGATCGTCGGGCCGGACCACCCGATGGAAGATGTCCGCCAGATCGTCCACCGCGTCCAGGAACAGGCCCTTCATCGATCACCCCTCCATTGCGGGAACGAAGCTTGCGCAGGCCATCCCGGCAGCGCAACCCGTGCTTTCCCGAGACGGCGCGATCCTTGTAACACTCGCGCCAAATGCCGCGTGGTCCCATCACCGCGTCCGATTCGCGACTGACCGGGCGCTTTGCCTATCCCGAGCCTTCCCCGCAGCCGGCGGTGCGCCGCCGCCGGTTCCGGCTGCTGCGGACCGCGGTGATCGCCGTCATCTGGGGCAGCTTCGTACTCGCTGTCCTGCTGCTGTGGTTTGCTCGCGACCTGCCGCGGCCCGACTCGGCGCTCGATGCCGCGCGCCGCCCCAGCTTGACGTTGCGCGACGACACTGGGCGGGTCTTTGCCAGTTTCGGCGACGTGGTGGGCGAGCCGCTCCGGCTCAACGACCTGCCACCATGGGTGCCGGAAGCCGCGGTTGCGATCGAGGATCGCCGCTTCTGGCACGAGCCGGGGATCGACCCAGTGGGTATCGCCCGCGCCGCGCTGACCGACATTGTGCGCCTGCGTATCGCGCAGGGCGGGTCAACCATCAGCCAGCAAGTGGCGAAGAACCTGTTCCTGACGAACGCCCGCACATTCCGCCGCAAGGTGCAGGAACTGCTGCTGACGTTCTGGCTGGAGGAGCATTTCAGCAAGCGGCAGATCCTCGAGATTTGGCTGAACCGGGTCTATTTCGGCTCCGGCGCCTGGGGGATCGATGCGGCGGCGCGAATCTATTTCGGCACCTCGGCGCGCCATCTGTCGTTGTGGCAGGCCGCGGTGCTTGCCGGGCTGCCGCGCGCGCCGTCTCGCTTCAATCCGCGCGCCGATCCCGGTGCGGCGGCGGCCCGTGCCCATGAGGTGCTGGCGGCGATGGTCCGCAACGGCGATATCACCGCCGGACAGGCCGCAGCTGCGGCGGCGCAGATTGCCTTTCCGGCGGCCACGCCGATGGAGGCTGGGTGGTTTGCCGACTGGGCGGCGGGCCAGGCCGAGCAGATACTGCCGCCCGACGAGGACGCCACTCTGCGCACCACGCTCGATCCCCGGCTGCAATCAGTGGCCGAGTCGCAGCTGGCTGCGCTGCTGGCGGGCATTGGCGCCGCGCATCATGCGACGGAGGGTGCCGTGGTCGCTCTGGACGCTGCCAGCGGGGCGGTCCGCGCCATGGTGGGCGGACGCAATTATCGAGACAGCTCGTACAACCGTGCGACGTTGGCTCGCCGGCAGCCTGGTTCGGCGTTTAAGCCGTTCGTGTGGCTGGCGGCATTGGAGAGGGGCATCGGGCCGGACGACACGGTTCTGGATGCGCCGATCCGGCTGGGCGGCTGGAGCCCACACGATTTCGAGCCGCACTACCTGGGCGAGATCACGGTCGAAGAGGCGTTGGCGCAGTCGATCAACACCGCCGCCGTGCGTCTGCTGCTACGGGCCGGCGGACCACGCGTGGTGGCCGCCGTGGCGGCGCGTTGCGGCATCTCGGACAAGCTGCCGGACAATGCGTCAATCGCGCTGGGTACCGGCGAGGTTGGGCTGCTGGAACTCGCGGCGGCTTATGCACCGTTCTTCAACGGTGGGCGCCGTGTCACGCCATTCGGCGTGGCGGCGATGACCGCCGAGGGCCGCACCGTCGCCGCACCGATCACCCCACCGCAGCAGGTCATCAGGCCCGACGATGCATCGGCCATGATGCGCATGCTGGGCGCGGTGGTCTCGGAGGGCACCGGGCGTGATGCCGCCATCCCCGGCCGGATGGTCGCCGGGAAAACGGGGACGACACAGGATTCGCGCGATGCGTGGTTCATCGGCTGGAGCGACGGGGAGATTATCGGCATCTGGCTCGGCAATGACGATGGCGCGCCGATGAAGGATGTTATGGGCGGCAGTCTGCCGGCCAGGCTGTTCCACGAGATCGCGCTGGCATTACGCTGAGGGATCCGTGGCTCCACTCCCGCTCAGTGCGACATCAGCACGGGCAGCGTCATGTGATCGAGTAGCTCGCGGCTGACGCCCCCAAGGATCAATTCGCGTGCCCGCGAATGCCCATAGCCGCCGGTTACCAGCAGGTCGGCTCCGGTATCGGAGGCGTGCGCCAGGATTGCGTCGGCATAGCTGATGGTTCGGTCCGTGACCGTGCGGGCGGCGGAGACCTTCAGGCCGTGCCGGGCGAGATGCTCCGCCATGTCCGCACCGGGCACCTGCGGGGAATCAGCCGCGTGTCTGGCGCGCTCGACGGTCAGCACGGTGACGGAGGCCGTCGGCTCGATCACCATCAGGGCATCGTGCGCGGCGCGGGCTGCTTCGCGTGTTCCGTTCCAACCGATCAGGACGTTGGTTCCGATCGTATCGAAATCTCCGGCAAATGGAACGATCAACAAGGGGCGTCCGGAGTTCATCAGAGCGTCCTCGACCAGATGCCGGGCGATCGGCGGCAGAGGATGATCCGGATCAGTCTGGGCAAGCACCAGGAGGTCCGCAGTGCGAGCCCGGCATGCCACGTCATCGACCGCCAGGCCGGTCGCTACCTGCCAGTCTCCCCGAACATTGTTGCGGCGGAGCTGTTCGCGGAAGTCAGCCTCGATGCCCTGTGCTTTCGCCTGGGCCTGAGCCTCGAGCTGGGTCGCTGCTTCCTGGAGAGCGAGGGCGTCCGGGTAGCCGCTCAGGGTCAGGCCCAGAGTGGTGGGATACAGCAATTCCAGCGGGCAGAGGCCGGTCAGGTGCGCATCATGCCGGCGCGCCAGACTGAGCGCCAGGCCGAGCACGACGTTGCTGCGCCCAGAGCCGTGCAGCACGACCAAGAGATCCCGTAATTTCATCGCGTCCGTCCTTATGTTGGCTTGTCACGTCAGGCGCTGACCAGCTTAAGCCGTGCGGCACGAGCCCCCTATGGCAACGGGACAATAACGCTGCTCGCGCCGCCGTAACCAAGTCAAGCAGTTCTCGGGGCGACCCGGCCGTGGTACTTCGCCGCGGTGTGCTGCTGTGCGGCATCCCACATCAGGCGTGGATCAAAAGTCTCGGCCGCAATCATGGTCAGAATCACCACTGCACAAAATGCTACAGCGCCGATGCCGGGTTGGATTGTTATAACTGATCCGAAACGGACAAGGGCGCCCAGCAATGACTCCATAAAAATGTCGATCATCGACCATCGCCCGATCCAACGCACGATATGATAGAGGCGCGTCCGATCCCGCAACCACCCCGAACGTCCGGTCTGTGTCGCGATCAGGAGCACGGAAAGCCCGATGAGCTTCAGCATCGGAACGGCGATGCTGGCGAAGAACACCAGCGCCGCGAGAGGGTAAATGCCGTCCGCGACCAGTTCTTGCACGCCGCCCAGGATGGTGCTCGGAGCGCCGGCTCCAAGCTGCACGACGGTGAGCACCGGATAGTAATTTGCAGGCACATAAAGGACCGCGGCAGCGATTAGCAATGCCCAGGTGCGCGCCACGCTGTCGGGCTTCCGCACGTGCAGGGATGTATCGCAGCGAGCACAGCACGGGATGGCGTCCCGCGGGAGGTTCACCAGGCCGCAGGTGTCGCAGGCAATCGCGTTGGCCAGGCTGCGGCGAATTGAGCTCGTGCGGCATGAATAGTCGGTCGCATCGTCCCGCCGGTCCAACGCGTCCCACACGGCCTGGCGGTCCAGCGCGCTGTCGGCCCATATGATGGTGAAGGTGAGTGCGAGCAGCGCGTATACACCGACGTCGAGTCCGATCTTCACCACGTCGCCGAGCTTCACATAGGCGACGAAGACGCCGAACACGAAGACCTCGATCATCGACCACGGGCGCAGTTTCTCGACGAACGCGAAGAC
>Ga0335075_10005627_pt1 | contig 19411 bp, 16 predicted proteins | sample Lox_Sample_24_FD_206723 | JGI IMG/M metagenome (GOLD analysis project Ga0335075, IMG submission 206723) | Soil microbial communities from Loxahatchee National Wildlife Refuge, Florida, United States - Lox_Sample_2.4 | ecosystem: Environmental > Terrestrial > Soil > Wetlands | place: USA...
CTTCTTGCTGTTATCCGATGGGTGGTGGCGGGCGGGCGGATCGCGGGGCGGGCGGTCACGGTTGGCGGGCGGCGAGGTACGCGAGGACCTGGGCGGCGGCGGACTTCGCGGTGGCGACGCACGCGGGGATGCCGACGCCGTCGTAGGCGGCGCCCGCGACGGCCAGGCCCGGCCGCGCGGCCACCGCCGCCCGGATGGCCGCGACGCGGCCCAGGTGGCCCACGTTGTACTGGGGCAGGGCGCCGCCCCAGCGGGTGACCCGCCGCGCGACGCTCGGCCGCGTGATCCCGATGGCGGCGGCCAGCTCGGCCTCGGCCAGCGCGGCCAGGTCATCGTCCTCGCGCCGCAGCACGGCGACGTCGCCGCTGCGGCCGACGGAGCAGCGGACGACGTGCACTGAGTTTCTGGCGTCAGTGGCCTGGGCGGCCAGGTGCGGCCACTTGACCGTGGAGAACGTGGCGGCCTTCACCGCGCGGCCGTCCACGGCGGGCACGAGGTAGCCGCTGCGCCGTTCGGCGGGGAAGTCGGCCGCGCGGAAGGCGAGCGTGACGATCGCCATGGACGCGTACGGTATCTCCGCCAGCCGCGCCGCCGCCTCGCTCACGCTGTCCTTGAGCAGCCGCGCGGCCGGCGCGGCGGGGGTGGCGAGGATCACCGCGTCCGCGTCCAGGTACTCGGGTTCTGCGGCGGAGCCGACGGTGAGCCGCCAGCCGGACGGCGTGCGCGTGAGCTCGCGGACCATGGCGTTCGTGCGCACGTCCGCGCCCGAGGCCTTGGCCACCGCCTCCGGCAGCGCGCCGAGCCCGGTCGTCAGCGAGACGAAGACGGGGGCCGGCTTGGGCGCGGCCGCGCCGGCCGGCGGCCGGCTGCCGCTGTCCCCGGTCGGTGCGGGCGGCAGCAGCGACGTGACCGCCTCGGTCAGCGTCGCGCTTCGTTGCGCGGCCGCCGCCAGGGGCGCCAGGGTCGCCAGGAACGAGAGGTCCTCCGACCGGCCCGCGTACACGCCGCCGAGCAGCGGGTCGACGAGCCGGTCGACGACCTCGACGCCAAGGCGGGAGCCGATGTACTCGGTGACCGACACGTCGCCGTCGCCGGCCAGCTGTGCCCGCTCACCCGGCGCCGGCTCGCCCCCGGCCGACTCGTCCCTGGCCCGGGCGAGGCCCTCGGCCGACACCACCCCGGTCGCGGCGAGTTCGTCCAGGTCGGCGGGCACTCCCATGAACTGCCTGCGCGGCAGCGGGCGCAGCGCGCCCCTGGTGTAGATCGCGGACGAGGTGACGCCGGCCGGGACCAGGTCGCCGCCCAGGCCGACCGCGGTGATCAGCCCGGTTCCCTCGGGCCGCCGGGCGAGGAGCGCCTCGGCGCCCTCGTCCATCGCGACCCCGGCGACGTCCGACGCGGACAGCTTCCCGCCGAGCCTGGGCGAGCCTTCGAGTACCGTGACCCGGACCGGCTCGTCCCGCAGGAAGAAGGCGGCGGACAGGCCCGCGATCCCCCCGCCGATCACCACCACGTGTGCCGTTGCGTCAACCGTCATGGACGCAAGCCTATATTTTCTCGGAATTCTCAGCGCCAGAGACGGACCGTGCCGTCCTTGCCCGCGGAGGCGAGCGCGCGGGCGTGCGGGCTGAACACCACGTCGTTGACGTGGCCCGCGTGGCCAAGCAGGGTCTCGTAGCGGCTGCTCGCGATCTCCCAGACGGTCACCGCGCCGGTCTCGTAACCCGCGGCGGCCAGCGTGCCGTCCGGGCTGAGGGCGATGGCGTTGATGATGCCGTCGCCGGCCCGCAGCACGCCGGACGGCTCCCCGGTCACCACGCTGTGGAACTGCACCGTGCCGTCGGCGCCGGCCGACACCAGCCGCGATCCGTCCGGTGTGAACGTGACCGCGGTCGCCCAGCCGGTGTGCCGGCGGAGCTCGGTGAGCAGATCACCGCCGACGGTGCTCCAGACGCGGATCGCGCCGTCCGCGCACGCGGCCGCGACCAGCGTGCCGTCGGGGCTGAACACGGCCGCGAACATGGTCTCGCCGTCCGCCCGCAGCTCGCGGGTCCGGCCGAGCGCCGGGGTGTCCCACAGCCGGGCCACGCCGTCCTCGTGCGCGGACAAGAGGGTCGTCCCGTCGGGGCTGAACGCGACGGCGCGGACCGCGGCGCCCCCCGGCTTGCGCGAGCGCAGCTTCTTGCCGGTCCCTACCTCGCACACCCCGACCGTGCCGTCCCGCCCGCCCGTCGCGATGAGCGCGCCGTCCGGGCTGAAGGCCAGGTCGTAGATTGACGGCCCGGCCGACTTGAGCTCACGGACCAGGCCGCCGGCGAGGGCGTCACGGATTCTGACCGGGCGGCCCCAGCCGCCAGAGGCCAGTAGCCTGCCGTCCGGGCTGAACACCACGCAGTACGCGTTGTCCCTGTCTTGCTCCACGATCACCGCGCTGGCGTCGGTCGTCGCGTGCGCGGCGGATGCCTGCGCGGGCACCGGCGGCGCGCCCGGCGGGGCGGATGACCGCGGTACGGCCCTGGCTGGGGGCGGGCCGGCGTGGGACGGCATGCCCGCGTGCGCGGGCGGCGGGCCCGCGTGGGACGGCGGCGGGCCGACGCGCGTGGGCGGCGGGCCCGCGTGGATGCCGGGCGACCCCGGTTCGCGCAGCCCGCCCGGCACCACCGGACGCGGGCCGGTGGGCGGCCCCGTGAGGTTCAGCCGGACCTGCGGGTGCGTGCGCGGCCGGGCGCGGGCGAGCACGATCTCGCCTTGCCCTTCCTCCAGGTAGTACTGCGGCGCCTGGCGCGGCGTGTGCTGGCTGACGTAGCGGTAGGCGTAGTTGTAGGCCTCGGCCACGGTGACGATGCCGTTGCCGTCCGTGTCCGCGTCACCCGTGGCCAGGCCGACGGCCAGCCCCTCGGTGAAGACCGAGCGCGGCAGTTCCTGGCCGATCGGCCTGCCCTCGTAGGAGTACTCCCTGGCTCGCGAGCCGGACAGCACGGCGACGCCCCGGCCGTCGAGTGCGAGCTCCGTCGCCACGTCAAGCTCGCCCTTCTCCTCGGCGAAGCCGCCGCTGAAGCAGCAGTCGAGGATCAGCAGCCGGCGGCCGGCGCCGCACCGGTCCAGCTCGCCGAGCACGACCGAGGCGGGCAGGGCGCTGCGCTGCGGGTACCGCAGCCACGTGTCGGTCGCGGCGAAGTAGAGCCGCGCCCGGTCCCTGATGGCGTGGCAGGCCAGGTAGAGCAGGACCGTCTCATCCGGCGACCGCCCGCTGAGGAAACGCCCGATCGCCAGGCGGATCTCGGTCTCCGTCCCGTCGGTCAGCATGTCGACGGAGAAGCCGCCCGCCCGCGGGTCGGTGAGGGCCGCGGCCAGGTCGTGCGCGCCGCTGACCGGGGGGCGAAGCCAGGCGAGCTGGGCGTCGGCGTAGGCGGCCGTGGTGATGAGCAGCGCGCTGCGCCCGCCGGGCAAGCCGACCACCGGGTTGAACGCAGGCGTGCCACCCGGCGCCATAAACTTTCGCCTTCCCCCGGTCTCTCATGCGCACACGCGGTGTCTCAAAAGGTAACGTACCCGGACAGGCCAGGAGGCTCAGAGTAGTGACTCGGCGTCCAACAGCGTATGAACGACAGGAAAATTCCACGGTGAGGCGGGGCCGCCGACCTCGTCCCGGTCGATCTGGATCGGCCGTATGCCCACCGCCTCCGCGCCGACGCAGAACGTCGGCTGGTCGTCGATGAACACCGCGTCGACGGCGGCGACGCCGAGTTCTTCGAGCGCGGTGACGTACATCTCCGGGTACGGCTTCACCGAGCCGACCTCGCAGGACAAGATCAGCGCGTCCACCAGCGGGGTGATGCCCAGGTGGTCGAGCTGCGGGCGGGTGGTGTCGCCGCAGTTGGACACCAGCGCGATCCGCACGCCGTTCGACCTGAGCCGTTCGAGGAACGGCACCGTGTCGTCGCACAGCCAGGTGCGGGACCTGGAGTACTCCACGTCACGCCGCGCGAGGTCGGCGACCAGGCCGGGCTCGGGCTCGATGCCGAGGGCGGACAGCGTCCTGGCGAACGAGGCGGCGATGGTCAGCTTGCCGCGGTCCCTGTCCTCGCGCATCTTGTCCCACTCGGCGAGCCAGTCGCCGAGCGCGATACCGAGCGGCGCGATGAGCAGTTCCGTGCGCTCGGTGAAGTGAGAGCGCAGGATCGTGTCGTAAACGTCGACGAGGCAGGCCCGTACCACGCGGTCACGCCTGCCTGAGCTTGCCGCGGAGCTCCGCGAGTTCCGCCGGGGTGAACCCCTGGGCGGCCAGCCAGGCCGCCACGCCCTCGTAGCGCGACTCGACCTGCTCGAGGAACGCCTTCATCGTCTCGGCGCGCGGCGCGTGGGCGCGGACCGGGGTGCCGTTCACGCCGCCCGCGTACATCTTGGAACGGGACAGCCGCTCGATGATCTCTTCAATCCGCTCGTCGCTCGCCGCGTAGTCGGCCACGATGGCCTCCGGTTCGACCCCCGCCGCGGTGAGCGTGAGCGCCACGACCACGCCGGTACGGTCCTTGCCCGCGGCGCAGTGCACGATCGCCGCGCCCGGCGCGGTGGCGATCGAGCGGAGCGCGCCCACGACCTCCTCCGGGCGGTTCTCCAGGTAGCCGAGGTAGTGGCCGCACATCGGGTCGTCCGGGTAGCGCTCGCGGTCCGCCTGGGCCGCCTCGGTGACCAGCGCGGCCTTCACCGTGTCGGACACGTCGAGGAACTCCCTGAGCACCGGGTGGTGCGCGTGCCTGACGCTGGCAAGCGCGTCGAGCGGCGCGGGTCCCTCGATCGCCACCTCGTTGGTGGAGCGCAGGTCCACGACCGTGGTCAGGCCGATGTCGCCGACCAGCCTCTCGACGTCGGCCGGGGTCAGGTCCTGAAGGTTCTCCGAGCGGAGCACCCGGCCGGCCACGGTGGTGCCGCCGTCGGTGGTGGGCAGCCCGCCCAGGTCGCGCACGTTCACTGCGCCTTCCAGCTCAATCCATATCACGTCCTTATTGTCCCATTTGGAGCGCGCGACCAGCCCACCGCGTCCGCGAACCCCCGGTGAACAGTGCTCATCCCGGGGTTCAGCGGCCCAGGTAGGCGGGGACGGCCCGGACACGGCGGTTGCGGGTCGGCACGCTTTCCGGCGGGCAGAAGGCGCAGCTCGCGCTGACGATAGCGCTGGCCCGCAGGCCCGCGCCGCTGGTGCCTGACGAGCCGTTCGCCGCGCCCGAACGGGTCGCCACCTACCTGGTGGTACTCGGCCGCGGCGAGGTGCGGGTGGCCGCCCGGTCGCCGAGCTAGTGAGGTCGCACGGGGCCGGGCTCGAGGAGATCGCCCTGCGTCACCTCCGGGCCGGCGTCCCTTCTTTCTCCGGAACGGAGGCAGCCGAATGACGACGCGAGCCATGACCCGCCCGGCGGGGCGCGCGCAGAAGTCGCGTCCCGTGCCCTGGCGGAGCCTCGCCTGGGTGGCGCTGCGGCAGCGGCGCGGCCCGTTCATCGGCGCGTTCGCCGGCGCCCCGCTGCTGTCGCGCGAGCTGGACAGCGGCACGTTCAGGTTCGCGTGGAGGCCATGCCCGGCGCTCGGCTGGCGTCACGAGGAATGGCCGCACGGAACGGGTAACCACGAACCCGTTCGGCACGAGCCTGGTTTGATCTTCAGGCGGTGGCGGCGGACGTCTCGTGGACGAAGTCGGCGAGACGGGCCAGGATGTCCGGGTCGGTCTCCGGCAGGACGCCGTGGCCCAGGTTGAAGACGTGGCCGCTGAGCGCCCGGCCGCGCTCGAGGATCGCGCGGGCGCGGGGCTCCACCACGTCCCAGCCGGCCAGCAGCGCGGACGGGTCGAGGTTGCCCTGCAGGGGCTTGCCGTTCCCGCCGGCACCAGCGGCGACCCGGCGGGCGGCCTCGTCCAGCGGTATCCGCCAGTCCACCCCCACCACGTCGGCGCCCGCCTCGCCGAGGAGGCCGAGCAGTTCACCAGTGCCGACGCCGAAGTGAATCCTCGGCACGCCGGACGGGGCCAGGGCCGCGAAGATCCGCTTGGTGTGCGGCAAGATCGCGTGCCGGTAGTCCTCGGGGCCGACCACGCCGACCCACGAGTCGAAGACCTGTATCGCGGACGCCCCGGCCTCGACCTGCACCTGGAGGAACGCGGTCGCGATCGCCGCGAGCCTGCCCATTAGCGCGTGCCACAGCTCCGGGTTGCCGTACATCAGGGCCTTGGTCCGGTCGTGGTTCTTCGAGGGCCCGCCCTCGATCAGGTAGGAGGCGAGCGTGAACGGTCCGCCGGCGAAGCCGATCAGCGGCTTGCCGCCGAGCTCACCGACCAGCGACTTCACCGCCTCACTGATATACGGCACGTCGTCCGGCTCGAGCGGGCGCAGCCGCTCGACGTCGCCGATCGTCCGGAACGGGCGCTCGACCACCGGGCCGACGCCCGGCTTGATGTCCACGTCCACGCCGACGGCCCTGAGTGGCACCACGATGTCGCTGAACAGGACCGCCGCGTCGACGTCGTACCGGCGCAGCGGCTGCAGCGTGATCTCGGTGACCAGTTCTGGCCTGGTGCAGGAGTCAAGCATCGCGATGCCCTCGCGCACCCGCTTGTACTCGGGCAGCGACCGGCCCGCCATCCGCATGAACCAGACCGGCGTGTAGGGCACCGGCTCCCCCCGGCAGGCACGGACGAAGGGCGAGCTCGACGGCTGGCTCTGCCGTGACTGCTTGCTGTGGGCGGGCTGGGGCTGTGTCACCCAGCGAGTGTACCGAACGGCTTCCTGTGTCCCTGGCCGGCCCGGCGACACGCCGGGCAAGTTCCTCCGAAATCACGCTCGTACATGCCAAGATCGGGTGGAGTTTCACCAAGTACCACGCAGTAAGTCATGTACCACGCAGTGAATAGTAGCGACGCAATTGTAGGGGGCACCGCGATGACGCAGCCGCTTGGGAATTGTCCCGGATGTGGTGGCGACGAGCCCTTCGAACCGGTGCACGCGGATGCCCGGTGCCCGGACACCGGCGGCGAATGCCCCGAGTGGGTGTGTTCGGCATGCGGCGCCGGGGTATTCATGGGCACTGTGATCATCACCTCCTTCCCGGCCAGACAGTCCGTCCGTGCCGCCTAGCCGCGCTTTCGTAGCACACGGCGCCCTCGGAACACACGGCGCCCTCGGAACACACGGCGGCCGGCCCATGGCAGCCTGCCCGCGCGCCGGGCGCTGCCAGGCACGACGTACGCTCAGGCCATGAGGTTGGCGGACACGCCCGCACCGACGCGGGCAGGCGGGAACGCGGACGCGGCCGGCACGGATCCCGGCCCCTGCCGACACGGCATCTCCTGCGAACACCGTGTCTCCTGACAACACGGGGATCGCCTTCGCGGCGGCGGCGGCCGCGCTCGCGGCGGGCCGTGACGCGGTGGCCGAGGTCAGGGACGACCTCGACCTCGAGGACTGGCCGGCGCCCAAGCGGCTCGCGCCGCACGCGGCGGCGCTCGCGGTCACGGCGTACCGCGACGGCGTGGAAGCAGGCACGGGAAAGCTCGTGCTGCTGCATGACCCGGCGGGGCAGGAGGGATGGACCGGCACGTTCCGCGTGGTGGTCCACCTGCACGCCGACGTCGAGGAGGAGATGGCGGCCGACCCGCTGCTCGGCGAGGTCGGCTGGTCCTGGCTCACCGACGCGCTTGACCTGCACGCGCCCGGCTACGTCGCGCCCAGCGGCACGGTGACCCGGGTCATCACCGAGGGGTTCGGCGGCAAGGAGGACGAGCCGCCGTCAACCGGCTTCGAACTGCGCGCGTCCTGGTGCCCGGCCGACGACGAGATCGAGGACGAGATCCGCGGCGCCGTCCTCGCCTGGACCGACGCGCTCGCCGCGGCGGCGGGCCTGCCCGCGCAGCCGCCGGGCACCCGGGCGCTCGGGCGGCGAGGGCGGGGCGGCCGCGGCGGCGGAACCGGCGGGACTGGAACTGGCGGCGGCAGCCGGCGGCGCGGATGACGGCCGCGGGCACGCCGGCCGATGAGGAGTCGCAGGCGCCGGAGACAGTGCAGCCGGAAGACACAGCGCAGCCGGAAGACACAGCGCAGCCGGAAGACACAGCGCAGCCGGAAGACACAGCGCAGCCGGAAGACACAGTGCGGCCGGATGGCGAGGGCGGCGACGAGCCGGGCCGGGAGGTCATCGACCTGCTCGAGCCCGCCGACGGGCTGCCGCCGGTCATCGTGACCGCCGAGGACCTCGCCGCGGCGGTCGAGCGGCTCGCCGCGGGAACGGGGCCGGTCGCCGTCGACGCCGAGCGCGCCTCCGGTTACCGCTACGGGCAGCGGGCCTACCTGGTGCAGCTGCGCCGGGCGGGCGCGGGCACGGTGCTCATCGACCCGATCGCCTGCCCCGACTTGTCCGGGCTCGGCGCGGCCATCGGCGATGTCGAGGCCGTGCTGCACGCGGCGTCGCAGGACCTGCCGTGCCTCGCGGAAATTGGCTACCAGCCGAGGGACCTGTTCGACACCGAGCTGGCCGGGCGGCTGCTCGGCTACCCGCGCGTGGCGCTCGGGACGATGCTCGAGGAAGTGCTCGGCTTCCGGCTGGCCAAGGAGCATTCGGCCGCGGACTGGTCGGTGCGGCCGCTGCCCGCGGAGATGCTCAAGTACGCGGCGCTCGACGTCGAGGTGCTGACCGAGCTGCGCGACGCGCTCGCCGAGCAGCTTCGCGAGCAGGGGAAGTCCGAGTGGGCCAGGCAGGAGTTCGCCGCGATCGCGGCCGCGCCGCCGCCGCAGCCGCGGGCCGACCCGTGGCGGCGCACCTCGGGGATTCACCGCGTGCGCACCAGGCGGGCGCTCGCGGTCGTGCGGGAGCTGTGGCAGGCACGCGACGAGATCGCCCGCGACGCCGACCTGTCGCCGCGCCGGGTGCTCAGCGATCAGGCCATCGTTGACGCCGCGCGGGCCGAGGCCGCCAAGCCGCCGCCCACCGGGCGGCCGCAGCTCGAGCGGATCAGCGGATTCCACGCGCGGTACGCCCGCAAGTACGCGGACAGCTGGGTGGCCGCCGTGCTGCGCGCCCGCCAGCTCGACGACGCGGAGCTGCCCGAGGTCGCGGGCGCCGCAGCGGCGCCCGGCCCGCCGCCCGCGCACCGCTGGGCGGAGCGGGACCCGGCCGCGGCCGCCAGGCTCGCGGCCGCCAGGGAGGCCGTCGGCGCCCTCAGCGCCGCTCACCGCCTGCCCGTCGAGAACCTGCTACCGCCGGACGCGCTGCGCCGCCTTGCCTGGGAGCCGCCGGTCCCGGCGACACCGGAGACCATCGCCGCGGCCCTGACGGCCTCCGGCGCCCGCCCGTGGCAGGCGGAGCTGACGGCCGGACCGCTCGCGGAGGCGTTCACGGCCGCCGCCGGCGCATGATCACCGGGACGATCACCTCCGCTAGGCTGGGCGGAAACCTGTCGGCGGGCTGAACGACAGCTGAGGATCGAACGGGGGACATGGACAGCCACGTGCTTACCGCCGTCGCCGCGGCCTTTGACAGCGGCACGCAGCCGGTGCTGCCGGGGTTCCTCAACTCCCTCGCGTCGCCGCTTGAGCACTACGGGGTCTGGGCGATTTTCCTGCTCGTCCTGCTCGAGGACTTCGGCATCCCGGTGCCGGGCGAGACGGTGCTCATCGCGGGCGCGGTGTTCGCGGGCTCGGGGCAGCTCAATATCGCCGGAGTCGGCGTCGTCGGCTTCGCCGCCGCCGTGATCGGCGACAACATCGGGTACGCGATCGGGCGGTTCGGCGGGCGGGCGCTGGTGGAGCGCTGGGGCAAGTATGTCTTCATCACCCCGGAGCGGCTCGACAAGGCGGAGGCATTCTTCCACCGTCATGGCGGCAAGATCATCACGATCGCGCGGTTCATCGAGGGGCTCAGGCAGGCCAACGGGATCATCGCCGGCATCACCGACATGCACTGGCTCCGCTTCGTCGGGTTCAACGCGCTTGGCGCCGCGCTGTGGGTCGGTACCTGGGTGAGCGTCGGCTACTTCGCGGGCCAGCACATCACGGCGATCTACAACGCGATCTCGAAGTACTCGCTGTACGCGGCGATCGCGGCGGTGGTGCTCATCGCCGCCTGGGTCGTCTACCGGCTGCGCAAGCACCGCAAGGCGCTCCTGGCCTCGGCCCGGCCAGAAGGCGCGGCGCAGGCAGAGACCACAGCGCAGCCCGAAGCCGCAGCGCAGCCGGAAGCCACAGCCCAGCCCGAGGCCGCGGCTGCGGCCGAGCAAGAAACCGCGGCCCAGCCGGAAGCCACAGCCCAGCCCGAAGCCACAGCGCAGCCCGCGGCCGCGGCCGAGCAAGAAACCGCAGCGCGGCCGGAAGCCGACCAGGAGCGTCGGGACCAGGGGCTCGCGGGGCGTCAGGACTCGGAGAGGTCGTAGCGATCGGCCGAGACCAGGAGGCCGGCCGGGCCGTCGCCATCGGGCTCTTCGGCGCGCGGCCGGTCGTCGGCGGCGCTTTTCTCGGGTTCTTCCCCTGTCGCGGGAACCGCCGGTCGCGGCGCGCCGAAGAGCCGGCGCCACCAGCGGCCTGGTGTCGCCCGGGCCGGCGCCACCAGGTCGGCGGGCATGAGGGGCGCGTCCTCGTCGGTGCCCGGTTCCCGCGCCGAGGGCGGCGGGGCCACGTTGAGCACCCAGAAGCCGGACGTGGGCAGCGCGTCATCCCACTCCTTGGGCAACTGGGCGATGGCGTCGCCGGGCACGGCGGCGGCCGAGGACCCGGCGGAGTGGCCGATCAACGCCGCGAGCGCCGCCTCTTGCAGGAGCGGAAGGTTCTCCCGGTGGGCGCAGATCACGGTCGGCTCGCCCGTGGCGATGACCTCGCGGACCAGGGCGTTGATGACGGCGGCCGGGTCGGCCGCGCCCGCCAGGGGCGACGTGGTGTGAATGTAGAGCGACGGCTCGGCGCGCACGGGCTGGCCGGTGAGCTCCGACACCGGGCCAAGGGTCTCCGCGCAGCGGACCGCGGTCGAACTGATCAGCCGCGGGTGCGGCCCGAAGCACGCGAGCAGGTCCGCGAGCGCCTTGGCGTCCGCGCGTCCCGCGTCGTCGAGCGGACGGGCCGTGTCGGCGCGCTTCCAGCCGCCTTTCGACACGGCCTTGGCGTGGCGCAGCAGGATCAGCGGCACGGTCTGCGCGGGCCGCGCGGCGAAGTCGGCGAGCACGCCGTGGTCGCGGGCGTAGCTGACCTTGTCCACCGCGCCGCTGGCGGGCACCCAGGTGACCTTGTCGACCTCCGCGTTGGGGACCGCGTGCTCGTCGAAGGACAGCGCGCGGGCCGCCCAGTAGTGGACGCGCTTGGGGCGGCCGCCGACGTTATAGCGGACAGAGACGAGGCGGCGGCCGAGGGCGAGCCGCACGCCGCCCTCTTCGAGCACCTCGCGCACGGCCGTGACCGGCAGCGGCTCGTCCGGTTCGGTCTTGCCTTTCGGCAGCGACCAGTCGTCGTACTTCGTGCGGTGGACGAGCAGGATCTCTGGCTCGCCGTCCGGGCCGGGCCGCCAGGCGACCCCGCCGGCCGCCTTGATCAGCCTTGATCCCGGTTTATTGCTAGGCATCGGGGAGACGTCCTCGACTCTTGTCCATGATCAAGCTCTCGTGCACGTCGCGCAGCGGCGCGCCGGACTCATCACGGGCGTGCCTTGTCCAGTTACCGTCGCCGTCGAGCCACCAGGAGGACGTGCCGTCGTCCATGCCAAGGGCGATCAGTTCCCGGAGTCTAGTGGAATGCGCCGGATCGGTCACCCGGACCAGGGATTCCACCCGCCTGTCCAGGTTCCGGTGCATCATGTCCGCGCTGCCGAGCCAGACCTCGTTGCCGGCGTCCAGGTCCTCGCCCGGCTGCGGACGCGGGTCGGGCTCGCCGGTGCCGAAGGCGTAGATCCGCGAGTGCTCGAGGAACCGGCCGAGGACGCTGCGCACCCTGATGTTTTCCGACAAACCGGGCACGCCGGGCTTAAGCGCGCACATGCCGCGCACCCAGATGTCGATGGGCACGCCGGCCTGCCCGGCCCGGTAGAGCGCGTCGATCACGATCTCGTCGACGAGTGCGTTGCACTTGAACGCGATCTCCGCCGGCTTGCCCGCCCGCGCCCGCGCGGCCTGGCGGCCGATGCGGCCGACGATGCCCGCGCGCAGCGCCTCGGGGGCGACAAGCAGGCGGCGGTAGCCGCTCTTCCTGCTGTACCCGGTGAGGTGGTTGAACAGGTCGGTGGCGTCCTCGCCCACCTTGTTGTCCGCCGTCAGCAGGCCGAAGTCCTCGTAAAGGCGCGCGGTCGTCGGGTGGTAGTTGCCGGTGCCGATGTGGCAGTAGCGCCGCAGGGCTCCGTCGGGTTGCTGGCGCACGATCAGCATGACCTTGGCGTGCGTCTTCATGCCGACGAAGCCGTACACGACGTGGCAGCCCGCTTCTTCAAGCTTGCGGGCCCAGGCGATGTTCGCCCGCTCGTCGAACCTGGCCTTGATCTCGACCACGACGACGACCTGCTTGCCCGCCTCGGCCGCGTCGATGAGGGCGTCCACGATCGGGCTCTGCCCGCTGGTGCGGTAGAGGGTCTGCTTGATCGCGAGGACGCGGGGGTCGGCGGCGGCCTCCTCGACGAGCCGCTGCACGCTCGTGGTGAACGAGTCGTACGGGTGGTGGACGAGGATGTCGTGCTCGTCCAGGGCGGTGAAGATCGAGGCGTCGGTCGGCACCGCCTTGGCGTTCGGGACGAAGGACGGGTACCTCAGCTCCGCGACCGGCAGGTCCGCGATGGCGTTGAGGCCGGTCAGGTCGAGCGGTCCGGGCACCCGGCTGATCGCGTTGTCGTCCACGCCGAGTTCCCGCGCCAGGCGGATCAGCACGTCGTCGGACATGTCCTGCTCGACCTCAAGCCTGACGGCGGGTTCGAAGCGCCGCTTGACCAGTTCCCGCTCCATCGCCTGGAGCAGGTTCTCCGTGACGTCCTCGTCCACTTCGAGTTCGCGGACCCGCGTCACCCGGAAGACGTAGTGCTCGAGGATGTCCATGCCCCCGAACAGCTGGTTCAGGTGCGCGGCGATCACGTCCTCGATCGGGACGTAGCGGTAGCGGTTGACGTTGAGGAAGCGCGGCAGCGACGGCGGCACCTTGACCCTGGCGAACATGGTCAGTCCGTTGGCCGGGTCGGTGAGCGTGACCGCGAGGTTCAGCGACAGTCCCGAGATGAACGGGAACGGGTGCGACGGGTCCACCACCAGGGGCGTGAGCACCGGGTAGATGCGGTTCCTGAACAGCTCGGCGAGGTCGGCGCGCTCGCCCGCGGTCAGCTCCTTCCAGCGGAGGATCTCGATGTCGTGCCGGGCGAGTTCCGGCTTGATGAGGTCGGCGAAGACGGCGGCGTGCCTGCTGGCGAGCTCACCGGACTTGGTGAGGGTGTTCTTGAGCAGCTCGTCGGGGGTATAGCCGGACGGGATGTAGACCGGGAGTCCCGCGGCCATCCTGCGCATCAGGCCCGCGACCCGGACCATGAAGAACTCGTCCAGGTTGGAGGCGAAGATGGCGAGAAACCGCACCCGCTCGAGCAACGGCGTCTGCTCGTCTTCCGCCAGCTCGAGGACGCGCTGGTTGAACAGGACCCAGCTTTGCTCCCGGTCCAGGTAGCGGTCGGCGGGCAACTCGGAGCCGTCCCGGCCGCCCCCCTCCTGGCGGAGGCCGGGGTAGGCGCCGCCCGAGGCCTCCACATCGGATATTTCTTCGATTTCCGACACATCCGTTACATCGGTTTGTGGGCTGCTGTCCGGGTCCGACGAGCCGCCCGGCACGATCCCGGTCTCGCTGACGCTCATGCACCCCATCTTCCCGTGCGCGGTCGGGTCCAAAGCGACGGCCCCGGCTGATCACACTCTGCTCTTGACCCAGGGCCTTTCACACGGGACCTTTCACACGGGACCGGTCACATTCGGCTGATCACACAGTGCCGAAGCCCGCGCCGGCCGCAATCGCGTGGACTCGCAGGTACTCCTGCCCGCGCGGGGCGTGAGCGGTGCACGCCGTCAGCGGGCGCCTGAGGTAGCGGACGGCCGTCTGGCCGGGCGCGGTGACGCGCAGTCCGGTCACGTGGACCGGGCCGCACCTGGCCGCGGGCACCGCGGCGTCCAGGGCCGCGTGCGCGGTCGCCCCGGGCGCCAGCAGCACGCCGGCGACCGCGGCGGACTGGTCACGGCCGGCGGCGGCGCCCACCGGGACGCCGTCGCCGCGGTAGGCCGTCACTTCCGGGTAGCCGTCGAGGGTGCACGGCGCGCCGGACACGTTGGTGAAGTCCACCGGGTACCGGGTGACGTCGCTGGTCACGCGGGCGCCAGGGCCCAGGGATATGCGCAGCCCCGACATCGTGCACCGAGCGGTCACCGCCGGCTGCCGCGTCCTGGCCGCCGTGTGGTGCGCGCCGGGCACCTTCGCGGACGTCAGCGCCGCGTTCATGGGAACGCCGCGGTTGAGCGTGACCGCTAGCGCGGCGGTGGCGCCGAACGCCACGGCAGTGGCGATTCGCCAGCCCAGGCTCGCGCCTGTCCGCATCGCAGCCCCCTCGCAACGATCACCGCGTACGTACCCATCTTGACCTGTACGGACGGGTTTGCCTAGGCCTAGGTACCGCCCGGTTGGAACGGGCCGGCGTCGCGTACGGCTGCGGCACCGCGTCGCCGGCCGCGGCGTCGCCGCGGCGCCGCGGCTAGCGGTCGCTCGTGAACGCGGAAAGCTGGGCCAGGTAGATCACCTGGAGCAGCGCGTCGCACCAGCGGTCGTCGGCGGGCCGGGTGTCGAAGCGCCCGAGGCTCTCGTTGGCCGCGTCGAGCACCGCCGTGAAGACGGCGTTGTCGCAGGCGAACTGCTCGTCATCGGCTTCCCTCGCGGCCATGTCCGCGCCCGGGCCGCTCGTCAGCGCCGCGCGGTGACGTTCGAGGATGTCGGAGGCCCGCCGCGCCATCGCGAGGCCGAGGGTCTCGGCGAGCAGCAGGCGCTGCGTGCCGGAAGCGTCCAGCATGTGAATTCCCCTTCGCCGCGGAGTCTGGCGGCCGGCAGGCGGCCGCCGTGACGCGGAGCCGCCAGATCTCGCTCCCGCACCACAACACCATGATGTCGAGGGGTAGTGACATTCTTACGGACGGTGACACCGGGCCGCAAGGCCGGGAACGAGACCTAGGTATGTGGAACTACCGGGGACGCGGGCGCGCGGCGGACCAGATGGCGCCCCGGTGCGGGAGCTTGACCCGGTCGCCCCGGCCGAGCGCCGCGGCCAGCTCCTCTTCCGCGGCCGAGATGCGGAGCCACTCCGCGTAGGACACCGGCTCCACGCCGCGGGTAGCGAGTACCGGCCCGACGGCGCAGCGGGCGGCGACGCCACCGATCGCGCCGTCGAAGCCGGCGTCATCGAGGCCAGCGTCGTCCTCGGCGGGCGGGCCGGCGCCGTCCGGGCGGCGCAGCAGGCCCGGCCGCGGCAGCTTCTCCTGCCCCACGTCCGGCCCGCCCGCCAGGTCGGCCAGCAGCGCCTGCACGGTCTCGGCCGCGTCGGCCTTGTTGGTGCCGATCACGCCGGTCGGGCCGCGCTTCAGCCAGCCCGCGACGTACTCGCCTGGCAGCGGCTCGCCGGTCTCCGTCAGGACGCGGCCGCTGGCGTTCGGCACCGTGTGCGTCCGCGCGTCGAACGGGACGCCCGGGAGCGGCACGGACTGGTAGCCGACGCTGCGCAGCACCATCTGGGCGTCGAGCGTCTCGAACTCGCCCGTTCCCTCGAACGCCCCGCTCTCGGAAAGCCGCGTGCGTTCGAGGCGAAGTCCCGCAACCGTTCGGGATGATGATTCTTGAATTTCCGCCGGGCGCAGCCAGAAGCGGAGTCGGAGGTTGCGTCCCTCCCCCGCCCCCGTGCTGGCTTCAGCACTGGCCCAGCCGGCCATGGCGACCAGGTTGCCGCGGACCCGCCGGTCCGACGTGGCGAGCGCGGTCGACTCGCCCGAGCGGTCGAAGCCCTCGGCCAGCTCGAGCTCGGCCGGCTCCGCGGACACGTGCACCCCGCCTAGCTCGCCGAGTTCGCGCAGCTCCTTGGTGGTGAACTTGGCCTGCGCGGGGCCGCGGCGGCCGATGACGTGCACCTCGCGGACCTTGGACGCGCGCAGCGCCTCCATCACCGGCTCGGGGATGTCGGTCTGCTCAAGCTCGGCCGGGTCGCGGGCCAGGATGCGGGCCACGTCCACCGCGACGTTGCCGACGCCGATGACCGCGACCGACTCGGCGTCCAGCGCGAACGCGCCCGGGTCGACGTCGGGGTGACCGCAGTACCAGTTGACGAAGTCCGTCGCCGCGTGGCTGCCGAGCAGGTCCTCGCCGGGGATGCCGAGGCGGCGGTCGCGCATCGCGCCCGTGGCGTACACGACCGCGTCGTAGGCGGCGAGCAGGTCTGCCCTGGTGACGTCCGTGCCGAAGTCGACGCCGCCGACGAACGTGACGCCGGGGGACTCAAGGACGCGGCGCAGGTAGTTCGCGACCGACTTGATCGACTTGTGGTCGGGCGCCACGCCGTAGCGGACCAGGCCGTACGGCGTGGGCAGCCGGTCGAGCACGTCGACGCTCACCGCGACTGGTGAAGGCAGCAGGGCCGCCTGCTTGACCAGCGCTTCCGCGGTATACAGGCCCGCCGGGCCCGATCCGACGACGGCGATCTTCAACCGCTGCTTGCGCGGGCTTGGGCCCCCGGGAGACGACTGCATACCAGTAAAACTACTCGGACAGCCGCTCCCGCGTCGATGAGTCATTCGTCGGGGCGTCCTTGTCCGGCGTGCGGCGGGCGACGGCCTCGGTGAGCTGGCGGGCGAGGTGCTGCGGGGTCAGCCCGGCCGCTTCGAGTATCGCGTTGCGGCTGCCGTGCGCGAGGAACTCCTGCGCCAGGCCGAACGACTTGACCGGGACGTCCACGTCGTGGTCGCGCAGCAGCCGCGCCACCGCGTCGCCGAACCCGCCGACCCGGCCGTTGTCCTCGACGACCGCGACCAGCCGGTGCTGCCCGGCGGCCTCGATGACGGCCTCGTCGACCGGCTTGACCCAGCGCGGGTCGACGACCGTGACGCCGATGCCGTGGCCGGCGAGCCGCTGCGCGACCTCGACGCAGGTGACGGCCATCGGGCCGGCGCCGAGCAGCAGGACGTCCCGGCCCAGGTCCTCGCCAGGGACCGCCAGGACGTCCATCTGGCCGAGCTTGCCGATCGCCTCGGCCTCGGGGCCGACCTCGCCCTTGGGGTAGCGGACGACCGTGGGGCCGTCGCTGACGTCGACGGCCTCGTTGACCAGTTCGGCGACCCGGCTGCCGTCGCGCGGCGCGGCGACCCGCAGCCCGGGCACCACCTGCAGGATCGACCCGTCCCACATGCCGTTGTGCGACGCGCCGTCCGGGCCGGTGACGCCGGCCCGGTCAAGCGTCACCGTGACCGGGAGCCGGTGCAGGGCGACGTCCATCAGCAACTGGTCGAAGGCGCGGTTCAGGAACGTCGCGTAGACCGACACGACCGGGTGCAGCCCGGCCATGGCCAGGCCGGCGGCCATCGTCATCGCGTGCTGCTCGGCGATGCCCGCGTCGTAGACGCGGTCGGGGAACGCCTGCTTGAATGGCGCGAGGCCCACCGGGTGGAGCATCGCGGCGGTGATGCCGACCACGTCGGGGCGGCGGCCGCCGATGGCGACCATCTCGGCCGCGAAGACGTCGGTCCACGAGCGCTTGGGCGCGGCCGGCGTCACGCCCGCGGTTGTCCCGGCCACCGGGGCCGGCTTGGCCGGGGCGGCGGGAACCTGGTGGAGGCAGTCTTCCTCGTTCTGCTCCGCGAGGGCGTAGCCGAAGCCCTTCTTGGTGATGACGTGCACGATCACCGGGCCGCCGTACTCGTTGGCCTGGCGCAGGGCGTGCTCGGTCATGCCCTCGTCGTGGCCGTCGATCGGCCCGATGTACTTGATGCCCAGGTCCTCGAACAGCACCTGGGGCTGGAGGAAGTCCTTCAGGCCCTTCTTCGCGCCGTGCAGCGCGCCGAACAGCGGGCTGCCCACCACCGGGGCGGCGGTCACCGTGGTCTTGATGAGGTCAAGGACCTGCTCGTAGCGCCGGCTGACCCGGATCGAGCTCAGGTGGCTGGCCAGGCCGCCGATCGTCGGCTGGTAGGAGCGGCCGTTGTCGTTGACGACGATGACCAGCCTGCTGTCCCGCGCGACCGCGATGTTGTTCAGCGCCTCCCAGGCCATGCCGCCGGTCAGCGCGCCGTCGCCGATCACCGCGACGACCGTGCGGTCGTGCTCGCCGCGCAGCCGGTACGCCTTGGCCATGCCGTCGGCGTAGGACAGCGACGTGGAGGCGTGGCTGTTCTCCACGAGGTCGTGCTCGGACTCGGCCCGGCTCGGGTAGCCCGACAGGCCCCCGGCCTGGCGCAGCGTGTGGAACTGGCCGAGCCGCCCGGTCAGCAGCTTGTGCACGTAGGACTGGTGCCCCGTGTCGAAGATCACCTTATCCTTGGGTGAGTCGAACACCCGGTGCAGCGCGATGGTCAGCTCCACCACGCCGAGGTTCGGGCCCAGGTGGCCGCTGGTCCTCGTGACCGACTCCACCAGGACGTCGCGGATCTCCGCGGCCAGGAGGCTGACCTGCTCCTGGGTGAGGCCCTTGACGTCCTCTGGGCCGTTGATGCGCTCAAGCAAGGTCACGGCTGCTCCTCATGCGGCATTCGGCGATGGATTACCCGATATTAGTGGTGGTCATCCCCGCCGGTCTCGCTGGCGTGGTGAGTTAACCGACACGCGTGTCGGTTAACGTAACAGTTCACGCGGCCCGGCCGGGTCACCCGGCCGCCCGCGTCGCGCCCGCGCGTCGCCCGCGCTGGCGGCGACGTCGCCGGCGGGGCGGGCGACGCCGGCCGGTTGAGCGGGCTGGCCGGTTCTGCGGCGGAATCCCGAGCAGCGTTGACGGGTCGGGGGTCAGCTGAATCCGTTCGGGATCATCCTCGTTTTTGTCTGTGGGCGGGGACTACGGGATCAGGACGAGCTTGCCCGTGGTGCGGCGCCCGGCCAGGTCCTCGTGCGCGCGGGCGGCGTCGGCCAGCGGGTATTCCCCGCCCACGCGGACGTGCAGGCTGGCCTTGGCGATCCGCTCGAAGATGTCGCCGGCCCGCCACAGCAGTTCCGTGCGGTCCGCCACGTAGTGGGCGAGGGTGGGGCGGGTCAGGAAGAGCGAGCCGCCGCTGTTGAGGCGCTGCGGGTTGAACGGCGGGACCTGGCCGCTTGACCCGCCGTACAGCACCATCATGCCGCGCGGGCGGAGCACCGACAGGCTCGCGTCGAATGTGTCCTTGCCCACGCCGTCGAAGACGACGTCGACGCCCCTACCGCCGGTGACC
>Ga0335075_10005628_pt1 | contig 19409 bp, 20 predicted proteins | sample Lox_Sample_24_FD_206723 | JGI IMG/M metagenome (GOLD analysis project Ga0335075, IMG submission 206723) | Soil microbial communities from Loxahatchee National Wildlife Refuge, Florida, United States - Lox_Sample_2.4 | ecosystem: Environmental > Terrestrial > Soil > Wetlands | place: USA...
GCGGGCTGCGGGGCCGAAGTGGCATCGCTTCACTATACATGGGATAGTATTTGAGATGGCGAGGTCACGGCATCGGACAATCCGAAACGCACTCGAGATCACTATCCGTTCGTTCCCTGAACCCTACAAATACTATCCATTGTATAGTGATGTCCCGTCGGTAGGTCGGGAATATGATCGAGATACTTAGCGTCGAAGGTGTCGGGCCGGTGGAGTTGAGCGTGAGCGAGCGAGGCAGTGGGAGGCCCGTGCTGCTGCTTCACGGCGGCGCCGGACCGGCCTCGGTCGCGGCCTGGGCGGAGCTCTTCGCCCGCACGCAGGGAGTACGGGTCATCACGCCCACGCACCCCGGCTTTGCCGGTACCCCTCGCCCCGAGACGCTGAGGAGCATTTCCGGCCTGGCAGAGCTCTACGCCGCTCTGCTCGACAAACTACGGTTGAACGACGTCATCGTGGTCGGCAACTCGATCGGCGGGTGGATCGCCGCGGAGTTGGCCCTTGCCGCGCCCTCCCAAGTGGGAGGCCTCGTGATCGTGGACGGAGTCGGGATCGTGGTGCCCGGTCACCCCGTGGCCGACGCGTTTACGCTCCCCTTCGAGGAGATCCGTCGCCGGTCCTATCACGACCCGTCGCGGTTCGTCATCGACCTCGCGAACGTCCCGCCCGCGCAGAAGGCCGTCATCGCGGGCAACCAGGCCTCGTTGAAGGCGTACGCCGGCGGAAGCGGCGACCCGTCCCTGCGGGAGCGGCTCGCGAGCGTCAAGGTGCCGACCCTGGTGGTGTGGGGCGAGAGCGACCGCATCGCGGATGCCGACTACGGGCGCGCGTTCGCGAACGCGATCCCCGGGGCGGTCTTCGAGCTGATGGCGGAGACCGGGCACGTGCCTCAGATAGAGACGCCCGAGCGCCTGGTCGAAGTGCTGGGGCGGTTCGTGGAAAGGCAGTTCCCGGCGAACCCCGGTGCGAGCTAGTACGACCCTCGTCGATCTTAGATCGCGCGGCGGCCGGCGAAGGAGGGCGGGCGCCCCCTCGGCGGGGTGAACGACTCCTCTGCGGGGCGCCCGATAGGGCGTGGAGCAGGCGGTCGGAGCGGGCCTGCGATGGGCAGCGCGACCTCGTCGTCCGCCGACTCAGTCGGCGACGGCGATCGAGTAGCGCACCGCCGGGCTCTCCACATACTCTAGCACCTTCGAGATGCCCTTCTCGAGACCGGTTCGATACGCCATCGCGAGGACCCCGGCGCGGTCCTCCTCGGACAGTGCCGGTACCCGCTCGATGTGGGTCTCGACCGGGACCTTATGGCGATCGAAGCAGGCGAGGTAGGCGCGGAAACCGGGAAAGGCGCACTGGAACAGCCGCACCTGCAGCTGCACGTCGGGCGGCATCGGATCCGAGTAGTAGCTCTTCATCTCGTAGAATCTGTCCCGGCCGTCCCAGAAGTCGGGCTGCGCGTAGACCCCGACCCGCTCGTTGATCAGGATCAGCCGACTTCTCGGTCGGGAGAGCCCCATGACCTCGCTGTTCCGGAACGCGTGCAGAACACCGGCGATTCGGCCCAGCTGCTCCTCCCGATCGAGCGGAGCCAGCGCAAGGTCGGCGTCGGCCAGCTCCCGATCGAGGACCTCGGCGGCGAACCGGTGCATCGACGAGGCGGTCGGTCGGTGGCCCTGCCGGTGCTCGAAGCTCCATCGGGACAGCGTCTCGTCGATCGCCTTGCCGACCGCCATGCCGACCTCGTCGCGTTCGGTCACCGGGCGAGGATAGGCGGCGCTCACGACCTCGTGGGTTGCGACCGTCTTCACCGTGGTCACGCCCGACCCCCCGCACGCGGCAGTCCGTCGTACCCTCTCACCCTTTCGGGGGTAGCGGACGACTCCGGCGAGAACCTCGTGCGCCCGCTGGCGCGACTTACGGCGGCCGCCGCGTTCCCGATGCGCCGCGGAACGTCATCAGGTTGATGTTCCGTCCGCCACTTCCGGGCCCGTGACGACGCCGATGTACATCCGGCGTCCCCCCCCGCCCACGCACCCCTATTTCCCGATCGGCGTGGGGATGGTCCTCACCGGGTTCCTGCTTCTCGCGCTCGGACTCGAGACGCTCGCGCAGTGCGCTTCGGGGTCGTTCATCACCTGCTCGGTTTACGTCTACGTCACGACCCGGGTGCTAGGCACGGGGTTGATCTTCGTGGGGTTCATCCTGATGCTCCTGGTACGAAAGCCGGTTACCCCCCTTGCGGTTCTCCTACCGAGAGCGTAGGGGACGGAGGGCCCCCCCCGTTGCCTCACCTCTCCTTCCGGTTTAACCGCCGCCCGGTCGTCCGCGGCACCATGTCGCCGTGCGTCCCTCCGGAGCAACCGTGACCGAGACATTCGTGGAGCTCGCGCCCGTGCCCGTGCTGCGCGTTCGAGCGGACTGGAACGGAGGAGGTCCCGCCGAGGCGATGGCCCGGCTCGAGGCCAAACTTCCGACCTTGAAAGGACGACGGTTCTACGGGGTGTTCCGGGAGAAGCCCGACGGGGAGGAGTACTTCGCGTGCGTCGCGCGCGTCGAGACAGACGACCCCACCCACTGGGGGGTCGATACGGGCGAGATCCCCGGGGGTCGGTATGCCCGACGGAGGATCCGGGATTGGGAGAAGGACCTCTCTCAGCTCGCGGTCCAGTTCCGGGAGATGATCCGGATCTTGGGAGACCTGGTGGATTCCGAGCGGCCGGAGATCGAGTACTACCGCAGTCAAGCGGAGATGTTCGTGTTGGTGCCGGTACGCGCGCCCCGAACGGAGGGGGGTAAGTCCCCCTCCGAGCAATTACCCGGTTCTCGCTCGGATGGGTCCCCCTCGCAGTGATGGTGGGACTCCGACGCCTCGGCGGTGGTGTCGTTGGCGAGAGGCGGAAGAGCGTCACCGTTCCCGCACTCACGCGCGGAGGAGCGCCCTCGGGCAGCGGGGAGCGCCATTGGCCCGGCGGGAACACGGCACGGGCGACTCGTGTCGTGTGTCGACCGCGATGGTAGGAACGATCGGAGGTAACGCGCGGCGGCGAGCCGCTCCGCTTGAACCTCACGCGCCGCGCAGCGGAAAGGTTCGGACGGGCGCTTGGACGTTGCCGTCATCGACAACGAGAGCGAAGTTGTCGACCTTGACGTTCCATGGAAATTCTCCCCTTCCCAAGAGCGCGAGGAGCCGGCCCACGTCGTCGTCCGAGAGGGGGATCCCCTTTCGTTCGTCGCCGTACGCGAGCGAGATGTGCGGAATCCAGCGGTCGGGTTCGTAGTACCGAGCCGGGTCGCGCGCGTGCTCGGAGCATAGCTTCCACGTTCGTGCGTGGAGCTCGCGCAACGCGGGCGTCCTCTCCACGGCGAGGTAGACGGTCGGCCACGGTGGCCCGAACGTGGCGACTCCCGAAGTTCGTGCCTCGAACGGTGCCGTCTCCCGGGAGAGCCGGTCCAGCGCCGCCTCGAGCGGCGCGCGGTCGTACTCTCCGGCGACGTGGTAGGTGAAGTGCGGGTACGGCATCACGAAGATCCCCTTGAGACCCAGTCGGTGCTCGATTCCTCGCCAGGCGCTCACGACGCGGTCGCTGGTCGGGGGGTCCAGCAAGGACACGACTCCGTGGGCGGACGCGGGCATCCCCGGTGCGGGCATCCGAGGGCGGGCGAGCGCACGGGGCGCAAAAGGAGTGGCGGGGGTGGGGGTGAACCCGTTCCCTGTGCCGGTGCCCCCGCGAGGCGAGCCGCACTCTTCCTCGCACCCGCTCGGTGCCACTCCCCGACTACCCGGGCGGGGAGCGACCGCAAGCTCGAGGAGTTAAGAGCGGGCGAGCTTGAGCGCGCCGCGAGGCGTCGCGAACGAGAGTTCTCCCCGGGTTGGCGGAATCGTCGTCGGAGCGGGCATCGAGAGGAGACCCATGGGAGCCGCGTCGTCCAGCATCACCGAGGCGCTCGGCGCGTCCAACTTCAAATTTCTCTTGGGCTCGTCGATCGCTCAGGCGGTGGGCGGCTCGATCTCGAGCGTCGCCGTGAGCTGGTTGGTCTTCCACTACACGGGGAGCACGCTCGACATCGCGTACGTGGGACTCACCGGCATCGTTCCCGGGATCGTGCTCGGCCTGTTCGCGGGCGTCCTCGCGGACCGGTACGACCGGCGGCGGCTGATGATCACGGCCGACGTCTCCCGAATGGTGGTCATGGGACTGCTTTCCGTCCTTCTCTACCTGACCGGCTTTTCGCTGCTCCTCATCCTGGGCGTGATGACCCTGGTCTACAGCTTCTCGGCGTTGTTCCAGCCCGCGAGCCAGGCGATCCTCCCCCGGATCGTCCCCGCGGGCCAGCTCGAGAGCGCGAACGGGCTGCTCGCGGCGCTCAGCCAGACCGGTTCCACGGTGGGCGCCGGCGCCGGGGGACTGCTGATCGTGGTCGCCGGGGCGGTGGCCGGCTTCGGCATCAACTCGGTCACGTTCGCCCTCTCCGCGGTGCTGCTGTTCCAGATCGCCGCGAGCTTCGGGCGGGTGGAGGGCCGAGCCGCCGGTTCGAAGCCGTCCTTCCGCCGGGAATTCGGGGAGGGGGTCGACTACATGCGGGCCCATCCCCCGGTGCTCAAGGTAACCCTCGGATTTCTGCCGGGCAACTTCCTGTTCACGATGGTCATCGGCTTTCTGGTGGTGTACGCTTCGGTCCTCTACGCGGGCAGCGCCGCCGCGTACGGATACATCGAGGCGGCATTCACGGCCGGAGCCGTGGTCGGAGCTCTGGTCGTACCGCGGATTCGCGCACGCCGCTTCGCGGGATTGCTCATGGCGCTGAGCGTGGTGGGCCAGGCGGGCGCCATCGGTCTGCTGGTCGTGGGGCGCAGTCTCGAGGTCTCGCTCGCGGGCGCCGTCGGAATGGGGGTGACTCTCGGTCTCATCAACACCGTCTACTTCTCGACGATGCAGGCGATCGTGCCGAACGAGGTGCTGGCCCGCGTCCTCAGCATCGACATGGTGGGATCCTTCTGCGCGATCCCGGCCGGCCTCGTGATCGGCGGCGTGCTGGCCGCCTCCCACGGCATACTGTTCGTTTACGCGGTGTCGACGCTCGGGCTGCTGGTCAACGGGCTCCTCCTTCTCGCGATGAAGGATGTGCGCACCCTGCGGTACGGGGGACGGAATCCGACAACGCTGCCGTCCGGGGGCCCCGAGTAATCCGAACGCCGGCGTCTCCGCCTCCCGAACGTGAACCGCGGCGGTGGCCGGACGGCGCTCTCCCCGTCGCTCCGCTCGGTGGGGGTCAGGGTGACGACGGGGGGGCCGAGGGCGTCGGGAGACGCCCTCGAAGGAACAGCACGAAGAACAGCGCCACGACCAACAGCCCGGTCATCACCGCGAAGGTCTCGTCGTACGACCGGATCAGGGAGCTCGCGGTCGGGCCGAACGCCGCCAATCGGGTGGCCTGATACGAGGCGAGAACCGAGAGCCCTACGGCTCCACCGAGCGACTGGAGGAACTGGATGAGGCCGCCCGCTTCGCCCACGTCGGCGGCTCCGACGAGGTTCTGGGCCGCGAGGAGAAAGACCGGGAAGGTCAATCCGATCCCGAAGCCGAGGGGGATAAGGGGCAGCACCACCCCTCCTACGGGAATCGCACCGAAACTGAACACCCACAGCGGTGTCGAGGTCGTAAGCCCGGTGAGACCTCCCATGCCGACGATTCCGATCGCGAGCCCGGTGACGGACACCACCCGGTAGCTGAACTGAGTGAGCAGTTGGCCGCCGAGGGCGGCCGCCACCACGAGCGGGATGACGAGGAAGTAGAGAATGTCCCGAACCGTGTTCGGGTTGCCGGGCGCGAGCGCGATCCCGACGACCAGGGAAAGGAACGTCGCGACCGGGAAAAACACCATCCCGATGAAGAAGGTCGCTCCCCCGCCGGCCGCCATCACCCGGTGCGCGAGCAGACGGAGCGGCACCAGCGGGTTGCTCTGTCGGAGCTCCCAGAGCACGAAGAGCAGGACCAGGACGGCCCCCAGGCCGAGCAGGGCGATCACTCCAGGGTCCGTCCAGCCCCACCCCGTGTCGGCGATCTGATAGAGCGGGAACATCACCGCCGCCACCCATGACGTCAGAAGGGCCGCCCCGACGAGGTCGAACTTGCGGACGATCTCCGGGCGCAGCGGCCCGAGCGTCGCGGCGATCAGAAGGAAGCCAAGGATCCCGAACGGGATGTTCACGTAGAACACCCATCGCCAGGAGGTGTAGTCCACGATCGTGCTCCCAATCAGCGGCCCTGCCACGACCGCGATCCCGAACACTCCGGAGAGGAGACCGATGACCCTCGCCCGGGTCTCGGGAGGGAAGACCACGGCGACGATCGCGATCCCGACCGGGAAGAATCCGCCGCTCCCAAATCCCTGGACGGCACGGAAGAGAATGAGCTCGGAGAGATTCTGGCTGACTCCCTAGAGGATCGAACCGACGATGAATATCGCGAGCCCCCGAGGAAGACGTTCCGTCGACTCCAAAGGTCGGAGAGCCTGGCAAAGAGAGGAATCGCGGTCGTGGACGCGATCACGTAGGCGCTGATGACGAACGTGCCGCTGTTGGGTTGCCCAAACTGCTCGAGAATCGTCGGGAGGGCCGTGAGCGCGACGAAATTATCCAACGCTCCCATCAGCAGGGCGAGGAGAATCCCCGCGGTGACGAGAATCTCCAGACGGATGCCGGGCCGGGGCGTTGGGCCACTCGCGACCCCAGTCACGAGTACTTCTCCCGCCACCGGGTGATGGGCCGGAAGATCCTCACCAGGTCGCGCCCCATCGGGGAGAGCCGGTACTCCACCCTTCGAGGGACCACCCGAATGACCGCGCGCTCAACCAGTCCGAGACCCTCCAACCGCCGGAGCCGGTCGGTGACCGTGGCCGTATTGGCACCGACGCTCTTTTGGAGCTCGTTGAACCGTTGAGGACTCTTCTGGACGAGCGACCACAGGATCGTCAGCACGTGCTTCTGCCCCAGGAGGCGAAACGTCCCTTCGTAGTCGCAGTGAGGAGGCTTCGCGCGCTGGGGGGCCGTAGACATACGGCGGCCGCAAAAAGGTCGAGTTCAAAACGCTTATTGTGCTTTAGAAATCAAAGTTCAGTCGACCCGGCCCGTGGTTCGCGTCGGGGAGCACCCCCGTCGGTGCGCACTACGACTGCCGGGCAGGTGAACGGCAGCTTTCAACAGTCCGGGGGTCGGGTTCGATGCCTCAGAAGCCCGTCGTTCGGGGAGCCCCTGCTGACCCGGGAGCAAGCGTTCTCGAGGGTTTCCGTCTCCCTCGTCGAAGTCTTCTAAAGGAGGGCGGCGCATCGCGCCGTCGGGGACCCGTCGGAATTCAGTGGTGCCAAGTCGTCACGACCAAGGACCGCAGTTGAGACGGAGAGGGTGGGAGGTCGAGCGTGGCGCCGCGGAAAGTGCGTAGACGTCCTCCGCGCTGGTTGGCCTACTACCGATGGACCGGAGCCCGCCCCCCTCGCGAGCTGCTGACACGAACGCTGGACCACATCGACTGGGAGGGCAAGTCACGGCGACGCCGAACCGCCATAGATCTGGGATTTGGCGCGGGAACGGACACGCTCGAGCTTCTCCGACGTGGATGGTCCGTCTTAGCGGTCGACGACGAGAGGGACGCGGCCCGCTTCCTGGCCGGTCGCGTGCCGGTTCGACTCCGTCCGTTTCTGACGATCCTTACCGCGCCGATGGAGTCGCTCGAGCTCCCGCCCACCGACCTCGTCTACGCGAGCTACTCCCTCCCGTTCTGCACCCCCGGCAAGTTCCCGAGCCTTTGGGAGAACATCCGCCGAGCACTGCGACCCGGAGGCCACTTTGCGGGGCAGTTATTCGGCGACCGCGACGAGTGGCGTGGTCAACGACCCATGACGTTCTACAGTCTTCCCCAGGTTCGTTCGCTGATCCGCAGATACCGCGTCGAGCTCCTGCGGGAGACGGTGGAGGAGGGCCAGTCCTTCGAAGGCAGGAAGCACTGGCACTTTTACGACCTTATCCTCGAGAAGCCCGTCAAGGGCTGAGCCGGATCCCGGGAGGCCACGTCCGTTAGTCGGCGCACGGTGTTCCCGGCGAGGAGTTGACGGACGAAGCGTTCTCCGTGGGTCGAGGGACTTGGCCCACCCTTCGAACCCGGGGGGTCCGGACGGGAGTGCGACAGATTCGTCAGCGCCAGTCATTCCGGCCGCCCTGGCATGGGAGTCCACCGGCCGGGACGCAGGAAACTTCTAGCTCCTGGCCGATGACCGCGACAGCGATGCCCTCCAGATCCGATGCGGACGAAGCCGCGCAAGCGGTGGTCCGACCACCCAGGAGACCTCGCTTCCGGACCTCCCCCAAGGTCTCGGGAACGGAGTTGAATCGACTGTATGCGTCCGCGTGGCCCCATCATCGGCAGTTCGATTTTTCTCGAGTTCTCAGGAGGAGTCTCGGTTGGATCTGTGCGTACGATCGGGCAGTCCTGGTCGGTTTCGTCTACCTGGCGTGGGATGGCGCCCAGCACGCGTTCCTGCTCGAACCGACGGTGCGTCCCCGCTATCGGCGCAGGGGGATTGGAAAGGAGCTCGTGCGGAGGGCGGTCGACCTAGCGCGCCGGAGCGGGTGCGAGTGGGTCCACGTAGATTGGGAAGCCCGACTGACCCCGTTCTACCGCGAGTGCGGTTTCCGTCCGACAAAGGCGGGGTTGATCCGCTTCCCACGACCTGCACGACCCCCGCGCGGCCAATGAGCGGGCACGTTCGCCGCGCACGAGAACCGCCGGGCTCTGGCCGCAACTGCTTGCGGCCACTCCCCTACCGGGGTGATCCTGCACTCGCGGGCGACGGCGGGTCTAACAGGGAGTGGGTGCGTGGCCGACAAAAAAAATGCGTGACGAATCCCTCCCCTAAATACCGACGAAGCTGACTCTGGCTGGGCCGACCATGCCCTACAAGGACTCCGAGCAGAGGAAGCTGGCCGCCCGCAAGTGGCGTCTCCTTCACCGGGCCGAGCGAGCGGCCTACATGCGCCGGTACCGGAAGGCGAAGAGTTCCGGACGCCGACGCGGCCGCCCACGATCCCGTACGGCGCCATCTGCGCCGAGGAGCTCCGAACTCGGTCTGCGGCCCATGCTTCTCCCGGCGTCGGAGGCGACCGCCTCCATCGTCCCGGTACGGGCGGAAGACGCGGAGGAGACTGCGCCGTCGCCGGGGCGTGTCCTGCCCGTGGGCCCTGGAGACGAGGGCACCCCGGTCGCACGACAGGATGCCATTCCCCCCGGAAGCGCCGCGATGATGTCCGGTCCGCCGGCGCACGACGGTTTCGGAATTCCGTAACTCAACCCCCCGCCAAATAGGCGCTGAGTTAGGGCCTGCCGTGACGTCACGGGGCACCTATCCTCAGGGCGTTGGCGAGGCTCCCGACGGGGTGCCCGTGCCGCGGCTGTCCTCGGGGACCACGACGATCGGTCTTCGATGCGGGGACGGGGTGGTCCTCGCCACCGAACGGAGGGCGACCATGGGACACTTCATCGCCAACAAGACGACCATCAAGCTGTTCCGGATCGATCGACACCTGGGCATGACCCTCGCCGGTTCGCTAGGCGACGCGCAGGCCGTCATCCGTCAAGTGCAGTCCGAAGCGGCGCTCTACCGGGCACGCGTGGGCCGACCCCTTTGGGTCGAAGCGGCGACGACCTTCGCTTCCAATCTCCTCAACGCAAGTCGGTTCTCCCCGTACTTCGGCTGGTTCATCATCGGAGGAGTCGACCCTACCGGACCTCGGCTCTTCTCGGTCGAGGCGTCCGGAGGAAGCGCCGAGGAGCGGTTCGTCTCGATCGGCAGCGGGAGCCCCTTCGCCTACGGGGTGCTGGAGAACGCCTGGCACGCCAAAACCGGGGTGCAGGAAGGTGTCGATCTTGCGGTCCGCGCGCTCACGGCCGCGATGAAGAGGGACTCTGCGAGCGGCGACGGTTATGCGGTGGCGACGATCACCGAGCGAGGCTTCGTCGAGATCGGTCCGTCCGAGATTGCTCGGAGACTGGCCGCGCTCGGGCTCGCGTGACTCGAGTTCGCCGGTCCGGGTCGGGCCAGACGAAGTCGCAGCTAGCTCGAGGCGCAAGGCCTCTTACAGCTATTACACGCTAAGTCGGCGTGTGGGACGAGGACGGTCCACCTGCCTTGTCTATGAGTCGTAGCTCGTCTCCACCAGTGAGGAGAACTGGCAATAGATGTCCTGCCCCAGACCGTTGAGAACCCCTCTGACCTGCACCGGGTTCAGTTGGGTCGAACCGGAAGGTGGTCGCGGGTAGTTCGCCATAATCTCGGCGGGAAAAGAGAAGTGAAACCGGGGCCCTCCCGCGGATGTCAGATTGACCAGCGGTAGACTCACACCGTTCGACCCCCACTGCAGGAACCCCGGTTCGCCGAGCGACTCCGTGTACCCGCTGAGATTGGATGGAACTCCCATGCCCGGATTGACACCAGTCAGCTCGACAACTACCGCTGCGGCGGAGCCGTTCACTGCGTTGTTGAAGATCATCGAAACAGATGACGGATCGAGACCCGGGCTGAGATTTCCGGAGAAGAAGAGCAGATAGGTGAAGGAGACGAAGCCAGGGTTGCCCACCGGCTGAGCGAAGACTTCGGCAAACAGGTGAAGAAATGACCGGTTTCCGGAGACGTTCTCGGTAATCTCGGACGAGACGTTGAAGTCTCCGAGGAGCTCCGTGGTCGTGTTGATGGGGAGCGTCAAGTTGATCGTGGAAATCAGCACCCCGTTCTCGACGGTCAGCGCCGGATAATCGGGTGCCGGGGGCCCCCCGCGCGGCCACGAGACTATGACCGCGATCACCACGATTACCGCGACCACCGCGCCTGTAGCGACAAGGACACGTCGGCGGTACTGTGGTGGGAGGGAATCGGCCATGCTATCGTGGTCGCTAGCTTGTATCACGCCGGCACGGTTATTCCTTCTGCCCCGTTCCTCGTGAGCAGGGTCCCTGCCTTCACGGCGGGAAATTCGGGAGCCAACGACTACGTGTGAGCACGCCTGGCGCTCCTCAAGGTCGTCTCATCGACCCTGGCTCCGGAGGGATCGCGACAATGATAAACGCGCGCCGGGCGTTGACAACGATTGAGGGGTTCGCATCCCCCCCTTCTAGGGGAGCTGATGGAAGCGCGAGGCCCGGTACGGCGAGATCGACCCCGCTGGCTCTTTGCCGTCGCCGGCGCGGTCATTGCCGCGGTGATAGTGGTCGGCGTGGGACCTCCCGAGGCCTTCCTCCATTCTGTCACGGTCTGTCGGCTCGGGCCGGAGCTTGGGACGTATGTGATCTGGACCCCGTTGGTCCTTCTAAACAAACCGTTTGAAGCGAACGTGAGCAACTGGGTTGATGGTTCAGCGTGGAACTACACGTTTTCGTCGGGTTCTTTGTCGGTGGGCGCCCTCCCGACGGGTCCGTTTGACTACGGCGGTGGCGATGCAATCGTCGGTCCCGGAGGAGGCATCTATGCTGACTTCCAGAACCACAACTGGACTTTCTACGAAACGGAGAACAAGACGGTGATGGGCGCGACCTCGGGGCCGTGCACTCAGCCCTACGTGGCCGAGCTCGGCAATGGGCTGGGATGCGGCGGTCTGCTGACCATTCCACTGCTGCCGAATAACTCGACGGACACGACCGAGCCGCACATCTGGAACGGGACCACTGGCCTCAATGGGAGCGAGAGCCTGTGCCCGACCGAAACTCCGGGCACCTATGTGTGGTTTGACACCTCATTCGATGTCAATGGTACGGGAAATTACCGACCGGTGAACTGGAACCTCTGCGACTTGTCAGGAGACTCGAGCCTTCAATTGCTCGGTGTCGCACGGATCCCGATCAACGTGACGGTCCCATACGATGGGCGCGACATCTCTTCCAAGGGCTACTTGAACTGGTACGGAGAGCCTGGTGGCGGCACCCTGCCAGGACTCACCACCATCTCGGTGGACAGTGCTTACTACTCAGTTCCGGATGGATGGAATTGGACTCTCGCGCCCGTTGGGCCGGCTGCCCTTCCGATTAATCCGAGCGCGCCCCTGCCGGGCCTGGTCGCATTCGAGAGATCGGCGTGCTGACGAGGCCCGGCACGCTCATCGCAATCGAATGGACCGCCCGCGCCTTTTGAGCAGCGGTGGGCGCAACTCTTCTTCATGTGTTATCGGATAAGCCCCCAGACCCCACCATCCCCCTACCCCCTTCCACTCGAAGCCATCATGTTCATAGCCGGCCCACCGACGCTCCCGGATGCGTCGCACTTCCGATCGCGTACCCAGCACCGCTCGCGGACCGCCGGCCACTCTGCTCCAAGACACCCTCCTCGAACTGTTCCCCTCCGACGTCCTCCAGCGGATCGCTGAGGAGACCGGCTTCGTCCGTCGCCACCGCAAGGTCGACCCGGTCGCCTTCTTCTGGGCCGTCACGCTCGAGGCCGGAGTCTATCTCCAGCGCTCCCTCGAGCAGCTCCGCTTCGCCTACAACCACAAGGCCCCGAAACCCCTCTACAGCTACGCGAGCTTCTACGACCGTTTCACGCCCGAGCTGGTAGAGTTCCTCCACCAGTGTGTCGCCTACGGCCTCTCCCAGCTGAGGAGTGCTCCGGGCAACCATCTGAGTCCGAAGCTCGCCCGCTTCGAGGACATCCTCATCCAGGACTCCACGATCGTTCGCCTGTATGCCTCCCTCGCCGCGATCTATCCCCCGGTGCGAACGAATCACCCCACCGCCGGGGTGAAGGTTGCCACGCTCGTCAGTATACGGGCGAACGGACCGAAGCGGGTGGAGCTCTACGCCGAGAGCACCAACGATCGGGACACGCTGAAGGTCGGTTCGTGGGTACGGAACTCGATCCTCCTGACCGACCTTGGGTTCTACAAGCATCAGGCGTTCGCCCGCGTCGAGGAGAACGGCGGGTTCTATCTCACCCGATTACAACCGCAGGTCAACCCTCGACTCGTCCGAACGCTCCGCGTCCATCGGGGCGCGGCGATTGAGCTCGAGGGGAAGCGATGGAAGGAGGTGCAACCCCACCTCCGCCGAGAGGTCCTCGACGCCGAGGTAGAGATCGACTTCGATCGGCGGAAGTATGGAGGACATCAGTCTCGCGACACTCTCACCGCTCGTTTGGTGGCGGTGTGGAACGAGGAGACTCGAAAGTACCACGCCTATCTGACGAATCTCCCGGTCGACGTGCTGAGCGCCGAGGAGGTGGCCTCGCTCTACGGATGCCGCTGGGAGGTCGAGCTGGTGTTCAAGGAGTTGAAGAGCGAGTATGCGCTCGATCGGGTGAACACCTCGAACCGCTCCGTGGTCGAGGCATTGTTGTGGGCCTCGATTCTGACGATGGTAGTGAGCCGTCGGCTCCACACGGCGGTACGCGAGCGGATCAAGGAAGAGTATCGGGCGCGCTACACGCCCATCCGTTGGGCGAGGGCGTTCCGGGAACAGTCGGGGCGGATCCTCGACGCGTTGATGGACCGATTACATCGGATACGAATCGAGCCCGAACCTCTCCTCGAGATCGCTCGAGCGCTCATGGCTCGGGCGCTCGACCCGAACGCCGGACGGACCCGGTTCCGTGCGGAATACTGGGCTTAAGCGATAACACATGAAACTCCTTCGATCGCATCCTTAGGAAGGGAAATCCGGGAGCCGGAGGTCTGGGGGAAGATCGGCCGGATGTAACTCGATTGGGTCGAGGGGATTGTCCTCTGCGACTTCGGAATCCGGAAGCCATGGGGGTTCCTCCCGGACGAGGTGGATGATGCAATGGCAAACGAGTTTGGGGGCGCGGACGATGAGCACATCGGAACGAGGCTCGCTCTCTCGGCAACGGACGAGACGCCTTCATGAAGGACGCGCGCGATCGATGGGACAGCAGTCAGCGCGCGGGATCGTAGTAGGTGGTCGCGCGCGGCACAGGTTGAGCAAACGCGAATTCCAACGTGGTGATGGGCCCTTCCTCGGTTGGCCGATAACTACTCCACGAATTTCGCGTGTCACCATCGCTCATGCACTTCCAAAGCCACATTACAGATTTCTAATTTCCATGCGCATAACGGGACCAACGTGCGCATCGTGAAGTCACCCGTCAGGGCAGGTGCCTGAGGCTCTGCCTTTATCTCACAGCGGTTCAAGTTGGTACTTCGGGGTGGCCGATGGCGACAGGTCTGTTGGAAGGTGACGTGAGGCTAAGTGATTGCAACCTCGCGCTCTGGGACTCGGTGTGGCTCGTACCTGTAGTCGCGGCGATGATTGGACTGTTTATCGTTAGCGCGCTCCACCCAAGCACACCTCGAACCTCCGCTCCGCGCGGTTCTGTCTTGGAGATTGGTGACGGCGGATGGACTGAGAGCGAACCTTACGGTAGTTTGTCCTCTTGGAGCTGCGGCCCTGTTCCGTGGAGTGCCAGCTTTGAGGTGTCCTACCAGTACGGTTCGGGTTCCGGCGGAGAGTGGGTATTCTACGGAACACCCACGGTAACTCACAATGTGGGTGAGTACGCGAATCAATATGGGTGCTCGGGCGGCGGATATCAAAACAGTCTCAATTCCAACGAGCAGACCGTCATACAGAATGGGCAGGAGACCCAGCAGTGGGACTACTCGTGGAACCCCTCGTTTGTCGTTGACGGTGCGTTTGGAATCGACAGCACTGACCAGGTCAACATCCTCGAGGACGTGAACGCGTCGAACTCTGCCTACGCCCAGATCAAGGTGAACACTAACATCCTCTTCAACTGGGAAAGCCTCGCGATGGAGGCGGTTAACCTCTTCGATGACTAGAGGAGGGGCTTAGAGAAATCGACCGTCTAACCCCTTCCTCCCGTGACGAATGAAGCTCAGGTTCTTCGTCGCCATTTGTCTCGTGGTGACCGTGGCTCTCGCGGTCACTCTGCTCACTTTACCGCTCATAGAGCTGACCTACGACACGCGGAGCGGTGGGCTACCAGAGCCGGGGAGCGGTGCCTTCTTGGACTACGTGTTTGATACTGACGCAGCAAACTACTCCACGAGCGTCCCGCTCGGAGAGCGATACTCCCAATATTCCGGATTTGTGGAGTTGTCGGATGAAGGTTCCGCCTTGGAACTGCACGAACAGCTATCACCGTTGGGCGGTCATACGCTCTTCCTGACCCATACCCTAGAATTCTCAGTCCCATTTGCTCAAGCGTTCGTCAATCAGTGGGCGCTATCCGATGGGGGCGTCGAAAGCGTGGACGGACAGCTCTCGTCGGTGTCTACCGACTCGACTCCGTATAGCTGCATCTTCGGGGGCGCCTTGCCCCCCAACGTCACGGAAGACTCGGCCTTCCTTGGAGAGACGGATCCGTGGCAGCTTTCACCCATACACCCGAATGAGACCGGGACGGATTCCCTCTACGTGAATAGCCTACCACCCCTTCAGTTCGATTACGACTCCGCCGGGAACTCATACATCCTAGTCGACGCCGTCTTCTCTGGAAACGCGTCCTTTGTAACAGATTTGCTTCCTAGTCAGGGGATTACCAGCGTGACCGGCCTAGTTGTCAATCTGATCGGAAGTAATATTGACGTGGGGCCAGTGGATCTAACGCATTACCTTACGCAGAATCTACTTCCGGCCATTGTCGTGGCCGCGGCCGGCACCGTTTTGACAGTTTTGGTCATCCGCAGGAGCCGACTTCGCATTCGAAGCAGTCGAATAACCCTCGGAGGTCCTCCCCACCCAAAGAAGAGACAGTAGAATGAGTCCGAAGGACTCCGGGGGCGTGGTAGAGGCGCATCCTTGGATTAGCGTGAGAGGTGTTAGCAAGAGCTACGGTTCGTTTGCGGCGCTGGACAACCTCTCATTCGATTTGCCGCCGGGGATCGGTCTGCTCCTGGGAGACAATGGGGCGGGAAAGAGTACCCTCGTGTCCCTTCTTGAGGGGTTGGCACGGGCCGATGGGGGAGTAATTCGCATCGCTGGATTGGATCCGTGGTCGGACCCGCGTCACGTCTGCGACTCCGTTGCATTCCTTCCCGAGCGCCCTTCCTTCTTCGGTGGGGCTCGCGTCTGGGAGTACCTTGATGCATGCGTTGCGGTGCGCGGTAAACCCGCGGCGAGACTCCAGCAGATGGTGGCCGAACTGGGTGTGTCTGATTTGCTCAGTCAGACCTCTAGCTCACTCAGCTTGGGGGAGGCGCAGCTGATCTCACTGGTCATGGTCCTAGGCTCCGACGTCAGATATGCCGTGCTAGACGAACCTAACGCACACTTGGACCGGTCGCGGCGCCGAATCCTCTCACACGTGCTCCGGAGGCAGAGGAACGAAGGGCGCTCGTTCTTAGTGACTACCCACGTAATCGACGAACTTCTCCCGGTTGCCGACTGGTTGATTGTCCTTCGGGGTGGACGGGTTGGAGAAGTCATGGCGTTGGACAACTTGTATTCGGGCACCGAGGGGTTCCGGATTCTGCTAGAATCCCGGAACCCTGTGTTGCTCCAGAAGACCTTGCGTGAGGGGGGCTTGAGCTGCGAAGACTCGTCGGGGACCCTTGTGATCGATCGGTGTTCGTTGTACACCGTCTTTCAAGTCCTGGGCTCGAGCGCAAGTCTCGTGGTAAGCGCGGCGGTCTATCCGCGAGGGCTGGAGGGCAATGACGGCCGGACCAGCTAGGCTCTTCTCGATTTTCGCGAAGGACGCGGACCCATACCTCGTTAGGGAGTGGATTCTGCTTGTCGCGTGGGTCTACGCAACGTACCTCTTCTTCACTGAGGGGGAATCGTTCTTCGGAGCCATAGTGGGAGGATTTACTTTTCCGCTCTTGATCTACGGTGCGGTTGCTGCGGGGCTCATCGGGCATTCGCTAGAGTCCGGCCAGTTCGGCCATATCTGGACGCTCCCTATCTCGAGGGAGGGATCACTCGCCCTTCGCGTCGCAGGTTATGTTGCTCCCACCGCGGGGCTGTTGGTCTTGCCGCTTGTATTCCTAGGTTTGTGGGCGTCTTTACCGCCCTCTCTAGCCGGCACCTTGCCGGCCTTCGCCTTGATGAGTACCACGTTGACCCTATACGTGACTTTTGGGGGGCTTGTCGCGGCGACAACCAGGAACGCTCTGGCGTCCTCGGTCCTGGTGTTCCTTCCGTTCCTGATACTTCCGGGGTACGCATCTCTCGCCTTTCCCCACAATCTACTGTTGCAGGGGACGCTCGGAAGCCTCCGAGTCCTCGTTCCGAGCGCGCAGATTCCCGCAGTTAGCCTCGTCGGGTTGGCGGAGATAGCGCTAGTCCAGCTGGTGGCATCCTCCCTGCTGTTCGCGATCACATACTGGACGTTACGGCGGTCCAATCTTCGGAGCGGTCGATGAGAAGACGGCACATCGCCTTCCTAACGGTCTTGACTCTTGCAGTCACCCTCGCGTCGCTAGTCACTTACCAACAGGCATGGGGAGCCGGCCCGGCGCCAATTGAGACTGCGAGCGTTTCACTCGGTTTCAACGCATCGGTGAACCGAACAACCACCGTAATTAATCCATCTCTGGCGACGTGCACCACTTTTCAGAGTCGGGGTCTTGGGATTGACGCGACAGTTCTACTCAATTATACTGTGCCGAAGAATCTCACTCCGAATCTAACCGTCCGGACGGTAGCGGTTGTGACCGCGCTCACCTCGAGTAGCTCGGCCCCGGTAGTGTTGACGGCGACAAACGAAGCAACCCTGAATTCGTCCACCTCCAGTTCCCTCCCGGGTTCATTCCGTGCCTGCATCACGTTAACGGCAACTCTGGAGAATCAGACTAGCCTGAGTCAAGCGACGGAGATTTTCGAGTGGTACGCGTATAACTACTCAGTTAACAGTTATTCAGAGTCGATTGTCGTGTCGACGGACCCGCTCCTGCTTGAGAGTCTACCGATAGCAGCCGGCCTCTGTACCGTCGCGCTCGGAGTCTGGTGTCTCTTCAAGCGAGAGCCGCCTCAGGGTCCATTTTCGGCGTGGCGGCTGGGCTCCTCACCAGCGCAGTATGTTCGCTAGCGCCGCGTCTCGTGGAGGAGTTCGAGGTTGGTGTCCCTGGAATCAGGCTTTCCAAGTACGTGCTCTCAGCCCCCCTCAGCATTTCTCAGATGTCTCGGGGAATCACGCCGCGGACAGTTTGCTCATTGTTGAGGCGGGGGACACTCTTCACAGGGGCAAAGTGCGAGGCTCCTGCATCGTCTCTACGGACAGCGATCACACCCGGTTGGCAACGTGTATCCGAGAGAAGGAGATGGTCGCCAGGGGGCGTGGTCCGGGCGCATACGCCGGCGGCCGTGCGGAACGCTTGCAACGTCCTAGTTGCGATTGGGAATGTGTCTGCGCCCTTCGACACGGCTGAAGTTGAAGCCCCCTTGAGACGGCATGAGGGTGGAACAGTTCGCCCACCGCTTAACCGGCGCGAACTCCTTCGAGAGACTCCTCGGCTTGGGCGGACGCGCTCTCCGCGTGGGGTCCCCGAAGCTCGCGGGAGGTCGACGAAGCGCCGCCGCGCAGGGTTCATGGGGGACGCGGCCGGTCCTCCTCAGGACCTCGATGACCCCCCGCGCACTCCGGGAAGGCGACGACCGTGATTTCGCCGGACGGGTCGTGCGCCTCCTTGAGCAAGAGCCGGCGATCCGCAAGGTGCGGCTCGTGGGCTCCCGGGCGGAGGGGCGAGCGCGGCCGATGTCCGACTGGGACTTCCTCGTCGATACTCACGACTTCGAGCGCGCGGCCGCCCGCCTCCCCGAGAGGGTCCGCGCCCTCTCCCCGTTGGGAACCTTCTGGGACCCGTACTCCCCGTACTGGGCGTACATCGCCCTCCTCCCGGGACCCCGGAAGGTCGATTTCGTCTTCTCGCACCCCCACACTCCGGGGCCCGCGTACGTGGCGCGTCGGGCGACGCTCCGGCCGATGGACGTCCACTTCTGGGACTGGACGGTGTGGTTGGCCTCCAAGGAGGGGGGCCCCCAGGCCGAGATCGTCACCGGCGAACTTCGAAAGATGCACGAGCTGCTGCTCGGCCCGCTTGGCGTGCCGCTCGCTCCCCCCACGATCGCGGCGGCGGTCCGCGCGTACCGGGCGGCGCGCGGGGCCGCGGAGCGTCGGTTCCGGACGCGCGGGGACCGGCACCTCACGACGGAATGCCTCCGATATCTTCGCCGTGCCGGCTACCCGGTGTGACGGGCAACGCACGGCCCGTCCCCCGGAACGTCGAGCGAGAGGCGCCGGCCCCGGTAGCGACCGTGCCGGCCGTTCTTCGGGTTAACTAGTTCGCGACTTTCCGCGGTCCATGGACGCGACGGAACGCCGCCGAGTATGGGTCGGATCGATCGTGATCGACTGCAGCGACCTTCCCCGGATGATCGCCTTCTGGCAAGACGCGCTCCACTACG
>Ga0335075_10005629_pt1 | contig 19408 bp, 22 predicted proteins | sample Lox_Sample_24_FD_206723 | JGI IMG/M metagenome (GOLD analysis project Ga0335075, IMG submission 206723) | Soil microbial communities from Loxahatchee National Wildlife Refuge, Florida, United States - Lox_Sample_2.4 | ecosystem: Environmental > Terrestrial > Soil > Wetlands | place: USA...
TCTAGAATCAGATATCCTGTTTTAACTGACTCCTGAAATAGGCTATATTTTTCAAATCGAAACTGAAAGTGCCAGTGGCACAGGCTTCCGTCATTGTTCACAAAATGGCAATCAAGATCAAGACCCCAGGACATTGATGATGAACATGATTATCAGATACGTCTGACTTTGAAATTTCCAGCTTTGACATTTTCAAGGGATCTCCGACCTCCAACAACGGGCCTCAGGAACTGTACTTTACGTTTGGATTTAGACACGAAGCTGGATTTAAAGTAAAGGTAAGCATAATCATACATGGAAACGTGCATTTATTTATTCAGATTCGTCCTGGGGTCTGGCAGGCCAAAGGTCAACATCCTCCCAAGCCGAACCTGTCAAGTCGCTGCCAACTCTTGACTTCCTTTTCGTCTTGGCATCCCGTTTCCCTTTAGGTTCCTTCTTAACCACCCTGTTTCCCAACCCGCCTTTATCCATTTGCAATCTTGAAGAAGAAGCAGTTGGTGCAATGTCTCCCGCCTCTCTGACTCTCGATGGAGGCCGAAGCCCAGTCATTTCTAAGTTTTTCCTGTTGCGAAGCTCCAAGTTGATAGCTGGCTCGTTTCTCGGTGAAACCAAAAAGTGGTTTGTGTCTGGCCTAAATCGTTGACTTTGTAAAGAGGGGGGAATAGGGTGACGTTCCAGAGAGGACGGACTACTTGGTGGTATGTCTTTTCCATTTCTTCCCGCGACAGACGCATATGATGCTGGTCTAGATTCTCGGATCCCTGATTGGATACTTGGGGTTCCATTTACAGCTCTCTGACTGCTCTGATTATGCACGTTTCTAGGATGTGAGGCCAATGGGGTATTTGATGATAGTAGCTGACTCCTTTGGAACATAGCGCTCATCGCTCTTTCATAATCAAGTGGAGAAATAAAACACTGGACAAAAGCGTGGTTCGGTCGATCATCGAAGAAGTTGAAGACGTGCGCACCTCATCTTTAGCTTTCAACCGATGATTGAAGTCACCAATATGATTAACCAACACCGCAGACAGCAGGCTTTGAAACTGATGGAAAGCACCCGCGATATCTTCGCAGTGTTGAAATTGTGGAGGGGCGCGATAGAAGAAGTTTTCTGCCAACAATGTCGACTTTCTGAGGGGACCCGATTTCGCGTTATAACTAGATTTGACATCGACCACAAAACATCCGGTATCAAGAAACCTCTCGCGAAATATGATCTGGGTATGATCTGTGAGGGGGTGGGGTGGTAGTCGGAAAGTTTAACGGTGCGTACTAAGTCTAATAACATCTTCTTTGTAACTTGATCAACTTCATTTCGTAGGTCATCATCTTTGATGTATGCGGGGTGTGTCTTTCCGGGATCAGTGTTATCGCAGCCCGCAATGCTCATTCGTTCAAGGAAGTCGAGGAAATGGAGCATCCTTTGTTGTTCTACAGTGACTCCGGCATTGATCAGAGCTTGAATTGGAGTGAAGGACTTTATGGGATTCAGAGACCAGTCTTGAACATCTTTTAGATACTGAGTCGCTTGGAATGTGTTGGAAAGTAGAGGCATGGTGGTAGTCAGAAGAAAGGATAATGGAGAGGATTCGGAGTTTTTATATATCATCTTGTGGCATTTAGACTTAAGCGCGTTCAAATACAAATTTTATAAGTGTCCTGCGTTGTTATGGCATACAGTGGGTTTAAATAGAGCATAGAATGCAATATGTTGTACATAAATGGTATAGGAGCATGTGGTTCGAGTGAATGCGGGAAAGAAATGTCGGTGATATCTGTAAAAGAAGAGTCAAGTAACGTCTAAGACCAGTCATGCGCATACCTTGTTTATACTGAGAATACTTGGGACGCAAGATTCGGAAGTATATGTAAAAGGTAGTGTCAGATGTCGTCTAACTTCAGCGTTGGGCATACCTTGCTTATTACCATGCTGCGATAATGGATGAGGAGCCGGTAATGAAATAGCAGCGAGTGTGGAAATCGATAGTAGAGGCGGCGGCGATCGAAGCATTTGCAGGTGAAATTCGGGAGTATATGTAAAAGGTAGTGTCAGGTGTTGTCTAACTTCGGCGCTGGGCATACCTTGCTAATTACCATGCTGGGAAAATGGACGAGGTGCTCGTATGAAACAGCAGCGAGTGAGGATGGGAATCAAATCGATAGTAGAGGCAACAGTGATTGAAGCATTTGCAGGCAGAATTCGGGAGTATATGTAAAAGGTGGTGTCAGGTGTTGTCTAACTTCAGCGGTGGGCATACCTTGCTAATTACCATGCTACGAAAATGGACGAGGTGCCGGTATGAAACAGCAGCGAGCATGGATGGGAATCAAATCGATAGTAGAGGCGGCAGCAATCGAAGCATTTGCAGGCGGAATTTGGGAGTATATGTAAAAGGTAGTGTCAGGTGTTGTCTAACTTCATCATTGAGCATACCTTGCTTATTACCAAGTGGTCCGAACTCGCATGTGAATAGAAGTCTCTTTTGAGTGAAATGCGCTGAATTTGGTTCTGAAAAGAAATTAGTGACTGTTAAAGTGCAATATAGAAGGAAGATTTGGCTTATGAAAGACTGAGTGACGAGGCGTGGACAAAATTTAAGTGTGGAATCTGTGGAACGAGGACTTCGACGAATGAGACCAACTTTGAATCTTGAATGACAGCGGAAGGATCCTAAAGAGAAAATCAACAAGTTTTCGAGGAAAGAAATTAAAGGAAAAGTCGATGCTTATCCTGCAAAAGTTGACGTTCGATTTTGAAACTAATTGAAGTTCTTGCTGCAGTTGTCTTGCATTTCTTCTCTTGAGGACTCACATAGAAGGTCCTGAGACAAGATAGACCCCTCTCGCCAACATCACAGAGGTAACATGCCTGCGCAACGGCAAAAGCCAGCATGACCAACTGGATGGATGCTAGGACTCTCACCGCCAGATATTGCTCGGCACAAGGAGCCAAGCTCACCAGCAGATGATTTGAGAGTCCGACATCATCTGTAGTATCACTCAAACCAAAGCACAAGACCGATCTTTGCGCGAGATCGTTCAAGTGCCTCAGCTGGCAACCATTTCTACAGACAGCAAGAAAGGCGATCGAGTCTCTAGACCCCACAAGTTCGTCAGAGTCCACACCTAAGCACATCAATGTGCTCCAGTGCGACAAATATTGAAGTTCTTGGAGCTTGAGGTCACTCAGACGATCCCATCCACATAATAGTATCCACCACTGCTAGTCATCAATCATAGACTCTTGTTGTCGGGATTGGAAAAGTGACTCCAAATCCATCTCAATCATATCGTTAAGTGAGGAAGAGTTCTGACTCTGCTACGAGTTATCGGCTCCTGAACTCCCAGAACTGATAGCGGATCAAGAGCATATCACAAACACGAGTGTGGGCCCAGCAACGGGCTACGAAAACGCGATTTGACAACATGCTTTTCCCATTCCAGGAGACATACACAAAGAGAGTAGATCCCTGCTACGGGTCATGACCCTCCCATTTACATGTCGATCTTGACCATGGAAGGGATGACAGAAGGATCTCCAAGAGATGAAAGGATGAACTAGACAGTGCATGAGAGGGATGCGAGGCGCAATACAAGTGGACAGGACAGCGGAGTATGTAATTATTAATCCAGTATTTATAAGAGGAGGACAATGGAGAAAATCGCGTTGTGCCACGAGATTCGCATTCTGTCACGCGATTCGTGTTATGTCACGCGATTCATGTTATGTCACGCGACAGAAGAAAGTATGCATACATTGATTTAAAATAATAAACACTACCTAGTTGTCATCCCTAGGACCAAATTTTCCCCTGAGATCCCATATGAGCGCCGGTTTTGCCTGGAGTCTGGTCTTTTCTTTCGCTTTCAGTCTTGAAATCCAGGTCTTGCAATAATAGTTAATAGGGAGGCATTTTGGTGCGCCATCGAGCGCCCCTTTCCCATTACGAGACTTCAAACTCGAAGCAGTGGCGCCAGCTGTATCGGTAAATACTCTCCGCCTTGCAACATTACCAGCAGATCTCTCAGGTCGATTCTCAGGAACATGTTGGTCAAGGTGTCGAAAAGCAGCGGTGATTCGATAGTCTCGCCATTGGACTGGTTTGATTGCATAGGTGCGAGATGTTCTTTCATCTCCATCTATAGACTCATCGTCACTCATAAGTCCCATGGCAACATGTGTTTTCTTTGAATTCGGTTGGTCAGCCTCAAACACGTCTTCCGATATACCCAGCAGCATATTCTCGATCGGCTCTCTGTATTGTGGATCCACAATACTTGCAACGGTATTGCATCGCTCCTCTGCTAGCTGTGTTGAAGTGGTTACATGACAGGTTTGTGGTGCAAATAAATAAGCTTACAGAGTTCATTCGGTGATCTCTCCGTCCACGTTTGGCCGTCAGTTGATTCTCAACAACCAGTTTGTCCCTTTCGGCTGTGTTTCCTGGCCTCTGAGCAATATACTCCTTCTTGAATCGACGAAAACGATCGGGGAAGGTGTCTTGCAGTAGCTCGGGATGAGAATAGGGACGGAACTCCCGAGTTTCGGGATAAAGTACATCCCATGCTCCTGCTTGGATAGCAATATGTGTTCGTTCGGCAAGTGTCTGAAAAACGAAGCTGTTCCAAGTGCTACTGGGTTTATCATACCAGTCCGGTACCAATGAACCATTTGGAATTGATGCCGGGTCATTATATCTCCTGTTCGCTTGAGGAGTCGGGTCTTTCCACATGCCACCATGTTCTTTATCCTGGGTTACCCCTCGCATACGAGCTGCTTGATATTCATCAGAAGTGGTTGGGATACACCAGGTCTGCTTCAAAGCAGTCAAAGTTAGGGTCTAGATGATTTCAGCTATGATCTACCAATCTGAGCGGGACGTAACGCACATTTATCCAAATCCGAACTGAGTTGGGAAGGTTAGATCGGCTAGCGACCACTGGTTCACCATAGTCCGCTCTTCTTCCATGCTCCCCGGTAGTTGAACGTGAGCTAGATGCAGCTGAAGTAGTCCTGTTTCCCTGTGAACTCGATTCGACCGGAACTATGGGATGAAGGTGGCGAATTTCATTCCGCACAGAGTCATTGTCGCTTCTCTGTGAACTGACAGACTGTGCAGCTGCACTGGTGCCTCCTTGTGAGGTGGTAGATTGCGTCGCAGACACAGCGCTTCCTTGTGAATTGGACTGCGCTGTGGAACCAGTATGTCCTTGTGAACCAGTAGATTGTGTTGTTGAACCAGTGCTTCCTTGTGAACTAGTAGATTGCGTAGTAGGTCCATCAGCTCCTTCGAGTTGAGAGCTTGAGTTAATGGTTACATGAGCACCACTACCACTTGTAATAGAAGCTCCTTGTGAAGTCAGCTGCGTACGATCTGACTGTGCAGAGGTTCCTTGCGAAGTTGGTTGAGATTGCTGAATAGAGCGGTGCAAGCTATCTGGCTGCATAGCGGTGATACTCGAGAGAAGATTTCCCGCAGTATCAAGACTGCTCGAAGTCGTTGATTGGTTTGAGTTCTGCTCTGGTTGAAGTCGATTATTCGCATTGGGTTCGGTACGCCGTGCAGAGCCAGCCGGAGGACCGGGTACAGACAAGTTGATAGTAGACTGAGCACCATTAGTTGCATGCGGTGCTACAGATCTAAGGGCTTCGGATAATGTGTTGATAGAGTTCACAGTAGCAACATGCAGATGGCTGAACTTGACGAGTAGATCGTCATAATGTCGTATTTCATCTTGGACTTCTTCATCCACATCCATGCCATTGGATTCTGGGTCAGCATGGAATTGCTGCGGTGCTTGGGATGGGGCACTGTGAGAACTTTGGATATTATGATTTGGAACGCTGGAATGGGCTTGAGATCCGCCCTGAAAGCCTTGGTTGAAACTGCAGCCGATTTGGCTTGGAACTCCAAAACGGGGTTCTTGGGATCTTCCCCGATTGGCAGCAAATACATGATTAGCTGACGCTGAAGTAAATGGGCCATCTAATCTATTTGACGTCGTCTGAGTCGGCATCACGGATTGCATCGATATCGAAGGTGAGAAATGTATGGAGGGATTCGAAAGCGTAAACAGGGGCTGGGATGCTTGATTGGAGGCTGGAGGTAGATGATAAGGCATCTGATTATTAAATACAGGTTGGAAGGGCAGAGCACGCTGAAACCGAAACTGGCTAGAGAATTGGGAATGACTTTGATTTTGCTCCAACGAGTTAAAATCATTATGATTCTGGTCATTATAATTCTGGCTCGAAAACTGGTATTGCTTATGGGCCTGGCTCGAACCCTGCTGGAAATCGACTTGACCCTGGTTGGAGAATTGTTGGAAGTTGCTGTGATTCTGGTTTGAGAACTTTCGGGGCAGATTTGAGAACTTTCGGGAAGGATTCAAGTAATTACTAAAGAGCCCAGTTGGAACGCTGGAGAAAGAGTTGTTCTGTGACTTAGTACCAGTCCCATTGTCGTTGGTGCCAATTCTAAAGAGACTCGGATTTAGTAAAATGTTCAAGGTATTGGGATTTAAGATATACCTATTTGATTGTAATGGCTCGAATCTCATCACGGGTAGAACAGGAGAGTCTGAATTGTCATTTTGTCCGAATTCTGTATGTGAGGAAATGACGTCCGGGTCTCCAATAGCTGGTGAAACATCTATCATCAATCTATTGGGCACTTGCGAACCGGTTGCTGGAGAATTCTTTACACTGAGCGATGAACCCGTGCAATTTAACTCTGTGTTATTCCCTGATAGCGGAGCTTCTACCATGAGTCTGCCAGGCAGTGGGTCACTCGTAACGGAAGTACTCTTGTCGCCAGGAGTACAATCTGATCCTGAGTGTGTGATTTGTACGAGATTAGTGTGATTGGCTAGCGGTAGAGCTTCTATCATTAGCCTGTTAGGCATCGGCGTGCTTGCCGCAGGCATATTCTTGTCTTGGGGAGGTAATCCATTAGAATGCGATCCCGAATGTGTGCTTTGTACAAGTGTAGTGGAATTGGCAGATGGCGGAGCTTCCACTGTTAGATTATGCATCGAAGCCATCGCCACAAGTACATTCTCTTCATCGGGAGATGATTGTGTGGGAGTTGACGCTGCACGCGTAAGTGAGATTCGGTCGACTAGTGCTTTGGAAGAAGTCGACTGCCAGCCTCCATTTTCCCCCATTGAAGTTTTTTTAGCACTCTCCATTGCTATGCGCTTCTTTCTAAGACGCTTTTTCTGACCCCTTGATAACTGAATCGAAGAGATGGTCTGAGAGACAACAGTCTGAGGGCGTGCATAAGATCCGCGGTAATGAGTAAACAAACATTAACATACCACTTGGCCGTACTCTACGTTGTCAACCCACATACTTTCATCATAATCGTCTTCAGCCATTAAATCAGAACTAGATTCCTGAGCACCCGGAACGGTGAAGATTGATTGAGAGGTTGTTGACTCGGACAATTCATTCATGTACTCTTCATTTACCTTTGAAATTTGAGTAAATAAAGGTTTTTTCTAAGCAGCTCGCTACGTACCGAGATTGTGTGGCTTTCATATCCATTGGTGCTCCCTTGCTGCGTGATTGGAACTAGGGAATTCATAACCGAGCAATCTCCCTGCGACTTCGAATCATTATGAGCTAAAGAAGTCATAGCTTGATCTGAAGGTGCCGCTGCTGAATGTGAATCCGGATAGGCAGTGGTCAGATCCGGAGAAGTCGCAGTTGGATGTGAAGTAGTTGTAGCTGGATCTGGAGGAGTCGAAATTGAAGAAATCGCAGCTGGATCTGGATGATTCAAAGTCGGATCTGGTGAATCATTTGAAGCTAAAGAAGTCGTAGCTTGATCTGAAGGCGCCGCTGCCGAATGTGAATCTGGAGAGGCGGTGGTCGGATCTGAAGAAGTCGAAGTCGGATGTGAGGTAGCTGTAGCTGGATTTGGAAGAGTCGAAATTGAAGAAATCGCGGCTGGATCTGGATAATTCAAAGCCGGAGCTAAAGAAGTTGTAGCTTGATCTGAATGCGCCGCTGCCGAATGTGAATCTGGAGAGGCAGTGGTTGAAGTCGAAGTCGGATGTGAAGTAGTTGTAGCTGGATTTGGAAGTGTCGAGATTGAAGAAATCACAGCTGGATCTAGATAATTTAAAGTCGGATCTGGTGAAATTGTAACTGAAGCTGGAGTTGTAGTTGCTGAATGTGGATGTGGTGAAGTCGTGGTCAGATATGGATCAGAACTCATAGCTGGATCTGGAGAAGTCGAAATTGGATGTAAAGCAATCACAGCTGGGTCTGGAGAAGTCGTCGATGAATGCGGGCGGGGAGGATGTGGATCAGAAGTTGTAGCTGGATGCGAGTCTGGAGAAGCAGCGGCTGGAGAAATCGTAGCCAAATCTGGATCTGGAGAAGAAGTAGCTGAATCTAGAGAAGCCATAGTTGGATGTGTATGTGGAGGAGCAGTTGTTGGATTCGGAAAAGTGATCGTGGGCGTATGTGGAGAAACTAGCCTGGGGATATAAGTAGATGGTGGGTTTCCCCCGACAACAGTTAGAGTCGTTGGCGCTTTATCCATGAGAATCGGTACAGGCGGAGAGATTATTAAAGGTACAGGCGGAGAGGTTGTAGATGCTTCCTCGGAAGTTGATACTTCTAGGCCAGGAATAGCCAAGGAAGTCATATCTGAACTCGTAATATGGTTAGAAGTTGGCAGAGTACCTCCAACTTGAGCTGTGTAATTCATAGCTGGGGGTGGATGGATGCAATCCCGCTGTGGCTTTGAATCCTCGGGTTTGGAAGAGGTAGCAGCTGGAGTTGGAGGCATAGGGATAACTGGGAGCGTTGGTACCATCACTTCCAGAGAAGGCATGCTATTAGAGTTTTCGCCCTGCGTGGAGATTGGTGTGGAAGAGGTCCTCGATGCTGGAAGAGCTGAGGTTGAAGTCACGATTACTTCGGAAGTCAAGGTGGAATCTTCGAGCGTGCTTTGGCTGGGATTGGTAACCGAATTCGATCTGTCCTCTAGTGGTGTCGGAATAACCGGAATTAATGGCTGCAGAATGGTCCCTTCACTAGCGTTGCTCAGAATTGATGATTTCTCTGTCGATGCAGTCTTATCTGTTTCAGAGCTCCCCAGTGGGGAAGAATTCAGCTGTTGGTTAACCGAGTTTGCTGGAGCATCAGAAGATTGAGTTCCCTCGATAGTGTTACCATCAGGATTTGACTCGTTCTCTGTCGGAACTGCCTCAGTGGAAGTTGTTTGACTTCCATTTCGAATGCCTGCTGATGGCTCCACTGGTGGCGTTAGCCCTGGAATCTTTGAAGTACATGAGAAGAGAGATAAAAAGTAAAGTCCTTGTATGTACCTCATCTGTAACCATCCTTATCATGCCAGTTAGAGACCCGGTTGCAAGATATTGCTGAGATCGTTCACCGTCCATCGGGTTCTGAATAGTGTATAAAAGATCTATATTTTATATTTCAAAACGTATTCATACCTTTCCTTTTCCCCCTTTTATTTCTGCAGTCCTCTCTTCAGCTCGGCGACGCTTGTTAGTATTATAATTATGCCGCTTTTTACTCCGAGGAGATTGGTAAACCTGGAAGCGAGCTGCACGGTCATTGTTGTACATGTCAGGCTCATCGGGAATCAGCCTTAAGTAAACATTTTCGGATATAGGAATCTGATTCAAGTGAATGGACAGGTTAAAATGCAAAGCTCTGGAATATACCGCAGTCGGTTTTCCAACTTTGAGTCGTACATTGTCTTCGTTTGTGACTCGCAGTGACACTGTTGGAAGAATGCGCCGTTTGTTTTGCATCTCAGGTTCGCAATCGGAAGCTGGTCGCTGCACAATTTCAAATAATGTGAAAATAAGCTTTGGCCACTTCTCAGTTCACAGACACATACTTTTTCTCCGCAAGAAGGTTCCTTCTTCTTTGCCCTTTTCTTCTTCTTCTTCTTCTTCTGTACTATTTCTCCAGATTCAGAGATGACTACTGGTTCGGGGTACGGCTGTGAGCGACTCATTCGCCGATGGGCGAGGCGTTCAGATCGACGCTCCATCACAGTCTCGAAAGAGTTGAAGATGGGTAGAGAAAGGGAAAGGGAATCTGTGGCATACCGTTCCGGATCTCCGAGTGATAAAGGTTAATTGAGAACGTGGTCATTCTAAGGAAGTTCAGATCCGAAATACTGGATTTGAAATGAAAGAAGTTTTGAAACCGAAATAAGAGAACATTTCATAATGAAATAGAACTTGTAAATAATCCAAACTTACGTCACATAACCTCTGTTTCACATTGAAATTCGAATGAATGTTTCCTTTGCAAGCAGTTATTCCCTATCAATGAGAAACCCCCTGACAAAGTCAATCGTTTTGAATCAAGCGAGAACAATAAGTACTTTCCATTCTGGGACAAAAGGAATTCATCGAAAATTAGTGACTTTTTTGTGGAATATTTAGGAACGTAAAAGACCATCTCTTTTGATTCCAAATACTCAGACTATTTTTATATCATTTTGCACTTACTGGGAACACTCAAAATCGATTTGCCTGAGAGCCGTCCAGACCCTGTTTTCTTGATCCTGTTTCGGGAGCTTTACTATAGGTGAAATGGAATTAAACTGTTTTATGCAGCTAGCCATCCTCATTCTTGTCCAGACACGCTTACTCTCATCTCTCACTAAACAAACTTTTCAACTATAGATTCTGATGGTCCCGTCAAACTGGAACTTCCCGACCAATGGCTCTGGGACATCATCGACAAATTCATCTACCAGTTTCACTCGTTTTCCCATTATCGTTCACATGTGAAGACAAAGACGGATGATGAGCTTCAGCTCCTCTCTGCAGACGGTGGACAAGTCTGGTCATGCAACAATTTACTAAGATGGGTAGAGGGTAAGCCCCTGATTCCGAGCTTCTTAAACAGACCCTAAATGTCCACCTATGTACAGAGCTGAAGAATCTCGCAGCATTTGAAGAACTCTACCTATATTAGCGATGCTCTTCCAAGACACTCACATAGATCCATCTGCACACCATCTAAACCTATTCTTACGAGGAGTATCTTCGAAACTCCCTACAAGAAGTCTTCGAAGCATTTTACGTTTATACGTATGAGAAAATATTCAAATCGGATGGATGGATGGATCGGATTATTGAAGGATTCCTTCTAGTTTCCTCTCTTGATTATCTATCTCATTTCTTGATTATCTATTGTATGTGTATGTCTGATGTACGATTATTGAAGGTCAAAATGCAAAACTATCATTAGGAGATCAAAGTCTGAACGTAAGGACTGAATACTTCTGATGCCTATTAGAGCGAAAGTCTAGATGACATCCGAACCATATCACTTATAGACTACTGGAATAGCTCAGACTCGGATTAATTTTCGGATTGCCATGTATTATGAGAAATACTCATTCGATAGCCGTAAGCCCTTGCTCCGATATATCCCTTTAATGTAGTGAACAGAGTCTTCTGAATTCAAAAAACCCTCATCGATAACAACCGTAGCGTTCTGCTGTGCTCTGTCACAAGCTATGTCGAAGTGAACAGTAGGATCAATCATGTATTGGCTGGCGATGCTTTCCACTGTGTTCATGCATCAGATCCAAGTTCGGAAAAGACTCTCGTTTGCACTTACCTAGCGGTTCCTCTATTTTGATTAGAGATTGATAGATGAAAAAATAAGTAAAAATCACTAACCGGGATTTGGATCTCCAAGCATAGACACAATTGAGAGGGCGATCTTTTCAAAGGTCAGTGAAGCCATCCACTCTCCTTCTGGACGATCTTCTGGCACCTTTTCCAAGATGCTAATGCATACGAATCCACATGATATATTCATATGATATATGCTACATGAATCTGATTAGTTGTTCAGTGTAGGAGAAATGGACAAAAACACACTCTGTGATGAATCGTATGCGGGGTGGATCAAATCTATTATATGAATAGCTTAGGTATCAGTGGCATACCGAGATGAACAACTTACGGGTAATTAGGACCAGCTTCAAAAGATAGGTAGAATCGGGCGCCCTCATATGGCGTCTCAGGAGGACCTTGAATTTCAACTATCCATCTGGTTATGTCAATTTCTCCTGGGAACATTCTAATCCCATTCTCAGCTAGGATTTTCCTTGTACCGGGTTTCTCTAGATCAACAAGTTCACGAAGGAGTCTGCAATGAAGGAGATCACAATAAATTGGTGCTGTCTCATAATTATGTAGCATACCTCGAATCTCTTTCAATAGAAACAGCCATGCAAAATGACGGGATGGTATTTGCTAATATTTGGCACGGTGGCACTGGACTTGGGGATAAACGATAAATGATTGGTGCCAGACTCGGCGCAAGTTCATTCTCTTTTCCCACATCATTCGACAGCATTAAAACTATGTCTCTGTTATAAGGTGAGCTACATCTTCATGTACGCCTGAAAATCAAGTTAATCTGTATTTCTATTCAATGGTTGCCAGCGCAAACTCCTCAACGTGTCTCATCTTGCATCTCATCCTCTAATAGTGTTACTGCAAGTCCTACAGCTCTTCCAATCACAGCTACTCCCACCGCTGGCATCCTCTAACAACATCTTGCAGCTTGACTTAGCATTTCAGACTTTCTCAGGTTGATTTTGGTGACAGGCGAGGATCTCTTTCCTAATTTGGGACTATTAGAGAAAATGGATCCTATAAAAGGTTGGTTTTCATTGTTTCGCTCTCTTCTTCATACTGCCATCACAAAGCATATTCTTCACTGAAATGTCTACTGAAACTCGTGTTGAAACCCTGTAAGTCATACTTTATTTCACTTGTATGTTTGATACTGATCCTTACAACAGCTCGGAGAACACTCAACCAACTTTGATAAAGGGAACCCCCCCCCCAGAAACGTCTCCAGGTTTGTCTTACACCTGTATTTGCTCACCAACATCCTTAACAGATGATCAATAGTGTTCCTGCCGCTGATGTGGGGTGTGGGAGTGAGGGAAACGTTCCCGGGTATGTTAATCAGTAGCCTTTGTTCACCTTTCCCCATTCTAATTGATCAGAAGTGTCTCTCACAAACCTATGGACATTGATACAAAGTCACCTCAGCCTCTCAAGCGATCTGGGGCACTCGCATCTCTTGACGACTATACCCCTCCTCGCACTCGGTCCAAGACCAGCAAAGAGCAGAATTCCCCTTCTTCTCCCAGCCAAGTTCAAGTGGCGAATACAGTTCCTGGCTCAGCAGTCGTTCCAATCGATGTGGATCAGATCGCCGATCCCGCAGCTCACACTCCTGGACAAACCCCGGCTCCTCCTGCAGCTGTAGATCAAGCTCCAGCTGCAGCTCCCGAAGCTCCCGAAGCTGCTCAACGAGCTGCATCCAGAGCTCCTCGTGGCCGTCGTGGTCGCGCAAGACGTGCTACTCCCGAACGTGAGGGCGAACATAATGGCGCACCCATCCCTCAAGCGCCTCCAGCCCAGGAGCCTTTGGCTCCAAATCTATTCAACCTTCAGGTTCCCGGGCACGCTCGGAGGGTCACAATGACTATTATGTTCTACAGAAACTAACTTCTTTTCCACTTTATTATGCCAACTCCTTCCTATTAGAACTGCGTCTTCATTTTACTATTCCAATATTTCATCATCTGAACTGCTCCGTGTACCGAACTATATTAGAAAATGAACAAGTAAAGTAATACCATCTTATTTTTAATGAAACCGAACCCTCGCGTTAACGGCCTAGCCTTTGCTCGAACTGCAAGATCACTCATTCAAAGCATTTAAAGCTTCGCGTTTCAGCACCCTTGCCAAATGCTGCTTCCTAGAGTTCTTCCTGCATGCTGACATTCTCGCCCTTTTGATACGCGCAAAGAATTCCTCGGGCTCCTCATAAATCCACCTGATATCAGCCATGAGGTTATACTCGTCACGACAAACGCAGCCTGAAATGAACTTGAGAGGAAGGCCAGTAGAAGTTATTCTGCACTCACATGCAATCTTTCTGCTAGCTATTCTCCATTTCTTCAGGCATTTCTGGAAGCGATTTAAGTCCATGGAGAACCAACATCATCAAATTAGCCTTACCGTGCACGTACTAGCGTGTCCGCATGGTAAGATGAAAACATCAGCTGGGTCAATCTTGCACACCTTTTCGAGAGATGAGCTTGCACACGTCAAACAAACCCAACATACCATGCAAATCAAAGTGAACTTAGGTGACTTATTGCAAATCAGTGAAGGTATTGACTTCTCAAAGGAAGATGAGAACCTGGATAGCTTTCTCTGGATCCGATCTGTAAAGTCGATATAATTCCTGGGATGCAAATCGACAACACATCATTGAACAGCCTCAAATACATACTCTGATCTCCTTCCGTGTGAATCTGTTCTCTCTATATATCCTGAATATACCTCTTGCTTCTCGTTCCCCAACTAATGTAGCCAGATTCTTAAGATTCGAATTACTAGGGCTGAAAGTGGTAAGTTGAGACCTACATCAAACTTGTAATCCATTAAACTCCCATTAAATCGATCAAGTTCATCGGGAGTAGGATCTATGTAAACTTTGAAGGGGGGTTTTTTAGGCCGGTCAGACTCTAAGAGGAGTGCCATTGGAACCAAATGACTGAGATCTAGAAAGGAAGCGAGTCAAGATCACATGACTCAGTCTAACGTTAAACTCGAAGCAAAAATTTCATATTTTAAGGCGAGAAACAAAATGATATATCTAGTTCTGTGACTAAATCCACGTTCCCTGTGGAATAAATAATGAGAGGTGTATATGATTGGTTTTACGAACTTACCCTATCAAGGACGACCGAGACACAGTTGGTTGCCGAATAGTTCCAAACAGCCGCATGGCATCGAACATCCTCAGCATTTACAGTGATCTCTTGCAGAATCAAATCACGTAACCAAATCTTAGCTCGAAGCAGAGGATAGGCGGCATAAGGGTCATGAGTCTCAGTAGACTCCTCTTGAAACTTTCGAATAATGAGTTGAAGTTTCTTGTTATTTCCACCGGATTCAACTATTCTTTGTATCTGATAAAGAGACAAGTCTTGCTTTAGGAAAATGTGGCTGTTACTCAGAGAAAATGCCGCTGTGCTGAAAACAAATCCTCGATGATTGACACGATTCCGGAACTGTGGTTTTCCTTCAGTATCATCAACATTTTCATTTCCTAGATAGATAATTCGGATACAAGGACATTAATAATAAGGATTATCTTACCAGGATCATCATTGTCCTCTGTATCCCGAGATAATGTCTCCATAACTTGAAAGACGTCACTTACAAGGGTACCTTTGATGCGAGAACCAAATATTGCATCTGCACCTACGATCATATCTGTTACTGCGCCTTTCATCACCTCACCACTAGCACCAAACTGATTGGCATATCCATATCTTCTAAGACGGGAGCTGAGATAAAATGATTCCGCCATCGTCCGTTCCAGTTCTCCTATTGGTCTCCATCAGTTTACATTCATAGCCGGAAACAAAGTACATACCCATTCTCGAATTGTTTGGAACATTTTGCAACTCTCGAATGATTCTCTCGAATGGAAATGTCCACCAGCCGAAGGCAGGACCATACTCCTCAAGAAGTTTGGGAATATGGAGGGCAGCATGGTAGTTTGGGACCCAGGATATTGACTCGAAGTGAGTCTTGATGCCTGACAAATATGAAATCATGAACTTCTTGTAATTATTTATGCTTTCCGTTGATACGGTGTGGGAGCTACATGAATAGATCGCGGACATGAGATCGGTGGTGAGTTTCAGCCAGGCTGAAGAATCGGGAACTCCGCTCTTGGGCCATTCCATGATGAGGACAATCGGTGCGTACAATGTAGCGATTACTCGCCATTGATCTGCCTTGAGACTTCCTCCCGAAGCAGATCCAAAACTCTGTGGTAGTTTCGTCATCCAGGTGGGAACAAACATATCTTGTGCCGCTTTTCTTATCTTTAAGAGTAAGGAACGATCGAGTATCCGCCCCACAGTTGGATCGAGAACGTCAAGCACAGGAATAGCTGCGTCAGGATTCAGAATTTGTGAGTTATCAGATAGCCGCTGTATAAGTTTGAACCTCTCCTTACAATGTATATGAAGTGGACTTACCCAATTATCCAGCGCGTCAGCCATGGAACGTTTGGTGTTTTTATGACGATCGGCGTTGAGAGTGACTCCACATTCCTCTGAAAGAGCATAAAGGTCTGGCCAAGTACAAGCATTTTGAAGTTTTGCCGAGACAGAATCCCTTCCCCTGGAATTCAGAATCCTACGCCCTTTCTTAAACTTGTCTACATCGATTGGTTGATACAGATGTGCACCTCCAGCGAGCCTACTCGAATCGTCCATACCGAAAACCTTTGTGTAGTGCCGTTTTATAATTCCAAGGAACAAACCATGCATGATGTCAATTACGATTTGCCTTATCGGATCCAAATAAGGAAGTCGATCCAGCTCACTGAACCTTACTCCCGTTAACTTCGCTAACTCCTTGCGCCTCTCAGGCGAAGCCTGCAACCACTCGAATGCTGCATCCCTGTGCTGTTTACACGTCCTTATTGGCCATGAGTCAATGTCGAGATTATCCATATCGGCTTTCCGTATATCACAAAGAGTGCAAAATGCGTCGGCTCCATGGCTGAGATTCCCTGAGATTTTCTTTGAAGCAGGTAGATCTGTAACCAGAGAGAGAATGGCTGCCCGAACACGTTTATACTTTGTAGATGTAAGTGGTGATGTGTGTCTCATTTTTAAGCCTCTTTCCCAAAGAATAAGGAAGTCATCGATGATCGGCCGCAGGAAGTGGTTGACTGTATCCAGAATAGGCTCTTGAGGACCCGGAATCAAGCCAGAAAGAATAATATTTTCAGGCTTGTATCGCACTGAAATTGGTAAATTCACACAACAAAGTGCGATGACACCGACTGAAGCGGAAACTCCAGCTGCTTTGACTCCATATGGATTCATCCAATCGACTGACAATGTGAAGAGTAGGCGAGCCTCATCCTGTGGGGAATCGAACCAATGCCGTGTGTTGTTTGGACCTGTTAGTGGACCTCGAAAATCCCGTACCAGTTGCCCATCAAAGATATCGGAAATCCCCTCTGTAAGTGAGCTTCCATCATGCCTTGGATTCCGGTGTGTTAAGAGACTAGCATATGGCTCCATGGTGACCAGCTCAGCAATCTGAGTTTTGATGTCGTACAGGACGTAGGGGCGTATAGGATGTCGAGAAACCTTTAAGTTCGAAGGATCAGGAACCTTCTTGAGAAGTGGCGTACAGCATTGGTCCGAGTCAGATATATGGTTATCACAGAGTTCAGGCCATCGTCCGGAGGAATCTGGTGGATAAATAAACGAACACTTTGGATTCGGGCAGCACGCATAAGTAGTAGAGGGCGGCGGATTCAGTTGGAGTGTACTTTGTACTTTTCGAATGTCCCTCGGTATGTTATCATGAATCTTCTGGATATAAGCTGATGCTGCTTTATCTTTGAAATTGTAAAGCTGAGGGAGTATGCTGAACGTCCTTTGGATACTGGTGAGGAGGAATCTGGTCCATGCCTGTGGTAACTTTCCCATAATGCATACGATGGCAACAAGAAGGATTAGGTAGGCAGCAATTGGCGGTAATCCAATAAACGGATGCTGAATAAGTTTACCTAGCATCTCTGTTCAGTCTTTGATCATAAATCCGACGAAACAGATATTACTGCAGTTGATTTCAAGGGGCTCTACTGGTTCAGGTTCGGGTTCATTCTCCGGCAGTCCATAGTACCTGGTATCCTTGTACTGAGTATAAGAAGCTTTTGCTTTTGATCTTCTCCATTTGCTCTCAAGCTCGGCCAGTTCTTTTATCTTAACATCAATCTTCTCTGTAAGGACAGCTCTTCTAGCGCCCAACGTATTTGCTGTATTCGGAGGAAGTCTCCCAAGCTTAGTGATGGCCTCGCTCTTCGATTTATACCATTCTAGCTCTGTTGTGAATGGCGAGCGTGGATTTGAGCTTCCCAGAGTACTGTCGATCGTAATGGTTACTGAACGAAACACCAATCAACCCGGATTCAAATTCATTAAGTTATGACAAAGCTAACCTCTTCTTTCCACTGCGTTCTTGATTGCTTCAAGCCCTGTTTCAAATGCACCCCCTCGAACCACTTTCTTTCTCCTCCCTCCTTGTTGCAACGTGTTCGGATCTGGACCTAACATAGTGCTTCGCATGCCATGTAAAGCTTCTGGAACTGATGGCGGTTGTCCGAGGCCATCAAGCAAGGAGAGCTCGCTGATCTTCTGAGAAAGAGCATCCTGCCTCGACTGGCTTTCTGGATCGATATGGCTCATTCTGTTGGCGAAGAATTGTCGAATGAATTTGTTTGCGCTCACCAAAGGCCTATGATTAGATTACGTACCTAACAGAAAGTAATACTGTGTTCTGTTCAGTGTTGAGCTTCAAACGATGCAATCAAGATGCAATGAAATCCAAGACAACTGATAAGACGTGAGCACAGTTCTGCTATGCAGTTGCAAGAGTATGTACCCCGTAGACTTCTCGCTTGTACATAGGATATCAATAGATTCTGATAATCATGTTCATCATCAATGTTCTGGGGTCTTGATCTTGATTGCCATTTTTGGTGAACAATGACGGAAGCCTGTGCCACTGGCACTTTCAGTTTCGATTTGAAAAATATAGCCTATTTCAGGAGTCAGTTAAAACAGGATATCTGATTCTAGAGACCACTTTGAAAACATTCATCTGTTCTATAATTAAATATATGATCTCTTTCGACAACCAAAAAAGGTAATCAATTTCAATTCAGAAAAGATAACCTATTTCACCACCACCAAGATTGCCTGTCTCACTGCCGGTTTCAATTTGATCAAGATATTCTACTCTGCAACAAAACTACCAGGTAAGCAGTCAAACTTGTTATATTCGTAAAAAAAATCGAAATATCAACTAGCGGGTGCAGTGTCGGGGCTTATCTAATCAGGAAGCACTTGAACTTCAAGGTACTTGTTATCCTTCTACAAACAAACTTTGCATGGAAATAATGATTTTACTATGCATATTGAACCAGGAGAACTGTTGCTCAGTCTGGTCCATAAATTAAACTTGAAGGTCAGTCAAAGTGTGTCATCTGGTCATGTACTTTCGTCACGGCAGTGGAATGAAGAAGGGTTTTCGTATCAAAATTATCTAGCAGTACAAAGCAAAGATTGAGGACGGTATGCTACAATTTATTCGGAAAGGTTTGAATCCAGGTCTCGAGTGTTTCAAGTTAGATTTTCGAATGCAGACGTGGATGGCCTTTCGCTCTTGAAGTTCAAATAAAGAAGATGTGTGATTACTATAGATTACTTAGATAAATTTGCCAGTGGGCTGATAAGAATCTCCTTCG
>Ga0335075_10005630_pt1 | contig 19407 bp, 15 predicted proteins | sample Lox_Sample_24_FD_206723 | JGI IMG/M metagenome (GOLD analysis project Ga0335075, IMG submission 206723) | Soil microbial communities from Loxahatchee National Wildlife Refuge, Florida, United States - Lox_Sample_2.4 | ecosystem: Environmental > Terrestrial > Soil > Wetlands | place: USA...
CCGAATGGGTGAGCCGGGCGATCGGGAAAGTGGAAATCGAGCGCATGAAAGAGACGCACTTCGACGGCACTCGCAGGGGAAAGAATTTCTCGCTCGACCGGCAGACGGAGCCGCTTGTGCTCGATTCGGAGATCAGTGGCCTCGATAATCTTCACGCGTTCCTGAAGCACGGAAACTATGTGACCAGGTTCTCGTTTTCGGTCCTCAAAATGCCGGTCACACAGGAGAAGTTTCTGGAGCGTCTGAAAGATGACTTCATCGTTAGGGAACCCAGGAAAGAGGCTGAAAAACCGGTTGAGAAACAGGAGCCGTCGCCCGTTTCCGCCACGCCAAAGCCAGCCCCCGAGGAAAAACCACAACTCCAGATCGTCTCTCCGCGCGAGTCGAACTCGACGCCGCGTGAACGGCAGGCGGTTCTTCCCTTTGGACGGGAGCTTTGATCGATGCTGACGATTTCAAAACCTCTTTCTGCCGGCCAGGCACAGACGTACCACGTCAAAGAGTTCACCTCGAAGGAACAGAACTACTGGTCGCAAGAGGGTGAGATCGAGGGCGAGTGGCAGGGACGGCTTGCCGTACGGTTCGGCCTCGCCGGCGCAGTTTCCGCCGCTGACTTTGCGCGGCTGAGCCGGGGCCAGCACCCGGAAACGGAAGAACAACTGGTACGCCAGCGCGCTTCGTATGAGTACGAAAGCGCAGACGGCAAAGCGATCAGGACGATGGAACACCGCGCCGGCTGGGATGCGACTTTCGCTGCACCGAAATCCGTATCACTGACCGCGCTGGTCGGCGGCGATCACCGCGTGCGGGAAGCCCATCGGGAGAGCGTTCGCGCGGCGCTGGAGCAACTGGAGCATTACACGCAGGCGCGGATCGGCGGCAACCACCCGCCGGAGACGACCGCGAAATTCATCGCCGCGAAGTTTGAACATGACACGGCCAGGCCCGTCGACGGTTACGTGGCGCCGCAACTTCATACCCATGCCGTCATCTTCAACATCACGGAGCGGGACGACGGCCAATATCGCGCCCTGCAACCCCAGAGCCTGTTCGCGTCCCAGCAGTTCGCGACCGCCATCTACCAATCGGAGTTGACCTGGCGGCTTCGCCAACTTGGTTACGAAATCACCACTGGCCGCAGCGGAGCTCCCGAGATCAAGGGCTACACGCAGGAATACCTTGACGCATCAAGTCCGCGGAGCCAGCAGATTCGGGAGTACCTCGAAAGAACAGGTCGAACCGGCTTCGAAGCTGCCGAAATCGCGGCGCATTCGACGCGCGACCGCAAAGCGGCTCATTCGACTGCCGACATCATGGCTGCCCATCGGACGCTGGCTGCTGAATATGGCCACCAGGCCGAAGCTGTCGTCCGAGCGGCCCGGGAACGGCAACAGCAGCAGGAAACGCCGGCTCAGACAATTGACCGGGTGCGGGAATCGCTCACCTTTGCCCGCGACAAGAACTTCGAGCGCGAGGCGGTTGTCGATGAGCGGGCTCTGATTCGGGACGGCCTTCGCCGCGGTATGGGTGAAGTGATGTACCACCAGGTATGCGCCAACCTGAATGAGAGACTTTCCGCGGGCGAATTCCATCTGGTCGAGCGTCCCGGCAACTCGCCTGCTCGGCAGTTTACGACCGCAAAGACTATCGCTGCGGAACAGGAAATCCTGTGCCAGGTCGGCGAAGGGCGACGCCAGGCGGAGCCGGTACTTTCCCGCTCTGAGGCAATCGCCTTGTCCGATCAGCATTCCCACTTCAATCGGGCGCAGAAGGGCGTGGTCGAAGATGTTCTCAGTTCGAAGGACCGCATCCAGGGTGTCCAGGGATACGCCGGAACCGGAAAGACAACGGTGCTGTCGGTCATCCGTGTTGCGGCAGAGTCGCAGGGCTACTCGGTTGAAGGACTTGCGCCGACTTCACGGGCCACGCGCCAGCTCGCCGAAGCTGGTGTCGAAAGCGGAACGTTGCAGGGGTTCCTGGCGCGCGGAGCGAACCACGAGGCATCGGAAAAGAAGCATTTCTATTTCGTCGACGAATCGAGCCTCGCCAGTACCAATCAGATCCGAGAGATCCTGAACCGGCTCGGGACACAGGACCGCGTGCTTCTGATCGGTGACACGCGCCAGCATCAGGGCGTCGAAGCCGGCCGGCCATTCGAGCAGTTGCAGCAAGCGGGAATGCGTACTGCGCATCTCGATGAGATCGTGCGGCAGAAAGACCCTCCGCTCAAATCTGCAGTGGAGGCTCTCGCCAAAGGCGATGTGCTGGGTGCGCTCGATTTGTTGCAGAGCCAGGGACGGATTCGAGAAATTCCTGACACGATTGAACGCATTCGCACGATCGCCCGCAGCTACATCGAATCTCCGGAAAAGACGCTCATTGTTTCACCCGATAACGCCTCCCGACGTGATCTGAATATCGCCGTGCGCCAGGAACTGAAAGCCCAAGGGACGCTTGCCTCGGAGGACCACCCGTTCAGCATTCTTGTCCCGAGGCAGGAGATGACGGGCGCAGAGCGCCGCTGGGCGAGTGGCTATGAGATTGGTGATATTGTGCGGTACGCCCGCGGGAGCAAAGGGCTCGCCATCGAGGCCGGAACGTACGGAACCGTTGTCGGCGTGAACGCACCTGCGAATCTGCTTTCCGTTGAACAGCCCGCCGGTACGGTCGTTGCCTATGATCCTCGCCGCCTGGCCGGTGTCAACGTCTACCGCGAGGCGGCCCACGACTTCTCCGTCGGCGACAGGATTCAGTTCACGGCGCCTGACAAATCGCTTGGCGTCGCAAACCGTGACCTCGCGACTATCGAGTCAATCAGACCTGACGGTCACATCTCCGCGCACCTCGACGATGGCCGTCAAATCGAGTTCGATGGGAGAGCCCATCGACACTTCGACCACGGCTACGCCGTGACCAGCCACAGCGCGCAGGGGTTGACGGCCGAGCGGGTTCTCATCAACGCCGACACAGGCGTTCATCCCGATCTGCTCAATTCCCGGTTCGGATATGTTGCTGTCTCGCGTGCGAGTCGGGAGGCGACCTTGTTCACCGACGATGCAAGTCGGCTTCATCAGTACCTCGGAACCGAGGTTAGCAAGACTGCCGCACTGGAGGTGGTCCAGAAGGTCTCCACCACCACGCGCGATCAGAGCATCGGCATCGGCCTTTGAATGGAGATGAAAAGCAGGATGAATAAGCGACCCGTGAACACAGTGACAAGGGAACCTGGCAATTACGAAGCGATTCGTGCCGAGATCGTCAACTTGTTAAACGCTGCCAGAGCGGCTTCAGCTCGGACTGTCAACAGCCTGATGACAGCAAGCTATTGGGAGATTGGCCGGCGTATCGTACGGTTCGAGCAGCGCGGTGAGACCCGCGCAGGGTATGGCGAACAACTGATCGAACAGCTGGCCGCGGATCTCTCACAACAATTTGGCCGCGGGTTTGGTCGGGCAAATCTCCGGCAAATGCGTGCGTTCTATTTGGCCTGGCCCGAACAAAAGATTCACCAGACGATGTCTGGCGAATCTTCCAAACCACTGTTGTTCAATGCGATAGAGGAATCTCCTTCGAGCATCGCTGCCCTCTCAACAGCTTTTGCCCTCCCATGGTCGGCATATGTTCGTTTGCTGGCCGTGAAAAAACCGGAAGCCCGCCAGTTTTATGAATCAGAGGCTCTTAGTTCGGGGTGGTCTGTACGTCAGCTTGACCGCCAGATCCAGAGCCAGTTTTACGAACGAACGGCTCTCTCCAGGAATAAAGCCGCCCTGCTCGAAAAAGCAACCGTTGCCGAATCAAGCGACGCAATGACGCCGGAAGAGGCCATCAAAGATCCATTCGTCCTCGAATTTCTGGATCTCATGGACGAATATTCCGAGTCGGAGCTTGAAGGAGCCCTTATCGGACACTTGACCGATTTTCTGTTAGAACTAGGCGACGACTTCGCTTTCATCGGCCGTCAGCGCCGTCTGCGTATCGACGATAACTGGTTCCGCATCGACCTGATGTTCTTTCATCGCCGCTTACGCTGCCTGGTCATCATCGACCTGAAAGTGGGCAAGTTCAACTACGCGGATGCCGGCCAGATGCACTTGTATCTGAATTACGCCCGCGAGCACTGGGTCAAGCCGGATGAAAATCCTCCAGTCGGCCTTATACTCTGCGCCGAAAAGGGTGCCGCTGAAGCGCGCTATGCCCTCGACAACCTTCCCAATAAAGTCCTTGCCGCCGAGTACCAGACGATCCTGCCTGACGAAAAGCTGATCGCCCAGGAATTGGAAAAATCGCGACGCGAACTTGAATTGCGGAAACGGATTACAGCCCCGTATTCCATTGGCCCCCGTGTATAAATAGAAATCCCGTATTCCTGTTTCTACTGCATCCGTGGGTCAATTATGAACAACACGGCTACGTCGCAGTACTTGCCAAGCTGCGAATTGAGGGTTGGTGAGAATCTCCAAAGTGAAAATGAAGGAGACGCCGGCTTAGATGAGTGTGAGGTAACCAACAGATGCTAGTCGACCTCTGGTCCCTTCGATAGAGCAGCCTGGAGACGGAGCACCCATCTCTCTTGCGAAACTGAATGTTCCCACACTCGAAACACGCGATAGCCCTGCCAACGCAATGTTCGCCGTATCTTCTCGTCCCTCCTCCGATTATTGTTTATCTTGTTGACCCAGAATTCCCGTCTGGCGGAGGGTGTGTTTCTCTGGCACCGCGGGCACCCGTGCCAAAAGCAACCATCTACGAACAACGCCAGGCGCGCGCTGGGGAAATAGAAATCCGGTCGCCCTGCGATGTTCTTCGGTTGTCGCCGCCATCCCCGTATCCGCGCTGCACGCAGTATCGCCGCGACCGCGATCTCGGTCGATCTGTTTCCGGTCGACCGGACCTTCGCCATGAGCGCCGACCGTTGTGCCGGAGAGAGAGGATCAGAGCTGGTTTTCTTCAGGCCCATAGTAGCTTCTCGATGTTAAGTTTCTTGGCGGCATCTTCAATCATCGCGCGCGTGTCGGGCTCGGCGAATTTGCCGCTTGCGTTCATCAGGACCGCCGCGAACGGCTTCGCGGAGTGGCCGTTTGCCCGTTCATGAAGTGCCATCAACACGAGCTTCCAATCGCTCGCCCTCCCCCAAGCGATTATTCTGCCATCGGCCAAACGTCTTCCATGGGGCTTGATGTATGCTCGGGAGACTGGGGTATCCTCTGGCAACTTCAACAAAAGGAACGGCCGCGCCGGGTTTGCGCTCGCGGTTCGCGTGAACTCCTTCATTATCGTGTCCTTCAGGTACACGCGAACCTGACCTTTGTCGATATACCGTGAGAGCACTCCTCCGATCCGCGAGTCGTGCGTCCATTCTTCGTATCGTCTCTTCTTATCGGTCGTCGTGAGACTCATCCATCCAAGATCGTTAGCAATCGCCCACAGCTGTTGCCGGATTTGTCTTCTGACGAACTCTGGCACGCTCATTGCACACTGCCTGGCTGGGGTGGTTCGGGGTATTCAAGTTGCGGCAGTTCCAAGACGGCGTCATCCTCCCGTTGAAAGAGCGAGGCTTGGTCGAGTATCCACTCGCGTAGAAAACTGCCAGCGGACATGTCGCGGAATTGGAGGAGCCGCGGGCCGAGACCCAGGCGTTCTAGACTGCCCCCGCGCACCGCCTGATCCAGCTCGATCACTTCCGAAATCCGACGAAGATCGGTCACGAAATCCAAGACCACAGTTTTTGTCTTGCCTGGGCTGATTCGTAAGCCGCGACCGAGCTGCTGCACGAAGATCCTCCGGCTGTGGGTGGCGCGAAGGAAAACTATGAGGTCCACGTCGGGTACGTCCACCCCCTCATTGAAAAGATCAACTGTGGCGACGAAGTCCAGCTGTCCGCCGCGAAATTGGGACATGAGGATTGCCCGTTCCCGAGGCAGCGTTTCGGAGCTGATCGCTTCCGCCCGGAAACCGTACCGGCGAAGCGTGCCGCAAAACGCCCCCGCGTGCGGGATGCTCGGGCTGAACACGATTCCTCCTCGCCGCTTTTCTTGGCGGAAAACCTCCCATACGTATTTGGCCGCCTCGTCATCTCGCGTCGGAATAATGAGCCGCTTGTTGAGCTGACCGAGCGAATACTTGTTTCGAGACGCATCCTGGACATAGTGCCAGTCAATGTTATCGGCAAGTAGTCGATAATCGACCTCGGTAAGAAAACCTTGCCGAAGGCCCTCCGCGATGCCCATGCGGACCAAAGGCCGACCAAGAATTTCGTCAAGGTCATAGCCATCCCCTCGCCAAGGTGTCGCCGTGACCCCGCCAAGCATAGGCGGGTTGAGCGCTTCGACCGTACGCCGAAAGGAGTAGGCTCCGATGTGGTGCGCTTCGTCAACAAGGACAAGCCCGAATCGTGGCAAAGTCTCAAGCCTGCCCACGACACTCTGAATCGTAGCGAAAGTGATCCCGTTCCAAAAGCTCGGTTCCTCTATTCCCGTGAGACGGTGCGTCGGAACGGTCTTGGGCAGTTGATACCAAAAACTTCGCTGCAACTGATCGACAAGTTCCTGCGTATGCGCGAGCACCAGCACGCAATCATCTTCCACCAGTCCGTCTCGCAGGAGATCGGCAGTCAGTTCCGCCATTATCAGGGTTTTCCCGAGACCGGTGGCGAGCACTATCTGCCCTCTGCCGGTGTCGAGAAGTGCCTCGCGAAACCGTGAACTGATTTCTTCTTGGTAGGGGTAAAGCGTTCTCCGAGCAGCGGGATACGACGGCGTGCGTTCCATCATCTGCAGCAACACGTTCGGGCCGGCAATGTCGATCCGAAGACCGAGGTTTTCGTAACGCTTCCGTTCCTTAAGAAGCGCCTCGCTCGGCGGACGAGACGTCGCCACCATAAGGCGCTCCACCTTATAGTAACGCGCCGCCTCGATGACTTCGTCCATCGCGGACGTGGGAGCGGGCGAATTGCTGGTGTACTTGCATTGAACAACCCAATGCACCCGCTCACGGGTCGCCAGAATATCACCACCTTTATCTCCAGTGCCGCCGATGATCCTGACATCTTCGAAACCGTTCGCGAGAAGCAGGCGCGCGACATCGCGCTCGAACGCCTGCCACGGCCCCCGAAGTAGTCGCCGCTCATCAAGAAAGAGCACTTCCGGCATAGTTCAGTCCTCGGTCTCCTGCGCTGTAGCGAGAAGATCAAGAGCGAGGCTCGCGCGCAAGAGTCTCGCGCGACTCAGTTCGGCAATATCGCCTGGATCTTGTTCCGCAAGCCAGACCGCATCATTCAATAGGCCGACATAGTAGCGCACGATCTGCGTTTTGGCGGCCTCCGTTTGACTTCCATAGTCGATCGTGGCATAAGGCGTGTCCCAGTACCGCCCGTCCAAAAAGAGTTCAGGATAGCGTTCAAAGACAGCTAAAATCGCCCGCCGCGGCGCGAACTGCAAAAAGCGACCGTCATTGATCGCCTGTTGAGGATTCCCCGCTGCGACCGTAGCCATCCGGGCAAGGATCGCCTCTTGATCGGTACTTAGAAGATTGCGGAAAATTGTCAAGCTGTCGTCGGCTTGAACGTTGCGCGTGAGACTCTTAGCAATCGAACTCAGAGTGAGACTTGCTTCGCTCGCCAGACTTGCTGGGTCGAGTTTTGATTCATCCGCGTAGCGAGCACGCAGGCCCGCGAGCACGATGGCGTAAGGTTTGGCGACCGACTGCCCGCGCTGGGAGTCCACCGCTTGCGCCGCCAGTTCCCCGAGCAACCCATCAAGTGGCGTCATCGTCGCGGACTGAAACACAATGTGCCTCGAATTAACCACGAATTCCCAGATGCCGGTGGCTGTGTACTTCAGGCTCCAGGGCCTACCGTCTTCAAGCAATGGATCGCGCCGTTCAGCTCTCTTCGCCACAACATCCCAACGCAGGTCGGTATCATCGCTACGGTATTCGCGGGTAAGCGAAGGAATGATCGCCCGAACTGGTGGCGGTGGCGGCGCGGCGGGTGCCGGTGACGGGGTTGGCGCGGGCACGGACGAACCGGTAGGAGGAGGGCCTGCGATGTCATCAACGAGTGGATTGTCCTCATCTTCCTCACCGCCAGGGGGTTGAATCAAGAGCTTCCTGTCCTCTTCCTCCACTAGCTCATACCATTTCCGGTCGGGTTGGTATTCGGCGATGCCCTCGAAATACTTCTTGGCCATCTCCTCGGCTAGGCCATTGTCCTTCACCACGAGCAGTTTGGCATAGCATCCCGCAATTTTCGGTTTTGGAGTGGAACGCCTGAATGCCTGAAAAAGAAGGAAGAGTGGTGAGCCATTTGGTCCAAACTGCATATCCGCAGCCCGGTCCGGGCGCAGCGGTCCTTCGCCGCGAACGATGCGCAGCATCTCCTCCCACGCCGGATCGTTCCGATCAAAGCGGTCTTTCGTATAGTTGACGCGGCAGTGATCCATGTGGACCTCGCCGACGAAACGCCCCCGATGCCTCGGGTCGTCGATCGGATATTCCGGATCAACGCCTTCGCCGTCGCTCCAGTTGAAGAGGTCCTTGTTAGCAAGCTCAATCTTTCTTCCGTTACGCAGGAAGTCAATGCCATACTCGGTTTCGTGGAGATAGCGCTGGAGCCCGATCCAGCCGCGCACCCGCCGAGACCTGACCATCACATTCGTCGTGCCCCCGCACATCGGACAATTTGTTTCCTGAAACGGCAGCCACTGCCAGCACGCAGCACAAAATGGCCGGTCAGGAAGCTGGACGTCAACCGGTTGGTAGGCGCTGACAATGCCATATCGCGAGGTGACGACTTCCCGGGACGGGTTTCCTTCACCTCCCCAAATGCAGTGGTTGCGCGCAAGAATCTTCGTTCCATTCTGGTATAGTCGAAAACTCAGCGGAACCCCGTTGGGACGGAGCATCGCGCTGTATGTACGCGACAACTCTTTTGTCAACTTTGTTCTGTTCGCGGTCTTGGCGAAGAATTGGCGCTGCTCGGGTTTCACACGCTCCACGCTGACTTCAGTTCCGCTTTCGCTCGCGTCGATCTTGGACCTCGTGAGCATCGCAGTCCGAAAGTGGCGCTGCTGCATCAACCGTTCAAAATCGATCTGGAGGCCGACCCATTCGGGGTCTCCCTTCCGGGTGGTCCAAACAGTAGTAAGAGTTCCGAGACGGGCGGTCGCAATATTGAATCCCATGCCGAACATACCCAGATTGTTGACCGGATCATTTCCTGTCCAGCCCGCTTTTACTGCGTTTTCAAGCGTTTCCGGCGTCATGCCTGGACCATTGTCGCGCACGCTAACCTTCGCGCTCGGAGCATCGTTCACGGGAATACTGACATGTACTTCGGAGCTACCTATATCTCCCCCCGAGCGCAAGGAAGATAAAAACCCGTCCACTGCGTTATCGACGAGTTCAGCAACGCAGCGCCACTGCGGCAGTGTGATCTCTCCGAGCATGGGAAGAATGCGAGGAGTTGGCTGGAGGTCGAATTCCCGTGCGATCATCGTCATCGTAGACACTCCTATTTTGACTTTTGCATCAATTCGTATAGCGGGCGCGAAATGGCGGCGGAAAGGCGACACGGAACTGCGTTCCCGATCTGGCGCGTAACGTGAATTCGCGCGCCTTCAAACACGTGACCGTTCGGAAATGTTTGAAGCCGCGCCGTTTCCCGCAACGTGAAGTATCTAACCTCTCCTTTGTCACTGACGAGAATATTCTCGCCGCCAGGAACCCCGTGAACCCCCGCTTTGATCGTCTTAGCTGGCCAGTCAAGAGCACTGCCAACATGCCCGGGATAGATTCTGGCGCCGGGAATCTCCCAATGATTCATGCTAGAATCGGCCTCTGTCGCCGCCGGAGCCGGAAGCTGCGTGAGCGCGTCGCGAACTGTTTTCCAGGGACGCTTGCCATCATCCTCGGGTGGTTCTCCAGAATACCGGGGCTTCTTCCGACCATGGCGCTCCCAATACTTGCCGAGCATTTGGTCACGAAGCAGCGCATTCTTGCTGTGCGACTCGTCCGGAAATCGAAATTCGGGAAGATCAGGACACATGGCTACGATGAATACACGCTGACGATTCTGTGGAACCCCGTAGTCGGCCGCATCGACCGCTTTCCAGGAAACGATGTAATCGGGCCTCGTCTCGTTCGCTCTCTCATGATCGTGCAGTCGTCGATCATGATCCTGCCATAATTCCTGGTGTTCCGGTGTTACGGACGGAAATCGAAGTTGCCTAAGGATGTACTGAAAATAAGGGCCGAACGAGGGCCTCACCAGTCCCCGCACATTCTCCAGCAAAACCGCCTTCGGTCGAAGGGCGCGAATCGCCCGAAAAACCTCCGGAAAGAGATTCCTGCCATCTTGTTCTGCGAGATGTCTTCCGCCGAGACTGAAGGGCTGACACGGCGCACCCGCAGCCAACAGGCGCACAGGCCTCGATACCCTCGCCCAATTGACTTCGCGGAGGTCCCCTTCTTTGACCTCAGCTTTCAGAGTCGGTTTTGCACATTCCACGTTTCGACGTAACGTTTTGCACGCGTGCTCGTCCCTCTCGTACAAAATCAGGGGCGCGAAACCGGCCTTCTCCAATCCAATCGCAAGGCCGCCTGCGCCGGCAAACAAATCGACATCCAGCAATGACACGATTCCCTTCAGATCCTTAGCTTAGCAAACTACCATCCTAGCAAAGCCAGCAAGCACCTATCGCAGAGGAATGTCGGTCGCAGGTCCCACAAAGCACCGCTGGGGCGCTAGCTGCCGCCCCTCTTACGAGGAAAAGAATCTAAACTCAACCAATTTGTGATCTGCAATGACTCAACGGTCTCCAAGCTAATTTAAGGCGTATTGCTAGCATCGGTCGGCGCCACGTCCGGGCTTCCACTCCAGGGCCCGGTTGATCTACTTGCAGATCGTCCGCTCAATAACGAAGGCGCGAGGATCGACATCTCAGCAGGTGTTGGCAGGACGTATTCAAAGGTGGTTCTGCTCTTCTCGGAGAATCGACTTGGCACATATTGTACCGGCAGTGGGAAGACGAGCTGAACATCGCGATACCGCTCCCAAAAAAGATAGCAGGCCACACATTGCATCTTGCTACATATCGGGGAGACAGCAATGTTGTGATCGCTGAACAAATACCCATAGTATTCATTCAGCATGCACAACGCACTCATAGGATCAAGCGTCGACACAGTTTCGGATGCAGTGGGCCTCCCACCACGTAATGGCTCATGCAGTCGCTGCGACCACTGTAGCCTCCACTGCAATTCCGGTCGGTACGGCATCCCGAACGCCAACACAAGCTTCCCGGGATTTAATTGATCGACAACTCCCAGAGACCGATGTTGCTCGTACCCGGCAAAAAGAATCAAACACGTTGAAACCTCGCTCGATGAGCCACGGAACTGCTTCGGAATTAGATTTCCCGACATTTCACGACTGAGAGCAGGCTTAGGCAAGCGAAAACTCAGCTCTTCATCACTGAAATCACGAACTGTATCAGCACGTTCCCCTGTTGCTAGCTCCGACTTTACGCCACTATTATGATGCTCACTGCGACGACCGGAACGTTCACGCGCTGTTCGGCCCTGACGTGCTACACGGATCCCTGCTCGCTTGCGCGCGATGTTAGACTCCGCCTCCGACACCTCCTTCTTCGTCGGAAAATACAATTTTGGTTCTGTATATAGAACCCTGACGCCCAGTTCAGGTACCGCCTCGCGTGCAGCACTCAATGTCGCACAGATTCCCTGCATCGGTAAAGCCGAAATGTCAATCCACACCTCTCCCACGGAATCTGGACGCCAGTTGCGGAACTGCGCCTTCATAGCGTTCAAATAGTCATCCGGATGAATTGGGTCGAGAACCACAATCTTAGTCTCAGTCCTGGGAGCTACAGTCTCGACTATTCGCACAATTTTCGCAAACATCCGGTCATTCTCCGCGATCCCTGCGGCGTACTTTACTACGATAACTCTTAACGGCATCGCAGGTCCGATCAGCTCAGTTACGCGAGCGGCTCTGTCCTCAAATCCGGCAGCAACCACCAATACAGCGCACCGGGGGGTCTGCTGACGCAAAGCCTCTTCGCCGATCTCTTTCGGAGACTCAGAACTACTCATTCTCATCCCTCCCGAAAAAGACTCGGTTCGTCCTTCGCGTTTCTACCACTTTTCAGGAACGCCGTGCCTTCTCTCGCAAAGCTGGTCGGCTCCAGTAGATATAACTCAAACTTCTTCGCGCTCAGACGCAAATGAGAATCGCGTCGGAAACTAATTGAAAAGGCGGGGCATAAAATCCGATTGAAAACATATATAGGTTTCTTTTGATTATCGTCGAATGCCACTGTCAGTCCGCTATCGTCATACACACCGTACCTCACCAGAAGCTCTAACACACTTCGCGCCTCCCTCCGAAGCGCAGAAGAATCATTCTGCTCAATTGCCAGTCTCTCCTCGAAGCGCCGGTTCCGATTCTCTGGCCGGTATGCCACCAGGTATCGACGACTGACAAGACCGAAGGATGTTGCACAGAGATATAGGTGTCGTCCGAGCGGCACCTTTGTTCCATGAATCGATATCTCTCCGGGGGTAAATTCCAAACTCCGCAATCGTCGATTAGACACCGCTCTGATCGCACGATCTTGAACTTTCGGAGAAATCATGTCAGCTAGGCCACGTGTGCTTGCGGCGCCTTCCTTTAAAGGTCGGACACCGGCATTAGCAAAAATCTCCGAGACGAGTTCCAGCAGATTTCTCGGTGTCTTATCCGCTAGCCGCCACACAACCTCCCATCCAGCATAATATGCGTCTTTAGAGCCGGCCGCGAGCTTCCTAATCAATTCTCTGATCGGCATCAATTCAGATTTCTCGCTCATCTGATCGCCCAGATAGTGCGCGATTTCGGTTGACGGATAGTGCCACTGTTCTAGGCGGCGGCGCATGATCTGCGCAAAATATCCCTTTACCGCCGCCCGCGATTCGTCCAGTCCTCCTTCCGTAGCATACGCGCTGGCGATATCGAAGGAACTCACATCATGTGTTTCTTGGAGCGTTCGTCCCGTGCTGTTCTGTCGATCATAGGAATAGCGTTCCGCCGACAGCTTGATGCAGTAGACTGGATTTGAATTCGTTACTAGATCGTTTAATATTCTCTGTGTTTCCGCCGGTATATTCGGCTCCCCCGCGTCGTCAAACAAAAAGTAAAACTGTGCACTAGCGAGAGTTGAACAATGCCTCTGAATGAGTCGACAAAATTCCAACAAGGCACTCTCATCTAGCTGAGGTGATGCGAGGCGTGGCGTCCTTTGCTCGCGGCTAAAGAGTCGTCGAATCTCGACCTCTTCCCATCGCACCAATCCGGCCGTTAGATTTGCCAAGGTGACCGCCGGCTCAGATGTAACGCGAGCAATGCTTGACCCGCGTGCCATGTACCGCTCTACGAAATCGTAAAGGTCGGTCAGATCCCGCTCGACATCCACCTCCTCGCGTTCACATGCCGCAGTGAGAGTGGCGAGAGTCCTGCGCATGATCTTGAGTATTAGGACGTGTTTGACTCCCACACGCGCATCCGCGTCAAGCGTGATGAACTCCTGTGACAGCTGCTTAAACTCTCCCTGCCTGCAGGAAAACAGAATCCCAAAGGTTTCCTGCGGGTCAACAAGCCGCTTTTGCGCCCCGGGAAAATACGCCAGCGCCGCGAGGTAGGTCGACTTTCCTGAACCCCGGGCTCCAACGAGTAGCGAGTTACCAAAGGCGCGGACGCGTTTAAAAAGTTCCTCATATGGCTGAAATAACTCGACCGCCTGTGCGGGATCGGAGATCTCCTCCCATCGCAGTAGGCCCAAAGGCTTAGGTTGGCGAAATTTGTCCTCGATGAACGCGGACCGCCGACGTAGCCATTGTTCGTATACACGGTTCGCATCAAGGCAGCGGCGCACCTCTTTAAACGAAAGCAAGTCGGATTGAAGGATGCCGTTAATCGCAGCGAAGAGCCGAGGGCCCAAGTCCTTTTGCATCGAAATCGAGGGCAAGAGCCGCTGGAGCACATAGAGCGCCCTCGCAAGATGTTCCTTAAACCATTCAAAGTCGCTTCCCCTGCTGGAGTAGCGTGACGGGGACGTCAGACCAGGAGATGGGTCGATGATCGCAAATTCTAGAGTAGGACTCTCGCTGCTAACAAGGATGTTATTTCCGTGAAGGTCGCCGTGCTCTAGACCGCGCTCTTGAAGTTGATCTAGTACGCCACCGACTTGCCTGATGAACTGTTCAAAGAAGAATGGTGTGAGCGGCGGACGTTTGTTCAGGTAACTATCAAGGGTGATAGCGTTAATGTATGGGAAAACGATACAGTAGAGCAGGAGAGGATCACCAGAACACGACTTGGTTGGAATGGTGTACGCGTCTATTGGCGCAATAAGACCCGTGATATTCTCTACGGTTCCCAACTGCTGAACTGCGCCCGCTGCTTGTTGCTCTGGTAGGGGCCTTAATATCTTGAGTACTACCGTTCGATTAATGGCCTTATTCGTCGCCTTCAATGCAATCGAGGTCGCGCCCTCGGCGAGGGGATCTGATATTTCGAAACGTTCGGTGATGGTACTTGAGTGCGCTGCTGCGATGAGATCCACCTGAAGTCTACCAAGTAGCTTGAGTGCCGTTGATGTCAGTGTCTTGCCATCTGGTTCAATTCCTTCGATCTTGTGCAGCAAATTTATGACCGTGGGTGGAGCGCTCATTAGCGTACCGTACTGCCAATTAACGTGCGTATCAATAAGGAGCGCGGAAACCGAGGGCAGCCGAAGGAAACGATCAACATGGGCACCCGGGACGACGATAGCGTTGGCATTCAAGGTTGAACCGGATGTTGGCACTGTAAATCTCCTGTTAGAACAGAAATGCTTTACCCGCTTGAACAGCCAAGACTCTGTCAAGCACAGTGCCTGTCAGTTGACACGCTACGACATCTGGGAGCCGGACAAGAGTGAAGGTCGCGCCATAATTGGTCATGAATTGCAAATGTTTGGCTACGAGGCCATCTTTGTGATCTTCAAAACAATAAAATGCCGCTTTGGCGCACAAATCCTTGTGGGTGGTGATAGTCTTCGCCTCAGCGATAGAGCCGGGAGCTCCCACTAGAACGATTATGAGGTCCGCGGCCTTCATTGCTACAGTCTCTTGCAGCAGCGGATCGGCCAAATGGGCCGGAAGTGCGGGGTCGACCACGTCTTCGCCGAAGAGGCAATTATGACCTGCGTTTTGTAGACGCTTACGAATCTCCTGACGCTTCGTTTGCATGCTGGCGATGAACGGGTCGCTCGAGGGGGGATCAACGGCCGGCCCAAACACAAGAATATCAAGCTTCGTGGCATTCATGTGTTGGTCAATCAGGGCCCTGATATCTATCACGGTTACCTTCCCGTGGCGTGTGCTCTGCCGAGTTGAAATACCCGAACTTAGGCATGTGCGACGAAGGTTCTGCGGAACAACGCACAAGACAATGATCGGAGTATACGGTGGCCGGATTATACCCCCGGAGCCAAAGAAACGGCGAAGTGAGGACTGAACAGGCCTCCCGATTCCACGGTGTCGTCGCTTCGTTGCAACCTGATGCAATGGATATGGTCGACGTAATCACCTCGCTACCCAGCCAATCGAAGGCGGAGGTGTTCGTCACTCTGGTTCACGAAACGGTGCCCGAACTTCGCCACCGAGCCGTTGGGCGCCACGTAATCGCGGCAACCGCCCGTGAAAATGTAGCCGCGGCTGCAGGCTGCGTGGCGCGGTCTGTGCCGGTCATTCTCACGGGGCTATCGAGCAAATGATCGTCAGTTGATCACCCTCACATTCGTTTCCGGGCAAACTCTGAGCTCCGTTCGGCTCCTTCTGTCAATCCCGCTTGTGCAGCTCCGCGCGGCGCAAACGTGCGCGCCGTGCTCGCTTCCGCGCCCCTAGCGGGCTTCGGGGATTGACAGCGCCTCTCTCCGCTCTCCCTTCGCCGCCATGAAACGAATGTCTTTTTCTTGGCCGCACTCCGGCCAGAAGGAGGCAAATCCACAGCGAAGGAGCCCGGCTCATGTTGGACATCGTGAACAATCTGATCTCCGAAAGGAAAATTCCCACCCTCGACGAATTACAGATGGAGGCTCTCCTGCACCATCTGTTTACCGCCACGCCCAGGGACACCCGCATTCGGGTGGCCGAGGTTGCCTGCCGATACGATCGCGAGCATCCGCGCGCCATGGACGTGTTTCTTGCCTCTGCGCTGCCACTGGCCGCGCAGACCGCCCGCCGCCGGGCGGCGAGGATCTTTGTTCATCCCTCGGACCTGCAGATCGAACTGATGTACGGTGGTACAGTCGAGGCCGCCATCGCCGTCTTTCAATCGAAATGTGTCCTGAAACCCGAGGAGGATGCTTTTCGACGCTACCTGCTGCGGGCCATGGTGCTGGGCGCCGTCCGCGCCTACTTCCGGCGCGAGGAGAACCACGGCATCCGCACAGCAGCTGATCTCACAGCCTTTGCGGTCCCGAATGGGCTCTCTCGGAACGAGGTTGAGGACGAGATCATTATCTGTGAACTGCTGGACCGGACGATCACATTTCCGCACCTCCGGCCGCCAGTGCGGGCGACCCTGGAGTGCATCCGCTCCCTTGGCTCGGATCATGCCCTCAAGCAACACGCGTTTACCGCATCTGGTGACCCGGACGCGTGGAAACGGGAGCGGTGCAGAAGGCCGATCCTGGACCCGGTGGTCATCGCTGAGGCAATGGGAGTGAGCAAAGCAAAAGTGCACCAGTATCTGCGCGAGGCTCGGATCATGCTCCGTAAGGCGTTCAACCAGGACGGCAAGCTGTTCCTGACTCGCTGATCTTTCACCTCGGGGGCCACCGTTCCATGTGGCCCTCTTTGTACTTGCCCCCGGCGCCAGCCGCGTTTGCCTGTGGCTGGCGCTCTCGTTTGCGGTGAACCTTAATGGAGGAGTCGATGAGTCGTGAATCGGAACAGTATCGGTTTGCACGCGTCGAAGCGTATCACACCACGCTGGCGCATCTGGAAAAGCAGTTCAGGGACAGGGCCGTCAACCTCGAAGAGATGGAGGCGGCCGTTGCGAAGCAGCTTGCGAGGGAAAGGCTCTGCGCGCCGTGGCGCAAATCGGAAAATGAGCGTGCAGGCTGCCGGGAAGGCATGCGACTTGCTGGTCTTCAGTTTCTTTCGCATTATCGAGAGGCAATAGAGCTCCTATGCATGCACCGGGCCAGTTTACAGACTGCGCGCGTAGACAAAGCGACGCGCTGCTGAAAGAGAACAGCCCTACCAACTGACGCAGCGCACGGCATCCGGCCCGGGAATCGGCACCAGTTCCTTGTGAGTATCATGGTTACGCGGGAGAGGGTCTCTTGATACTCGGAACTGCCGGGCTCTCTCTCGAACCGCCAGACAGGTCTGTTGAAGTGCGTCGGCGCCGGCAGCCTGGGAACCTTCGAATGAAGTAATCGCGCACGGAGGCCCACAATGCCAAGATTCCTTGTTCGCAATCGCAAAGAGACCCAAACGGACCAGTCTGCCTTGCGGCGCGCAGCGCAGTATCTCCGCATGAGCACAGACCACCAGCAGTATTCCATTGCAAATCAATCTGCCGTGATTGCCCTGCACGCTGCCGCTCATAATCTCGGAATTGTGCGTTCGTTCGTCGACGCAGGAAAAACGGGGACTACCATCAAGTGCCGGCCTGGCCTGCAGGAGTTGCTCCGAATGGTTGAGCTAGGAACCGCCGATTTCTCGGACGTGCTCGTCTACGATGTGAGCCGCTGGGGGCGATTTCTGGATTCAGATGAGGCAGCGCACTACGAATACCTCTGCAAACGGGCAGGCATCTCCGTGCACTATTGTGCCGAGCAGTTTGAGAACGATAACAGCACCATTTCCAATCTCCTGAAGGCCCTGAAGAGGACCATGGCCGGTGAATACAGCCGTGAGCTCTCAGTAAAGATCTCTGCTGGGCAGAGGAGGCTCGTGTCCATGGGCTTCTGGCAGGGTGGAACCCCACCTTTCGGCATGATGCGGCAAATTGTCGACCGGAACGGAAAGCCCAAATGTCTCCCCGGATTCGGTGAATGGAAGAGCGTTAGCACAGACCGTGTTGTATTAATTCCGGGTCCGCCAGAGGCAATCCGAGCAGTTCGGCTTGCCTACGACCTTTATACCAAGCGAGGAAAGGACCGCCATGAGATCGCAAAGGTTCTGAATGCGCGGCGAGTGTTTCGGGGGCCTACGCCGTGGACGGTTCAAAAGCTGCGCAATCTCTTCCTCGACCCGACCTATAAGGGCGCGTACGTCTATGGCAAGCATGACTTCAAGTTTCACAAATGGAAGGCGGTACCGTCTGATCAATGGTTGATCCGTGAGCACTCGTTTCCCGGCATCATCTCCGAAAAGCAGTGGAACCAGGCCAGAGATCGTATTGGCCTGGAACTGAAGCCGCTCGTTGACACAGAATTGCTCGAGGGGTTGCGGCGACTCTGGAAACGAAAAGGGCGGCTCAATTCCATCCTGATTAATGCTGCAAGGGATATTCCATCTGTGCAGGCTTACCATAACCACTTTGGAGGCATCAATGAGGCTTACAGGCTCATCGGCTACCCGCTTCCCAGGGACTATTCGTACGTCGAAGCCATTCGCTTGTCACGACGTCTGCGGAGAGAAGTCTGTAATGGGATTTGCGAACAAATCCGGGCGGTAGGTGGAACTGCTGAGAGAATGCATGTCCCGGGAGTGCTGCTGATCAACCGGAGCGTAACAGTGAAGGTTTTCATCTGTAAGGGTTGGGTGCGGCCGGGTTTAAATACGATCTGGCGGCTTCTGCTGGGCAAATCGGCTGCCGCCGATCTCGTAATCGTCGGTCGTCTAAATCCACCCGAGCCTTCCATCCTCGACTATTTTGTGGTTCCTGCATTCGCGCAGATGCATGGAGCCCTAAACGTCCGAGCGAAAGATAACGACGCTTTTCTCGATATCTACCGCTGCGATGATCTCGGTAACTTCGTCAACGCGTTTCGGCGAGTGCCCCTTGGATCGGAGGCTGCATGAAAAAACTCTATCGGGACCGCGTCAAGAACAGGGTCAAAATTCCCACGGTGAGAGTGCAATATTCGTCGGCGTTGCCTAGACGTGTCGATGCGGTTGCCAAGCACCTGAAGACCCTGAAGGAAATCTTTGAGATCTTGTTTTCGGACGAGAACTTCCTGACACTCTTGCAGGCTGAAGGGCTCACTGAGGTCCCTCAGTTTTTCGCGTCGATTGCCGAGGAAGCGAGGAACGCTTATGAAATCCGCTAAGGACGACGCCGGGGCAGCGTGGGCAAAATGGTATAGGACCAGGCGAGCGAACCTCCTGTGTCTGTCGGGAGAGCCGCCAGAG
>Ga0335075_10005631_pt1 | contig 19405 bp, 15 predicted proteins | sample Lox_Sample_24_FD_206723 | JGI IMG/M metagenome (GOLD analysis project Ga0335075, IMG submission 206723) | Soil microbial communities from Loxahatchee National Wildlife Refuge, Florida, United States - Lox_Sample_2.4 | ecosystem: Environmental > Terrestrial > Soil > Wetlands | place: USA...
CAGGGCCAGCAGTGGACCGATGGTCAGGTTCAGGTGCATATCCATCATGTTCTCCGTTCAAATGGAAGAGGGTGCGGATGAATTTCCGAGTTTCCAGCTTGCCACCATGGTGATCAGTTCGGAGGGCTCGACCGGCTTGGCGAGATGCATCTGGTAGCCCGCCTGGAGGGCCTTGCTGCGATCTTCATTGCGTGCGTACGCCGTCAGGGCTATGGCCGGAGTCGCGCCACTTTCGCCACGCAGTGCGCGCACGCTGCGGATCAGATGGTAGCCGTCCTCGACCGGCATGCCCACGTCGCTGATCAACAGATGAGGATGCTCGCTGGCCAGCAGGGTGAGTGCCTCGGCCGCGGAGTCCGCCGTGATCACATTGGCCTCGCACTCCTCCAGCAGGTTGCGGATGAGTGTGCGCGCGTCCGCCTCGTCGTCGACCACCAGGACCTTCAGCCCCCGCAGACTCGTCCGCGGCAGCTCGGCAAGCTCATCCTGCGGGGCAACGTCGGGAAGACGCTGGTGGGTCGAGGTGATGTCCGCGACGTAATCGAAGGTCGCGAGCAATGGCAGGGATACCGTGAAGGTCGCACCCTGGCCGCGCCCGGCGCTGGCCGCCGCGATGGTTCCGCCATGCAGCTCGACCAGCTGTTTGACGATGGAAAGCCCCAGCCCAAGCCCGCCGTGGCGGCGGTCCTTGGCCGAATCGGCCTGACGGAAACGGTCGAACACCTGGGGCAGGAATTCCGCGTCTATGCCTTCCCCGTTGTCGGTGACCGCGAGTTCCACATTCGATGCAACGCCCCTGAGTGTCACGGAGACCCGTCCCCCCTTGGGCGTGAATTTCACGGCATTCGTCAGCAGGTTCCAGAAGACCTGTTGCAGGCGGTTCGGATCGCCGCGAACCGGCCGCGCGGTGGGATCGAGGCTCGCATGCAGGCGGATATCCTTGGCATCGGCGGCCGGTCGGACCGTATTCAGTGCCCCCTCGAGGATCAACGCCAGATCGCACGTCTGCACGTCGAGACGGATCTTGCCGCTCATGATGCTGCTCATGTCCAGCAGGTCACTGATGATCTGCGCCTGTGAGCGGGCATTACGCTCGATGACGGAGAGTCCTTCGTTGATCTTCGGACTCCCATCGGACGAACGGCGCAAGATCTGCGACCAGCCGAGGATGGCGTGCAGGGGCGTGCGCAGCTCGTGGCTGAGGGTCGCGAGGAACTCATCCTTGATGCGGCCGGCGCGTTCGGCCTCGGTGCGTGCCAGCCGTTGCGTCCGCGCGGCCTCGCGCATCGCCGCCTCGGAGCGGGCCTGCTCCATCAGATGCTCGCGCACCTGATACTGCCGCTCCCGGGCCCGCAGCGCCGATTGCAGCATGCTCACCAGGGTGGTGGTGCGGATCGGCCGCTCGACCACCGTGACGTTACCCAGCGCGGCCAGCATCGAGCCCAGGCTGGTCGATTCCGTGCCGGACCGGGACAGCACCAGGATCGGCAGGTCGGACCAGACCGGCTGCACCTTCACGCAGGCCAGGAACACGTTGGGATGGGCATTCAGGGCCTCCTCCGAGATGAGGACCGCGCCGGCACCCTCGTAAACCTTGGCACACAGCGCACGCATGTCAGGGACGATCTCATGTTCGATGCCCTGGGATCGGAACAGCTGCTGGATGGCAGCCGCATCGGCCCGCGTGGGAGGCAGCACCAGGATCCGTCGTTCGAGCGATCGCGCTATGCCATCGCCGCACGTTGCGCCAGTCATGCGCCGCTACTTCCTGTCCATCAGCCTGTCGGCCCTGCCGACATACGTCGGAACACCGGTGAGGATGCCCTGGAAGTCCGACAGGGGCTCGCCGATCTTGATGCCGTTGCCGTCCATATCGAGCTCGCGGATGGTGCGTTCATGGCGGCCATTGCGTTTCTTCACCACCGACAGGGCGCGCCGCACCCAACCGGTGGCCTCGAAGTAACGGAACAGCAGCACGTTGTCCGCCAGATAGGTGGTGTCGACGGGGGCCTGCATGGCGCCGACCATGCCGGTCTGGGCCAGTGTCATGATCGTGGCGACGCCGACCTGGCCCAGGAATGCCAGCAGTTCGTGCAGTTGCGCGGTCAGGAACTTCTCCTCCGGCATGGCGTTGAGATAGCCGTTCAGGCTGTCGATGACGATCAGCTTCGAGGGCATGCCGGAACGATCGGTGCCTTCTGCGGCGCTGCGGACGATCGCCGCAAACTCTCCGGGGGACAGTTCCGCCGGATCCACCTGCTGGATACTGATCAGCCCGCTCTGCAGAGCCTGTTCGAATCCGACCCCGAGATTGCGCGACCGCGAACGCAGGGTACCGATGCTCTCATCGAAGACGAACATGGCGGTGCGCAGGCCACGCGCCGCGGCCGCGGTTGCGAATTGCGTCGCAATGGTGGATTTTCCGGTGCCGGCCGGGCCCATCAACAGCGTGCTGGTGCCCGGCGGTATGCCACCTCCGAGCAGGTCATCGAGCTGCGGGTTACCGCTGGGAATGGCCGTCTCGTCGAAGCTCGACAGATGTTCAGCGGCGACCAGGCGTGGGTAGACCTCGAGTCCACCGCGGCGGATGTTGAAGTCGTGGAAACCGCCGCGAAAGGCGATCCCGCGCATCTTGACCACCCGCAGCCGTCGACGCTCGGCCCCCAACTGGTTGGCAATCTGCTCCAGGGTGATCACGCCATGTGCAATGCTCTGCAGATGGTCATCTTCGATGCCACCGGTCTTGTCATCCAGCATCAGGACGGTGCACTGCCGGCCACTGAAATACTGCTTCAGGGCCAGCACCTGACGCCGATAGCGCAGTCCGCTTTGGGCGATGAGCCTGATCTCCGAGAGCGAATCGAGCACCAGCCGCAGCGGGCGGTGCTTGTCCACGGCCGCAATCATCGCCTGCGTGGTTTCGCCCAGTTCCAGTTCCGAGGGACTGAAGACCGTGAGCTGATTGTCGGCCGACAGATTCTGTTCGGAGGGCACGAGTTCGGTGATTGAAATCCCGCTCAGGTCCCAGCCGTGGCTGCGGGCCACCATTTCGATTTCGCTCCTGCTTTCCGACAGCGTGACGTAGAGGCAGGATTCACCGCGGCGCGCGCCGTCGAGCAGGAATTGCATGGCCAGGGTGGTCTTGCCGGTGCCCGGCATGCCGGAAATCAGGCTCAGACAGTATCGGGGGAAACCACCCCGCAGGATGTTGTCCAGACCCGGGATGCCACAGGAGACGACTTCGGGTTGCTCGGCTTGTTCCATGGATGAGAAAATGAGTAACCCCGGAGGGCGATAACCTGCATTAATTATGCGGTGGGCGAGGGACGCCTAGCGACAAACCGGCACGACCGATTTGGAGCAAAGGGATGTCAGCGACCGCCTACAAGGCGGTGGCAGTCGCTGTGCAGCAGATGTCTAGCGAACCGTCGCCGCGCTGGCGGCTGGAGCCGCGGTGGCAGCGGGCGCCGGCAGCAAAGTCTGCACCAGAACCCGATATGGATGCGTCGCATCACCCGAACCACAGTCCACATGGCTCTCGAGAACCTTCACCGGCAGCGCCGGAAGCAACGCATCCGTGATCTGTTTCACCAGCACACAGTCCGACTTGTCCAGAGAGTGCGCAGCGGTGCTGGGCTCCAGCACCACCGTACTGGGAACGGCATTCAGGTCTGCGTACCGCGCCTGGGCCGCGGTCAGCGCCTCCGGAAAGTAGAACTGCAACTCCACCTGCGGGGATCGCGCCTTTGTCTTGCCGGAGAAGACGCATCCCTGCGTGGTGATCTTCCAGTCCGGTCGCGCACCGATCTTTTGCAGGACCTCACGGAACCTGTACCAAAGGGCATAGCAGGAATAATTCTTCGGCATGTCGTGCAACTGCACCTGCACCATATGCTCGATCCACGCCGCCGGCCGTGCCGGCGCTGAAGCCGCGGCGCTGCTGCAATCGGCGTACAGCGCAGCCCATCCCAGGGCCAATCCTACTAACGAACATTTAACGATCTGCGCGGCTCGCGCGCCCCGGTACGAAGCGAAACTGGTGTCCACTGGGGCTGTCCAACCAAATATAGAGAATGGAGGATAGCGCTTATGAACACAAAATCACATCGTCTGCTGAACGCCGCAGCTGTCGCTGCAGCACTGGGCGTGCTGACGTTGGGGAGTGCCGGGGCCGCGCGGGCTGACTCGGCCTCTGATGTCATTCAGTACGGCGACCTGAACACGAACACGCTTACGGGCGTACAGACCCTCTCGGACCGGATCCGTACGGTGGCGTCGGATTATTGCCTGCGGGCCGTGCCCCCGACGTATGGCCCGAACGACATCGACAATGCACGCTGTCAGCAGGCGGTGATCGCCGAAGCCGTTGCGAAGATCGACAATCCCATGCTGACCAGGATGTTTCCGGCGGCCCGCAACGACGAGGACACCGTCCGGGACGGTTGACAGGCTCTTCAGGCAACGCTCTGGCCGTCGCCGCCTGATCCCGGCGACGGCGGTGCCGCTCCCTCGAGCTCCCCAGCGTATCGGACGGCTTGCAACAGTGTGCGGGTGTAGGGCTCGCGGGGGTTGCGCAGCAGGGTCTCACAGGCTCCCTGCTCGACCACCTCGCCATCCTTCATGACGAGGATCCGATGTGCCATGGCACGGATGACGGCCAGGTCGTGGCTGATGAAGATATAGCTCATGCGATACCGGCGCTGCAGGGCCGAGAGAAGCGCGAGTACCTGCTTCTGCACGGAGACGTCCAGCGCTGAGGTGGGTTCATCGAGGATCAGTATCTCAGGTTCGATCACGACCGCACGGGCGATCGCGATGCGCTGGCGCTGGCCGCCCGAGAACTGATGAGGATAGCGGTCGAGAACGTCCTCTGCGTCCGCGGGCATGGCCAATCCCACTTCCCCCAGTACACCGAGCATCCGCTCGCGGCGTTGCCGTGGGAGCAGGGCGGGCATATGCCAGAGCAGCCCCTCTTCGAGGATCTGGGCAATGGTCATGCGCGGATTCAATGAAGCGAACGGGTCCTGGAATACCACCTGGATGCGTCTGCGGACCCGCTGCAGCACCGCGCGGTTCGCGCGGCTCAGCGACTCGCGCTCGAAGAGCACGTCTCCGGAGGACATCGGCTGCAGTCCGAGCAGCGCCATGCCCAAGGTCGTCTTGCCCGAGCCGGACTCACCGACGATGCCCAGCGTCTCGCCCGCCCGCAGGCTCAGACTCACGCCGCGGACTGCATCGAATCTGGACTGCCGGAACCAACCGTGTGCCCGGTGGAATGTGACGCACGCCTGTCGCGCCTCGAGCACCGTGGCGGAGTCGCTACCGACCTCGCAGACCTCACGCTGCGCGCGGCTGTTGATGAGCCGGCGGGTGTACGGATGCTGCGGTTGCGAAAATACCTCGTGCGTCAGGCCGCTCTCGACCAGCCTGCCGTGCTCCATGACCCCCACCCGATGGGAGAAGCGGCGCACCAGAGCCAGATCGTGCGTGATGAACAGGATCGCCATGCCGAATTCGCGCTGCAGGTCATCGAGCAAGGCCAGGATCTGCGCCTGCACCGTTGCATCCAGCGCCGTGGTCGGTTCGTCCGCGATCAACAGCTGCGGGCGGCAGGCGAGGGCCATGGCGATCATCGCCCGCTGCCGCTGCCCCCCCGAGAGCTGGTGTGGGAAGGCATCTGCGCGGCGCTCCGGTTCGGCAATTCCGGTGCGGCGCAGGAGCTCTATGCCACGAGCCCGCGCCGCATTGGGACGCAGCCCTTCGTGCAGCTCCAGCACCTCCCCGATCTGACGGCCGACGCTATACAGAGGATCCAGGGCCGTCATCGGCTCCTGGAAAATCATTGCAACATCGCGGCCTCGCAGCCCGCGCATCCAGCGCTCGCTCTGCTCGAACAGGGAGTTCCCGCCGAAGCGGATCGTGCCGTGATAAGTCGCGGCATCGAGCAATCGCAGCACGGCCAGCGCCGTCACCGATTTCCCCGACCCGGACTCCCCGACGAGCGCAAACTTCTCACCGGCGGCGATTGCAAGGCTGACATCATCGACGACGCGTTTCGCGCCGAACTCGACGGACAGGTGTTCGATCTCCAGCAGCGCCGCCGACCGCTGCGCTGGCATCAGCCCTTCCTCGTATCGAAGGCATCACGCAGACCATCGCCGACGAAGGTCAGCAACAGCAGCGTGATCACCAGCACCAGGAAGGTCGGGACGCCGATCCACCACGCCTCCAGATTCTCCTTGCTGAAGCGCAGCAGTTCGCCCAGGGAGGGGACGGAGGAGGGGACGCCGAGGCCCAGGAAATCCAGCGCCGTCAGCCCGAGGATGGCCTCGCTCATCCGAAACGGGAGGAACGTGATCACGGGAGTCATGGAATTGGGCAGGATATGCCGGCGAATGATCCGCCAGTGCGACAGGCCCATGGCGCGGGCGGCCTTGACGAATTCCAGTGAGCGATTCCTCAGGAACTCCGCCCGGACGTAGTCGGAGAGCTGCGTCCAGCCGAATATCGCGAACAGGAACAACAGCAGCAGGACCGAAGGCTCGAACATGGATGCCAGGATGATGAGGATGTACAGGATCGGCACCGCATTCCAGATGTCGATCAGGCGCTGACCGGTGAGGTCCACCCAGCCGCCGAAATAGCCTTGCGCGGCTCCCGCGGCAATGCCGATCAGCGTACCGACGCAGGTGAGCACAATACCGAATGCCGCACTGACGGCGAAGCCAAACAACAGCCGGGCCACGATGTCGCGACCATGCGGATCGGTGCCGAGCCAGTGCACGGCCGACGGCGCTGCCGGGTGCGACTGATAGTCGGTGTAATTGACACTGTTGGGCGAGTAGCGGATCAGTGTGAACAGCACCCAATTGCCAGGCTTGGCAAATTTGGCGCGGATGTACGGGTCGTACCAGTCCACGGGCGTGAGAAAGTCACCACCGAACTGGACTTCCGGATAGTCGAACAGGATCGGGTAGTAGGTCCTGCCCTCATAGTGCGCCAGCAGTGGTTTCTCGTTCGCCAGCAGCGGCGAGCACAAGGCCAGGATCAGCAGCACGCCGAAAGCCCACAGTGAGCAGTACCCCAGCCGGTTGCGCCTGAATCGCTCCCAGGCCCGGCGGCCGGGCGTGCGGCCCGACTTCACCGTGCAGCCTTGCCGAACTGCACGCGCGGGTCCACCACCACGTAGAGAAGGTCCGAGAGCAGCTTGATCAGGAGCCCGATCAGCGTGAACAGGTAGATGCTTCCCAGGACCACTGGGTAGTCCCGGTGAATGATGGAGTTGTAGGACAGATACCCGAGACCATCGAGGGAAAACAGGGTCTCCACCAGCAGCGAGCCGGTGAAGAAGGCGGCCACCACCGCGCCGGGCAGCCCCGTGATCAGCGGCAGCAGGGCGTTGCGCAGCACGTGCCGGTAGAGCACTGCATTCTGCGACAAACCCTTGGCCCGCGCGACCAGGACGTATTGCTTGCGGATCTCTTCGATGAAGGTGTTCTTGGTGAGCAGCGTAAGGGTCGCGAAATTACCGATCGTGAGACAGATCAGCGGCAGCGTCAGGTGCCAGAAGTAATCGGCAATACGCGCCCCCAGGCTCAGCTCGTTCCAGTCGTCGGAGAACAGGCCCCGCAAGGGAAACCAGTCCAGGAAATTCCCGCTCACGAACAGGATGATCAGCAGCACGCCGAGCACGAATCCTGGAATCGCGAATCCCACGAGCACCGCGACGGTGGTCATCGTATCGAAGTGCGACCCCTGCCGGACGGCCTTGGCGACCCCGAGGGGGATGGACACGAAATACCCCAGCAGGGTGGACCACAATCCGAGGCTTATGGAGATCGGCAGCTTGCTTCGGATCACATCCCACACGTCCTCCCCATAACTGAAGCTGCGACCGAGACGAAACCGGCTGTAGTCGCGGAGCATCAGCCAGTAGCGGGTCAGCGGGGGCTTGTCGAAGCCGAATTGCTTCCTGATCTGGGCGAGCTGAGCCGCGGTGATTTCGTTGCCGCTCAGAGCGCCGCCGGCCCCGCGGTGCCGCATTTCGGCAATGACCTGCTCCACCGGTCCACCCGGCACGAACTGCGCAATGATGAAGGTGATCGTGAGGACCCCGACGATGGTCGGAATCATCAGCAGCAGGCGTTTGAGGACGTAGCCAATCACGGTGCCAGGCTCTTGTCCCACCAGGTGCAGATCGGCCAAGGCACCATGAATTGCGGCCAGAGCCCCAGTTCAACGGTGTAATACTTGGGCAGAACCGCAGGAATCCCGAAGCGGTTCCAGTACGCGATCATGGTTTGCGGACGGTACTGGTAGGGAACGGCGTAGTGTTCGGCGATGAAAACCCGATCCAGTGCCCGCGAGTCATCGATAATGTCCTGGAGACTCCGAGCGGCGTCCATCGCAGCCAGTATATGGTCGATGGCCGGATTCGCGGCGCCGGCGAAATTCGACGAACCCGGCCGGCGGGCCGCGCCACTACTGAAATAGTCGCGCAGGTCGCTCGGGGAGGGAAACAGAAGATAACCGTAGTTCATCAGCGTGACATCGTAGTCGAAGGCGTCCAGGCGTTTATCGTAGACCGCAAAGTCAACGAGTCGCGTGCGAATGCGGATTCCCAGCTTCTTCAGGTTTTCGGCCCAGCGTCCGTAGATGGGTTCGAATTCCAGGTAGTCTTCCAGCGCCTCCATCTCAAACGGCTCGCCCTTGGCATTGCGCAATACTCCATCCGGATGCAGCGTCCAGCCCGCCTGCGCCAGCAACCCGCGGGCATGCAGCAGGTTGGCGCGCATCTGTGCCGGCGTATCCGAGATCGGATTCGGCTCCGGAACGCCGAATGTAGCCGGCGGAAGCTCCTTGCGGTAAGGCTCGAGCAAGGCCAGCTCCGCCGCATCGGGCAAACCCGTCGCGGCGAATTCGGAATTCTGGAACAGCCCATCGTAACGTCTATAGACGTCGTATCCCTGTTTCGCACTCCAGGCCCAGTCGAATGCGTAATTGAGCGCCGACCGCACCCTGAAGTCGGCGAATTGCGGCCGGCGGGTATTGAGCAGGAAACCCTCGTAGAAGAAGGTCAGGCCGATGGGCAGGAATTTTCGGACGATTTCACCGTCACGAAATCTACGACCCACGTAGTCGCGGACGAACCGTTGGGCGGAATACTCTTCCAGCAGGTCGAAATCGCCGGCCTTGAAGCCCTCAAAGCGTACGGATACGTCCGCGTAGTAGTGATAGATGAGGTGATCGAAGTTATACCAGCCGCGACGCACGTTGAGATCGCGGGCCCAGTAATGGGGATCCCGGACCAGGTCGAGCATCTGCCCGGTGCCCCGGGCGATGCGGTAGGGTCCGGAGGCAATGGGCAACTCATGGACGATCTGCTCGAGAGGCCTGGGCCTGCCCTCGGGGCCCGCCCCCCATTTGGGCGAGAACACGTAGAGCTGGGTACCGATCTTGTAGATCTGATCGCGACTCGGCGCCTTCAGGTCGAAGCGCACCGTGCTTGAATCGATGACCGTCACGGAGCGAACGTCGGCAAACTCCGACGCATAGATCGGTACGGCGGCCGGACTGATGGCCATCTCAAACGAATGCCGGACGTCCCCGGCGGTCACCGGGTCCCCGTTATTGAAACGGGCCAGGGGATTTATGCGGAAAGTGATCGCCGAGTAATCCGGCGCGACCAGCATCTGCCGCGCCAGCAGCCCGTACATGGTCGTGGGCTCATCGGGGCTCGGGTCAGCCAGGGTCTCGAAGACGAACTGCTCGACACCCGAGGGAGCGTTCTGTGGCAGCGTGAAGGGATTGTATTTGTCGAAGCTGGTACGCCGATCCGGATTGGAGAGCCTCAGTGTTCCGCCCTTTGGGGCCTGCGGGTTGACGAAGTCGTAGTGGTCGAAGCCTTCGGGGTATTTGATGGTGCCAAACTCGGCGAAGGCGTAAGTCCAACTCCCGAGAACCGGCACTGATGGGACGGCACCCACGGTGCGACCCGTGAAGGTCAGCAAGAGAACGCCAATGAGCGCCGGTATTGAGGGTTTTCCGTACCGGAAGTGGGTCATCACGTCGACAGGTGACTGGGCTGACCTAGTCTACCCCTAATCCCGACCGAGTGCCCCGTTTCGCCCTTTCGATTCCCAGTCCCAGACGATCAACTTGCGGTTCGACAGCCAGCAGAGTGAAGGGCTGGGCGGCTACTGCTCCATGAGCAGTTCGATTCAAACAAACTCCGAACCCAAGCGGCCCAGCCGGGGTGCGCTTTCGAACACGACACCTGGCGGAATTTTGCACATCATGCTCTCGTTGCACGAACTGGTGAGCCCGTTGCTCGAGCATCCGTCCCCCGGCTCTCAAGCCGTGCGGTGAAGCCTGCATCGCCAGCTGAGGCTGCGCACGCCAGGCTGCGCCTGACCTTTCAGGCCGCATGAGTTTTTGTTCACATTGCCGCGAAAGCGGGCGAAATTCCCGATAAACATAGAGTTCAATACAATTCTGGAGACTTGCTTACATTTGATTTATCTAGACCACAATCACAGCCACTCACCGATGTTAGGCTCCTGTAAGGTCATGGCGTCGCGCGCGACATGACCGAGGGGACAAACTCGTGAGTGGGGGAAGGATTGGGACCGTTTGATGAGTTTCTGAGGAATGGGGACGTTGCCTTGGTCTCGTGCTGCAACGTCGGTCATGAAAACTCCCGCTATAGCGTGGCGGTGGTGACGGCCAGGGGAATCGACTGGCTGAATCTAGACGATGTGCTCGACCCGACGCGTGACAAGGGTGTCACCGGCATCGCCGCGGGTGCCGAGCATTGTTTTCTTGCGATCCCGGGTGCCAATGAGCGACTGATCAGCCTCGACTCGCGGCTGCGTCCGGTCGATGTCTTCATCTGCGAGAAGGGCCGCGACATCCATTCACTGGCGGTGCACGATGGACGGCTCTACTACGCGTCCACCGGCTGCAACCAGGTGCTCTCCGTGGGATGCGCCGGCGGAAGATTCGAGGGACCCGAGCAGATTCACGTCACCTGTCAGTCCCCCGAAGAAGACCTGGTGCACCTGAACTCACTGCTGGTCGATGAGCAGGGATCCCTGCTGTTCTCGATGTTTGGTGTCGGCCCGAGATCCCAGGCCCGGGACCAGGGAGCCGTAGTCGACGTTCGCAGTGGCGAAGCGCTCATCGAGGGCCTGATGGACCCGCATAGCCTGACGCGACTGCCCGACGGACGCATTGCCATGTGCGAGTCGATGCAAAGCGCACTATGCATCGTGGAACCCGCCACTTGCCTGGTGACCCGGGTGCCGCTGCGCGGCTATACACGTGGAATCGCCCACACCGGCCGACACCTCGTGGTGGGCGCCAGTCACTGGCGCAGTCGTTCCCGCTCATCGACTCAGGTACGCGGTATGCCGAGCTTCGAATCGACCGGGCAACAGAACCATTCGACCCATTCGTACCTGTTCGTGCTGCGTGAGGATCTCAGCCTCACGAACACCATCGACTTCACGCCTTATGCGGCCGAGATCTACGATGTGGCGTTCCTGGGGCGGCGCTTTCAGCCGGCTTCCGTGTTCAAACAGGCGGCGGAGCGGCGGCGCCAGCTCCAAAGGGGCCGCTGGCCCCGCGGACTGATGCAGGTATTACGAGCGTGATATTGTTATTAATTATCAAGAGCTTATAATATACTTCTCTAGTTAAATAGACGTCCCCGGCGGCCGTCTTGCCCAGGCGCCACTGCAGCGATGAATGTCCGGTTCTGGCACAAGCGCAATTCACCGTGGAAAATGGCGGATCCGCTTTGGGCAATGCGCTTGCGCGAAGGCTGCTCGATGAAATCCGTATCCCTCTCAGGCCTGCTTCTGGTGGTTCTCGCGATGAGTTCCGCACAGGCGGCTTCCTTGCCGGCCGATACCGGCATCGCCTGGAATGCGACCGCGGCGCAAATCGCCTCGGACTGCAGGCAGCAGATTGCCCACACCCAGAAGGCGATTGATTCCCTCGACGCCCGCGCCGGCAGCGGATCAAAGGCGCAGCTGCTTCTGGACATCGAGCGCACCAGTGCAGATCTGACCGATGCCTTGGCGGGACCGGTATTCCTGATGCAGGTCGCCCCCAATAAGGACGTTCGCGAGGCATCCAACAAATGTGTCGATGAATTCAATGCGTTCAACGTCAGGCTCGGTGCGGATTCGGCGGTCTACACGATCGCCCAGGGGGCCCTCAGGACGTCCCCCACACCGGTCGAGCGGCGCCTGGCCGAACTCTATGTTGAAGCCGGCCGCCGTACCGGGGCGGGGCTGGGCGCGGACCAGCGGGCACAGGTGACCAAACTCTTCGACCATCTCAATCTGCTGCAGACCGCCTTCCAGCGGGCCATTGCCGAGGACAGATCGCGCATCACGATCGATGCCGACGAGGCCCGGTCCCTGCCCACCGAGTTCCTCAAGACCCTCAAGGCCTCAGGCAGCGGTTATGAGGTGGATGTCAACGAATCCACGGTGACGCAATTCATGGATAATGAAGCCGTGGCGGCCGCCCGGAGGCGCTTTTTCATCGCCTACAACAATCGGGGGGGCCAGGAGAACGTGACCCGGCTGGCGCAGGCCGTGGCATTGCGGTCACAGATTGCCCACCGGCTGGGATTCAGGACCTGGGCCGACTACCAGCTCGATGCCAAGATGGCCAAGACTCCGAAGCGGGTGTTCGATCTGCTGGACAAGCTGGATGCTGCGTTATTGCCCAAGGCGCGCTCGGAGATTGCGGTCCTGGCAGGAATAAAGAAGCAGGACGGAGATCCGTCGGCCTTCGCCGCCTGGGATTACGGGTTCTATGAACACCGTCTGCAGAAGACGAAGTACGACGTGGATGCGGAGGCGCTGCGCCAGTACTTCCCGGTCGACAAGGTGATCTCATCCGTGTTCGCCATCTACGAGAAGCTCCTCGGCGTGCGGTTCGATGAGATCAAGCCCGCGATGAGCTGGGCGCCCGGGGTGCGCGAATACTCGGTAACAGATGTGGCAAGCGGCAAGCCGCTCGCGTGGTTCTTCCTCGACCTGTACCCCCGCGCGGGCAAGTACGACCACTTCGCGACGTTTGGCATTCGCCCGGGACGCGCCACCGCGGCTGGTTTTCAACGTCCGGTCTCGGCCATCGTGGGCAACTGGCCGGTGGGCGCACCGAACCGGCCTGCACTGTTGAGCCATGAGGACGTCATCACCTTCTTCCATGAGTTCGGGCACCTGATGCATCAGTCGCTGTCCCAGGCCCCCTTCGAAACGCTGTTCGGCACGAACGTCCGACAGGACTTCGTCGAAGCGCCCTCGCAGATGCTCGAGAACTGGATGTGGCAGCCGGCGATCCTCAAGGAAGTCTCAGCAAACGTGGTCACCGGCAAGCCGCTGCCGGATGCCCTGATCGCCAAGGTCATCGCGGCCAAACACGTCGCAGACGGATACTACTATTCCGGCCAGGTCTTCTATGGCGTGTACGACATGAGACTGCACAGCTCGCAGACAAGCCTGGATCCCACGAAGCTTTGGTTTGACCTGAAAGGGAAGCTGACTGCAATAGCTGCGGTGCCGGGCACCATTCCCGAGGCCAGCATCGGACACTACATGGGCGGCTACGATGCCGGCTACTACGGGTATCTGTGGTCGCTGGTGTACGCGCAGGATATGTTCAGCGTTTTCCAGAAAGCGGGACTCGAGGATCCGGTCGTGGGCATGCGCTACCGCAAGGACATCCTCGAACCCGGTGCGACCTCCGAGCCCGACGTTCTGCTGCACAATTTCCTCGGTCGCGACGTGAGCTACGAGCCCTTCTACCGCTACATCGGCATCAACCCACCTTGACTGCCTGGCGCCGGGAGCCCTCAGATCCCGGCAATGCGCGCACAGTTCTCCGCGTAGACGGCAAAGGCCTTCCTCGCACCACGCAGAACCAACTCCCGCGCTGCGGCATCCGCACGCTCGCCATAGCGATTGAGCTCCATCACGAAGTGAGGCCACGGGGTATCCATGACATGGTCCAGAAATGCCGTGGGCAGCGCCGCGGACACACGGCTGCGCAGAACCTGGGCGCCAAGCCTCGAACCCCGGACAACATAGGCGATGCCCAACCCATGCGCGTACTCGGCCGGGTCCGGCACCAGTGCCACCGTCACGCGATCATCGGAACGGCCGCCAAGATCCAGCCGGGCGCGGCGAATGAGGGCATCGAAGTCCCGATAATCCTCGCTCCGGCAACCCAGTCTCAGGAACTCGAGCGACTGCAGATTGATGTGCAGGAAATGCACATAGCCTTCCGCCGCAGACAGATCCAGCCCCGACATCCGCTTATCGAGCGCCACGTGCTCGGCGTGAGTTGCACCCCGGAGCCATTGGCGGAAGGAGCGCGCCTCCTCGCTATCGGAGCGAATGCTGTGTGTGCGTGTCACTGAAATCTCCGATCTGGAACCAATACCCTGCGGACGCGATCCCGACCGGGATCCCGCGATCGAAGGTCGTGAAACGAGGCGGAAACACGGCTGTGGTAGGGCCCTTGCGTCCGTTTGCGCCCTCCGTCACCCGCAGCTATAAGGAGGAGCATGAAGAGTCAATGCCTGCCTGCCTGTTTCGTCGGCTGCCTGATGGGAGTATTGCCGGTGGCGCAAGCCGCTGCGCCCCTTGCCGCACGGGTACACACGGCCACCCCCATCGAACACCTCATCGTCATCGTCGGCGAAAATATATCCTTCGACGGCCTGTTCGCAACCTATCGGCCCCGCAGGGGCACCGTGCGCAACCTGCTGTCAGAAGGTGTCATCAGGGCCGACGGCAGTCCCGGTCCCCGGTTCGACCGCGCACGACAGCGGCGGGCGGTTCGGCAGGTCCATTGCAGACTGGATCCGCAACGTACCGGCCCGGACGCCTCATTGCCCCATCAGCGTCTGATCGGGGTCCAGAACCGGAACCTCCAGCTGGTGCGCATGAGCCGGACGATAGGCGGATTTTGCGGGGAGCAAGAGTGTCAGAACTGACGACGCGTGAATTCAGGAGCCTGTTGCCGACGGTCTTCGCGATACTTGAAGAATCCGATGCCATCCTCATGCGCCATTTCAGCAAAGTGAATTCGTCGCGCAAGGCGGATGGCAGTGAGGTGACGATCGCCGATAAGGCTGCCGAACGTCTGGTGCGCATGCGACTGGGCGCCGCATGGCCGACCGATGCCGTGTTCGGTGAGGAATTCGGCGGTACGCTGCCGCGTGAGGGCCGCTGCTGGCTGGTCGATCCCATCGACGGGACGGCCTCCTATGTCCTGGGAATTCCCATGTTTGGAACCCTGATCGCGCTGGCAGTCGATGGCCAGCCGGTGTTCGGCTGCATCCACCTGCCGGCCCTGCGCGAAACGACCTACGCAGCGACGGGGCATGGGTGCTGGCTCGTCCGGCCCGGGGCGCGGGCGCGCCGGGTGCATGTCGCAACACCACGCTCCCTGGATGAGGCCAAGGTGGGCATGACCGGCTTCAAAGAGCGCAGCTGGCTCGAGCGCTCCGGCGCGCGCGCCGTGGCGGAACTCGCCTTCAGGGTGGGCCGACTGCGGATGGTGGGCGATTGCGTGCAGTACCCACTCGTGTGTCGCGGCGTGCTCGATGCCGCCGTCGATCCGCTGATGAAGCCCTGGGATGTCGCTGCGATCGTGCCGTGTATCCTCGAGGCGGGGGGAGTGATCAGTGACCTCGCGGGAACGACCACTGATATGATCGGGCGCAGTTCGATTGTGGCGGCCAGCAACAATGCGCTGCGGCGGGAGATCTGCGATGCGATCCGGTATCCGTCCAGCGTCGGCACACGCCCGCAGCAGCAGTCACGCCGTGTCCGTCGCTGATGAAATCATCGCCATTTATGCAAAGTACCGAACCGAAGCCCATTTTGGCGAGTGCGTGTCCGTCACCGAGCGTGGCCTGCAGGCGCTTCGCACCAGACGTGTCCGAGCCGGTCAGGCTCCACGTCCCCGCGAAGCGCTATCTTTGTGCAATGGAGCCCGGATATTTGCGCAATCTCAGTCCCGCCTCGCTCCAGACACTGCAGTTGCAGGGCGGCCCGATGAACCACGCCGAGGCCCTGCGCGTGCGCCGCTGGGATGATCGCGCGAAGATCGCCGACCTCAAGGTCCCGGACCTCGCGTCCTACCGCCACCTCATCGACCAGCAGGCACGAAGGTGCCGGCGGGAGGCCGTGCAGCTAAAATAGCCCGGTGAGGTTCATCGATGCCATCCTGGAGCTGTCCGCCTCGGACATCTCTCGATTCCTGAGCTGTCGGCATCGCACCGGGCTGGACCTGGCAGTCGCCCTCGGACAGCGCAGCCCGCCCCATTGGGTCGATCCGCTCATGCAGCTTCTGAGCGAACGGGGACTTGAGCACGAGCAGCACTATGCCGATGAGCTGCGGGCACAGGGACTCGAGACCGTCGACCTGGCCGGACACCCGGGGCTTTCCGGCGTCGAACCCACACTGCAGGCCATGCGGCGAGGGGTACCGGTCATCCTGCAGGGATCGCTGCGCGTCGGTCACTGGTTCGGACGGCCGGACGTGCTCAGGCGCATCGGACACCCAGGCGCCTTCGGTGCCTGGTCGTACGAGGTCGTGGACACCAAGCTCGCCCTCGAGACCCGTGGCGCAACGGTGGTGCAGCTGGTGCTGTATTGCCAGCTGCTCGGCATGGTGCAGGACTATCTGCCCGAGTTTTTTCACGTGGTCACGCCCGACGTGAGGTCGCCCGTGCAGAGCTTCCGGGTGCACGACTTTGCGGCGTATTTCCGTCTCATACAGGCCCAGCTCGATCGCACTACGGTACTGGCCCCGTCGGCCATCACGGCTGCGAATTATCCCGAACCGGTCGAGTACTGCGAGGCCTGCCACTGGTGGCGTGACTGCGAGCGGCGGCGTCGGGAGGATGACCATCTGGGCTTCGTCGCCGGCGTGTCGCGACTGCAGCGGCGCGAACTGGAGGCCAGCGGCGTGCGGACCCTGGCGCAGCTGGCGGCATTGCCAGTGCCGCTGGCGTTCAAACCCCGGCGTGGTGCGGCGGAAACCTACGTCCGGGCACGCAATCAGGCGCGGGTGCAACTCGAGGGCCGCACGACCTGCAGACCGGTCCACGAGCTGTTGCCGGTCGAGGCCGGCAAGGGCCTGGCGCGTCTTCCTGAACCCTCCGTGGGAGACGTCTTCCTGGATCTCGAGGGCGATCCGTTCGCCGGGGAGGGCGGCCGGGAATACCTCTTCGGGCTCCTGATCGTGGAGCAGGACGGATCGCTGCGGCCCCTCTCGCTCTGGGCCTGGTCGGCGAGCGAGGAGCGGGCGGCATTCGAAGCCGTGGTGGACGAAATTGAGCGCCTCTGGGGTGCGAATCCGGGCATGCACGTCTATCACTATGCCCCCTACGAACCGGCGGCCTTCAAGCGCCTGATGGGCCGCTATGCCACCCGCGAGGCCGCCATCGACCGGCTGCTGCGGGCTGAGCGCTTCGTCGATCTGCACTCGGTCGTGCGCCATGCCCTGCGCGCGAGCGTCGAGCGCTATTCGATCAAGGACCTCGAACCCTTTTTCGACTTCGAGCGTGAGGTCCCCCTGGAGCAAGCCCGTCGCAACATGCGGCTGATCGAACGCGCCGTGGAACTGCGAATGCCCGAAGCCGCCGATGAAGCGGCCCGTCAGGCGGTGCAGGGATACAACCTCGATGACTGCCATTCGGCCCGCCGGCTTCGGGACTGGCTCGAGCAGCTGCGGGACGCCGCGATTGTGGCGGGAACTGCGATCTCCCGCCCGGACGCCAAGCCGGGCGCCGACCCGGAAAAGGTCGACGCCCGGTCGCAGCAGGTCCAGGCGCGGGTCGCGACGCTCACCTCGGATGTGCCGATCGAGCGCAGGGAGCGCTCCGGCGCGCAGCAGGCCCGGTGGGTTCTGGCACACCTTCTCGACTATCACCGCCGGGAGAACAAGGCCCCGTTCTGGGAGTTCTTCCGCCTGAAGGAATTGCCCGCCGAAGAACTCCTCGACGAGCGCGGCGCCGTCTCCGGCTTGGAATTCCTGGCCCGGGTCGGCGGAACCGCAAAATGCCCCATCGACCGGTACGGCTATCCGCTCCAGGACACGGATGTGCGGCCGAAAGATGACCTTCATATCCAGGATGGCACGAAATTCGGCACGGTCGAGGCAATCGATCGCGCCGCCCGCACCATTGACGTAAGAAAGGTCGCCAGGCATGCGGCCACTCATCCCGTGGCCGCCTTTGCGTTTTCAGTGGTCAACAAGGATGTGCTTGCGGATGCGCTGATGCGGATCGCCGATGACGTCATCGCGTACGGCATCGACGGCGGTGGCGACCATCGGGCGGCGCGTGCATTGCTCCTCGGGCAACCCCCGCGGCTGTTCCGGGAACGCTTTGCGCAGCGTCCGACGGAAAGCGCCGTCGAGTTTGCCGTCCGGCTCGCGCCGCTGCTCGACTCCACGGTGCTGCCCATCCAGGGACCGCCGGGGGCCGGCAAGACATTCACCGGTGCCCACATGATCTGTGAGCTGGTGCGCCGGGGTCGCAAGGTCGGCATCACCGCCGTCAGCCACAAGGTGATCCGCAATCTGCTGGAGGCCGCCTTGAAGGCGGCGGGCGCGAGCAATCTGGCCCTCCATTGCATCCAGAAGGTCAACGAGACGGGCGTCCCGTCTCCGGCCGGCATCACGGAAGTGACCGACAATTCGGCAGTGGTCGATGGGCTCTCGGCCGGAGCCAACGTCGTCGGGGCCACGGCCTGGCTGTGGGCGCGGGCGGACCTTAAGGATGCGGTGGACGTTCTCTTTGTCGATGAGGCCGGGCAGATGTGCCTGGCCGACGTGCTGGCCACCTCGCAGGCGGCGCGTTCCCTGGTCCTGCTCGGGGATCCGCAGCAGCTCGAACAGCCGCAACAGGGCTCACATCCCGATGGAACGGGCGTGTCCGCCCTCGAACACCTGCTGCAGGGCCACCAGACGGTGCCGGGCGAGCGCGGCATCTTCCTGCCCGAAACCTGGCGGCTGCCCCCCAACATCTGCCGCTTCACCTCCGAAGTCTTCTACGAGAACCGGCTGCACTCCCTGGCAGGCCTGGAGGCCCAGGCCCTGTGCGGGACGCAACCGGTCTGCGGGAACGGGCTGTGGGTGCTCCCGGTCGAGCATGAGGGAAACCAGAATGCCTCCGCGGAGGAGGTGGAGGCGATCGAGGATCTCATCGCGCGGCTGCTGGCAGGTGGCGGAACGTGGGTGGACCGGATGGGGAAGGCAACGCGGCTCACACCCACCGACATTCTGGTGATTGCGCCCTACAATGCGCAGGTCGGGCTCCTGTCGGAGCGTCTCGATCCCCGGGGCGTGCGCGTCGGCACGGTCGACA
>Ga0335075_10005633_pt1 | contig 19403 bp, 14 predicted proteins | sample Lox_Sample_24_FD_206723 | JGI IMG/M metagenome (GOLD analysis project Ga0335075, IMG submission 206723) | Soil microbial communities from Loxahatchee National Wildlife Refuge, Florida, United States - Lox_Sample_2.4 | ecosystem: Environmental > Terrestrial > Soil > Wetlands | place: USA...
TCAGGCGCAACACGCAGCGACGCCCCACGGGCGGCACGGGATTGGTCACTGCCGGACTCGCCTCCCCGTTTTTTGGCCCGCTCGCTTCCTGCGGCCCGGCCGCCGGGGAGTCAAATCGCGGCATCGTTAGCGGTCGTACGCGACCAGCGCTTCGCAAGGCACGTCGAGGCGACGGCGGCCATGGAGGAACGTGAGCTCAATCAGCGCCGCCGCGGCCGGCACCACCGCGCCGACCTTGCGCAACAGGGCGATGCCGGCCGACATCGTGCCGCCGGTGGCCAGCAGGTCATCCACGATGACCACACGCTGGCCGGGCTCGACAGCGTCGGCCTGGATCTCGATCCGGTCGCTGCCGTATTCAAGCGCGTAGTCGTACCCGATCGTCTCGCCCGGCAACTTGCCCCGTTTGCGCAGCATGACAAAGCCACAGCCGAGCTTCAGCGCAAGCGGGGCGGCGATCAGGAAGCCGCGGCTCTCGACCCCCGCCAACAGGTCCGGCTGATAGGCGAGCACGGCTTTCGCCATCCGCCCCATCGCCACCTGCCAGGCATCGGCGTGACGCAGCAAGGTCGAAATGTCGTAGAAATAAATGCCCGGCTTCGGGAAATCCGGAATGCCCCGGATATGATCCTTGAGGTCCATGTTGCGGGGGCCTTCCTGGCTCGGTTGGGTCTGTTCGATCTATAACGGCCGGTGCTGCCGCCGCAACCGGAGGACACCATGACCGACGCCGCCGCCAATATTCCCTTGCGCAACACCGATATCGACGCCGCCCTGGCTGAAGCGAAAGAGGCATATGTCCGGCGCAACCCGAAGAGCCTCGCCCGCTTCGTCGAGGCGACCGCGGTGATGCCGGGCGGCAATACCCGCACAGTGCTGCACTACGACCCGTTTCCGGTGGCGATGGTGAAGGGCGAGGGCTGCCGGCTGTGGGATGCCGACGGAGCCGAGTATGTCGATTTCCTCGGCGAATACACCGCCGGCCTGTACGGCCACTCGCATCCGGTGATTCGTGCCGCGGTGGACCGCGTGCTTGACGCAGGCATCGGATTTGGCGCCTCCAATCTGCTGGAGCCCAAATTCGCTCGCGCCGTATGCCAGCGTTTTGCCCTGGACCGCGTGCGCTTCACCAACTCCGGCACCGAAGCGAATCTGATGGCGCTGGCGACCGCCTGCGCCTTGACCCGCCGGCGTGGGGTCATGGTGTTCCGCGGCGGCTATCATGGCGGGGTGTTCAGCTTCGCCCAGGGCGGCAGCCCGATCAACGCGCCGTTCGACTTCGTGGTGGCGCCATACAACGATACCGACGGCACGCTGGCGCTGCTCGAGCAGCACGGGCCGCGGATCGCCGCGATCATCCTGGAGCCGATGCAGGGCGGCGGCGGGTGCATCGCCGCCGAGCCAGAATTCTTGCAGGCACTGCGCGAGGCGGCGACTCGCATCGGCGCGCTGCTGATCCTGGACGAGGTGATGACCTCGCGGCTGGCGCCGGGCGGGTTGCAGTCGCTGCGCCGGGTGAAGCCGGACCTGACTACGTTCGGCAAGTATATCGGCGGCGGCATGTCGTTCGGCGCGTTCGGCGGGCGGGCCGACATCATGGACCTGTTCGATCCGCGCCGTCCGGATGCACTGCCGCACGCCGGCACGTTCAACAACAACATGCTGACCATGGCCGCGGGACTCGCAGGGCTGACCGAAGTATTCACACCCCAGGCGGCGCTGGCACTCAACGCACGCGGCGACGCCCTGCGCGAGCGGCTGAACGCGCTGTGCCGCGCGGCCCGCGCGCCGATGCAGTTCACCGGTATCGGCTCAATGCTGGCGGTGCATACGACGCTGGGGCCGATCCGGAACTCAGGGGATGCGGCGAAGGGCGATGCGAAGCTGAAGGAGCTTTTCTTCTTTGACCTGCTGGCGCAAGGCTTGTGGCTGGCGCGGCGCGGGATGATGGCGCTCAGCCTGCCGATCGGCAATGCGGAGTGCGATAAGCTGGCCGGCGCGGTGGAGGAGTTCCTGGCCTCGCGCCGCTCGCTGTTCATCGAGGCTGCGTCATAAGAGGGCACTCGCCCCTCCCACCCGTCACGGCCGGCCTTGTGCCGGCCATCTCCCGGTTTGCATAAAGAATGGAGTTGTAACCGTAGATACACGCAGATAAAACTTGTGACAAACTACTTTATCTGCGTGCATCTATAGTTCCATTATTTGCCTGCAGCCAGCACGCCAGCGTCGTTCCGCCCTCGCGGTCCTCGCAACGATGCAAGCGGCCAGTGGAGGTGTTACAAGCAGGCAGGTTTCGTCCCTACCCCGACATGTATCGGATTCTGCAAAATTTCCTTCCGGTAGCGGACCGCATGCGCTAGAGTGCTGGCCCGTCACTTGGCACGGGACTTGCGCTCCGAGTCTGGTGGCCGGCGCGAACGCCCGTTGGCGTGCGTCCGCCGCATGGACCCTGTTTGCCGATCGGATCAGTCAACCATGAGGCTAGCTGCCTGCTTTCTCGCACTTCTCGCTACACCCGCCTTGGCCAATCCACCGCGCGGCATCGACATGAACGGCGCTGAGCATAAGTGGTGGGAGTGCCATATTCAGCCTGGAACGGCAGTTTCGTGCTGCCGGGCATCGGATGGACACGTGCTCGATGACAGCGAGTGGCGCGCCATCGATAAGCCGGATGGATCACGAGTCTACCAGATCCATGTCGGTTCCAGGTGGTATGACGTGCCGCCCAAAGCCGTCGTCAACGACACCAGCAAATGCGGACCCGAGCCGGAGCCGGCAAAACGGCCAATGGCAAAGGTCTGGTACGCCCCGAGCTGGGAAATGAATGCGATTGTCAACATCGATATCTACTGCTTCATGGTCGGCACGATGTACTGACCGGTCCGGCCCGATCCGCCCGCATGGGCCATCGCACAATTTCTCGATTGCCCGACAGCATCCAGGCTGCCTGACGGCATTGATGTGTCCGCCGCCACGGCGCATATTCGCGCCGTTGCGGGTCGCGGCTCTGCTGTGGCCGCATGCCATGGCCGTACCGGCGACCCCTCGAACGTGCGGTTCGGGAGGGACGACCATGACCATTCGAAACCCCGTCGTGTGGACCTGGGACCAGGTCAGGCAGGCAGCGATCAGCCTGGACGAGGCCGGGCATCGGGATGCCGGGGACGCCGCCCGATCGGCGCGCCCCCTGGTCCGCCGGATCGGGCTGGCCGACATTCGCTATGCGCTCGCCAAAGGCATCGAGGACTTCAACGCCGATCCCACCCATTACCTGTTCCTGTGCGCGCTATACCCGGTGGTGGGCTTGATCCTGGCGCGATTCGCCTCGGGAGCCGGCGTGCTGCAACTGGTGTATCCGCTGGCGGCCGGCTTTGCGCTGCTCGGTCCGCTGGGCGGGATCGGCATCTACGAGATGAGCATGCGCCGCGAGCGGGGCCTGGAGGTCCACTGGTGGAATGCGTTCTACGTGGTCCGCTCGCCGGCGCTGGGTGCGATCGTGAAGCTCGGGCTGACGCTGGCAGTGATCTTCGTGCTCTGGCTGGTGGCGGCACAGACCATCTACCGGCTGATCCTGGGCGCCACTCCCCCGGTCTCGGCGGCAGCGTTCCTGCACACCCTGTTTGCCACCACGGCGGGTTGGGCGCTGATCATCGTGGGCAATTTCGTGGGCTTCCTGTTCGCCCTGTTGGTGCTCATGCTGAGCATCGTCTCCTTCCAACTGATCCTGGACCGTCAGGTGACCGCGGAGATCGCCATCCGAACATCGATCCGCGCGGTGGTGGTGAGCCCCGGGACAATGGCCCTTTGGGGGCTGGTCATTGCCGGCGGCCTGGTTCTGGGCTCGATCCCGCTGCTGCTTGGGCTCGCGCTGGTATTTCCCGTGCTGGGCCATGCGAGCTGGCACCTCTATCGGCGGGTCGTCCTGCCGTAAGGACCGCGCGAAGGCGCCGGCTTCCCCGAACCGTCCCGCTTCTGTAGTAGCACCGTAACGCCAGTCCGATAGGGCCGGCCGCGACTCAGGGGGAGAAGCACCGCAATGCACCGCCGCAGCCTGCTTGCCGGCACCGTCGCGTTGGCCGCCGTTCCGCTGGCGCGGGCCACGCGCGCCCAGGGGGCCCCGACGAAGCTCGTGTTCTGGCACGCCATGACCGGTCCGCTCGGCGACCAGGTGATGAAGATCGCATCCGGCTTCAACGCCTCGCAGAGCGCGGTGCAAGTCGAGGCGATCTACAAGGGCGGCTATGCCGACCTGATGACCGCGACCATCGCCGCGTTCCGTGCGGGCCAGGCGCCCAATCTGGTGCAGATCTTCGAGGTCGGCACCGAGAACATGATCGCCGCCGGCCGAGCCACCAAGGAAATCTGGCAGTTGGTCAAGGAGACCAGGGTTTCGATTGATCCGAAAGCATACATCCCGGCGGTGCGCGGCTATTACAGCCTGCCCGACGGGCGGATGGCGTCGATGCCGTTCAATTCGTCCACGGCGATGATGTGGTACAGCAAGGATGCGTTCCAGAAAGCCGGCCTCGACCCAACGAAGCCCCCGGCGACGTGGGAGGAAGTGACTGCGGCGGCCGACACGATCAAGAGCAAGAACGCCGCTCAGATCCCGATGAACGCCTCCTGGTTCACATGGATCATGGTCGAGCAGTACGGCGCCATCCACAATATCCCGTTCGCCACCAAGGAGAATGGGTTCGGGGGGCTGGACGCGGTGCTGCAGATCAACAGCAAGCCGCACGTGGCGATCATCGACCGGATGCTGGCGATGGCGAAGAACGGCACGTTCAAATACGGCGGCCGCGACAACGCACCCGATCCGATCTTCCTGGCCGGTCAGTCTGCGATCACGTTCAACTCCTCCGCCTATCGCGGGGCGCTGGTGCAAGGCGCGAAATTCGCCTTCGCCCAGGCGCTGCTGCCGTACGACCCGACGATCATCAAGCAGCCGATCAACTCGATCATCGGCGGTGCGAGCCTGTGGCCGATGACGGCGCCGCACCGCACCGAGGCGGACTACAAGGCGCTGGCGGAGTTCCTGCGATATCTGGCCAAGCCGGAGGTGGATGCGACCTGGGCCGAGAATACCGGCTATGTGCCAGTCACGCTGGCCGGAGCAGCGCTGATGCAACAGCAAGGCTGGTTCGAGAAGAACCCCGGCACCGACCTGCCGATCAAGCAGCTCACACGAGGCAAGGTAACCCCCAACTCGCGCGGCATTCGACTGGGACGGCTGCCGGAGATCCGCAACATCATCTCGGAAGAGTTCGAGAAGGCGCTGCAAGGCGGGATGAGCGCACAGCAGGTGATGGACAATTCCGTCGAGCGCGGCAATCAGGTGCTGCGGCAGTTTCAGAGGTCGGTGCGGGCGTGACGATAGCTCTGGTTACGGACGAAATCTAAGCCGGCACGCTTATATGTGATATAATCAGGTATGCCGCCAGCCGGGACGTGCAGATGGCCGGCACAAGGCCAGCAGTGACGCTGGAAGCCTTGTGCCCCGCACAAGTGGCCTTCTGGGCTTGCGCTTGTCTGCGTTCCGCGAGTACGTCCGGATAGATCAGCATGTTCGTCTATATCGCGGCGTGCCGGAAGGCCGCTGGAGGTGCTCGAGTAGCCGCAGCCGGAGGAAAGCAATGGCCGCCACCGTGGTCGACTCTGCCGTGTTCCGCGACATCTTCGGCACACCCGCCATGCGGCAGGTCTTCTCCGACGAAAGCCGCGTGCAGTACTACCTGGACATCGAGGCGGCGCTGGCTCGCGTGCAGGGGCGCCTCGGCATTATTCCCGCCGAGGCGGCGAATGCCATCGTCCGCCAATGCTTGGTCGAGAAGATCGACATGGCGAAGCTCAAAGAGGCCACCGAGCGCATCGGCTATCCCGTGCTGCCGGTGGTGCAGCAGCTCGTGCAGCTCTGCGAGCGCGGCCTCGGCGAGTGGTGCCACTGGGGTGCCACCACCCAGGACATCACCGACACCGCCACCATTCTGCAAATTCGCGCCGCGTTGACTCTGGTCGAGCAGGACCTGGTTACGATTGCCGATGCGCTCGCCGGGCTTGCCCGCCGCTATCGCGACACGCCGATGGCGGGACGCAGCAACCTGCAGCAGGCAACGCCGATCACCTTCGGCTATAAATGCGCGGTGATCCTGGCTGCTTTCCAGCGCCATCTCGTCCGCCTGGCCGAGCTTCGCCCGCGGGTCCTTGTCGGCGAATTCGGCGGCGCGACCGGCACGCTGGCCTCGCTCGGCGACCGCGGTCTTGAAGTGCAGCAATTGCTTATGTCCGAGCTTGGTCTCGGTCAGCCCGAGATCGCCTGGCACACGGTGCGGGACCGGATCGCCGAGGTTGGCTGCTTTCTTGGTCTCGTCACCGGCACGCTCGGCAAGATCGCCACCGACGTGAAGCTGATGATGCAGACCGAGGTCGAGGAGGTCTACGAGCCCTTCGCCGAAGGCCGCGGCAGCAGCAGCACAATGCCGCAGAAGCGCAACCCGATCTCATCCGTCTATATCCATGCCTGCATCGGCGTGGTGCGGCAGCACGTGGCGGCGCTGCTGGACGCTATGGTCGCGGACCATGAGCGTTCCACGGGCCCCTGGGAGATCGAGTGGATCGCGCTGCCCGAGATCTTCGTTCTTTCCGCTGCCGCGCTTGCACAAACCCGCTTCGTGCTCGAAGGGCTGGTGGTCGATCCCGCTCGGATGCGGAAGAACCTTGATCTCACCGGTGGCCTTGTCGTTTCCGAGGCGGTTATGATGGGCCTCGGCCCGGCGTTGGGACGCCAGCGCGCGCATGACCTTGTTTATGAGATCTGCCGCGGGGTCATCGCCGGCAAGGGCAGCTTCCTCGATCTGCTCGCCGCCCATCCCGAGATCAAACCGCACATGGACCGCGACGCCCTCGCCCGCTTGCTCGATCCGGCGAATTATTGCGGCCTGTCCGGTGCGATGGTGGACCGGGTTCTGGAGGCGTACCAGGCAAACCGCGCGATGCGAAGCCAGCCCACATGAGCGGGCAGAGATGGCCGGCACACAACCGGCCATGGCAACCGAATCATCGCCGCGATTACACCAGGCGGCCGAAAGACTGACTCTCGGGCGAACCCAGCCCCACGTCCCGCTGTGCGGGAGCCCCGTAAGGACGGCAAGACCCGCAAACGCACGCTGGCGAACCTCGCTGTCCGACCGACCGAGCGGATCGAGCAGTTGCGCGGGCCCTGTGCAAAGCGCAGCGCATCTGTGGTTCCATTCCCTTGCTGCCATGTCGATCAGCGCCGGTGCGGCCTGCGGGAAACAGAAGTCCTGGAACCACAGATGCACACAGATGAAGTTGGATGGCACGCAATAACCAGGGTCGGTTCGGCGTGGTTCACGCCCGGAGATCGGCACGACCTGCACGTGGTTCAGAAGCGCGTTGGCGGTGTCGTTGCTGATGACAACAGCCGGACGGGCTTCTGGATTTCGACGCCGATCGAGGGGCCGAAAGCGACCAGCCAGACCTCGCCGCAGCGGGGAGTCGGCTTAATGGCCACGTCTTCGGGGCTCGTCGGCAACGTCCCCGATCAGGCCTTCGCTCCAGGCATCGTCCTCGTGTTCACGCGCCTCGTCGGCTGCCATGGCGGCCTACCGGCGCGCCAGATCCTGGCCGACGGTACAGAAAAAATTCTGCCACAAGACCGCTCCCACCTTGAAATTTCCCCGTGCTATGCTTATATTCCCGCCGTGTCCTACGCAGCCACCCTCCCGATCGAAGCCCTTCCCCCCGAGCGCCAGCGGGCCGTTCCGGGTCGCATCGGTCTGCTCCTCGGCCTCGTCCACACCCTCATCGCCTACGGCCGGAACCTCGCCGCGACCCTGCAACTGCACGTCGCCGAGCCGCAGCTTCTCCCGTGCTTCACCTACCTCGCCACAGCCTTCGACATCAGCAATCTCCCACTGATCCTCAACCGCATCGCCCGCGGCCTGCTCCGCGCCGCCGCGCTCCAGGAAAGGCTCCGCCGCCGCGCCGCCCACGGCCGGGATTTCGAGCTGCGTCCCCGCATCCGCCCCCCGTCCGCACGCCCGTCGCATGGCGGCAAACGCACCCGCCGCCTGCACGACCCGGCCCGGAACCGGTTCTTCGCCTGCCCGCCCACGCTCAACGATATTGCCGCCGAGGACCGTCGCCGCCCGATCGCCGCTATTCTCTACGACATCTGCCTGGATTTCGGCATCGAGCCCAACCAGTTGGATCAAAAGGCCTGGATCGAGCTCTGCCGCGACATCATCGACTACCGCGGCAACCTGGTCACCTTCATGACCACACGCTGGCACCGCGCCCCCGCCCCCATAAATCCCGCCGTCGCAAATCCCGTAGAGCGGAAAAGCGAAGCGCATTCCGCCACCCCGCCGCCCCCCACCGCGTTTCTCGCAGGACGATCGCCCCCTGAACACCCCCCTCCTCTTGCGGGAGGATTGAGCCGCGAAGCGGATCAATGCCGCGAAGCGGATCAATGCCGCGAAGCGGATCAATGCCGCGAAGCGAATCGATGGGGGAGCGGGCCCGACCCGTAGCGCACCAAGCGACCCACGCGCTCCAAATTTGGAATCCGGGCCACGCGTGTCCGCGCTGGCTTTGTCTCACCTCACGATCGAAATCTCGCGTACAGCGAAATAATACCAACCGGCGGGTTAGTTGACTCGTACGGTTTTGCTGGAAACTGGCCGGAGATGGCCGGGACAAGCCCGGCCATGACGGGGATGGAGCGGTCCTCGAACTCGCCGGTTGGTATAAGACCCCCGCAAGACACACCTGTCGGCAGTCACTCCCCGCCCATCCCCCGCCTCTCCTGGAACTTCAGCAGTCGTCCCGCATTCGCCATCACCGCCACAGTCCCCAGGTTGTGCAGCACCGCCACCAGGACCGCCCCGCTCGCGCCCAGCACCCCGCTCGCGGCCGCGCCGACCAGCACCACCGTCCACCCCAGCCCAAGCGCCACATTCGTATGAATCGTCCGCCGGCACCGCCGGCTCAGCCGGATGCTGCTAGGGAGACGCCCCAGATCGCTCGTCATCAACACCAGATCAGCCGAGGCCGCCGCGATATCCGCCCCGCTCGCCCCGATCGCGATCCCCACCGCCCCCGCCTTCAGCGCCAGCGCATCGTTGATCCCGTCCCCCACCACCAGGGGCCGGAAACCCTGGCGCACTTCCTCCAGCACGCAATCCAGCTTCTGCTCTGGCAATGCCTGCGCTCGCACTTCCGGAATCTCCAGATACGACGCTACCCGCCGCGCCACCGCCTCGCGGTCGCCGGTCAGCAGCACCTGCCGCCGTAGCCCCAGCTCCCGCAATTCCGCCAAAGCTTCCCGTGCCTCCGGCCGAGGCTCATCGGCCAGCAGCGCCCATCCCAGGAACACGCCATCCCGCGCCACCCCGGCTATTGGCCCGTCATGCGCCGGAGCGATCGGCATGGTGATGCCCATCTCCCCGAACAACCGAGGCGCCCCCAGCGCCAGCAATCCGCGCTCGCCCACCGCCGTCATCCCCAGCCCCGGCAGTTCCGTGACCTCGGAGATCGCCAGCCGCTCCTCCGCCGGCACCGACCCCGCCAGCGCGTGTGCCACCGGATGATTGCTCGCCGCCCCCAGCGTCCCGGCAACCCGCAACAGCTCCCCGCCCTCCACCCCGGGCTCGGGCCGGACCTCCGCCAGATGCAGCCGCCCGAACGTGACGGTACCGGTCTTGTCCAGCACTAGCGAGTCCGCCGTCGCCAGGTCCTCCAGGAACGCCGTGCCCTTCACCAGGATGCCGTGTCGGCTGGCCACCGCGATCGCTGCTACCGAGGTGGCCGGCGCCGCCAGCACCAGCGCGCAAGGACACGAGGCCACCAGCACCGCCAGCATCGCCGCCACGCTTCCGGTCGCGAACCAAACCCCCGACGCGATCAGGATCACCAGCACCATGTACCGCCCTGCATAACGCTCCAGCAGCCGCGTCGCTGGCGGTTTGGCCCGTTCCGCCGCCTGCATCAGCGCCAGCACGCGCCCCAGCGTGGTCTCTTCTCCGACCCGGGTGATCTCGACGAGCAAATGCCCATCGAGATTGATCGAGCCGCCAAACGCCATCGCGCCCGGCTCGACCTCCACCGGCACCGACTCCCCGGTGATCGGCGCCGTATCCAGACTGGACCGCCCGGCCCGCACCAGGCCATCGACCGGGATCCGCTCGCCCGCCCGAAGCTCGATCATGTCGCCGACCATCAGCTCGTGCGCCGGGAGAATGACCGTCGTACCGTCGGCCAACCGCTTGCGGACCTCGGCACGGGTCAGCCGCGCGATGGCCTCGATCGCCTCCTGCGAGCCCAGCAACGAGCGTTCCTCGATCACATGCCCGATCGTCATCACCAGCGGCAGCAGCGCCGCAGTGATCAGATCGCCGGCGGCCCAGGCGGCCAGCATCGCCAGCGCGATCAGTTGGTCGGTGAGCCCATGGAGGTTCGGATGGCGCAGGCTGTGCCACGCCGCTTCCAGCGCCGGCACCGCAATGATCGCCGCGCCCACCCCGGCGACCAGCTCCGCCACCGCACCCTGGTCCGGCACAAGCGCACGCATCGCCACCGACAGCAGCAGCAGCCCGCCGGCCACCAAGCCCGCCGTCAGGCGCCCGGCGATTTGGCGCCGCTCGATCCCGGTCAGCAGCCCACCAGCCTCGACTGCCGTGGCGCTCGCGCTCACGGACTGGCCCCCGGCAGCACGAGCTCCGCGCCGTTCGACGGATCAAAGCCCACCACCTGCTTGGCCCGGCGCAGCAGGGCCCCGACCCGGTCATAGTAGATCCGCGAGATCACCGCCTTGCCAGCCGGCGTCCCCGCTTGCGGCACCAGCGCCATGATCGGTGCGGCCGCCGTCACCGCCTGGCTGCGGCGTTCATCGGCTGCCGCCGTTGCCGCCGACAGGATGCGCTGCTGCTCCTGCACCGCCCGCTGCCGCGTCTTCTCAGCATCGTCGCGCGCCTGCGCGATGGTCTGCTGGGCGAGCTGCGTGACGGCCAGAATGTGGTCGAAGGCGTAGCGTGCCGCCTCCGGCAGGCTAGCCGCCAGATCAACCCGGGTTACCGTTACACCCAGCCCAGCACCCTCGGCCGCCAGTGCCGCAAGCCGGCGATCCACTGCGGCGACCAGATCGAGCCGAAGCTGCTCCGGGCTCGGCAGGGCACCCGCGCCCTCGGCGGTCGATGCCACCAGGATCGCGTCGATGCTGCGCGAGGCCGCGACTTCGACCGCGCTGGCCACCACCAGCCGCCCCAGCGCCGCTGCCACGTGGTCCCGCTCGATCAGATAGGCCGCCGGATCCGAGATGCGGTACAGCACCGTCACCTGCAAATGTGCCACACCGCCGTCACCCGTTAGCAGGAATCCAGCATTGCGCCGCGGGTCCGGGCTAAGCCGGTACTCGATCCGCCGGCCCACCAAAGCCGCACCTGCATCGAAGCGCGCGATCCGCATGGAAAACTGGCTGTCGGCGGAAGGCAGCAGCACCACCTGCTCGATCGGCCGCGGCCAAGCGATCAGCAACCCCGGCCCCTGCACCTGCACCACCTGGCCCAGCCGCAACACCACCGCCCGGCTGTCCGGCGGCACCTGCCGGATCCCGGATACCACCCAGCCGACCGCCATAACCACGACCGCCGCGAACAGGAATCGGAAGCCGAGGCGCACCGACTGCGCCCACGGCCCGTCCGGCATGTCGGGCCGAGCCGGACGCAGTTCGTTCATGGCGCCGCCTTGGCCGGCGCCGGTGGCGCGCCCCCTGGGTCGTCCGGCCCATCGACCAGGACCCGGAACGGCGCCGCATCGGTGCGCAGGATCAGCCGCGTGTTGCCGCTGACCACCTGGTCCAGAGTATCGAGCGAGCGCAGCGTCGTGTACAGCGCTGGATCGCTCTGATACGCCTTGCCGTAGATGCCGGCCGCCCGCACCTCCGCCTTGGCCTTGATCGCCGCGGCCTGGGCCTCGGCGTCAGCCACCGCGATCCGGGAGTCGCGGTCGGCGTCGGAGCGGATCTGGGCGGCCTGCCGCTCGCCCTCCGCCATCCGGGCGGTGGCGACCGCAAGCCGGTCGGCGCGCATCCGCGCCACGGCGGCGTCCAGCGTTTCGGGGGGCAAGGTGAGGCGCTCCAGCCCCACTTGCCGGATGGCGATCCCATAGGTGCGCAGCACCTGGTCCTGCAGGTGTTGGCGCAACGCCTGGTCGAAGCGGTCGAGCTGGACCTTGGCTGGATCGGTGTCCACCAGGTCGGAGAGGGTGAAGCCGCTTGCAGTCACCTCCAGCGCCGAGGCAACAAAGCTGCGCAACTGCTCGGCCGCGTTGTCCGGTTGGTTCTGCACGGCGCGGAGGAACTGCCGCACACTGGCGGGATCGCGCGGCACCTGCCAGGCGACGTAAGCCTGCATCAGCACGCGCAGCCCGTCGCGCGTTCCGACGTCCTGCAGCCCGCTCGAAGTGGTACGCAGCCGCAGATCGACTGTCATCGTATCCTCGATCGGCGACGGCAGACGCCAAGCCAGGCCGGGCTGGGTGATCACCTGCACCGGGTTGCCGAACCGCGTGATCACGATCGCATCGCCGGGCCCGATCAGCACGAGGCATGCCGCCAGCACCAGCCCGACCACGATCACCGCGGCGATGACGTAACGCAGGCCGTGCAGCGGCGGACGAGTGGCTAACCCGCTCCCCCTCCCCTTGCGGGAGGGGGCTGGGGGGAGGGGCGCCGCGTGTGGCTCGTCGCCATGGCTATGCAGAGGGAGGAGCGACATCAGTTGGGCTCCGCTTGCGGGTGATGCGGCTCGCCGGGGCCGGGCAGGGTCTGGCCCGGCGCCATCGGCGGCCGCAGGTCGATGGTCGGTGCAGGTCCGTGGGCCAGCCGGTGATCGACGATCAGCAGCTCGGTACCACCCAGCGCACGGGTGAGGTCGCTGAACCAGCGCTCCAGCAGGAAGGCCTGTCCGCCCTGCCCGTACGCCTGCTGGTCGCCGGCGAACAGGGCCGCGTCCCCGCGGGCCTGCCCGAGAGTTGTCGCCGACTGGCCTTGCGCCGCGTCCAGCTCATAGGTGACGGTTTGCTGGGCGAGGCTGCGACTGTCGGCCGCTTGCCCCTTCTGGTCGGCGACAGCGATCTCGGCACGGATGCCGGCCGCCTGCACGGCGTGATAGGCACCGGCAGCCGCGGGAGGCGGGTGGATCGCCTCGATTACGATCGCAACGAGGTCGATCCCGCTCCCCAGCGCATCCAGCTTCTGCTGTATCTGTTGCTGCAACGTCGCCGCGAGGCTGTCCCGGTCGGCGGTGAGCAGGTCCGTCAGGCGGCGATGTGCGAAGTTCTGGACCAGCACCTGCGCGGCAACTGAGCGGACCAGCCGGTCCGGATCGGCATCGTTGGCCACTGCCTGAAGCGCCGCTTCGTCGGACAGTCCGAGCCGCCAGATCAGTCGCAGATCGAGGTCGACGATCTGGAACCCCTGCTGCCCGGCTTCCTCGCTGGCTATCAGGTATGTCGTTTCGGCCGGATGTGTGCCATCCCACAGGCGATCGTCGCTGGGTGGCGGCGTCGCCTCGGCGCCGACGACCGGCACGCTGGCGCTTGCGGGAGCCGCATCGAACGACACGGGGACATCATGCAGCACGCCGAATTCGACCGGCCGGAGGATCCCGAACGGCCAGGGCAGATGCAGGTGGAGGCCGGGCCCAAGCACCCCGACAGGCACGCCGAGCCGTTCATACACAGCGCGTTGGTCCAGGCGCAGTGCGGTCAGTCCGGTCACGCCCCAGGCGACGATGGCGACTCCGAACGCAACCGGAACGGCTGCCTGAGCCGCGAAGGCGAGTGCCCAGCTTCGCCGCAGGTCGATGCCGACCTGCTGTTCCAGCGCCGCATTGAGCCCAAGCAATGTGGGCCGCGCCGGCCGGATCGCCCGGGCGAGGACGCTGCGGGCGATTGGTTGCAGGTCGTCGATCGGTGGCTGGAAGGCGGTGGCGAGGCTGCGTAGCAGCAGCTCGACCGCGACCAGCAGAACCAGGGCGCCGGCTGCCTGCTCGATCCAGCCGGGCCAGGCGAAGCCGGCGGCCTGCAGCAACTCGCTCACGCCGACCCCAAGCAGAGCGGCCAGCGGCACACGGAGAAGGAACGCGAGCTCCCACGCTGCCATGCCGGAAAAGGTCCGTTCCAACACCAGCACCGGAAAGGCGCCGAGCACCAGGACGAAGCCGCCGATGAGCCGCACATCGCCGCTGACCGGCACCGGCGCCGCGCGCCAGGCCAGCACGCATCCGGCGCTGGCCAGCAAGGCCACGAGGGCGTTGAGCAGAACACCCCCCCTCCCCTTGCGGGAGGGGGCCGGGGGGTGGGGGCCCGCGGAGTGTGTCCGCTGAATCGCCCCACGCGCAGCCCCCCTCCCCCCAGCCCCCTCCCGCAAGGGGAGGGGGAGTGCCTTCAAGCGTGCGACCAGTCCTGCACAGAGCAATCCGTCCGCCGCGATCACCAGCGACGCAGCGGCAAACACGGTGGCGGCCGGGAGCGGGTAGCCCAGCCGGATCGCCACCGGATCGATCGCTGACGCCGCAGCCAGCCACGCGCCCAGCACGCCGAACACCACCCCGCCCAGCAGCAGCTTCGCGGAATGGTCTCGGTAAGCCAGCGGGGGAATGCGAGACCTCCCTGTTTCAGGCAGCCCGACTGCGACCCGCATCCGATGCGAACAGCCCGGCCGAGGCCAGGATGCCTCGCAGCGCGTCCAGATCGCGCGCATCGTCGAGTGGCAGGAGCGGCGGGCGTACATGGCCCCCCGGCTGGCCCAGCAGGCTCATCGCCGCCTTGATCTGTGCCTGCGGCGAGGCGAGCCTGCCGCTCCAGTCCGGCCGAATAAGCTGGCTCATCAGCGCCACATAACGATCGGCCTCGGCTTCGGCCGTGCCGAAGTCGCCACGCCACACCGCTTCGTAGAACGCCACCGCGAAGCCGGCGCCAAGCCCGCCACCATCGATGTTGCCGTCGCCGCCGAGCCCACGCAGCACGCCAAGCCCGACGCGGCTGATGAAACTTCCGAACACGCGCAGGCGATCCCGCACCTTTTCCAAAGTGGCCAGTGCCTGCGCCTGGTTCGCCGTGCTGTCCTTGAGCGCCACGACGTGCTCGATCCGTGCGAGTTCCAGCGCCGTCGGGGCGGTAATCTCCACCGACACGCCGCGCGGCCAATTATATACCATGATCGGCAGAGCGACCTGATCCGAGATCGCGGCGAAGAAGGCGACGATTTCGCGTGGCGTCGGCGCGGCATAGGGCGGCGCGGTGGATAGCACGCCGTCGGCGCCGATCTCCTTTGCATGGCGGGCGAGGGCGATCGTCGCCGCCGGTGTGAAAGTGGTGCAGCCGATTACCACGGGGATGCGGCCGCGCAGTTCCTCGACCGCGATTTCGGCGATGCGGCGGCGTTCGGCCTCGGTCTGCGAGAACCACTCGCCGGTGGTGCCATTGACGAGGACGCCGTGCACACCTTGGCTGAGATAAAGACGCAGCACGCGGCGCCAGGAGTCCTCGTCGAGCGCGCCGGAGGTCGTGAAGGGCGTCGGCGCGGCGACCCAATAGCCTTTCCAATCCACGGAGTTTCGGTCCATCCGCGCCTTCTCCTGCTCGCGGCGTGCGGTGCGGCAGGGTAGGCGCGTGGCGCTTGGTGGTGCAAACGGGGAATTGTGGCGGTTGGCGAAAGGCGCGTTCCTGCCGGCAGCACGAGGGTTTCCACCTCTCGCTGACACCCTGCAGCACCGAGTTGCACGCTCGTCAACAGCCTGTCGCATCCTGCGCGTCTTCGAACCAGTCTTGATTGGCACGACGGCGACCTTGATTTGCTCGTGGAAGCGACGGAAACGGCAACCTCGTTCAGGCTTGCAGGGCCGGAATACGCCGCGCGATAATTACTTGGTGCGGCCCGCCCGCCAGATTGAGCAGCACGTCCCAGAAGTCGTAACGGCCCACCCTAAATTACCGTCAGTCGCAACAGGGTGATCCACCACGACTTTGGCGTGGATTCGACGTTGTCTGGGCTGACCACTTACCCCCACCTGAAACAACAGATTGATGACTTGCTGAACGAACACGGCGGCAGCGCGCCCGGAGAACGGGGTCCGCGCGCACCTGTGGCATCGCCCGGCGAACGTCCTGCACGGGAAACAGGCAAGCCATGCCTCCAATATGGTCTTCCCCCCTCGAATCAACACATCTGTTGCCCCCATGAGCTGGCCCAAAGATTGCACCCGCAAAAAGGCCGAGCCCACGATCGGCAAACCGCAGGGGCAACGACATGCGTGCGGTACCCGCCCGACCCTATGCGTTTGACCTCGAGCCTCCCAAGGCCGCGCTGCTGGTCATCGACATGCAGCGCGACTTCCTCGAGCCAGGTGGTTTCGGTGCCGCGCTCGGCAATGACGTCTCGTTGCTGCGGCAATCCATCGCCCCAAGCACCCGCGTGATCGCCGCCGTGCGCGGGCGTGGCTTGCTGGTGGTGCACACGCGCGAAGGCCATCGCCCCGATCTGTCCGACCTTCCAACGGCGAAACTGACGCGCGGACGGCTTCCCCAGCGCATCGGTGACCACGGCCCAATGGGCCGCATCCTGGTGCGTGGCGAGCCAGGCCACGACATCATCCCCGAGCTCGCCCCGGCAGCCGGCGAGCCGGTGATCGACAAGCCCGGCAAGGGCGCCTTCTACGCTACCGATCTCGACGCCGTCCTGCGCAACCGCGGCATCGCCCAACTCATCGTTTGCGGCGTAACCACCGAGGTCTGCGTCCACACGACAGTGCGCGAGGCCAACGACCGCGGCTTCGAATGCCTCGTGCTGAGCGATTGCGTCGGCTCCTATTTCCCCGAGTTCCACCATGCCGCCCTGGCCATGATCGCGGCTCAGGGCGGCATCTTCGGCTGGGTCGCCGATTCGTCCGCGTTGCTTGCCGCACTCGATTGAGGAGGCTTCGATGTCCGCCACGCTGACCGCGAGGACTCGTCTGACATTTTGGGTCGCCGGCGACTGGAACGCGTTCTTCGGCCTGTTCACCAATGTGGCGTTGAATGTGATCGTGCTGACCGGCCTCTGCCTGGGCGTGGTCAAGCTGCCGGAAGGCATCGTGTTCGGCCGCATCCTGCCGGCGCTGGGAATCGCCCTGCCGATCGGCAACCTGTTCTACGCCTGGCTCGCCTGGCAGCTCAGCCGGCGGACCGGACGCGACGACGTGACCGCGCTGCCCTACGGCCCGAGCGTGCCGCATATGTTCATCGTCGTGTTTGTGGTGATGCTGCCGACCTGGCTCAAGACCCGCGACCCGATCCTGGCATGGGAAGCCGGGCTCGCCTGGGCCTTCATCGTGGGGTTGATCATCCTGGGCGGCGCCTTCGTCGGTCCGACCGTACGAAAATACACGCCACGCGCGGCGATGCTCGGCGCACTGGCCGGCATCTCGATCGCGTTCATCTCGATGCGCCCGGCGTTTCTGAGCTGGCAGGTGCCGTGGCTGTCGTTCATTTCACTCGGCATCATCCTGATCTCCTGGACCGCGCGCGTGCGCCTTCCCTTCGGTCTGCCAGGCGGGTTGGCGGCGGTGCTGGTGGGCACCGTGCTCGGCTGGGCGGCGACGCTCAGCGGGATCAGCAGCGTCATGGACCCGCATCTGGTCGGCACGGCACTGGCGAAGTTCGGCCTGCACCCGCCGCTGCCGGGCCCTGAATTCCTCCGCGGGCTGGCCGATATCGGACCTCTGCTGGTCGTCGCGGTGCCGCTGGGTATCTATAATTTCACCGAGGGCATGAACAACGTCGAAAGCGCCGCGGCGGCCGGAGACGAATATAATCTGCGGCACGTTCTGCTCGCCGACGGGATCGGTGCGGTTGCCGGCGCGGTGCTTGGTTCGCCCTTCCCGCCCGCGGTTTATATCGGCCATCCGGGCTGGAAAGCGGTCGGCGGACGCATCGGCTATTCGCTGGCCACCGGTGTGGTGATCGCGCTGGTCTGCTTCCTCGGGCTGACCGCGCTGCTGCTGGCTGTCGTGCCGTTGGTCGTGATCCTGCCGATCCTGCTCTACATCGGCCTTGTGATCGGCGCCCAGGCCTTCGAGGCGACCCCGGCCCGCCACGCCCCTGCCGTGATCCTCGCCATGCTGCCGAACATTGCCTCCTGGGCACAGGGCCAGATCGACGGCGCACTGAACGCGGCCGGGACCAGTGCCGCGCAGGTCGGGTTGGACAAGCTTGCCGGCGCCGGCGTGGTCTATCATGGGCTGGTCCTGTTCGGCGGCGGCGGCACGCTGACTGGCCTGATCCTCGGCGCGATCGCCGCCTTCATCATCGACCGCCGGTTCGAGATGTCGGCGCTCTACGCCTGCGCGGCGGCGGTGCTTGCCTTCTTTGGCTTCATCAACGGGACCGGCCTCGGCTTCGGCAACTCCGCGCCGGTGGCACTGGGCTACGCGCTGCTGGCGGCGCTTTGTCTCGGGATCGGCCGCGTGCGCCAGCCCCAGGACGCACCCATTCTGGTCGAAGCCGAGCCGGCCGAGTGACGGATCCGGTCGCGGCGGCCGAGGCGGCGCTCGTCGCAGACGAAACTCACGCGGATCCGGCGATCTGGATCACGCGCGTTCCGGCGCCCGAGGTTCTCGCCCGGGCACGCAGGCTGGCCGCCGAGGGACCTCAGGGCCGGCCGCTCTGGGGCGTGCCCTTCGCGGTCAAAGACAATATCGATATCGCCGGCCTGCGGACCACCGCGGGGTGTCCGGGCTTCGCTTATCTCCCGACCGAGACCGCGCCTTGTGTCGCGCGCCTGCTGGATGCCGGCGCCATCCTGATCGGCAAGACCAACATGGATCAGTTCGCCACAGGACTCGCCGGCGTGCGCAGCCCCTATGGGACACCGCGCAATCCATTTGATCCGGCGCGAGTGCCGGGCGGGTCATCCTCTGGGTCGGCGGTGGCAGTGGCCGCCGGAATCGTGCCGCTGGCACTCGGCACTGACACGGCGGGATCGGGGCGGGTGCCCGCAGCGTTCGGCAACGTCGTCGGGTTGAAGCCGACGATCGGCAGCGTCTCGGGACGCGGTGTGGTGCCTGCGTGCCGTTCAATTGAAACCGTGTCGGTGTTCGCCGCCAGCGTCGATCAGGCACTGGCCGCCACTCGCCTGATCGCCGGTTACGACGACGTCGACCCGTTCTCCCGCGCCGCGCCCTGGCCCCATCTGCGCCAGGGCAGCCCGCCCGCGGCCGCGCGCATCGCCGCGGTCGAGCCGGGCGACGACTGCGCGCCTGACGTGCGCGATCTCTATTGGCGCGCTGTGGAACTGCTGCATGCCGAAACTGTCGCGATCGAGGACGTGCTTGCAGTCGGGC
>Ga0335075_10005634_pt1 | contig 19398 bp, 14 predicted proteins | sample Lox_Sample_24_FD_206723 | JGI IMG/M metagenome (GOLD analysis project Ga0335075, IMG submission 206723) | Soil microbial communities from Loxahatchee National Wildlife Refuge, Florida, United States - Lox_Sample_2.4 | ecosystem: Environmental > Terrestrial > Soil > Wetlands | place: USA...
GGTCGATGCGGTTTATTTCAATGGTATAGTCCAAAATCCGGCAAGCTACACGGTCGACCCCAACAACGGCTCAGTATCCTTTGCGACGCCACCCGCCACCGGTCTGGTGATCACGGCGGATTTCTCGTACTGGTTTCGCTGCCGCTTTGTCGAAGACAGTTATGATTTTGAGAACTTTATGCATCGGCTGTGGCAACTAAAAAAGTTGACCTTTATTTCGGTGTTTTCGTGAGGCAAGCCTCGGCCGCGCTAATCGCGTTGTTGAATTCGGCCACGCAATTCGCGATGGCCGACTTGTATACTTTCACTCTGCAGGGCGGCGGCGTTTATCGCTATTCGGGAGCCAATACCGCGATCACCGACACCAGCGGCAATTATTTCGCAATCGGACCCAGATTTGAGCGCTCAAAGACCAAGCTAATGATCGGCGTTCAGGTCGACGAACTCGCCGTCAAGATTTATCCCGAGCCGTCTGACCTGTTGGGCTCGATCCCGTGGCTGACCGCGGCGTGGACCGGTCAATTCGATGGCGCGCTGCTCCAGGTTGAGCGCGCGTTTATGCAGCCCTATGGCACTGTCGTCGGGACGATCGTGCTGTTCGCCGGGCGCGTCTCGGATATTGATAGCTCGCGCACCGGCATCGACATGAAATGCCGCTCGCACCTCGAACTCCTAAACATACAAATGCCGAGGCGGTTGTGGCAGCCATCGTGCACGCACGTCTTTGGCGACGCGATGTGCCAGTTCGACCGGAACAGCCTCGCCGTGAATTTCGCCTGTATTTCGGGCTCCACGCAGACGGTGATTCAAGGTCCGCCCGCGGTTGCTCCCTATCTCCAGGGTTCAATCATCGGGCTGACCGGCGTCAACGCCGGCTACACACGCACGATTACCGGCTTTGTACCGGGACAATCCGTGACGGTAAAACTCGCCTTTCTGTATCCGCCGGTTCCGGGCGACGAATTTCAGCTGTTGCCGGGCTGCGACCACAGCCTTGCGACCTGCACCAATACCTTTGGCAATCAGACTCATTTCGGCGGGATGCCATTCATTCCAGCACCGGAAAATTCGGTTTAAAGAAGAAAAGGAAAGCGTGCCGGAAGCAGCGCGGCCCGGCTCAGGAGTTCCGTCGAGTCAGCCCTATCGCCCCGAGGGTTTCACCAATTTACCGACTCACGGTGCGAAACGGTCATAGAAATACTTTGTATCACCGAGTATTAGTGAGCGCTCTGCCCGACAACACTCGTATCTTTTGGTTCCTGGAGACTGATGACCCAACTCCATGTCTTTACCGCACGGTTCAATCCTCTCGGTTGGCGGGTGCCACAACAGCATTACGTCGACTGGGCACGTTACATCCGCGATCTCGGCGCCGATGTGACGGTCATCGAATGCGCCTATGGTGAAACCCCCTGGGTATGCGAGATCCCGGGGATCGTCACCCATATCGGCGTTCGCGCCGATTCCTGGGCCTGGACCAAGGAGAATCTTCTTAATATCGGGATCAGCCGGCGCCCGGAGGCGAAATACATCTGCTGGTCGGATAGCGATGTATTCCCGCGCCGCAAAGATTGGGCTGCGGCAACAATCGAGGCGCTGCAGCACTACCATATCGTTCAGCCCTGGGAGAGCTGCTACGATCTCGGCCCCGGCAATAGCCACGGCCATGTGTGGCGTTCGTTTTGCCGGCAATATCTGCACGGCCATCCGATCATCGTCGGCGAAGGTAAGAAGTTCAGCGAGTTCTGGACCGAGGCTCGCGAATACCCGCACACCGGCTATTGCTGGGCGACCAAGCGGCCCATCCTGAACGAGGTCGGCGGCCTCTTCGAATATGGCGGGATGGGCGCCGCCGACCATCATCAGGCGGTGGCGCTGCTGGGCCAGATCAAATATTCGATGCCGCAATCGGTGTCGACGAGCTACCGCTCGGCACTTGCGGCGTGGGAAGCGCGAGCGCGGCATGCGGTCAACGGCCGGATCGGCTATGTCGCGGGCACAATCGAACACCGCTTTCACGGGGCCAAACATAATCGCCAGTATTGGGACCGCTGGCAGATGTTCCTACGCCACCAGTTCGATCCATTGACCGACCTGAAACGCAACACCTGGGGAGTCCTCGAATTCGCTGGCAACAAACCGCGCCTCGAGCACGAATGGGACCAGTATCTGCGGATGCGATGGGAGGACGACAACGGCGAGGGGGCGGCAGCATTCCACCTGCCGCCCGATTACCGAATGCCGCACCATCCGCCACACCACCCGGTCTCGCATCCGCAGCCACCGGCGTCACCGCCCCACCCGCTGCCCGGCAAGCATCGGGGATCGTGAGAGCGGGAGCAAGCAGAGTGGCAAACTCGTTTCCAGTCCCCAGCTCGTGGTTTCTGAGGCAGCGGGTTATTGCCGAGGCCGAAGCGTGGCTCGCGACCCCCTATCACCATATGGCGCGACTGAAGGGCGTCGGCTGCGACTGTCTGACCTTGCTCGCAGCAGTATATCACGCGGCAGGTGTCATCCCGGCAATCGAAATTCCGTATTACCCGCCAGACTGGCATCTGCACCGCGGGGTCGAGCGCTACATGAACGGGCTGCTGGCGCACGCATGCGAGATCGAAGAGCCCCAACCCGCTGACGTGGCGCTATTCCGTTTTGGCCGCTGTTTTTCGCATGGCGCCGTCGTCGTTGAATGGCCGCGGCTGATCCATGCCTGGCACGCCGGCGGAGTGTTGCGCGGCGACGCCACTCAACCATTACTCGCCGATCGGCCGGTCAGGTTCTTTTCACCATTTTTCACGGCCGAGGCGATAAGACGCTGAGCCTGCCTCACAGCGCCTGCGAAACCGCCTGTGCCAATGCTCCAACTCATTTGTGGTGAATTGAATTGACCGGAATTTTGGGCCTTGGCTCAGAGGCGAAGAAAAAGAACATTGTCGCCTCGCTGCGCTATCAGACCTCGCAGAAGGGCGGCGTCATTCCGCTGGTTTATGGCACCAACCGGATTGCGGTAAACCTCCTCGATTATCAGAACTTCAACGCCAACGGCAAATCAGGCAAGGGCAAAGGCGGCGGCGGTTCCAAGGCCGCCGGCAAGGCCGGCGGCCAGACGATGTATCAGGTCGATTTCTGCGCCGGGCTGTGCCAAGGTCCGGTCAACGGCTTCGGCCTCGTCTGGTACAACAAGACGATTACAACCTTTCTCGGTGCCCCCGGGCTGTCATTTGCCGCACTCGGCGCCGACGGCCAGGCGACCGATTCATACTGGACCGCCAATTACCCGAACAACGCGATCAACTATTCGGGAACAACGTTTTTTACCGGTGACCAGTACCAGCTGGGAGAAAGCCCAGCATTGCCGAATTTCAACATCGAGATCGTCGGCCTCGAGGCCGGCACCGCCCCCAACGGAGCCGATGCCAACCCGGCCGCCATTGTCATCGACCTATTGACCAACAGCCGCTACGGCGCCGAATTTCCGATCGCTAATCTTGACACCTCCGGCAGCCTCGCCGATTACGCCGATTACTGCAATGCCGCCGGGCTGATGCTGGCCCCGGTATATGACAGCCAGCAGACCGCCTCGCAAATGCTGGCCGAAATTGCCGCAATCACCAACAGCGCCATCGTCTGGTCTGGCGGGTTGCTCAAGATCATCCCCTATGGCGACATGCCGCTGTCGGCGACCTATACCTGGATCCTCTTTGATGGCGCATTGAATGAGGGCGACCAGCTGTTTCTGACAATCGATGGGCCGTTTGGCGGCGCACCGGTCGAGCTCAATCATTATCTGACCGCGAACGACATCGTCAGCTATGAGGCTGCGGGCGCCTCGCTATGCATGCTGGTGACCGGCGAGGGAACCCTTGCCAATCCCGGCAACGCGGCGCTCGCCAACGCCGGGATCTATGCGACGGTCACCAATTTCGGGCTGGCGATCGTCTCGACTCAGGGAATTGTCCCGATCATCTCGGCGAACGCTTCGGGATCGGAAACCATCACGATCGGCGAACCCTCGGCGCCCTTTACCTGGACACCAAACACAACACCCGTCTACACGCTCGGCGACGATGATTTCATGGTCCAGGAATCCTCGGTCGGGACCTATCTCGGGGTGACGCCTGGCGGACCGGCGCTGCGCATGGGTGCCGGCCCGATCACCGGAGGCTTCACCGATGATCCGGTGCACATTATCCGCTCGACCCCGGCCGATGCGCTGAACATGGTCCAGCTTGAAGTGACCGACCGTGGCACCTCCTACAACACCTCGATCACCGAGGCCTTCGATCAGGGCTCGATCGACCTCTACGGCATCCGCCGCGACACCTCGGTCAAAGCGCGGGCGATCGTCGACCCGTATTTTGTCGCAACCATTGCCGCTCAACTGGTGCTGCAGCGCCAGCTGCTCTATCGGAATACCTATTCGTTTCAGCTTGGGTGGAAATACATCCTGTTGGAACCGATGGATCTGGTGCAGGTCACCGATATCCGGCTCGGCGCACAGGCACTGACGGTGCGCATCACCGAAATCGAAGAGGACGACGAAGGGACGTTGTCGGTGACGTGCGAGGACTGGTTTGGAACGCCCGGCGCCGTCATCTATCCCCCGCCGATCCCGAGCGAAGCTTTTGGCGGTGTTTCATCGCTTGGCACAGGGGGCGCGACGGCAACACCCTACGCCCGGCAGTCCGGCGCCTCGGAGGCCTCGACGCCGAATTACGGCGAGGCCGCGCCCTCCGTCAACCCCCCCTTTATCTTCGAGCCGACCGCACAATTACTGACTGCACAAGGCCAGACCTCTCCCTATATCGTTATCGGCTTGTCGGGTGGCCCGGCGGCCGGCCCGACGGGCGGAAACTACAGCCCGGTGTGGGGCGGCGCAGCGGTTTATGTGTCGCTTGACGGCTCGACATTCGCCCCGTTTGGCGAGCAGATCGGTACATCGGTGATGGGCTACACGGCTGCCGATTGCGGCCCCACAGGCGCGTCGCTCGCGGTTGACCTCGCGGAGAGTGACGGTGAGTTAAACAGTGTCTCACCGACCCTGGCGGCAAACGCTACCAGCTTGTGCGCGGTGCGCACCCCGGCGGGGGAACTCGAACTGCTGAGCTACACGACCGCAACGCTGACCGCCCCTGATCAATATACGCTTTCGGGACTCTATCGCGGGCTTTACGGAACGTTTGCGGTCGACTTGCCGGCAGGCTCGCAATTCCTTGCACTCGGCACCGGGACGGTATTCTATCAGGTATTGCCGGCACAGCTGGTCGGTCAGACAATCTATTTCGAATTCCCGAGCTTCAACCTGGTTGGCGGGGGCGCGCAGAGCCTCGCCGATACTACAGTCTATGAATACATCCCGTCCGGCGCCTCAGTGATCCCTGGCATTTTCCCGCAGCTTGTGAAAAGCGAGCAGCCGGTGCCCGCCGAAATCTTCTCCAGAACCACACGCGCAGACGCGAGCCTGGCGATCGAGCAGCAGCGCCGGACCACGACACTCGGTGCCCCGGTGCTGCCAATAAGCAGCGGCACCGCATTGGCTGGCGACGACAATAATCCGCTTGAGAGCCGTTGATCCGGCACGGCCTCTTGGCAATAACGGCACTTCCGCTGGCTGAGCACGTACCGTAGTCAAACAATCGACCTGCGACAGCGCGCCAAAATATCGATGATTTGAGGGTCAGCTCCACTCGATTCGAGGCTCGCCAACCGGTGGGCCCATTTTGCGAGGGCATAGCGATGAGAACAATACCTCGATTGTGGAATCGCCTCGAAAGCGATGCCATCTTTGCCACTGATATCGTGGCCGTCGCGATATCAGTTTTGCTGATGTGTCTGTTGACGATTTTATCTGGAGGTTGTGTCGACGACGCACAACTTTGCTCGGAACACCGGGAAAGCACTCCTTTAAATGCAACGGCCGCTCGGAACTCGGCCACTGCTTCTTATTGGCCGGCTGTCGACGCGACCAGGAAAGGCATTTCCACCAAACCCAGCGTTTCGATCGCAGGTCAGCGCGGGATCGAAATATCCCTGGAGCAAACCAGAGGCCGGCCGGTCCGGGCAGAGGCGCTCCTATCACTGCCAAACCTTGACATCGCTATGCCGACGCAATCCTGATGCTCAAACCGCGGTTTTCTGCCGAGATCAATTTTGGCCACATCATGCAGGCGGCAGTGCTGCTGCTGACGGTTGGCGGCGGTGCTGTCACCAGCTACATTAGCCTGCGCGGAGATATCGACAATTTGCGTTCCGAAATGGAGATTCAGATCACTTCCCATGAGCTGCGGATCCGCGCGGTTGAGCAGGCGGTAGAACAGCGTCGACTTGATGAACGCGATTTTCAAGCCGAAATGCGGGCTGCGCTGGCGCGCATTATCGATGCGATTGCCGATCTTCGCACCCAGATAGTCCAGAAACAGGATCGTAAATAGCATCTGCGAGCCCCGATTTCAGTCGTTTATCATTGGGCTGAAATTGTAGTTCCACTTGCCCGGAACTGCTTCTCTTGACATGCTGGCGCAGCGTTGGGGAAGGGGAACTATGCTGCCAATGGCAAGATTGAGGTTTGTCGCGTTTGCTCTGGTTGTGCTCACAACGGGCTGCAGCACCGCGGCGTCAACCGCGTGTCAATGCCCCAAACCCGTTGCCTACGACGATGCGACCATAAAAAAAATCACCAAGGCATTAAGGGATCTTCCGCCGGACAACATCCTCCATCAGGCGATGGACGATTACGAGGACGAGCGGGATGATTTGCGTCAATGTCTGGCTGCCGCGCGCTGATCGCGGCACCGGCGCGCCGGTGGGCAGAAAAGACCGGCTTCAGCACTACCTGCAAGAGACCTAAAGGAAAAGGGCGCCGAGAGGCGCCCTTTTCGCTAAACGAATTCGAGTGATCAGCTTAAAAGTCATCCATGCCGTCCATGCCGTGATCGTGCGGCATGCCTGGTACGGCCTTTTTCTCGGGCTTTTCGGCGACCATAGCCTCGGTCGTAACAAGCAGACCGGCGACTGAAGCTGCGTCCTGCAGCGCCAGCCGCACCACCTTGGTCGGGTCGATGATGCCGGCCTTGACCATGTCGACATATTCGCCGGTCTGCGCATCAAAGCCGTAATTCGGGTCCTTGCCATCGAGCAGCTTGCCGACGACGACCGAACCCTCGCTACCGGCATTCTCGGCGATCTGTCTAACCGGCATCTGCAGTGCGCGGCGAACGATCTCAATCCCGACCTTTTGGTCGTTGTTGTCCGGCGTCAACCCGTCGAGCACGCGCGCCGAATAGAGCAACGCCACACCGCCACCCGGAACGATCCCCTCCTCGACCGCGGCACGCGTCGCGTGGGTTGCGTCGTCGACGCGGTCCTTGCGCTCCTTGACCTCGACCTCGGTCGCACCGCCGACCCGGATTACCGCGACGCCGCCAGCCAGCTTTGCCAGTCGCTCCTGCAACTTCTCGCGGTCATAGTCCGAGGTTGTCTCCTCGATCTGCTGCCGGATCTGGGCGATGCGGCCCTGGATGTCGTCCGACTTGCCGGACCCGTCGATGATCGTCGTATTTTCCTTCTCGATCCGCACCCGCTTGGCCTGGCCCAGCATGTCAAGGGTCACGTTTTCGAGCTTGATGCCGAGATCCTCGCTGATCACCTGACCGCCGGTCAGCACCGCGATGTCTTCGAGCATCGCCTTGCGCCGGTCGCCAAAACCCGGCGCCTTGACCGCCGCGACCTTCAGCCCGCCGCGCAGCTTGTTGACGACCAGGGTGGCGAGCGCCTCACCCTCGACATCCTCGGCGACAATCACCAGCGGCTTGCCGGATTGAACCACCGATTCGAGCAATGGCAGCATCGCCTGCAGCCCCGAGAGCTTCTTTTCGTGCAGCAGGACGTAGGGGCTCTCGAGTTCGGCGATCATCTTTTCGGCATTGGTCACAAAATACGGGCTGATATAGCCGCGGTCGAACTGCATGCCTTCGACGACATCGAGTTCGGTCTCCAGCGACTTGGCCTCTTCGACCGTGATCACGCCCTCGTTGCCGACCTTTTGCATCGCTTCGGCGATCATCTCGCCGACTTCGCGCTCGCCATTTGCCGAGATCGTGCCCACCTGGGCAATCTCTTCGTTCGTCGAGATTTTCTTTGAGCGTTTTTTGATGTCCTCAACGACCGCTTCGACGGCAACGTCGATGCCGCGCTTCAGATCCATCGGGTTCATCCCGGCGGCCACCGCCTTGGCGCCTTCGCGGACAATCGCCTGCGCCAGGATCGTCGCGGTCGTCGTGCCATCGCCGGCCTGATCGCTCGTCTTGGAGGCGACTTCGCGCACCATCTGCGCGCCCATATTCTCGAATTTGTCGGAAAGTTCGATTTCCTTGGCGACGGTCACCCCGTCCTTGGTGATCCGCGGCGCGCCAAACGATTTATCAAGAACAACGTTGCGGCCTTTGGGTCCCAACGTCACCTTGACCGCATTGGCGAGAACGTCGACGCCGCGCAGCATCCGCTCGCGGGCGTCGGCATGAAATCTGACGTCTTTGGCAGCCATATTCTCGTTCTCCTCAGGCGATGACGCCCATGATGTCGGACTCTTTCATAATGATGAGTTCTTCACCGTCGAGCTTGACCTCGGTGCCCGACCACTTGCCGAACAACACCCGGTCGCCCGCCTTGACGTCGAGCGGCTGGATCGCACCATCCTCGCCGCGCGCGCCTGGTCCGGCGGCGACAACCTCGCCTTCCATCGGCTTTTCTTTTGCCGTGTCAGGAATGATGATACCACCCGTCGTCTTTTCCTCGGATTCGACGCGCCGGATCACCACCCGGTCATGCAGCGGACGAAATTTCATAAAACCCTCCTCGGCCCCGTTTGTTAGCACTCAATGTGTAGGAGTGCTGCTCAGATACACTCGGCGCTGGGGCTTGTCAAGCTGGGAGGGTCGGGCAAACCCGTCCCTCGCAAAGACGGCCGATCCGATCGGGCGATGCGAGCGGCTTTGACAAGAATACGAACCACGCGCACTCTTTCCGGGTTATGATTGCATCAGGTGCCACTGACGAGTTGCCGCCATGCCGCGAGACGTAGAGTGGGAAATTCCCGGCGAGATCCAGCCAAAGCCCGACGAATGCAGCTTTGATCTGGATCGCGCCTTGGGTGCAGTGCTTGGTGTGCGGGCAACCGTTCCCGAAGACGCCTTCACCGCCGGCACCCTCGGCACCGAACGCGCCGGCAGCGGCGTCCTGATCCGGCGCGACGGGCTGGTCCTGACCATCGGCTATCTGGTCACCGAGGCGGAGACGATCTGGCTCACTTCGGCCGGCGGCGGCGCGGTCCCGGGCCATGTTCTTGCCTACGATCAGGAGACGGGCTTTGGTCTTGTCCAGGCACTCGGCCGATTGAACGTCGAGCCGCTCGAACTCGGCATCGGGATGCGGGTGGGTGCCGGCGATCGTGCGATCATGGCCGCCGAAGGCGGCCGCCGCCACGCCGTTTCAGCACGGGTCGTGGCTCGACAGGAATTCGCCGGCTACTGGGAATACGTCCTCGACCGCGCGATCTTTACCGCGCCGGCTCACCCGTTCTGGGGCGGTGCTGCGCTGATCGGCGCTGATGGCCGGCTGATCGGCATTGGCTCTCTGCATGTCCAGCACTCGAGCGGTCGTGAGTTGCGCCGCGATGTGAACATGGTCGTGCCGATCGATCTGCTGCCGCCGATCCTCGACGACATGCTGACCTATGGCCGCCCGAACCGCCCGGTGCGGCCGTGGCTCGGGCTGTACGCTGCGGAAGTCGAAGACGCGATCGTCGTCGCCGGGCTCGCCGAGCGCGGTCCGGCAAGCGAGGCCGGGTTGCAGCCTGGCGACCGCATCGTCGCGGTCGGCGACGATACGATCGGCAGCCTCGCCGGCTTCTGGCGGCGCGTATGGGCCGGCGGCCCTGCCGGCAGCGAGATTCCGCTGCAGGTGACGCGCGACGGCCGGACGATGACCGTGCGCGTCCAGTCAGCCGACCGGACCCGGTTTTTGAAAGCGCCAAAGCTCCACTGACGGGTGTTGACCGGGATACGTCAGGCTTTGTCGAGGTTGCAGCTTTGCTAAACCCTCGGTCCCGGGCGGCACGGGATGTGCGACCTGCTGGCGCGCCGATGGCCGTGGGATTGACAGGGCCGACTCGGTCCTCTAACCGGGATCGCCGATATCCCGGTCCTTAGCGAGAGGAAGGAGCGTTTCGTGTGTCTGCGATAGCCGACAGCGCGCCGATAGCGCGCCGGTTGCCGGCCCATCTGCGCCGCCTTGAAGCCGAAGCGATCGGGATCATGCGCGAAACCGCAGCCGAGTTTCGCAACCCGGTGATGCTCTACTCGATCGGCAAGGATTCGAGTGTCATGCTGCATCTCGCGCGCAAGGCGTTCTATCCGGGTAAACCGCCCTTCCCGCTGCTGCACATCGATACGCGCTGGAAGTTCCGCGAGATGATCGAGTTCCGCGATGCGACCGCGCGCCGGCTCGGCATCGAATTGATCGTCCACACCAATGAGGACGGCGTGCGCCGCGGCATCGATCCGATCGCCTCGGGCTCGGCGTTGCACACCGCCGTCATGAAGACCGAGGCACTCAAGCAGGCGCTCGACCGCTTCGGATTTGACGCCGCTTTTGGCGGGGCGCGGCGCGACGAAGAAAAGAGCCGGGCCAAGGAGCGGATCTTTTCGCTGCGCGGCACCAACCACAATTGGGACCCGCGCAACCAGCGCCCCGAATTGTGGCGGCTGTTTAACACGCGGCTGCGCGAGCGCGAGACGATGCGTGTCTTTCCACTGTCGAATTGGACCGAACGCGATGTGTGGGAATACATAACGGAGGAAGAAATCCCGGTCGTACCTTTATATTTCGCGGCGTTCCGGCCGGTCGTTGACCGCAGCGGCACCTGGATCATGGTCGATGACGACCGTCTGCCGCTGCTGCCCGGCGAGGTACCGCAGCAGCGGCTGGTCCGCTTCCGGACACTCGGCTGCTATCCTCTGACCGGTGCGATCGAGTCGAACGCCGGCAACCCGACGGAGATTGTCGCGGAGTTGCGCGATGTCAGGCGCTCCGAACGCCAGGGCCGGCTTATCGACGGCGACGAAGACGCGGCGATGGAGCGAAAAAAGCGCGAGGGGTATTTCTGATGGCGATGGCGGGCGAGGTGGGCCATCCCCCAGGCGACCGCGACCTGTTGCGTTTGCTGACTTGCGGGTCGGTCGACGATGGCAAGTCGACCTTGATCGGCCGATTGCTGCATGACTGCGCGCTGATCTTTGACGATCAGCTAGAGGCTCTCGAGCGCGAATCGCGACGGTTCGGCACGACCGGTAAAGAGATCGACTTCTCACTGCTGCTCGACGGGCTTGAGGATGAGCGTCAGCAGCGGATCACGATCGATGTCGCCTACCGTTTTTTTGCCACCCCGGCACGATCGTTTGTTGTCGCCGACACCCCGGGCCACGAGCAATACACCCGCAACATGGCGACTGGGGCGTCGAATTGCGATCTCGCGGTGATCCTGGTCGATGCCCGCAACGGGATCGTCGCCCAGACCCGGCGACACGCCTTCATCTGCTCGCTGCTCGGCATCCGGCACCTGGTGCTGGCGGTCAACAAGATGGATCTCGTCGGCTTCGACGAGCATCGCTTCAGCGAAATCGCCGCCAATTTTTCGGGGTTCGCCGCTGGCCTTGGCGATCCTCAGCTGTGCGCGATCCCGCTTTCGGCGTTGACCGGCGACAATGTCACGCGGCGCTCGGATTGGATGGGCTGGTATCAAGGGCCAACCCTGCTTGAGTATCTGGAAACGGCGAGGGTCGCGCGCGCCAGCGACGAGCGCGGCTTCCGGTTTCCGGTCCAATGGGTCAATCGCCCCAATGCCGAGTTCCGCGGATTTTCCGGGACGGTCGTATCGGGTTCGATCGCTCCGGGCGATAACGTCCTGGTCGCCGGCTCGGGACGCACGACGCAAGTCCGGGAAATCGTGACGTTCGACGGTTCGATCGAACGTGCCGGGGTCGGCGACGCGGTAACCTTGCGGCTCGCTGATGAGATCGACATCACACGCGGCGACCTCCTGGCCGATCCGCGCGATCCTCCTGAATTTGTCGATCAGTTCGCGGCGCATGTGATCTGGATGAGCGAACACCGGATGGTCCCCGGCCGCTCCTATCTGATGAAGATCGGCACGCGCACGGTGCCGGCCACGGTCACCGGGCTAAAGCACCGGGTCGACATCAACACCCTGGCGCATCTCGCTGACAAGAGCCTCGGGCTGAACGATATCGGTTTCTGCAATCTGTCGGCCGCGGCGTCGGTCGCCTTTGATAGTTATGCCGACAACCGCGACACCGGCGCCTTTATCTTGATCGACCGGCTGACAAATGAAACCGCCGGCGCCGGGATGATCGCCTTTGGCCTGCGCCGCGCCAGCAACATTCACTGGCAGGCGTTGACGATCGGCCGCGACGAGCGCGCCGGGCTAAAGGGCCAGGCTGCAGCCGTGCTGTGGTTGACCGGATTGTCGGGGGCCGGCAAATCGACGATCGCCGATCTTGTCGAAAAGCAATTGCTCGCCGAGGGCCGCCACACGATGCTGCTCGATGGCGACAATGTCCGCCACGGTCTCAATCGCGATCTTGGCTTTACCGATGTCGACCGCGTCGAAAACATCCGGCGTGTCGGCGAAGTCGCGCGGTTGATGACCGAAGCCGGGCTGATCGTTATCTGCTCGTTCATCTCGCCGTTTCGCAGCGAACGGCAGATGGTCCGCGAGTTGATCGAGCCCACCGCGTTTCTCGAGATCTTTATCGATACGCCGATCGACGAGTGCATCCGGCGCGACCCCAAAGGTCTTTACGCCCGGGCCAAGGCCGGCCGGATCCCCCATTTTACCGGTATCGATTCCCCCTACGAGCCGCCCGAAGCTCCCGAATTGCGGCTGAGCACGCTCGGGGTTCCGCCCGAAGAGGCGGCGGCGCAAATCGTCGAGGTGCTGCGCCAGCGTCGGATTGTCTGACCGGCGGTCGCACGCCGGCATCCCCAAGCCGGTGCCGATTGCACCCGGTCAGGTCAGGGTTGCGGCGTGGCCACCCTGGGTCAATAGCTGATCAAAATACGCGATCGTGCGGCTGAGCCCGTCTCTGAGCGCCATGCGCGGCTGCCAACCGAGTACGGTTTGCGCCTGGGTGATGTCGGGGCAGCGCTGGACCGGGTCGTCGACCGGCAACGGACGATAGACGACGGTCGAACGCGAACCGGTGAGCGCCACGATCAACTCGGCGAGTTCGGCGACCGAAGTCTCAACCGGATTGCCAAGGTTCACGGGTCCGGTGACCTCGTCGGCAGCAGCCATCAGCGCCAGAAAACCATCGATCAGATCGTCGACGTAGCAAAAGGCGCGGGTCTGGCTGCCATTGCCATAGAGTGTGATCGCTTCGTTGCGCAACGCCTGGACGATGAAATTGGAAACGACACGGCCATCATCGGGGTGCATACGCGGGCCGTAAGTATTGAAGATCCGGGCAACCCGGATCTTCAGGCTGTGCTGCCGGTAATAATCGAAAAACAGCGTTTCGGCGCAGCGCTTGCCTTCATCATAGCAGGCCCGTGGTCCGATCGGGTTGACGTTGCCGCGATAGCCTTCGGGCTGCGGGTGTGATGTCGGGTCGCCGTAGACTTCGGAAGTAGAAGCCTGAAATATCTTGGCCTTCAGCCGTTTCGCCAAGCCCAACATGTTGATCGCACCGATGACGCTGGTCTTGGTGGTTTGGACCGGGTCAAACTGGTAATGAATTGGCGAGGCCGGACACGCCAAATTGTAGATCTCGTCAACTTCGACGAACAACGGATGCGTGATATCGTGGCGCATCGCCTCGAAATGCGGGTTGCCGAGAAGCCGGATCACGTTGTCTTTACGCCCGGTAAAGTAATTGTCGACGCAGAGCACATCATTTCCCTGGCCGATCAGACGCTCGCATAAATGGGATCCCAGAAACCCGGCGCCACCGGTAACCAGAACGCGCTTTGCAACGACACTGCTCATCGAGCAAACCCTTTTCAAAACAGCGGCGCCAGGAGAGATCAGGCGAACGCGCGCAATTGTGGCGGAGCGGTGTGCGCGGCGCGGCCGATGCTGACATAGGAAAGTCCGGCGGCGACCATGTCCTGCGCTTGATAAATGTTGCGCAGATCGATGACCAGCGGCGTCGCCAGCAGGGTGCGGACGCGACCGAGGTCAAGGGCGCGGAACGCGTTCCACTCCGTCAGCAAAACGAGCGCGTCCGCATTCTCCATCGGCTCATAGGCTTCCGCGCAATAGACGAGGTCCGGCAACAGTTTTTTTGCCTCGTCCATACCCTCGGGATCGAAAACCCGGATCACGGCACCCGCAGCGGCAAGGCGCGGCAGGATCGACAGGCTCGGGCTGTCGCGCATGTCGTCGGTGTTCGGTTTGAAGGTCAGACCGAGCACCGCCAGCTGCTTTCCCGCGACGCTGCCGCCGCAGGCGGCGACGATTTTGTCGGCCATGCGCTCCTTGCGGACATCGTTGACCTGGACCACCGTTTCGATGATCGACAGCGGCACGTTCGCCTCGCGCGCCGTGCGCACCAGAGCCCGGCAATCCTTTGGAAAGCAGGATCCGCCAAATCCTGGGCCGGCATGCAGGAACTTGCGGCCGATGCGGCCATCGAGACCAATGCCCTTGGCGACTTCCTGGACATCGGCGCCGACCTTTTCGCAAAGATCGGCAATCTCGTTGATAAAGGTGATCTTGGTGGCGAGAAAGGCGTTGGCCGCGTATTTGATCAGTTCCGCCGTCTCGATATCGGTAAACACCATCGGCGTCTCGATCAGATAGAGCGGCCGATAGAGCGCCCGCAGGATGGCCCGGGCGCGATCGCTATCGGCACCGATCACGACCCGGTCGGGACGCATGAAATCCTCGATTGCCGAACCTTCCCGCAGAAACTCCGGGTTGGAGGCGACATCAAACCCGCCGCGCGACCGGGTGCGCCGCAGAATTGCCGCCACCTCGCGGCCGGTACCGACCGGCACCGTGGATTTGGTCACGACCACCGCGTAGTCGGTGAGCGCCCGCCCGATTTCCTCGGCCGCGGCATACACGTAAGACAGGTCGGCATGGCCGTCGCCGCGCCGCGACGGCGTGCCGACGGCGATAAACACCGCCTCGGCACCAGCGACCGCCGCTGCGAGATCGGTGGTGAACGAAATCCGGCCGGCGGAGGCGTTCTTTGCCACCAGCGCGTCGAGGCCGGGCTCGAAGATCGGCATCTCACCCTGCTGCAGCCGCGCGATTTTCGCCCGGTCCTGATCAACGCAGACGACTTCGACGCCAAATTCGGAAAAGCAAGCCCCTGAGACCAGCCCGACATACCCGGTTCCGACAATTGCGATACGCATCCTGCCCGCCCCTCACGCGAATTCGCCAAAAAACGCTGCCGCCGCCGGCTTATTCCGGTTGCGGCCACCGCGGCAAGTCGCCGCGCCCGTACGCCCGATCCTGGCGGAAGAGCCAGCCCCGGCATCCCGTTGTGTCAGGTCAATTGAATACGGACTGAACGCGCGCATGTCGCAATCGATTTTGGTCACGGGCCGGCCGGATGCGCCGGACCGCATGCGCCTGAAGCGTTGGCGTGTGCGGGATATCGGCTCGCGGCCGACGATAACTTGTCGCGCGGAAGTCGGCCGACATTTCGCCGGGGTTGTCTGCATGGATGTAACCTCGCCGATCGCGGCGAACTCCCCGCGGCGATCATCCAACCTCGCCTGGTCGCAGTCATCGATTTCGCTGCCGGCGCCGATCTTGGCGAAACGGCTGATGATCCAACGCAGGGCTGGCGGGCAAAGCGCCCACAAGGCGGCCCGATCATCCGGGCGTCGCCGGCCAGGAATGGGCGCCAAGCGCCCCGATCCGGGACGTCGTCGTCTGGCGCTGCGACGGAATGAAACCGGCGATGTCATCCGTTGTGCCGGCTCGATGATTCGGGCTTGCGGCCCCGGGGAGCTGAGAGCATGACGCTGGTCGAGCCATACGAGATCGCCGGTTTCGCCTTGCCGGCGACGCCGGCGCGACCGGAATCGGCCTGTCCGATCCGGGTCAAAGGCAAATTCTTTTTTGCCGGCGAATGCAAGCACTTCGTCAAAGGCGTTACCTACGGTCCGTTTCCGATAGCGAGCCATGGCGCCCCGTTCCCCGAGCGTGACATAATCGAAAAAGATTTCACATTGATGAGTGCGGCCGGGGTTAACACCGTCCGGGTGTTTACGGTTCCACCGGTATGGCTTCTCGACGCCGCGCAACGGGCAGGTCTCAGGCTGCTGGCGGGCCTGCCCTGGCCGCAGCACGTCAGCTTTCTCGACAGCGCCGCCATCCAGACCGAAATCAGACGCGCCGTCATCGACGGGGTGCGCGCCTGCGCGCGCCATCCGGCGATCTTCGCCTATCTCGTCGGCAATGAGATCCCCCCCGACGTGATCCGCTGGCACGGCGCCGAACCGGTGCGGCGGTTTTTGCGCGAGCTTGTCGGCTGCGTCAAGCGCGAGCACCCGCAGGCGCTGGTCAGCTATGCGAATTTTCCATCGACCGAATATCTGACAGTCGACTTTACCGATTTTGTCTGCTTCAACGTCTATCTCCACGAAGAGGCCGCGTTTCGGCGCTATCTCGCGCGGCTGCACAACCTCGCGGTCGACCGCCCGCTGGTACTGACCGAGTTTGGCGTCGACTCGATGCGCGAAGGGATGGACGGACAGCGCCGGGTTCTGTCGTGGCAGGTGCGCACCGCGTTCGAGACCGGAGTTGCCGGTGCCTGCGTCTTTGCCTGGACCGACGAGTGGTTTACCGGCGGCCATCTGATCGAGGATTGGGCGTTCGGTCTTGTCGACCGCGACCGCCGCCCCAAACCGTCGCTGATCGAGGTCGAAAATTGTTATTCCGGCCCGCTGCCACCGCCGCTGCCGCACTACCCGCGGGTCTCGGTCGTGGTCTGCGCCTACAACGCCGAGCGCACGATGGATGCATGTCTCGCTTCGCTCGCGGTGCTGAACTATCCCGATTACGAGGTCATTGTCGTCAATGATGGGTCGCGCGACCGCACCCTCGCAATCGCCCAGAGCTATCCCGATTGCCGGATCATCAGTCAGCCCAACAAGGGCTTGAGCGTCGCGCGCAATGTCGGCGCCGAGGCCGCGACCGGCGAGATCATCGCCTACACCGATAGCGACTGCGTCGCCGACCCCGACTGGCTGACCTATCTCGTCGCCAAGATGGAGGCGAGCGGACTTGCCGCTTGCGGCGGCCCGAATTTCCCGCCGCCCGAAGACAGCCTGGTGCCGGCGGCGGTCGCGGTAGCGCCGGGCGGCCCGACCCATGTCTTGCTCAGCGACGAGATCGCCGAACACATCGCCGGCTGCAACATGGCGTTCCGGCGCGACGCCCTGCTCGGGCTCGGCGGCTTTGACCCGGTCTATCGCGCTGCCGGCGACGATGTCGACATCTGCTGGCGGTTTCAGGATGCGGGACATGTGATCGGGTTCAGCCCGGCGGCGATCGTCTGGCATTTCCGCCGCAATACGGTAAAAGCCTATTGCAACCAGCAGCGCGGCTACGGCAAGGCCGAGGCCCTCGTTTATTCGAAGCACCCGTTCCGCTTCAACCTGTTTGGCCAAGCCAAATGGCTCGGGCGGATCTATGGCGATCTGTCGACCTCGCTGCTGTTTTCGCGGCGCCCGGTGATCTATTCGGGCGTCTTCGGCGGCGGCCTGTTTCAGACCCTGTACGAGCCCCCGTCTTCGCTGACCGCGTTTTTGCCGCTGACCTTCGAATGGAGTGCCGCCTCGATCGTGCTGGCCCTGGCCGGTATTGTTGGCCGCGGATGGTGGCTTCTGCTGCTCGTTCCATGGCTCGCCACTTGCGCGATATGCGTCAACGGGGCGGTCAAGGCGCCGATCGACCAACGCTTTACCGGGCTGAAAGCGCGGGCTTTGGTGGCGTTGCTGATCTATCTCGGACCGCTGCTGCGCGGCTGGGAGCGGATCAGGTGGCGCATTCGCGAGACCCGGGCGCAGCCGCATCCGGCCCCTCCCGCAACCGAGCAGCGTTCGCGGATTTGGTGGCGCGAGCGGGCCTTTCATCTCGCCTTTTGGAGCGAGACCGGCACCGAGAAGGAAGCGCTGATCGGCGGGCTGATGGCGTTTCTGGTGCCGCAAAAATATTTCGTCATGCCCGACACCGGCTGGAGCGGCTGGGATCTGAAGATCGCCCGCGGATTATGCAGTCGCGCCCTGGTTCTGGTGTGCGCCGAAAATCATGGCGGGAGCAAACGGCTGTTGCGCGTGCGCTGCCGGCTGCGCCTGTCGCGCCTTGCCGTCTTTCTGCTGCGGGGCTATGCGCTGTCGACGGCGTTCGCTTTGCTGGTCGGCTGGCCCATCGCGGCGGCGGCGCTGGCGATGGCCGGGCTCGTCAATATCGCCGTGATGGGCGCCAAACTCGCGGCTTTTGCGCGGCTGATGCACCGCATCATCGAGGCGGTCGCAAGACCCGCCGGGCTGATCCCGCTCGAGCCGCAGACCGACGCCCGACGCTCGGCGCCCGTGTCGCGTCCGGTGTAAGCGCCGCCGATCCCGCACCGATCTCGCATCCCCGGATCATGCTGAACCAGGTCCTGCCCTATCTGGCGCCGCATCGCTGGCGCATCGCCGCGGTGCTGGTGCAGGTGTTTTTGATTGCCGGGTTCGAATTGCTGAAGCCGTGGCCGCTGCAGGTGATCATCGACGATGTTCTGGGCGGCAAGCGCCCGGCGCTGGCGATGTTTCAGGGGGTGCCGGCAGGTCGGCTGCTGATTTTCGCCTGTCTCGGTCTTGTCGTCGTGCATTTGGGCAGCGGCGCGCTGACCTTGCTGCATAACTACACCGCGATCGGCGTCGGCCAGAGCATGGTCAATGGGCTGCGCGGCGCCCTTTATGCCCATTTGCAGCGACTGTCGCTGGCGTTTCACGATCGTCAGCGCGTCGGCGACCTGCTTTACCGCATCACCGCCGATAGTTTTGCCGTGCAGACGATGATCATGAACGGTCTGCTGCCGATCCTGTCGGCTCTGGTGCTGCTCGGCGGCATGCTGATCGTTCTGTTTCCACTCGATGCGAGATTGACTTTTCTGGCATTGACCGTCGTACCGGTCCTGTTCGCACTGATCTCCGTGTTCAACCGCAAGATCATCGACATCGCGACCGAGGTCCGAACCAGCGAGAGCCGGGTCTATTCGCTGGTGCAATGGACGATGTCGTCGATCAAGGTGGTCCAGGCTTTCGCCCGCGAAGACGACGAACATCGCCGGTTTATGGGTGCCAGCCGTGCGAGTC